>Ga0137321_1000048_pt1 | contig 47856 bp, 40 predicted proteins | sample EasRivERMZT399_2_FD_104758 | JGI IMG/M metagenome (GOLD analysis project Ga0137321, IMG submission 104758) | Soil microbial communities from meander-bound floodplain in the East River, Colorado, USA - East River MetaG ERMZT399_2 | ecosystem: Environmental > Terrestrial > Soil > Floodplain ... | reverse complement strand
GGGAGCTGCTCACCGACTTCGCCACGTTCCTGGCGCTCGAGGAACACCACGCCGCCCGCCCGGGTGGGAGCCGCTACTGGCGCGCCTGGCCGCTTGCGCACCAGGACCCGCGCTCCAGCGAAGTGGCCCAGTTTCGCGCCGCACATGCCGACGAGGTCGACTTCAATCGCTACGTCCAGTTCGAGCTCGACCGGCAGCTTGCCGCCTGCTCTGGCGTCGCCAGCGCCGCGGGGCTCGAGCTTGGCCTCTACGCGGATCTCGCCATCGGAACCTCGGCCGGCGGGAGCGACCCCTGGGCCTTTCCGGGGCTCTTTCGCTTCGGCGCGAGCCTTGGGGCCCCGCCGGACGCGTACGCCCCCGAGGGGCAGGACTGGGGACTGCCCCCCGTCGATCCGCGGCGCTTGCGCCTCGATTGCTATCGCTACTGGATCGCGCTCCTGCGCGCCGGCTTCGCGCATGCCGGCGGCCTGCGCATCGACCATGTCATGGGGCTGCTGCGGCAGTTCTGGATCCCGGCGGGGCGCACGGCGGCCGATGGCGCCTACATGCGCTTCCCGGTGGACGATCTCCTCGGGATCCTCGCGCTCGAGAGCCGACGCCACGGCGCCATCGTCATCGGCGAGGATCTCGGCACGGTGCCGGCGGGTTTCGGGGAACGGCTGGCGCACTGGGGGATCCTCTCCTGCTCCGTGCTGCGCTTCGAGCGCAGCCTGGACGGAGCGTACTTGCCATCCTCCAGCTACTCGGACCGCGCCCTCGTCTCGGCGACCACGCACGACCTGCCGCCGCTCGCCGGGTTCTGGGCCGGCCGCGACCTGGCGATCCGGCGGGAGACGGGACTCATCAGCGATGATGCGCAGGCGAAGCAGGCGGCCGACGACCGCGAGCGGGAGCGTTGGGCACTCGTGGCGGGGTTGCGGCGGGAGGGGCACCTGCCCGGGGTCGGCCCGCCGACCAGCCAGGCGGATCTCTGCGCGGCCGTGCACGGCTTCCTCGCACAGACACCCGCGCCCCTCCTCGGCGCGTCGCTCGACGACCTGGCCGGAGAGGTCGAGCCGGTCAACGTCCCCGGCCTCGGCAACGATCGCTACCCGAACTGGTCGCGCCGGATGGGGAAGGACCTCGACGCGATCGCGGCTGACCCCGGGGTGACGCGCGGGCTCGAGGGGCTGAGGGCGCGTGGGGCGAAGGTGTGAGGCGGGTGGGTCGAAGATTGCCCCGGCACACTACAATTGCTTCTGTCCAGGTTTACGGCGGCGGCTCCCCCGTGGAGCCGTCTCACCCACTCGCGCGTGTTAACCGCTTGGTCAGGGATTCGATTCCCTCCAGGGGAGCCAACCCTCCTCGTAGCGGAATGCCCAGGCTGTTGACCACTTAACGCGGGCGAGAAACCGTCGTCTGGGCCGTCTCCGCTGAGGGCGAACGTCCCGCGTTCAATCGCACCTGCGGCGCGATTGGGTCGATACTCTCCGCGTCGAGCGTCACGTCTGTTGACAGATCACACCTTACCGGACGTAGACTGCTTGCCAGCACACGTTGGAGTGCCTATCCCCCGGGGTTGACATATCCACTGAACGCCCTTTCCGCCGGATCTTCCCGAGGCGCGGCAGACCAGGCCCACCGCATGCCACGTCGCCTGGCAGCGACACGGACAACGGCCGCAGCAGCGCTCGCGTTCGCCACGCTCGCCGCGGCGCGGGCCACGGACCCGCCCGACGGGCAGCATGCCTCCCTCGCTGCCCACAGCGTCCTGCCGGCCGCGACTTACCGGACCGGGTCGCCCCCCTCCGGGGAGTTCCTGTCCGCGGCCGAGCGCGCGACGGCTGCGGCCAACGGCGTGCACGGCCCGTCAGCGGGACCGTTGCTCGAAGCGCAGCCGGTCCAGGGCTTCTCGAGCATGATCCCCGGCGAGGGCGACACCTGGTGGACGCTCGCCGACAACGGGTACGCCTGGCGCGGGAACTCCGCGGATTCTCAGCTCGCCTTCCACCGGCTCGAGCCGCGATGGGAAGATCCCGGCGGTCCCACGCTGCTCGAGACCGTCGTCCTCCGCGATCCGGACCATCGAATCCCGTGGATGATTGTGTGCGACCAGAGCAGCGGCACGCCGCTGCCCGCCTTCTCGTTCAACGTCCTGCCCCCGCCGCCGGCGGCGTGCGGCGGGGATCCCGCGGCGCGCCTCCTGACCGGGTTCGACTTCGATCCGGAGTCGTTCGTGCGCGCTCCTGACGGCACGTTCTGGGTTGGCGAGGAGTTCGGTCCGTTCCTCGTTCACGTCGCGGCCGACGGCCGAGTGCTGGAGCCGCCGGTCCAGGTTCCGGGCGTCCGCTCGCCACAAAGCCCCTTCCTGGACATCGCGGACCGGGCGCACGCCGAGCGTCCGACGCTCGCGACGAGCCGGGGTTTCGAGGGGGTCGCGATCGCGCCGGACGGGTCGAAGCTCTACGCGCTGCTGGAGGGGGCGGTGGCCGAGGACGATCCGCGGGACCTGCGCCTCTACGTCTTCGACCTCGCGGATAGGGCGTTCGCGCCGTCCTTCCTCAAGGTACGCCTCGAGATGGCGAGCCAGAAGGTGAATCTCGCCGCCCTCGCGGACGCCGCGGGCGTCCGAATCTACCCCGACGTGGCCGCGCCGCCGGCGGGGCCGGTCTCGATCGGAGAGTTGAAGGCGGTGAATGACCGGCACTTGCTGCTCATCGAGCGCGACGACCACGGCGACGACCTGCCGGCACCGCGCTTCAAGAAGGTCTTCCTCCTCGACCTGCTGGAGGCGCCGGGACGCGACGGCTACGTCGGCAAGACGCTGCTCATAGATCTGCTCGCGATCCCCGACCCGCTCGGGCTGGGGGGGGACGGGGATTTCTTCCGACTCCCGTTCTCCACCATCGAGTCGGTGCACATGGTGGACGATCAGACCATCCTAGTCGCCTCCGACAACAACTTCCCCTTCTCGAACGGGCGCTCGCGCAGCCGCAGCGCCGACCGCAAGGGTCCGCTCGCCGCGGACGGCACCGAGATCGTGCTCGTGCACCTCGGGGCGCCGCTGGACGCCGACCCGAGGCTGCTGCCGGAGACTTTCGTCGGCGGCCGGCCGGCGCCGCCGGCGCTCGCCGGCGCGCCTCCGACCGGGGACCGGGATCAGGCGGGGGCGCCCGGGCTCGCCACCTGGCTTTCCCGGCTCGACCGCGTCGCCTCGCTCTACCGCGAGACGGCGCTCAGGTTCACCTGCTCGGAGCTCATGTCCTGGATCGATCGTAACGGACACGGACAGCGGGCCCGGTTCGTGTACGTCTACACAGTCGACGAGAAGGCGGGGCTCAAGGACTACCGGATGGACCCATCGCTGCGAGGAGATCTGGCGGCGACGCACGAGGTCGAGCCGGCCCGGTACGGGGTCCCCCGCCACGTCGAGAGGGGCTTTTCCTGGATCTTCTTGTTCCGCAAGGCGCGCTGGCCGGAACACCGCTACGACTTCCTGGGCGAGGGCGAGGCCCTCGGCCGCCCGGCCGTCCGGATCGGCTTCCACGCGATCGCGCCCTACCGGGAGGGGAGGAACGAGTGGGACGGGGAAGCGTGGGTCGATCGCGACACGGCGCAGATCCTGCGGGTCGAAGCGCGCCGTCCCGACGACTACGCCGAGCAGTCGGAGCGGCTGCCGACCATCGGCGAGGACCTGAGCCTGCGGGAGAAGGTGACGACCGAGTTTTCGGTCGAGAAGAATGGCATGCGCTTCGTCGGCCTGATCCGCCTTCAGACGTTCCGCGTGGATCCCGAAACGGGAGAGTGGAGCGCCCTGCCGGCACGGCATGTGGAGCAGGCGTACCGGGGCTACCGCTTCTTCGAGGTGAGCACGGCGGCAGAGATCCACGACCTCGTCTTCGGCGACTGAAGGCGCGACGCCACCTGCTCGGCACGAGCGGCCGCGGGCGGACGGACGGCGGCACGTCGAACACGACGTCCACGTCGACGTCGAGGGAATATGGCTGCCTTCCCGGATCGTGATCGATGTTCAGGGGCCAAACGGGCAGCAGTCGCAACCCACGATGGTGTACGACTTCTCCGGCTGGCAGGTGAACAAGGGGATCCCCGAGGGAGCTTTCTAGAAGCGGTTTCATGGCCCCGCATCACTCTTGGATCCCGAGACGTGGGAACGGCGCGTTCAGGAGCCCTTGCCGGCCTGGTCGAGGCGGCGCTGGACCAGCCTCGACCAGCCGTCCCCGTCGTCGAAGACCTTCTTGATCGCCTTCTCCCAGAAGGCCCGTTCGGTCGCTGGCTCCCTATCGAGACCCGGGCTCGTCCCCGGATGGATGCCGAACAGCAGCTTCGTGCCGATCAGCGCGCCGTAATGCCTCTGGGCTTTGTCGGCATCGTTCATGCTCGCGCCGGTCTTCACGATGATCTCACCCATGAACGAGATCTTGCCCGCCTCGACGGTCACTTCCGTCTTCGGGATCATCTCCCGGTCGAAAACCACGGTGACCGGGGGCGCGCCGGGGGCACCCCCGGACGGACGCAGCTCCGGCGTCTGGGCGCCGACGAGGACGTACCTCCCCGGCTTGGCATTGAGCAGGTAGACCTGCGCCTTGCTATCGAAGGTCGACTCGTATACCCCACCGGCGCGAAGGGGATCGCCGCCCTCGTCCACCCTGGCGAGATAGACGCGGGTCGCGTAGAGGGCGCCGCCGATGGCGAGCTGCGCCTTCACCTTGATCGTCATGCCGATCGCCCCGCACTCCGGGTCGGGTGCGGGGACTTTCGGCGCTTTCGCCGCTGCCGCGACTGAGCACAGCAGGCCGATCAGCCCGACGACGGCCAGCATTCGACGTCTCATGGAGGACCCCTCCTTGCATCACGCGGTACCGGTGCGTTGGCGCGATCGACCAACCTCTCTCGCGCGTGAAAGCCGACCATGCCCGTTGCGTCAAGCTGGCCGACGGGCCGATCCGCTCGCGAACCTCACGAGAGCGGCCGGCGCTGCCGGAAAGGCCGCCCCGCGACGAGGCTGCCGGGCGAACGGGCGAGGGCGGCGCTGACGTCGAGCGACACCCTGTGAATCGTATACGCGACGAAGATCCCGCCGACGACGTCGATGGTGTAGTGCGTCCTGGTGGACAGGACGAGCAGGATCTCGAAGGCGACATTTCCCCACGCGAGCCCTCTGAGCCACGGGCGGCACCCGCCTGCCGCGAGGGCGATGAGGACCGCGTTCGCCGTGTGCCCGCTGAACCAGAAGTCGATCGGGTACGGCTTGCCGAGCGTGAACACGCCCTCCGGGAATTGCCACACCGAGTGATCCGGCGCAGGCAGCGTCGTGAGGTGGAGGCAGGCCCAGTGGAGGAAGTACGCGACGTACAGACAGATCCCCAGCCGGATGTACCTTCCGGTCAGCAGGATGAACACCGCGATGCCGACGAAGAAGACTTCCAGGGGAAGAGTCCCCAACCAGAAGATGTACCGTGCCGTCTCTTCGCCCACGAGCCCCAGCAACGAGGGGACGACAAGATGGCCCAGATCCTCCACTCCCGTCGCGTTCCGGTAAGTGGGGAAGGAGAAGGCGCCGAGTCCCACAGAAAGCGCGTAGAGCGCGAGCATCACCGCGACGGCGATGATTCTCCGGATCATGGCGCGTCGTTCGTCCAGCGGGCGGCGGCGACCACGAGTTTCCTGGGGCCGAGGCGCGCCGCCAGCGCGACGAGCCTGTTTCTCAGACCGGGGATGACCACGGTCTTGCCCCTGTTCAGCCCGCGATAGCCGGCGTCGGCCACTGCCGCCGCGTCCATCACGCCCGAGCGGAAGACACGCGCGCCCTCCATCTTCGCCCGGCCGCTGAATCCGGTCCGGGTCGGTCCTGGGCACAGTGCGCTGACCGTGACGCCAGTGCCGGCGAGCTCGCCGGCCAGCGCCTCCGAGAACGAGAGCACGTAAGCCTTGCTGGCGTAGTACACCGCCATCCCGGGCCCCGGCTGGAAGGCGGCTGTCGAGGCGACGTTGAGGACCCGCCCTTCTCCCCGGCGAACCATCTCCCGCACCGCCAGCTTCGTGAGCTCCGTCAACGCGATCATGTTGACCTGCGCCATCTCCCGCTCAGCGACGAGGTCGGTCGCCGTGAAGGGGCCGTACGTGCCGAACCCGGCGCAGTTCACCAGCACGCCGATCGGGATCGCACCCCTCCGCAGCTCGTCGAAGATCTCCTCCGCAGCTCCGGGCCGCGAGAGGTCCTTCGGAATCAGCATCGGTGCGCGGTGGCCCGGTCTGACGGACGGGCGGCCGAGTTCCTTGCCGATCTCCTCCAGCCGGTCGCGGCTGCGGGCCACGAGGACGAGGGCGTGGCCGTCGCGCGCGAACCGTTTCGCCAGCTCGTAGCCGATGCCGCTCGTGGCACCGGTGATGAGAACGCTTTCCGCCGGGTCCGCCACGGCTTCCGCCCTATCCCGCCTGGAGAACGTCGGCGAACATCGTCTTGTAGAAGCGATACCACTCGCTCTGGAACCGCTCCTCGGGGTCGTACTTCCGCTTGAGTTTCAGGAAGTCGACGAACTGCGGGTAGCAGGTCTCGACCTGCGTCCGCGTGGCCCAGTGATGGTAGGTCAGGTAGTAGCTGCCGCCGTGCTGAATCGCCCGGTCGATGAGACGGCGGAAATCGCCCGCGGTCTTCTCGACCGACTGCGGATCGTGCGCCGTGTGGAGATTGAAGATGATGCTCGCGTAGCGCTCCTTCGCCCAGGGGAGGAAGCTCTCGTCGTCTTTTTCGATGAAGCGGATGGTGCCGTAGATGACGTTTCCTCCGCTCTCGCGCAGGTCCGTGCGGACGTCCTCCATGAAGCCGACGAGGTCGCTCCGGCGGACGTAGACCTCGCTGATCATCTCGGTGCCCTGGCCGGCGGGGCCGAGCCGCTCGTTGAGCTTCTCGTGATAGTTGTCCAGGTACTCGGCGAGCTGATGCGTGTCGGACCAGTAGAGCTGGCCGTTGGTGGAGAGGTAATAGGTAGTGTACGCCTCGTACGCCTTCTTCTTGTCGGTGTGGGAGAGATAGAAGAGCTCGCTCCATTCCTCGGGCTGGAGCGCCCGCAGGTCGGCGGGCATCGGCGTCTTGTCGTCGACCGGCTGGTAGCAGGAGAACACCCCGCGGGTGAGGAAGGTCTCCGACCGGGGGTCGATGTCGAACTGGAAGTCTCCGTACAGGTATCCGTCATTGATGTTCTTCTCGATCGCCGGGACCAGATCCTTCAGGTCGATGACGCGGACCACGCGCTGCACCTTCCGCCGCGGCACGAGTCGCAGCTTCACATCGGCGATCACCCCGAGGAGGCCATATCCCCCGATCGACAGGCGGAACAATTCCGGGTTCTCCTTGCGACTGCACGTCAGGACCCTCGCGTCGGCGTCGACCAGAGTGAAGGACTCGACGTCGTCGATGAACGGCTTGAAGGCCAGCCCGCGTCCGTGCACGTTTGCGGCGAGCGCACCGCCAATGCTCAACCGGTCGGCGCCGGTCTGCTTCTGGCGGATCCCCCACGTCCGCGACCTCCCCTGCTGGCGGCGCGCCAGTTCCTCGAGAAGCTCCGGCCACCGGATTCCGGCCTGCACGACCAAGTAGCCATTCGCGTCGTCGAAATCGAGCACTTTGTTCATCCGGCTCGTGTCCAGGAGGATCGTGTCGGTCCCGAACTGCTGCCCCCCCATCGCGTGCCGCCCGCCCGCGATGCTGATCGCCCGGCCTTCGGCGCGAGCCTGGCGGACGATCGTTTGGATGTCCTCGACGGACTCGGGGCTGATCACGCGATTCACCCGCGTCTCGTTGAGCTGGGAGTGGACGTCGTTGACCACCACTCCGGCGGCGGCCGGGGCTTCCCCGGTCGCCGTCGGCGCCGCCGCGGTCGCGATCGGAGCCTGCGGCGGCGTCTCAGCCGGCCCGCAGGAGAGGCAGAGTGCCAGCAACCAGAGGAGTGGTCTCAGCGATCTCGTCATCGCGGGCTCCCTTCGCATCGGCGTCTCACCTCCCGGCACCCGCGGCGGTCGTTGCGGTCGCCGCTCCAGTCCAGGGCGCCGGTGCGGCGATGAGGCGGCGACCCGCCAGGAAGATCAGGAGGAGCGCCGTCATCTGGATCACATGATAGAGCGCGTTGTGATTGAAATAAGCCGGGTGGAGGGCGATGTGGCTTCGCTGCACGACCGCTGCCACGATCGTAAGGGCCACGCCGACGAGCCCGGCCAGGATCGGCCGGGACGGCATCCTCCGGTAAGCGACGAGGAACGACGAGCCGAGGAAGACCACCGCCGGGGCGTAGTTGGCGATGGCAATCCAGTAGCTCTGGTCCACGGCGAGGAGGACGACTGCGTAAAGGACGAACTCGCCGCCCGCGAGTATCCCGATCGCGCGCGCCGCCCGCTCCGAGAAGATCAACCGGCCGCCGATCGACCAGGCCGCAAACGATGTGAGGCCGAGGGCCAGAAGCGCGAGCCGCCAGAGCACCGCCCCGGCGATCGAACCCTCGCTCAGGAAGAAACCGTGCACCGTGCCACCGGCGAGCGCCGCGATTGCGGCAGAGGCAAAGAAGATCGCGAACAGGCGGCGCATCCCCCTCTGTCCGGAGACGTCACGGTAGAGCAGCGCCGTCAGCAGGACGCACTCGAGCGTGACACCGTAATCGGTGAGCGCAACATCCGGCTCGGTCATTCGAGGGGTGCAGTATCCTCGGCAAGCGTTCGGCTCTCCAAGCTGGAACGCCGCGCCAGCATGAGGGTAGGTACTGCGACCCGGGGTGTCAAGCGGCTCCCCGCGGCCGGCATCCGATTCTGCTTGACCAGCAGAAGCTATCCGGGATATAGAGAGGCGAATCACTGTTCTCCCGCAACAGGATAACTGCATACCGTGAAAGAGCACCACGTCCATTGCTGACGGGCCTCGCCCGTCTGGAGGTGCCCTATGAGCAGACAGAGTCGTCTCGCGGTAATGGTCGTGGTACTGCTGGTGTTCGTGCTGGGAGCGGTCACGCTCGCCGAGGGGGAACGCATTCGCGTGCCGATGGATCAGGGGGTGCTCATCGGCGGCTTCACCTGCACTGCTATTGCCAACTCCCCAGCCGATACTTCCATTTCGACCACTATGCAGTTCCGAGGGACGGACAATATCACGGCCGCTGAGCTGAACGTATCCAACTTCGCAATCCCGGCCGAGCTCCATCCCGGGGAGGTCTGCGCTGGCCCCGTCACGCGCGCGCTGGAGGATGTCGAGAGGCAGGGCTGCACTCCTGGCCAGGTCTCCTTGCGCAGCGAGCCCACCCTCGAGCAGCGAGCGTTCAACTTCGTGTGCTCCGGTGGGCTCAGTCACGTAGTGACCGCACTGGGGGAGCTGAGCCGCGGCATCGTGGCCGAGACGCTCGTTCCATAGCGGGATGGTAATCTACCGGACGGCACTCAGGTTTTGCCCCTCTGAGTCTGGAACGGGATCAACCTGAGAGGCGCTACGCTCTCACTTCGCCTCCCCAACTTCCTGTGTCCAGGTTCGTTCGACGCCCGTGGCGTTGTTCTTCGCGACCATCGTGATGACGTAGCGACCGAAGGCGGCAGCGTCGGGAATCTTGGCCAGGCGCGTGTGCTTCTTCACCGAGTTCATGATCAGGAAGTCGTCCACCGTGATGGAGCGCTGATAGCCCAGCTCGGGTCTGGGGGATCCGTCGGGTCCCTGCACGGTAGCCGTGAACGTCAGGAGACCTCTCGCGGCCACCAGAGGCACGACGTCGACCCCGCGGCGGGAACCAGGGCGCAGTCGGCCGGCGGGTCGGGGGATGCGCAGATCGGCGGGACGCCGAGCACGAGAAGGGCGACGAAAAGAGCGCTTCCCGCGCCACCGCGCCTCGGCGCGGATCGCCGTGAACCGCGGAGCCGGGATCTCGTCAGCGAACCATCCTGCCTGTCGGACATGCGTGTCCTCCTCGACGAGAATTGGACCATAGTCGCGATCTAGGGTGGGCTTTCGAGGCGGCGCCGGACCAGCTCCTGCCAATCGGGCGCGTTCCTGAAGACCTTCTCGGCCGCCAGGTTCCAGAACTTGCGCTCCGTGTCGGGATTCTTGTCGAGGCTCTGCAGGGTCCCGCGCGTGTGAGGTGCCCGATGTCGGCCGTGGGCGAGATGTGGCTCGGGGGCCCGCTCGCGTGGACGCCAACGTTCCACCCCGTTCCGGTTCCGAGGAGATGGCCATAGTGGCTCTGGGCCTCGTCGACGTCCTTCATGTCTGCGTTGACCTTCACGATCATCGTGCCCGCGAAACTGATCCCCCCCTCTTCGACGGTCGTTTCGGTCGCCTGGATCGTCGACCGAAGCCGACCGCCCGAACCGCCCGAGGTCAGACTAGCCTCTCAGGGGCAGGCTATGTCGCAGGACACCGGTTCCGCAGGCCACGAACTCGACTCTGTCCCCCAACCGCTCGCGCTCTGCGTGTCCCGGTACTGCACCAGATAGAAGAACGCCTTCCCCGGCGGTGGGAGCGCTCCATTCGAGCCCTCACTGTAGCTCGTCCCGCTCTGCCCGGTGGCCAGGACATGCACCAATCCTAGCGAGATCTTCCCATTTGATTGAGCAACCTGGCTCACCTCGCCCTGGATCACGTCGTACATTTCCGCCCCGGGTACGGCGTTCCAATGAAGCTGCGCCATGCCCGGGGTGCGGTCTTCCTCGAGACTCAGGATCACCGGCTCCGGCCCCGTTCCGAGGTCGTGCGGGACTGTCACCAGCTCCAGGGCCGATGACATGTTCCCCGAGGCGTCCATCGCGACGTACGTCAAGGTATAGAATCTACCCGGACTGTCTCCAGCCCGCTCCGCACGCAGCATCAGCATCGTGTCCGGCGTGCCGATCGAGGCGCCCTGGATGTCTCCCGTCGTGTTCCCGTCCCCACCCCCAGGCGCATCGTCGGGCTCGCTGCTTGTGACCGACATCAACATGAGCAACGGGGTACCGCAAATATCGCTCGCGCTCAATCCGACCTCGACGTCGACCATTCGGTGATTCGGCGGCCACAGCTCTGCCTGCGCCGCCGTGGCTGTGACTACCGGAGGCGTGGTATCGACCACAGTGATGACGACGCTGTCCGTCGTTGCGTGCCCGTGTCCGTCGTTCACCGTCATGACAATCAGGTTCGGACCTATGGGGAGAGTCACCGTGGGACGGACACCGCTGACCGTACCGCCACCCTCCGGGAATGCCCCTATCCACTGGTAGCTCAGCGTGTCTCCATCGGGATCGCTCGAGGCCGACCCGTCCAGCGTCGCGCTCGATCCTGACGGTGAGGCGCACTCGGTCGATCGGTCGGACCCCGCATTCGCGACCGGAGGACCGTTCGAGCAAGCGTCCCCGACTCCATTGAAGTCCGAGTCCGCCTGGTCCGGATTGGGCACCGCGGGACAATTGTCGCAGGCATCGCCAATCCCGTCGCCCTCCCCGTCGGACTGATCCGGGTTGAAGCGGAAACGGCAGTTGTCGACTTCGTCGCAGACCCCGTCGCCATCGCTGTCGGATTGACCCACTCCACTGCAAAAGTCGCAGGCGTCCCCGAATCCGTCACCGTCACTGTCGGCCTGATCGGGGTTGCGCGTGAAGCTGCAGTTGTCCACGCCGTTGCAGACGTTGTCGCCATCGTTGTCCAGGAAAGGGGGACATAAGGCGCAGGCATCTCCGACTCCATTGAAGTCCGAGTCCGCCTGGTCGGGGTTGAAGACGAACCGGCAGTTGTCGGCGTTCCCGCAGACTCCATCACCGTCGGCATCGTCGTTGGTCGGATCGTTGGGGCAGGGGTCGCAAGCATCTCCCAGGGCGTCTCCATCGGCGTTCGACTGGTCGGGGTTGTGTATCGCTGGACAGTTGTCGCAAATGTCACCGACCCCGTCGCCGTCCCCGTCAGCCTGATCGGGGTGGCGCGTGAAGGGGCAGTTGTCCGCGTCGTTGCAGACGTTGTCGCCATCACTGTCTTGGAACGGAGGACACAAGGCGCAGGCGTCTCCGACTCCATTGAAGTCCGAGTCCGCCTGGTCGGGGTTGAGCACTTGCGGGCAGTTGTCACAAGCATCGCCAATCCCGTCGGCCTCCCCGTCAGCCTGATCGGGGTTGAAGTGGAAACGGCAGTTGTCGACTTCGTCGCAGACCCCATCGCCGTCGCTGTCGGATCGACCGACTCCACTGCAAGAGTCACAGGCGTCCCCGAATCCGTCACCGTCGCCGTCGGCCTGGTCCGGGTTGGGCGTGAAGAGACAGTTGTCCGTGCAGTCGTCCAGGCCGTCGCCGTCCCTGTCCGCAACCTCGGGAGACGAGTCCACATGGAGCATGAGGGTTCCGCCGCCGGAAAAACAGAAGTTGCTTGCCTCGATGAGATACGTCACGCCACCGGCGCAGGTCGTGAAGGTCTGCCGCGACTGCACGCCGGAAGAATCGTCGTTGCAGGTGACGAAGCTCTTTTCCCCACAGCTCCCTGTGAAAACGTCGAGGACGGTGTCGTAGGTGCTCCCGAAAGTGTCGATCGTGACGGTGCCCGGGGTCGTCGGCGTGAACGCATACCAGACGCTGTTGGAGTTGGGGTTGCAGCCGCAGATAGACTGGTCTTCGTCGCCTGTCGTGGCGGCCGTTGTGTCCACCGTTTCGCTGAAGGGAATGGAGGCGATCACGGTTGCTGCCCCGCAAGAGTCGTTCGCTGGCTGACACGCGTCACCGGCTCCATTGCCGTCGGAGTCCTCCTGGCCAGGGTTGAACACGAAAGGGCAGTTGTCCTGGTTGTCAGGAACGCCATCGCCATCGGAATCCTGCTGATCGGGCCCGAACTCGTAAGCCCCGATGTCGCAGACGAGGGACTGAGGCCGGGGCACGCCGCGCTGATCGATCGCCGGGGGCGGGCAGTCCGGACTCCCCGCGTCGATCGCGGGGCTGCCCGGAAGGAGCGCATGGATCAGGGTCGGACCGCCGTTGTTCGCGAGCGGGCCGAGCATGGGGTCGGCGCCGCTGAGGTCCCCCGGGCCAGTGAACCCGCAGCTCTCGTCACTATCCAGGTTGTGGCCCAATGACGACATCGGCGTGCTGAGGCTACAGTCAGCACCGGATCCTTCGGCGATGTTCATTGCGATGATCGTGTCCTTCACAATGAACGAGTCTCCCGCGTTCGACACCCCGCCGCCGAAGAGAGCCTTGTTTCTCGTGACGGTGCTGCTCGAGAGGGTCAACCGACCGCTGATGTAGTTGTAGATACCCCCGCCTGAGAACGCAGTGTTCCCGCTGATCGTGGTATTCTCTATGCTGATCATCCCAACGTTCCCGACGCCGCCGCCGAACGCGCCGGTCACGTTGCCGCTGACGGTGCTGTTGCGGATCGCGCCTGTGCCAGTGTTGTACACACCACTGCCACCAGAGCCTTGGATCACATTTGCGCTGACGGTACTGTTGTTCAGAAGCAGCATGCCGTCGTTGTAGATGCCGCCTCCGAAGGTGTCCAGGGCAGCACCGCTATTACCGCGGACCGCACACCCGGTGACGGTGAGCGTGCCGCTGTTGAGAATGCCGCCGCCCCTGGAGAGGAGACCCTGGACCGGCGCGAGACCGCCCTGAATCGTGAGGTCCGAGATCTCCACGATGCCTTCCGCAGCTTGCGGAACGACGTGAACGACTCGGTCAAGATGGGCACCGTCGATGATCGTGGTGCCGGCCCCGCTTCCGCTTATAGTCAGGTCGGACGTTATGTCCAAGTCTCCGCTGGCGTTGGCGTCCTCGTTCGGCCCAGGGATGCCGAGGGCATAGACGCCCGCCGGCAGGACGATCGTGTCGGCGCCGCCTCCGGCGGGGCAACTGTCAACGGCGGAATCCGAATTGGCTGCGGAGATGGCTTCCCGTAGGGAGCAGCTGCCATCCACGACGAACACGTCGGCGGTGGTGTCGACGGTAATTGTTGTCGAGGCCTCTGCATTCCTCCCTAAGCAGAGAATCGCTGCCGATATCGCTCCGATCAGCGCTGCAAAGCTCGCCAGTCGTCGCGAACGAATCTGGTTCGCTCGCTCGTGATCCGTCACGTTCTCACCACGGGAATCGGTCATTGATCTCTCCACTGGTCGCTCCACGACCGTTCGCTCGCCTTCATGCCGACTCATTCGACCGTGAGGCGATCCGCATCGTCCCCCTCCCCCCCCGGTCTCGCAGTGGATGGGCCTGAAGAACGATCGTGTCGCGGGAGAGAAGGTGCCCCCCTCCGCCGTGCGAACAAGTGTGATGCGCTTGTGACTTGGGGCTGCTTATACGCCGAAGTGAACTTCGTGTCAAGTAAGAGTCGGGTCGTGTTCTCGGCCGCATGGCCTCCGACGCCATCGCACCGAACTCTCGGCCCTCGACAACCGGGGCGTCGCCTCCACTTGCGCCACGGCGCTGGCTCATGCACGCGCGACGTACCCCCAGGGCACGATGTAAAGAGTGAGCTGAACGAACTCCATGAGCCCCCCTCTCAGGTCTGCAGATAGGTCCGCGCCACTGCCAATCCCTCCCGGATCCTGGCGTCCGAATCGGCCGCGGAGGCGAGTCCGTCGCGGCACAACAAGTGTGAGGCCGTTTGGCGCTCGCGCCGTCCTGGTGACGATGACTCCGTCGACGGCGTGGAGCCTAGTCGCGGCCCTGCGGGCGGACGTTCCTCAACGACTGCCCGCTCAATGGCACGCTCCCGAACGACATGATTGCCTCCTTCTGGGACGATGGAATCAGCAATGCCGCCTACCCCAGCCAGCTACTCTACGCCACTCAGGGAACAGCGCCCAGCCGTCGCTTTGTGACCGAGTTCAGGGATTGGGACCTGTTGACCTCTAACCTCAGCACCTGTTTCCTGCTCGCGATCCGTGCCAGCCATCAGATCATCCTTCACGAGGCAGGCGACATCGAGCTGCGCTACGGCCCCCGCGTGCCCCCTGGCGCGGTGCGCAACTGTACTGGCGGGACCACCGGAACGACTGGTACCCAACACTCCGGCGCCTGCGCGACCATCGGGATGGAAGGCTTCTCCGATGTCGACGGAGTCCAGTGCAACACCGCCACTCCTGCTGTTGCCGACGGGCGTGTCATCTACTTCGTGCACCCGAGATGACGCGTCACGATCGCTGCTCGCCCGGTGCACTGGGCCACGTGCGCCGTGAAGGTCCGTTGTTCCAGCAGGTGGAAATCCTGTCCCGGAAGAGGTCGTCTCGGCCGGGTCGTTATACCAGCGTCCGTGGAGGCAACGAAGGAGTGAAAACCGGGACCTGACCCGGCGGCGCCGGATGCGGGGCGGCGCGATCATCGCCCGCGGAACTCCTCGAACCAGTTCTCCACGACCTCGATGGCCGGGCCTCGCACCTCGGGGTTCGCAAACTGGACCATCGCGAACCGTCCGTCCGGCGCCACGGCGTAGCGGCCGCTAGTGATCAGCAGCCGGGCATCCCGCTCGGAGAAGAGCGCCTTCGGGGTCCCCAGCGTGAGGGCGGGCGCGGTGCGAATCGGCACCGACATCAGCGTGCCATCGATCACGACGAGTCGCAGCAGCTCGCTGATGGTCGGCGACAACGATGGGTTTCCCAGCGTGGATTCGGGCTGAAACGCCTTGGCGAGGCCGAAGTCCAGGAGCTTCACCCTCCCCTCGGGCGTGATCTGGATATTCGCCGGCTTGAGGTCGCGGTGGATCACGCCAGCGTCGTGCGCCGCCTCGATCCCCTCGGCAATCTGCCGTGCCGCGTCGAGCGCGTCCGCGACCGTCAGCGGCGTTCGCGCGAGGCGCGCCGCGAGGTGCTCCCCCGCGACCAGCTCCATGGCGAGGAAGCGGATTCCGTCAACGTCGTGGAGACCGTAGAAGACGGCGATCACGGGGTGGTTGAGGGAGGCGAGCAGCCTGGCCTCGCGCTCGAACCGGGCGAGGCGATCCGGATCCCAGGAGAACCGGTCGGGGAGGAGCTTGACGGCGACCTCGCGACCGAGCGTCGTGTCGCGCGCCCGCCTCACCACCCCCATCCCGCCCGCACCGAGCGGGGCGGGGAGCTCGTACGGACCGAGGCGGCTGCCGGGCGCAACTGACATGAGTGGGACTATACTCCGGGTCGCCGTGGCGATCGTCGTCGCCCTGGCGGCCTATGGTTTCCGCTCGGCACTGGCGGGTCGGCCGATGTTCGGGAGTCGGGGAGGTGAGGAAGGAAGGGTCGGTGGACCAGTTCAGCCCGAAACCACCCTCCTGCGGGGTACCGAAACACCAAGGCGCCCGCGAGTAGCCTCACAGGGACTTGGTCGAGAGAGGATGTCCGCCGTATACTGGGAGCATGACGGAATCGCGATCCAGGCGAGGGAAACTGGGCCTGCGACGGCCTGATCAGTGTACGCCGATGGTGGAGCTTGAGTGCAACGCACCAGGTGACAGTGAGGAGGGGCGATGACCGCGGAGCCGCACATCAGATGCTCCCGAACCTCGGCTAGATTGATAGCCTCTCTCATCCTCTGGATACCTGCTGCGGCTTCTCTGAGCCCGGCCCAAGACGGCATTGAGCTCACCGTCGAGAAAGGACCGGGCGCCGAGGAGGTGACGCTTCTGTGGACCGGCGGAGTGTCACCCTGGGAGGTCTTCAGCTCGGCCGATCCCGCCGCTGTAGGTGCGCCTCTCAGCAGGCTCGGCGAAACGACCGGAGATTCGTGGAACGACTCGCCTCCGATCGCCCGAGTCATTTTCTACCGGGTTAATGCGTGCGGAGTACCGCCGAATCCAGTCCCACATGGTTGCGTGTCCTGCTCATGCTGTGACCTGTGGTCCATCTCCTGGAATCCGGTCCAATGTGCCACCTACTACCTGGTGAGCTGGCAATGCGGTTTCTTCCAACAGACCTGGAATCTCGGCAACGTGACCTTTGTCAATGACCTCTGCGACGGCATCGACATGTGCAGTGGGTGCGCGAACGGCATCGGGTACGTCCGTGTCCAAGCCTGTAACGCCTCCGGATGCTCTACGCCGGTCAACATTCCCATTGGTGAGCTCCCGGCCGCGTGCGGTGGTGGCTGCTGCTGCTAAGTGACTCACCCCGGGATGGCTGGAGACTCCACCCTCAAGAAGACCGGGTGCCAGGAGGAGCCCTGCCCGGCAGGGCAGGTCGGCGATTCGGTGGTTCGCCGCGTAATCAATCGCGCCGCGGCGGAACCTGGATCCGGCGCGTGCATTCGTGCTTCATACCATCGTCTCTTGACGGAGGGGCCAACCAGTGACGGCGCGAATTCTCCGGGTTGCGCTCCTTCTCCTTCTAGTGCTGGCTGGCTTCCCCGCCCGCGCGCAAACGGGCTGGGGATTGGGGGTGGTGAACGGCGAATTCTACTTCACAGACCTCACGCGCGGACGTGTGGTCAAGCTCGACCCCGCGGGAGGCGTGCAGGCGCTCATCGAAGACGTGCATTGCCACAACCTGGCGCCCGGCTACGACGGCCGCATCTACGGCGAAGCGGTGGGCGCGAACCGGGGCGGCATGGGCGAGGAGATGGGGATCTGGAGCCTGACGACATCCGGTGAGCGCTCCTGGCTGATGGCGCCGACCGCGCCGCCAATCGAAGGCTTCTGGATCGCGCGCGATGCGCTGGGTAACAGCTACGCCTGGCAGGGCGAGCTCGGTCGCGTCTCGCGCATCGTGAAGCGCACGCCTGCTGGAGAGGTCATCGTCCTCGGCGGCGCCGCCTGGGGCCAAGATGATGGGCGCGGTGACGCGGCCCGATTCGGACAGGTCGGCGGGTTGGCGGTGACACGTGACGGCATCGTTTACCTCGCTGACTCCGGACACCTGCGCCGCCTCGACTCTGAAGGCGTGGTCCAGACGCTTGCGCGAGACCTGATCTCTCCCAAAACGGGCGGTGTGCCGGGGCGCGCCTACCTGTTCAATCACTCTGTGGGCCTTGCCGTCAGCGAGGACGGAGTTGTCTATCTCGCCGATCACTACAACCGGCGCGTGGTCCGTTGGGACCGCGCCCGTGGCGCTGCGGTCATCTGGGAGTACGCTGAGAGCTGGCTCTCCCGGCTCACGGGCGGCGGCATCGCCTGGTACCCGGGCGGCGTGGCCGTCGCTGGACCGGACGCCTACGTCCTCGAGGTGCTCCAGGTGCCAGGGCTCCTCGCGGACTTGGTTGGTTCCCCGCAGATTCGCCGCATCTGCCCCGATGGCTCCTCGACGCTGGCGGCCAGCGTGACCAGCGCGCCACTCCGCCTTGGCGTAGCCGCCATTGTGGTCCTGCCTGTCATCGGCCTGCTCACCTGGTGGCGCCGCAGGCGGAGGTTCGACCCATCCGGCCGCCCGGCACATCGTGGTTGACGGATTCAGGTATCGCAGCGGTCGCGGGGCAACGAAGCGGTCGGAACCTGGGAGAAAGGAGAGAGATTCGGTCGGCCGTCGATTTCGCTTGACACGCGGGGTCGCTCGCGTGTAGAAAGAGTTCAATCCTGCCGAAAGTAGTCTCTCGCCACCACGGAAGCCGTCACGCTGCTCTTCTGTCCGGACGGCCGAAGGCGCACGTCCGATGGGTGCGCGTAGAGGAACAGAGGATGCATTCCGGGTCCCGAAGGGAGGATCGCATGAAGCTCTCCGCCAGCATCCGCAGGGTGTGGTTTTTCTTCCTTCTCGCGGCGTGCGCCGGGGTGGCGTCGAGCCCCGCACAGGCCCAGTGCTTCGGTGCCTGCTGGTTCCTGTGCCCTGGCGGCAGCGGGTTGGCCATCAGCTGCTCCGAGACGACCCAAACGGGCTGCACGCTGTCCGGCGGGACCTTCAAGGGGTGCGACACGAACTGCAGCAACGGGCCCGGCGCCTGCTGCACCCAGTCCTGCTGCCTCGAAGCGGAGTGCACCGACGGGCTGGTCCCCAGCGAATGCACTGCGTTGGGAGGATCGAGCCAGGGGGTGTGCTCGAGCTGCGCGACGCTGCTCGGCGGAGGGTGCTTTCGCGCCTGCTGCTTTTCGGGCGAGACCTGCACGGAGTACCGGCCGAACGACTGCGTCGCCCTCGGGGGCTCCGTGTATCCGCTGGAGACCTACTGCAATCCCTTCACGATCTGCGATTGCGAGACCGGCACCGATTTCGATGGAGACGACAGACGGGGGAGTTGCGACTGCGACGCCGAGGACGGATCGGTATGGAGCCGCGCGACCGAGGTGGCTGGCCTGACCCTCACGAGGGACGTACCTGGACCAGACGACGTCCGGGTCGCGTGGGACACGCAGGACCCGGTTGCCGGTCCTGGGACAACCTACGATGTCGCCCGGGGGTCACTATCGACGCTCCGATCGGGCGGTTATCCGGGAGGTGCGGTTTGCGCGCAGGACGATGCCGCCGACACGCCCTACGACGAAGGCGCGTCGTCCTGCTCGCCTGCGTCGCGGGACGGGTGCTGGTACCTCGCTCGGGGACAGAACCAGTGCAGGACGGGGACCTACGGCTCCGGCACGAATGGCGACACGCTCGATCCCGCGGGTCCATGTCCGTGATCCCAGTGCCGCCGATTGGTCTGCGCATCCACGCGACCCTTGCTCTCTGGCGTGCGTGCTGACCGCGTAACCATCGGGGAATCGGCGATGAGGTCACCTTCCGGAGGAACTCGACTCGCTGGCCGGGGCGGCCGCTGCTGGCCGCCCCGGCCGCACGGACTACACCTGCAGCGACGCGGCGACCTGCTGCAGCAGCGAGATCAACAGGGCGACGTCGGAGCCGGCCGCCTGGGCGGAGCGCAGATCCACGATCGCCTGCAGCACGAGGTTGTACGCCGCCGTCCGGTCCGCGAGCTGCAGCAGGTCAATCGCCCCGTTCGAGGCCGCTCCCAGCCTCTCGCCATCGATGTGATCGCGCGCCTTCATGAGGAACTTGCGCGGGATCTTGCCGCTGGTCGGCGCGATGAGGGCGTCCAGCATCGCCACGATCTCCGTGAGCGCCTGCTCCGCGGTCACGACCCGCACCGACGCGGTCGCGCTTCCCACGCCTCCGTCGTCGTCCGGGACCGCAAGGTTGATCGGGAAGGTGCCCGCGCCCAGGTAGCGATGACTGTGACCGAGCGAACCCACGGCGCCGCCGAAGGCGTCCTGGAAGGATGCGAACGACGTTTCGGGGTCGATCACGCCGTCTCCCCAGTTGAGACTGGCGGTCTGGTGATCCGGCTTGCCGCGATCCGTAAACGTCCCCGCGGCCGTGACCGGCAGCCCGAGCACGACGAACGGAACCTGGGCCACCAGGTTGCCGAGGCTGTCCTTCACCTCGAAGGCCACGACCACCGGCGGCACGTTGAGGACGTCCACCAGGCTGGAGGCGGGGACGCCAAGCTGGAAGTCGATCGGATGCCGGGAGCGCGCCTTGACCTCGACCTGTGAGGGGCCGTCCAGCTCCGCGGCGTCGAACTCCACCGGGCTCCCCTCGACGTCGAAGTCCCCGTCGCCATCGATGTCCCACTCAAGCAGCATCGTGGCGTCGTAGTAGTCGTCGCAGTCGCTGAAGAACTGCACTGACGTCAGCTCGTCGTCCATGTCGTCGTCGTCGTCGTCATTGCGCGTATCCGAGAGGTCGGCTTCGAACTCGACCCAGCCGCGCCCCGGCAGGGTCTTGGTGTGGGACCCGGGAAAGTCGTCGTCCCCGAAGTCATCGTCGTTGGCCCGGATGGTGCAACTCAAGGGGGCGAAGAACCGCCATGAGCTGGCCTCGTCGTTGAACCCGAAGTGCGCGTCGAAGGGACTGCCGTCCAGATCGCTGAAGTCGCCGAAGCTGTCCTTGCCCCGGTCGTCGTAGTCCACCACGATGTAGCGCCCGTCGAAGTCATCGTCGGAGTAGAACTGGATCCACGCCCGGGTGACGGGAGGCTGCCCCAGGCCAAACACGGGGGTCGTGCCCCCTTCGGCGACCGCCGCGGGGTTGATGACCGTGCGGGGACGCAAGGTGGGGCTGTCGGGGCGCACCATCTCGATGTTGCGCCACTCGCCGAACTCCACCGAGCGGATATCGATGATCCCCTCCGACGGGCCGTCGTCGTCATGGCTGCTGCCGTAGAAGATCAGCTCCCCCGCCGGGCTGACGTAGTACCCCGACGCGGCGGCGAAGTTGGCCACATTGGCAAACGGGTTGAGGGGATTCCCGTCGGCGCTGGGATGGGAGTTCTTGTGGCTGGTCCGGATGTGCTTGAGCCGGATCTCGGGTCCGTCGAAGTCCACCCGGTAGAGATCGAGCAGGTCCTCGCCGAACAGGATCTGGCCGCGCGCCCCGGCCAGGTACAGGGTGCCGGTCTCGGCATCCTGCAAGAACTGCAGGGTCTGGTGCGCCGGATCGGTCGGCCACTGGTCCTCGAGATACTCCTCGTCCGGAGAGGTGTTGGGGACGAAGGGAGGCTCGCCCGGCCCGCCCTGCCGGAGGCCGACTGCGGCCTCCCATTCGTCGATCAGCGCCCATCCCAGGTTGGAGGAGCCCAGGGGCGCCGCGAGCCCCGGCGCAATCGGGGTCCCGTGGTAGAAGTACAGATTCGAGTTGTCGCCGCCCGTCACGACCATGAGGTAGGTGCCATCGGTCTGTTTCATGACGCCGATGGTGCCGCAATGCGCGCCCACCTCCTCGGGCTCGAAGTGATTGAGGATGTTCGGAGCAGTCGGGTCGCTCACGTCGATGAACAGCACCAGTCCCGGGGGCAGCCCCGCCTCGTAGGGGCTCTCGAGGGTGAGCGCGATGACGTCATCCACTTTCGCCATTGCACCGGGGTGGCCGTAGTTCGGCCAGCCGCTTATACCGTCGAACTGGACGGTCCAGACCTCCTGGTCGGAGGTATCGGGCGCCGTGTCGGTCTGGTCGAGGTCCGGCTTGAGGCGGTTGCTTCGCAGCCGCTCGCCGGTCCGCGCCCGCGATCCCATGCGCACCACCAGAAGGCTGCCGGGGTCGTCCGTCCCCCCGAGGAACTCCCCGCAGGCCTGGTCGTCGGGCCCCGGAACGTCCGGGATGATTCCGGACTTGCTGAGCACGAAGTACGGGACGCCGTCGTCTCCGTTCACCCGGACCATCGACTGGTAGTGCTTGCAGCTCGTCGCATCGGGAGAGTTCGTCGGATAGAACCCGAGCGGGTCGGGCCGCTCCGTCAGCGCGTCGAATTGCTGCACCAGGTCCGGAACGACCTGCCCGCCATCCGCCGCCCTGGCGGCCGACCCGGCGAACACCACCGCCGTCAGGACGGCTCCCACTGTCTTCTGAATCTGTCCCAGCATGATCCCCCTCCTCCCGTCGCAGGCGGGAGTCCCCCCCCCCCTGAGAAACGTCCGGTGGAATGTGAGGCCTTGGCCTCTACTGGAAGTATCGGAAAGGAGGGGAAGAAGACGACAGCCGCCTCCGACCGGAGCCGACCGAAACAAGACAGAGGAGTGGGACTTCCTGGAGGCGACCGTATCCCCCGTGGAGGCTCCGATCGGGGATGCGCGGGGGAGGCGCTGCTGCCAGGAGCTGTGCTCGAGCCTACTCGACCGCCAGCGTGGCGCGCGCGGCCTTCTCGATCCGCTCCACCTCTGAAGGCTCGAGTTGCCCGGCCACGCGCTCCAGCACCTTTCCATCGGCGCCGATCAGCAGCGTGTACGGCAGCCCCGGCGGGAGGTCATACGTCTGGCTGAGGCTCTCCTGTCCGCCCAGGTAGAGGAAGACTGGCAGCCGGAACCCCTTCTCGGCGACGAGGCGTGACACCTTGGCGCGCGCCTCGGCGGGATCGTGGTAGATGAACGGGTCGAGCGAGACGGCGAGGAAGCGCACCCCCTGGGGCGCCAGACGCTCCTGCAGCTCATTCAGGAGCGGGATCTCGTGCACGCACGGAGCGCACCACGTTGCCCAGAAGCTGACGACCGTCGGCCTGCCCGCGGCCGCGCCGAGCACGTCGCGCAGTGCGGCGAGGTCCCCCTCGACCAGGGTTGGAGGGGGTGGCGCCGTCAACCCCGGCGCCGCCAATGCGGCAACGACGACCCCGACGGAGACTCGGGCCAGGGATCGCGCCCACCTTCCTGCTTCTCGCGGTTTCGCGGTCATTCCCTTGCCTCGGCGAACGGCAGCGCGACCACCTCGGCCTCGCCTCCATCGGCGACCTTCAACCTCGTCCCCACCGCGCTGCTCTCGGTCCGGACCAGGGCGAGCGCAATCCCCCCTCCGCTTGCCGCGAGTCGAGCTCCGGTCGTCACCCGCCCCACCTCGTCGGCTCCGGACCGCAACGGCGCCCTACGCGGCGGCAGCTCGTGCCCCGCGAGCCGCAGCCCGACGAGGCGGCGGCGCACCGCATGATGAGTGATCATCTTGGCGATCGCCTCCTGGCCGGTGAAGCACCCCTTGCGCAGGTCCATCGAGTCCTCGAGCCCCAGCTCGAGCGGGTTCGCCTCCGCGTCGATCTCGCACTCCCCCTCCGGGACCCCGTGCAGCACGCGCCAGGCGGCGAAGGCATCGTCCCCCACCGCCATCGCTCCAGGGACCGCGGCGACCAGAGCCCCCGCCAGCCCCGCCGCGGAGGCCGCCTCCGCGAGCACCAGGAACGCCGCCGGCTCCGCCAGGGCCAGGCGCACGGCCCCGCCGACGCGTCCGCCTTGGAGCGGCTTCCAGGCCAGCGGCTCGACGGGCGCTCCTCCGGACGCGAGCAGCCCAGCCAGTCCGGCAGCCGCCAGCGGCCCGGTCCAGAGGAGGAGAGCGGTCCGCTCCGTCTCCTCCACGACCCGGACGTCATCACGAAAGATCGTGCGGCGCAGGGCGACCGTCGCCGCACCGCCCCTGCCGGCGGCCGAGATCCACAGCAGGTGGTCGGGAAAGGAAAGCACGGTGGCAACGTCGATGATCTTGCCGGTGCGCTCGAGGAGCGCCGCGCGGGCGCCGGCACCCGGCCCGAGGCACGCGAACGACTGAGCCGTGATGCGATGCAGGTAGGCGGCGCGGACAGAGCCTTCCACGCGCAGCCGGGACAGTGCGCTCCGATCGACGAGTCCCGCCGCGTGGCGCAGCGCTGCAAGCTCGGCGGACGGGTCGGCCCCGGCGGCGGCGAACGCCGGGATGAGAGGGGCACGCTCCAGCTCGGGACCTCCCCCTGCGTCGCTGGAGGTCATCCGGCGGGGACGAAGTCGGCGACGACCCGCGTTGGCAGCAGGCCGATCCGGTGGCCGGCGTCGAGGAAGCGTTGGACCGCCTCGCGCCCGCGGGGGCCGAAATCACGGGTCCACTCGTTCACGTACATGCCGACGAACCGATCGGTGCGGGCGCGATCGAGACCGCGGCCGAAGCGCGCGGCATAGTCGATCGCCTCCTCACGATGATCGAGCGCGTAGTCGATGCTGCGCCTGAGCAGCGTCGAGATCTCGAGGATGCGCACGTCGCCAAGGTCGCGGCGCACGCCGTTCGCGCCGAGCGGCAGCGGCAGGCCGTCCTCGCGCTCTCCCCAGAAGACGCCGAGGTCGGCGAGCAGCCGCAGCCCGTGGTCGGCGTACGTGAGCTGCCCCTCGTGAATCAGCAGACCGGCGGCGAAATGTCCGGCTTCAACCTCCTCCATGATCCGGTCGAACGGCACCACTTCGTGCGGGAACTCGCCGTCCAGGTACAGCGCCAGCGCCAGGAACGCCGAGGTGAGGCGGCCCGGGACGGCGATCGGGGTGCGGCGCAGCTCGTCGCGCGTGAGAGCGTGGCGTGAGACGAGCCGCGGCCCGTATCCATCCCCCATGCTCGCGCCGCTCGGCAGGAGGCGATATCGATCCGCGAGGAAGGCGTAGGCGTGCACCGAAAGCGCCGTGACTTCGAGCTCACCCCGCAGGGCGCGGCGGTTCAACGTCTCGATGTCCTGGTGGATCTGCTCGAACTGAAACGAGCCCGTGTCGATCTTGCCGTTGACGAGGGCGTGGAACATGAAGGCGTCGTCAGGATCCGGCGAGTGGCCGAGGCGCACGAGCTGAGGCGTCGAGAGGGAGGTCACGGTTCGCTCCGGGTCATGCCGTGGGGTGCTTCGGTGGGCGGAGAGCGTACCACCCGTGAAACACCGCGATCAACAGGGAGGGCGGAACACGACCCGGAAGATCTCGCGCCCCTGCTCCCGGTATTTCCGCTCGAACGAGCTCACCGGCCCCTCATCCCACTCCGCTGCCGGGTCGACCCGCCAATCTGCGGCCTCCATCACCTCGGCGATCTGGGCATGGTACGGCGCGTGGTCGGTCGCCACTCGCACCTCCCCCTCGGCGGCAAGCACACGCCGGAGCAGGGGAGGGAAGGTCGGCTGGAACAGCCGCCGCTTCGCGTGTCGTTTCTTCGGCCACGGATCCGGGAAGTAGATATGGACCCGGCGCAGCCCTGCCGCGGGAACGTAGCGCTCGAGCACCCACTGCGCCTCGCCGCCGACGAGCCGGGCGTTCGTCAGCCCCGCCCGGATGATGCGCGCGCGCGCCAGCCGGATCCACTTCGACCCGACCTCGATTCCCAGGAAGTCCGCGTCGGGGTCGGCGGCGGCGAGCGCCAGCAGGGTGTTTCCCTTGCCCGAGCCGATCTCGACTTCTACCAGGGCCTCCCGGCCGAAGAGATCACCCCAGGCGAATGGCCCCGGGTGCGCGGCGAGCGCGACAATCGGGTCCGCCGTCCCGGGAGGCAACTCGACCACGGGCGGGGCGCGGCGTGGGCCGCGGTTGAGCGACGGGATCACGAGGGGGGCAGGATCTCATTGCGTCGGAACATGGGGAAGAACGGGTACGCCTTCAGCGCCTCGGCGCCTCCCTCCTCACGATCCACCAGACAGACCACCGCGGCGACGATGAGTCCCTCGCGCTCCGCGGCGGCGATGGCGCGCAGCGTGGAGCCCGCGGTCGTGACCACGTCATCCACGATGATGACGCGCGCCCCGGCGGGAGGTGGCGCCTCGATCTGGCGGCCGGTACCGTGGTCCTTCGCTTCCTTGCGGACGATGAACCCCTTGAGGGGAGGCCCTTCGCGGTGGCTGACCGCGGCCACCGCACCCACGATCGGATCGGCGCCCAGGGTGAGTCCACCGATCGCGCTGGCCTGAATCCGTTCGGCCCGCACCAGATCAAGCAGGCAGATCGCGGTGAGGTACGCCCCCTCCGGGTCGAGCGTCGTCTGCTTCGAGTCGAAGTAGAACGAGCTGGCTCGACCCGAGGCGAGCGTGAAGCTCCCGAAGCGGAGCGACCTTTCCTTGAGGATCTCCCGCAGGCGATCCCGAGGCGTCACGCGCTCCCCAGGATGCGGTGGATCTCCAGGCGCGGGTCCTCACAGCGGAGGAGGTACTCGATCTGGCCGGGCTCCACCTGGTGGCCGAGGAGCTGGAGTATCTGATCGAGCGGGATGTTGCGCTCGTACAGCTTCTGCAGATCCGGCCGGTCAGGGAGCGAGTGCAGGAGATCTTCGAGCTCCCCGCGGTGCCTCGCCAGGCTCGACCCGGCCATGAGGCTGGCGTCATCGACGAGATCCGTGGCGGGACCGGGAACCGACTGGGTCGGGTCGGGTACCTGTGAATCCGACTTCGGCATCCTGCCTCCTGCAGCGGGGCCAACGAAACCCCGCGAGCGGACCGCGATCCGACCGCCTGCGCAACTGCGGGCGTCGGACGAGACAGATTTCGGATGGGGGAGCCTCGCCGCCCCGGCGAGGCTTCCGGACTGGCGGTGCGGGCCGGTCCGACGATTACCGAACACTCTCTCATCCTACACGCCCCCCTGAGGTGATTCAAGGTCGAAAACTGTCCACTTCGTCCGTAGGAGCGCGGAGAGAATCATCTAGGGACCACCACAAGATCCGAATATGAAGCGAAACGAAATCGGCATGATGGCCGATGTAAGACGCGCCTGAAAAAAGACTTGCGCGGATTCGATCCCGTTGCTATAATTCTCCTCAGGTAGGCCTCCCACGGTGCGTTGGAGGCCGACGGCCGGCGCGGACCCCACGTTCCGGCCGCTCCCACCGGACCATCCGACCTTGAGCTGCCGGCGAGCCCTCCGCCGGGCCCAGAGGTCCCGAGGCGGCGAATGAACTCCTTCCTTCTGCTCTCCACCGTGGTGGCCAGCGTAGGCCTGAGCGTGGCGCTCGGGGCGCTGGTCCTGCGCGTCGCCCTGAAGCTCCTCGCACGCAACCTCGCCAAGTAAGCAGCCGATACGATCGTCCAGGTGGCACGTCTGCTCCGTCAGGCGTACGTCGTCGCCTTGACACCCCGGCGACCCTCCACCTATAGTCGATCCATCACCTGAGAACCAGGAGCGGGATCGATCCGGAGGGACCCTAGTGGATGAGCCGGTGGTGCTCCGTCCCAGCGGCACCGACCGCCTGCGGGACGCACTGCAGCGGCTGGCAAGCGATCAACTCGATCATCGTCTCGAGATCGACCCGGAGGATCCGCTGGCCGACGTCGCCGAGGCGGTGAACGCGGTCGCCGGAGCGATTCGGGCTCGCCGCGACGAGACCGTTCGCGCCGTAGAGATGTACTGCCTGCGCCGGTTCGGAACCGTCCTCGTGCACGATCTCAAGAACCTCGCCGCACGCCTGAGCTTCGTGCCGGTGAACCTGCGCGCCGCCCCGTCCGATCCGGAGACCGTCGAGGCCTGCGCCGCGACCGTCGCGGACACGGTCGACCGCCTCCAATCGCTGGTGCGCCGCTTCCGGGATCAACGCGAGGCGATGGTGCTGCGACGCCCGGGCGACCTGAACCGGGCCGTGGAGGCGGCACTGCGGACCTCCGGCGCCGCCGCGGCGCCGGGAATCCACACCGAGGTTCGTCTCGAGCCGCTGCCCCCCGCCATCGTCGACCTCCCCTACCTCGAGGAAGCGTTCGTGAACGTGCTCCGGAACGCCGTCGAGGCGATGCCTCGCGGCGGGCGGCTCCAGGTGAGCACCCGGCTGCGGGCGGACGGGGTTCAGCCGGGGCTCGCCGAGGTTGCCGTGACGGACGAAGGGGCCGGCATGACCTCGGAGTTCATCGATCGCGATCTGTTCGCCCCGTTCCGCTCGACAAAGTCGGGCGGGCTCGGGCTCGGGATGTTCTCCTGCCGCGAGACGGTGGAGATTCACGGCGGGCGTATCGAGGTGGAGTCGGCGCCGGGCCGGGGGACGACCTTCCGGGTCCTCCTGCCGGTGGCACCTGCCGCGGAGCACGCGGCATGACGGCGGGATCAGGCGCCTTGCTCATCGTGGACGATGACCCGGAGTTGCGGCGCCAGATCAGCCTCTTCTTCCGGCGGCATTGCGAGGTGGAGACCGCCTCCGGGCGCGAGGAAGCGCGGCGGCTGCTCGCCAATGGCGCCTTCGACCCGGATGTCGCCCTCGTGGACATGCACCTGCCGCCGCACCTCGACTCCGTGGAGGAGGGGATCGGCATCCTCCAGGAGATCGCCGCGCTGCGGCCGCGCACGGTGCGTATCGCCATGAGCGGTGACCCCGAGCGCTCGGCGGGCTTCCACGCCGTCGCGGCCGGAGCCTACGACTTCTTCGCCAAGCCGATCGACACCCGCGAGTTGGAGATCATCGTCCGCCGCGCCTTCGAGCGCCGCAGGCTGGCGGACGAGATCCAGCGCCAGCGCGAGGACCACGGCCGCCGGCACCGCTTCGATTCGTTCATCGGGGAGTCCGCGGCCATGCAGCGGGTGCTCGCGACCATCAGCAAGGTGGCGGAGTCGAACGCCAGCGTCCTGATCCAGGGGGAGAGCGGCACCGGCAAGGAGCTGGTCGCGCGGGCCCTCCATGCGCACAGCAAGCGGGCCGACGGACCGTTCGTGGCGGTCAACTGCTCGGCCATCCCCGACGCGCTGGTGGAGAGCGAGCTGTTCGGACACGAGAAGGGCTCCTTCACGGGAGCGATCGACCGGCGCGTCGGCCGGTTCGAGCAGGCCGATGGTGGCACGCTCTTCCTCGACGAGCTCGGCACCCTGAACGCGGCGGCGCAGGCGAAGCTCCTGCGGGTGCTCGAGACCCGGGCATTCGAGCGCGTCGGAGGGAAGGAGTCGATCCAGGTCGACATCCGCGTCATCGCGGCCACCAACCAGGATCTCGATCGGGACACCAGCGAGGGGAAGTTCCGCGAGGACCTGCTCTACCGCATCCGCGTCGTCTCGCTGGTCCTGCCGCCGCTGCGCGAGCGGCGCGAGGACATCCCGGCGCTCGTCGCCCATTACCTCGCCCTCGCGGTCAAGGACCATGACGGAAGGGGCCGCCGCCTCTCCCCCGCAGCGCTCGAGGCGCTCATCGCGCATCGCTGGAAGGGCAACGTCCGCGAGCTACGCCACGTAATCGAAAGCCTGGTGCTCCTCGCGGACGGCGAGACGATCGAGCTCGCCGACCTCCCGCCCCAGGTCGTCTCCGCGCTCCCCGGCGCCAGCCGCGATGGGGGGCTGGCCATCCCGGAGGAGGGGTTCCGGCTCGAGGAGTACCTCGCGCGACATGAGCGCGATCTCCTGCGCGGCGCGCTGCAGAAGGCCGGCGGAGTGAAGACGCAGGCCGCGCGCCTGCTCGGGGTCAACAAGGACCGGATGAAATACCTATGCCGCAAGCACGAACTCTGACGCGTTTACTCGAGGGGGCCGCCGCGGTTCGCCGGCGGCCAGGCGGGGGAATTCCTTCCCCCTCGGGGAGGAAGCTCCTCCCCACTCCCGACCCTCTCGATTCCCGCACTGCTCCCGCGCCGCTCAAGCCACCGGTTCAGATTCCAGGACCAGCAACGATTTCGAGCCGGCGCGCCCCGCGCACCGCGCGGCGCACCAGGCTGGCATCGACCTTGCTGTATGGGTAGACGACGCGGGAAGCAGCCGCGAGAGAAAGCAGGCAACTCAACGGCGGGCGCGAGCCGCCCACCACAGGAGGAACGGCCATGGCGGATACGAAGAAGGTCACGATCGAGCTGACGGAGACGCAGAAGTCGAAGATCCAGCGGGAGACGGGGCGGGTGGTGGACATGCTGACGTTCGACCCCCTCGAGGATCGCGTGGCGCCGAGCGTCATCAGGGGTGGGATGAACGTCAAGGATCCGAGCAAGCCCTAAAGCAACCTCGGGGCGCGACGCAGCGCCGCGCCCCGAACCACTCGCGGCCGAACGGCCGCGGCCTCAGTCAAAGGAGAACTACCATGGCGAAGCGGAAGGCAGTGACGATCGAGTTGACTCCGGATCAGCGGAAGAAGATCAAGGCCGGGCTGGGCGAGGAAGTGCGGAGCCTGAAGGTCGAGACCCTCGAGGACCGCGTGGCGCCGAGCGTCATCCGGGGCGGGATGAAGATCAAGGACCCGAGCCTCGAGCCCTAAGCCGGTCGCAAGCGCGGTTCGCCCGACAGGGTGATGCCGCGGCGGGAACGAGACACGCCGATGCCGCGGGAACGGAGGGGTTTCCGCGGCGGAGGCGTGTTCCTGTCTGACGGGGTGCAACTCCTGGCGGCTCACAGCCAGAGGCGCTCGCCGACGAACCGCGCGAGCCAGCGGGCCGCATGCGACCCGAGGCTGCGGCGGGAGGACGGGAGCCGGACTCGCGCGCTGAGGCCGGCGCGCAGCTCAGCCTCCGGATCCGCCACCTCGATGAGCGCGATGTAGAAAGCGCGCGGGCGGAGCGTCGGATCGGCGAGCGCCGCCTCGCTCTCCTCCCGTTCGTTCGCCGCTCGCGCCGGGTCCAGGGAGAGGATGCGGCCGACAAAGGCCTTCCCCGGCTGCCCCGTAACCTGGATCCGGGCCGCGGCGTCCCGATCGAGATCGAGGAGCCGGCGCTCCGGGATTCGCATGCGTAGCTGCCAGCGGTGCGGTGCGAACACCCGGCCCGCAATCTCCCCTTCGCTGACCACCGTTCCGATCCGTCGCTCGGCCCCCGGCCACCCCGCAACCCCGGACCGCGGCGCCGTGATCGCAAGTGCACCTACCGCCAGCTGCAGCCGCTCGGCGGCGAACGTCCGGGCCTCGTCCTCGAGCCGCAGCCGCGCCGCTTCCGCCGGCCTCCCCTCGGCCTCGGCGCGCGCCACCGTCTCCCGCGCCTCGTGGGCCAGCGCGGTCGCCAGGCGAGCCTCGGCGACCCGCAGCGGGTTCTCGAGGCGCAGCAGGGGCGCTCCCGCTTCCACCTCGCCTCCGACCTCCACACCCTCCACCACCCTCCCCGCCGTCGCGGCGCGCACCGCGGGGGGATCCGCCGCCTCGAGGCTCGCACTCCCGGCGATCCAGGCCGGGAGCGGCCAGAGCAGGACGGCGGCGGCGAACAGCGTCCCCACCGCGACCCGGAATGCCGAACGCCGGCCTGGCCCCCGCGCCATGCGAATCTTGCGCACTCCCCCCACGACGGCACGCGTCGGCCGCTCCAGCACAAAGGCGGCCAGAGCCAGCAGCGGCAGCCATCCGGACTCTCCGAAGTGCCGCAGGAGCAGGTCGCCCACGAAGCCGAGGAAGACCGCCATGGTGAGGCTGAGGTAGACGAGCGCGCAGACGCCGTAGACAGCCAGGACGCGGCGCTCCCGGCGGGAAACCGACATCGGATCCTCGGGGACCCTGAGCACCCGGCGGCGGAACCACGAGCCGACGAACTTGAAGGAGTTCACCTGCAGATTCGGAACCTCGACCAGATCCACGAGCATGTAGTAGCCGTCGAAGCGGACCAGCGGGTTGAAGTTCGAGAGCACGTTGCCGAGGAAGCCCATGACGATCACGGCGTACGCGTGCCGGTGGACTGGACTTCCCTGCGGCGTCGCCCACCAGGCGAACACCCCCAGGGCCGCCAGCACAATCCCCGAGTACCCTCCGGCGAGGGTCACCCAGACGCGCTGCGCGCGGCTCGAGAAGCTCCAGGCGTCGTTGACGTTGCAGTAGCACCCCGGAAACTGGAGGTAGAGCAGCAGCACCCCCACGTCGTGCACCTCGCCGCCGAAACGCTTGCAGGTGATGCCGTGGCACGCCTCGTGAATGAGCGTCATCCACATCCATGTGCCCAGCATGAAGATGTAGTTGGGGCCGGCTCGCTCCAGGTCCGACAGGTCGACGACGAAGGCCCGGAAACCCGCCGCAAAGGCGCTCCATTCGAGACCGACCACAACCGCCGCCCCGAGCAGGAGCAGGAGCGAGACCACGACGAAGTGCGGGGTCCAGAGGAACCAGAACAGGCTGAGGAGTCGCTCGAACAGCCGGTCGGGGTCGTAGATCTTCTTCTGCAGGAACAGCACGCTCTTGATCCGGGAACGCCGCCGGGTGCGCTGCAGGCGCAGCCGCTCGTAGAGCGCCAGCCGCCGCTCGCCGAGCGAACGCTCCACCAGATCCAGATCGCGCAGGGAGGTGACGAACGCCTCCACCGCCGCGGCGGAGAGCGACCTCCCGGAGCCGCCGGACGCGAACCGCTCGGCGATCTCCTCGAGGGTCGAGCTCCCATCCAGGAGCTGCAGCACCGCATGCTCGGTCTCGCGGAACCGGTAGAACCGCTGCGTCTCCGGATGGCGGACGATGTAAACCGCTTCCCCGTCCTGAAGCTGCCGCCGGATCTTGATCCCCGCCCGCAGGCGTGGCCGTGAGGAGTGCGCGGCGGGGAGGTCGGGATACAAGGCGCTCGCGGCTTCCATCTGCGGCTTCTACCTCCCCGCGGCCGGCCCACGCAGGCGCACCCGCTCCCCCACCCTCAGGCCGGCGCGGATCTCGACGCGGGCGGAGTCGACGACCCCGATTCGCACCCGCCGTGGCGACCCCGCGCCGTCCCCCTCGACCTCGACCGTCGCCTCCGCGCCCGGGGCCGGATCGGTCTCGAGGATGGCCGCGCGCGGCAGCGTCACGCGTGCCGGGTCGGAGCGCAGGTCGAAGCGCACGCGCAGCAGGGCCCCGGGTGCCGTCGCCCGTCCCGGCGGCAGCACGAGGCGAAGCTCCACCGTGCCGGCGAGCGGATCGAGCACGGGACTGACCCAGGCGATCCTCCCCTCGCTCGGCGGCGAGTCGTGGTAGAGCGACGTGATGGCGACGGGATCGCCCACCCGCAGGTAGTCGCTCACCCACTCGGGAAGGTAGATGCGCACCTCCCGCGGACCGCTCCCCGCGAGGCGGAACAGCGAGGCGCCGTCCCCGGCGCGGACGAACTGCCCGGGGCGGACGGCACGCTCGACGACCACACCCGCGATCGGCGCCCGCACGTCGGTGCGGTCGAGGAGATGCTCCGCAAGATCGCAGGCCGCCTCTGCCACCTCCAGATCGTGCAAGGACTCCTCGTACGCAAGCTGGGAGACGAGCCCCTGGTCGAGCAGCGCGCGCCGCTTCTCCTCGACCCCCCGGGCGCGAGCCAGCTCAGCTCCGGCGGCGCGCATCTCGAGCTCTCGTTCGCGCCGCTCCAGGCGGGCGAGCAGCTGGTTCGCCTCCACCCGATCGCCGCGCTTCACCAGCACGTCGGCGACGATTCCATCCGCCCGCGCCACCACGGTGACCTCGGACTCGCTGAGCACCCGCGCCTCGACCTCGACCACCTGCTCCACCCGCCCGCCCGCCGCCGCGACGACCGTGAGCGGGAGCGGGAGCGGGGCGCTGACCGCACCCGGCGCCTGCGGTTCCGGCGGGGTGTCGCCTCCCTCCGGCGCGCCACAGGAGACGGCCGCGAGCGCGAGGAGCAGCGCGGCGGAAGCGGGCCCGGGCTTCAGAACCAGATCCATGAGCGCACCCAGCGCGCCGGCCGGCGCAGAAGGCAGTAGCCGAGCGGTCCGCGTCCCGCGACGATCCGCGCCCGCCCTCCCATGCCCGGAAGCAACACGCCATCCGGGTTGGTCAGCGGCACCCGGGCGACGACGACGATCTCACCATCGCGCTCCTCCGCGGCGGGGTGGAGGCGGTGGACCTCCCCGCGCAGCGTTTTCGCCGGATCGCGATAGAGCCGCACCTCCGCCGGCATCCCCTCGCGGACGTAGGCGGCCTCGCTCTCGGGCACGCCGATCTCCGCTTCCAGCGCGTCGAGGGCCGCCAGGGTGCACAGGGCGGCGCCCGCCTCGAGGCGCTCGCCGCGCCGCTCGCGCAGCCGCGGAGTCAGGATCACCCCGGCCTCCGGCGCGCGCAGCACCGTCTCCGCGATCGCCACGTCCGCGGCCGTCAGCTCCGCTTGCAATCGCTCGAGCCGTCCCCGCTCCACCGCCGCGCGGCGCGGGTCCCCCGCTGCTTCCGCCTGGGCGATCAGGCGCTCCGCCGCGACGAGCTGTGTCCGCGCCTCCTCGCGTCGCAGGCGGTATTCGCGATCGTCGAGCCGCGCCAGCGCTTGCCCGGCGATGACCTGGTCTCCCTCGCGCGCCTCGATCTCGGCCAGCCGACCCGGCACCAGTGTGCTGACGGTCACGGTGCGGGCCGGCGCCAGGATGGCGTTGCCGCCCACGCGCAGCGGGAACGGGATCCAGGCCAGCGCTCCCAGGACCACGACGGCGGCTGCTCCCGCCGCGCGACGCGACCAGGGGAGCCTCCGCAGCCAGCGCTGACGAGCCAGCATCGGCTCGAGCAGGGTCAGGAGCGGCACCTGGCGATAGAGCTGGGCGTTGCGGAGCGCGACGGTGGCCTGGTTTGCGAGCCCGGCGACGAGTTCGCGCTCCCGTTCCGACAGGCCCGGTGGCACGGCGCGCTCGAACGCCAGGATCCCCAGCAGCCCGTCCTCATCGGCGAGGCGGATCGCGTAGAGCGCCCGCATTCCCGACTGCTCGAAGTAGGCGGCGAGATGCCGCTGCAGATCCGGGGGCTCGACGTGCGGCTGGCCGTCGGCATCCGCCTCGACCAGGAGGTCCGATTCGCGCTCGCCGAGCCGCGCCAGCAGCCGCTCCAGCTCGGCCAGCTCCGGACGGCCGCGATCGACCTTCTCCTGGCCACTCACGGCTCGGAGCCGCCAGCGGGTGCCGTCCTTGAGCGCCACCGCCGCTCGGTCGTACGCCGCGACCCGGGACGACAGGTTCACGACGGCCGCCAGCACGCGATCGAGATCGAGGGTCCTCGTCAGCTCGCGGCCGATCTCGAGCAGCGCCTGCAGGGCGTCGTTCGACTGCCGCAACCGCGCCGACAGATAGGCGAGGTCCAGGTTGCGCTTGCGGACGATGACCGCGGAGGCCTGTCCGGCGAGGATCTCGGCCGTCTTCAGATCGCCGGCGCTGAATGGCGCGGCGTCGGTGCGCCGCAGCAGCCCCAGTGCCCCGAAGATCCCGTCCGGGCTGCGCAGCGGCACGCAGAGGAGCGGCCTGGGGGCGTACCCCTCGGCCTCGGCCCGGTCGAGCAACGCCGGCTCCCCGGCGAGCAGACGACTCCCGGCGACCGAGACGAACGCCTGCACCTCCTCCGCCTCTACTCCGCGCAGCGCCGGCTCGATCTGCTCCATCCCCTCGCCGGTGTAGACGAGAAACGCCGCGTCGGCTCGCAACGCCGCGGCCGCCTCCTCGAGGAGCCGGCCTCCCATCTCGTCGATGTCGGCGGAGGTGGCGAAGATGCCGTTGAGAGTGTGGAGGAGGTCGATCTCTTCATAGGCATCGAGCAACTCGCGCGTGAGGCTCTCGTTGGCGCGCGCGACTCGCTCGCGGTCGTCCGGGCGTTCCATCAGCGCGGGCGTTGCGCCGGGGGTCGCGGGATCATCGCTCGACCGGGGGCGGGCCGTCGGGGTCGAGGATCTCGTGCAGGCGCAGGCGCAGCTTACGCGGGCTGAAGGGCTTGGTCAGGTACTCGTCGGCGCCGACCTCCGCGCCGCGTTCGCGGTCGAGCTCCTGGCCCCTGGCGGTCAGGATGATGATGTGAATCCCGCGCGTCGCCGGGTCCCGCTTGAGCGCCTGACACACCTCGAAGCCGTTCCGCCGCGGCATCATCAGGTCGAGGAACATCAGCGCCGGCCGCTCACGTTGCGCCGTCGCCAGCGCCTCCTCGCCATCCTCCGCCGTGAACACCTCGAAGCCGGCGGCCCGCACCAGGTAGGAAACCGATTCGAGGATGTACGGCTCGTCGTCGCAGATGAGGACTTTCTTCGCCACGGCTCCCTCTCTCGATCGCGGTGGGGGAATAGTAATCCGAATTCCCCGGCACCGGAAGAGGCGGACATGAGGACGCTCCCCTGGAGTCTACGGGGGCCCAGCGGCCTCCAGGGCCGCCAGGAGTTGACGCACGCGGCCGGCGTCGGCCAGGTCCGGGTCGCGCACCAGCGCGGTCCGCAGGTGGCGGCGCGCCGCCAGGGTCTCCCCGCGCGCTGCCGCCAGCGCCCCGAGCGCCGCGTGCGGCTGGGCGAGCCCCGGGTCGGCCGCGAGCGCCCGCAGAAAGGCGGCCTCCGCCCCGCCGAGATTCCCCGCCGAAGCGCGCGCCGCCCCCAGGTTCGCCCAGGCGATCCCGAGTCCCGGCCGCAGGGCGACGGCCCGCTCGAACGCCGTGCCCGCCTTCCCGGCTTCCCCCCGCCGCATCCAGGCGTTGCCGAGGTTGTACCAGGCCTTGGCGTTTCCGGGCCCGATCTCGGTCGCCCGCTGCCATACCGCGAGATCATCGCGGTAGTGCGAATGGAGCATCAGGGTCGCCGAGGCAAGAAGGACGACTCCCGCAGCGAGCAGCCAGGGCCCCACCCACCGCCGCCCCACGCGAGGACCGGGGAGTTGCGCGAGGAGGGAGGTGACGACGCTGACCGCCAGCAGGGTGAAACCGAGGAGAGGGAGGTACAGAAGGCGGCCGGCGAACAGAATGGGCGCGGCGAAGAGGAGGTTTGCCGCCGGGAGGTAGGGGACGACCAGCAGAGGAATCGCGATCGCCGCCCCCCCACCTCGCCGGACGGCGGCGACCCATCCCACCGTCAGCAGCAACGCGACTCCGGCGCCCGCCAGAGCGCGCGGGTCGCCGAAGGTCAGCGCGGGAGCGAGCGTCTCCCCGGAATAGTCCGGCGACAGGGCGGACGGCCAGAGGAGGATCCGCGCCGCCTCCAGCCAGGCGGTGGACGCCGCTGCCAGCCGGACCAGGCTCCCCGAGCCAGCGGCCGGATTGTCGAGGGGGTCCGGGAGAGCGGGCTCGAGCCATCCCCCGAGCACCACGGTTCGGATGCCGAGATACCCGATCAGGATGGCAAGCAGCAGCACCAGATCGGGCCGCCAGCGCACCCGGCCCTCCGCGCCGCGCCCGGCCAGCCCGCCGCAGACGACGAGCAGTGGCAGGACCACTGCGGTCTCCTTGGCCGCGAGCCCGCCCGCGAAGCAGGCTGCGCCCCCCAGGAGCGCCAACGCCGACCCCTCGCCGCGCCGGCGCGCGTCGAACCGGCCCCAGGCGAGCAAGAGCAGGAGCGCCGCCAGGAGGTCGCCGCGGCCGGTCACCGGATCCACCGCGTCGAGCGCGACCGGGTGAACCGCGAAGAGGAGCGCCGCGGCGCAGGCGAGACCCGCCGGGCTGGCGGCGACGCCCACGAGCAGGCGCCGCAACAGGTGGAAGGCGGTGGCCGCGACGGCGGCGTGCAGCGCGATGTTCACGGCATGATGGGTGCGCTGAGTGCCGCCCAGCAGATCTCGTTCCCAGGCCAGGGTGAGCGTGGTGAGGGGCCGGTAGTAGCCGCCATACGAGCGCACCCCGCCGAACAGGCCACGACCAAAGTGCGCGGCCAGGTTACCGGCAGGCGGCAGCGCCGACGGGGCGAGCAACGCGGCATCGTCGAGCACGGGCCCGTGCGTGAGCGCTGGCAGCATCACCGCCACCGCGACCGCGCTCACGAGCGCGGTGAGCAAGACGGGATGCTCCCAGGTCCGGCCCGCCGCCTGCGGCGACGGCTGCGCGCTCAGGCCAGGCGGCGCGGCACGCACGCGGAAGACGAAGGGGAGAAGGGCGGCTCGCCCCGGGACGGGAAGGTCAGGCGGCCTTCCCTGAGAGCAGATGCCAGGTCGCGTCGTGTGGGGGCGGGCAGCTCTTGCAGTAGGGGAAGATCACGCCGAGCTTCACCTCGATGGTGCTCTCCATCTCGGCCCACTGACAGTCGAGGCACTGATAGCGGCCGGGCTGATCGCACAGCTCGCCGCTCTTGTAGTTGTTGCTGCTGTTCGGCATCGCGGACCCTCGGAGAACCAGCGCACGGCTCGGTCGAACCCGGCCGCCAATCGTGCCAGAGGCGCCGCGACGCTGTCAACGCGCGGCATCCTGCTCGAGCAGCGCCACCGACTCGATATGCGCGGTGTGGGGGAACATGTCGACCGGCACTGCCCGCACGAATCGGTACCCTCCGGCGACGAGCAGCGCCAGATCGCGCGCCAGGGTCGTCGGATTGCAGGAGACGTACACCAGGCGCGGAATCGCGACCCGGATCAGCCGCCGCACCAGCGCGGGGTGCAGGCCGGCGCGGGGAGGGTTGATCACCGCCACTTCGGGCTGCACCGCCGAGAGCGGCGGGCGCTCGATCACCTCGTTCACCTCCCCCTGCACGAACTCGCAGCTCTCCACCCCGTTCAAGCGGGCGTTGCGCACGGCGTTGGCGACCGCGTCGGGGTTCGACTCGACCCCGTACACCCGGCGCGCCGCGCGCGACAGCAACAGCGAGATCGTCCCGGTGCCGCAGTACAGATCGAGCGCCACCCCGTCCCCCGACAGCGCCGCGTACTCGAGGACCTTGTCGTACAGGCGCTCCGCCTGCAGCGTGTTGGTCTGGAAGAAGGCTCGCGCGGATATCTCGAAGCGGAAGCCGCCGAGACACTCCTCGATGGTACGCTCTCCCGCGAGCACTTCCTCGTACTCCCCTGCCGCCACGCCCGCCAGTCGCGAATTCACCTGACGCAGCACGCTGCGGATCTCGGGAAAGCGCTCGCGCAGGTCCGCCGCCCACCGCCGCAGGAACCGCCTCGTCTCCTCGTCGCCGTCGGTCGTGGTCAGGATCACCATCGTCTGTCCGGTGTGCTTCCCCTCCCGCAGCGTGAGAAACCGGAAGAACCCCTGGTGCAGGCGCTGATCGTAGGCCGGAAGGCCGCTCTGGCGCGCCGCCACAATCACGGCGGCGACGATCGCGTTCGAGCGTTCGGACAGCAGATGGCACCACTCCAGCGCGAACACGCGGCGGAAGTCTCCGGCCGGGTGGAGCCCGAGCTGGATCTGCCCGTCGTCGCCGGGGGCGAACGAGAACTCCATCTTGTTGCGGTAGTAGCGCGTGGCGATCGCCGCGATCGGCGGCTCGAGCGGCGGAGAGGGGAAGCCACCGATCCTGCGCAGTGCCTCCTCGACCTGCCCCGCCTTGAGCTCCACCTGGCGCGCGTAGTCGATCGCCTGCAGCCGGCATCCTCCGCATACCCCCGCGTGGACGCAGAACGGCGTCACCCGCAGCGGCCCGGGCTCGAGCACCTCCTCGGTGCGCGCCTCGGCGAGCGCACGCCGCACCCGCGTGATCCGCGCCCGGACGTGATCTCCCGGGAAGGCGCCGTCGACCATCACGACGAGCCCGTCGCGGCGCGCCACGCCGCGTCCGCCGTACGCGAGGTTGTCGATTACCAGCTCGACCTGCTCCCCCGGCTTCAGCCGCGCCATGCGCGCTCCTCTGTGGGCCCCTGCGGGCCGCGTCCGCAGGCTGCGGCCGGCTGCGGAGCGGCGGCAGGTGCGGCGCGGGATGCCCGGGCGCACTCGTGAAAACCCCAGGACGATCGCCACATCCCCCAGGCAGTCTCAGGCACCGACGGCCTGCCAGCGCGCCCAATCGAACCGTTCGGAGGGAAACCTAGTCCGCGGGCTCCGGCCGGTCTCCTTCGCAGTGCTCGGCGCTGCGAGGTTCCGATGGCCCGCGCCGCAACAACGACCGCCGGTGGCGTGATTCGGAAGCGCCGACTCTCGGGACGACCAAGACATCGATCATGGCCGCTCCGAATCCCCCTCCGCGCTCCCGACCCCAGGCCTGGCGCGCGGCGGAGCCTGCTCTCCCGAGAACAGCGCGGGGTCTCTCGTCCGAGCGGCTTGGACTAGCACGCCACTCACAACGAGCGCCCCGATCGAGAGGAAGCGACCCTCCCGCAGTGCCGTGACGGAGGAGAGCAGGCCGACCACGACGGTACACGCCGACACCAGAATGTCACCCAGGGCGCCTCCGATGAGGAGCGTGGGCCCGTTCCTCCTGAGCCGGAGGGTCTGCACGGCTCCCCAGAGACAGGCGCTCGCCGCGCACAAGCCAGCGAGGCCGATGGCGATGCAATACGGCGAGAACCACGACGGCACGGACAGCCTGTCCTTCGCCGCCTGCTGCATCTCGGCCGGGAGGTCGGACAGTTGCGACCATTGGCTGGCGTTCCGGATGATCGAGGGGTAACTGATCATGAACCCGCCCCGGAAGACCCCGAGAACGCCGAGGAGGATCCCGAAGACGCCGACGAGCGTGACCGATGCGGGGCGCCGGGAGGGGGCCTGCTCGAGCGGGACGGGGAGGCGGAGCGCCATCCCGGCGCTGACGACCATGGCAGCCAGAAGGAGCGGGATGTCAATCCGAATGTTCGTTTCAATCGACACGCCGGTCTCGTACACCGCATACGCGAGGACTTGGAGGCCGAGAATCGCGGCGCGCGACCCGCGACTTCGTCGCCGGAAACTGTGTGACAGGACAGGCGCGGCAAGCACGAAGAGGATGAGTGGACCCTGGATGAACGGCGTCCGATCGGGTCCCTCCCTGGTGCATGAGACGAGGGTAATCGCCAGGAGGAGGGCCAGGAGCACTCGGCGGTGCAGTGTCATGAGTGGAAGTCCCCCGGGGAGAGAGGCGGATCGAGCGGTACTCGTGCGGATTAGACGCGGATAATCGCGCTTCTGTCAACCACAGCGGGCGCGGCGGCCCTGGGGCAACGCAGTATTCGGCCGCTCAGCGGAAGCGGGTGCCTGCGAATTCTCCTGCCGAGGGACCGGCCGGGTTCTCGTCCCAGGTTCGGGCCAGGAGCGCGAGTACCGTGAGACCCAGCAACCAGCACGCGACGAGCGTGAACGCGATTACGCCTCCTCCTGCCGCATCCAGTACTGGAGGGGACGGCGCGTCCCGGTGCACGACGAACTGGATTACCGTGCGATCCCCGCCCAGCTCCCGTGCCAGATAAGCCGGCAGGGAGGTCGCCGCGCGCCCCGCGCCGCGCAGCAGCTCGGCCGCGCCGATCTCGCGGAACGGACTGATCTCGCCGGTGCGCACGGCGGCGGTGAGCACCAGGTTCAGGAGGACCGCCGCTGCGGTGATTCCCGCGGCAGCGGCCCGGCTCCCCCGCCGACCCACCCACTCGAGTGCCGGCGCCACCGCCACGATCCAGAGCGGGGTGAGGTCCACGAGTCGCCGCGCGCCGAAGCTGTAGCCGGCCCACCAGTCGGTGGCCGCGGCGGCGAGGTAGATCTCACCCATGAGCGCCGCACCCACTCCGGCGGCGAGCCACGGGTCGCGGCGCCAGAGGAGTGGCAACCCGAGACCGGCCAGCAGCAGCACCGGCGCCCACGTGAACAGCCCGTGCCACGGCGAGAAGAGCAGGCGCAGGAGCGCAGGCCGCGCCAGGTCGAGGAACTCTCCTCCCTGGGGGATCTCGAACGGCGATCCGTAGAGGGCTCCCCAGGCGGCCAGCTGGACCGAGAAGACGGCGGCGGCGCCCGCAATGACAATGAGGAGCCGAGCTGCGCTCCCCGGCTGTCGGCGCCGCGCCGCGAGCAGCAGCAGCGGGATCACCAGCAGCAGGCCGTGCTGCGCCCGGATTACGGCCGCGAGGCCAACCGCGGCGCCGGCCAGTCCCCAGTCGCTCAGCGTATCGTCGCGCCGCGCGCGCCAGGCGGCGGCGAGCGTAACCGCCGCGCCGAACGCGGCATTCACGTGGGCATAGGTCGGCAGGTGGTACAGGTACGCGAGGAATGGCGTTCCGAACCCCACTGCCACGGCCGCCGCGATTGCCGCTCCCGAACCGACTAGACGACGCGCCACCGCGCCCGCCAGCACCAGCGCCGCCAGGCCGTAGATGGCGGTTCCCGCCGACGCCGCGAGCAGGTGCGCCGCTGAGTACCCTCCAGGGCGCACGGCCTCCCCCCCCAGGCGCAGGGCGATTTCGGCCACGGCGACGAACGGCAGCCACAGGATGCCGCTTCCCATGCCGAAGGGATTACCCGGCAGTCCGGTCTCGCCAGGGCGAGCGAAGCGGACGCGCTCGTTTCCCTCGATCGACCCGAGGCGCGCATACTCGGCGCGAAAATCGACGTCGCGGTCGAACAGCAGCGAGCGCGCCCAGGCGTAGGTGCCGGCGCTGTCGGGGACGAGAAAGGTCGTGTGGGAAAACGCGAGGTAACCCAGCAATCCTGCGACCGCGAGCGCGATCGCCCCGCGTCTCGGGCGGGTGGTCACTTGCCGCGCAGCAGCGCCACGAACCCTGGCCGATCGCGCAGCGAGGCGAGATCGGGGTCGGCGCGGAGCGCGTCGAGCTCGCGGTACCCCATGCCGACCGCCCGCGTGAGCCACTGCAGCGCGATCTCCGGCTCTCCCAGCAGTGCGTGCGCCCGCGCGAGCGCGACGCAGTCCGCCGGACTACCCTCCTGCTCCGCCCGGCGCTCCAGCGCGCGAAGCGCCGGCACCGCCTGCTCCGCGAGTGCCGTTCTCCGGCCGGCGGCGGTCAAGGCTCGCACCAGATCGACGCGCAGCCGCAGACGCTGGTCCAGCCGATCGGTGGGTCGTTCCCCATCGAGCCCGCGGCGCAGCGCATCCGCGGCGCGGTCGTACAGGCGGAAGGACGTGAGCCGGGCCGCCAGGTCGAGCTGCAGCGCCAGCGGGGCGTCGGCGTCCTGGCTGGCCTGCTCGAGGCGGTCGATCGCCTCTTGCGGCTTGCCGGCGCGATCGAGCAGCGTCGCGAGGTGGATGGCGGCGGGAAAGAGCACCCGTTCGCCATAGTCGGAGCCATCCCGCGCCGCGGGGAACTCGTCGATGGTGCGCCGGAACGCCGCCAGCGCCCCGGCGTCGTCGCCCGCACGGAGCTTGCAGACTCCGATCCGGTACTGAACCGAGCCGTCGCACAGGCCGCGCGTCCCGCCGAGCTTCACCTGCTCGAGCTCCAGGAGCGCGCTCGCCCATTCCGCGGCCTGCATGTGGGTGGCCGCCGCGCTCAGCAGAATGAGGCCCTCGAAGCGGGGGAACTCCTTGATGAGCTCCTTCTGCATCTCCAGCGCGCGGACCGAGTGCCCGTAGCGCTGGTAGACGACCGCCTGGCCGAAGCGCGGCAGAAAGGCGGTCCGGTCGAGTGCATTCGCCTTCCGGTAGAGGTTCAGCGCCTCCTCGAGCCACTTGTCATCGCGGTAGACATCGGCGAGCGCCGAGTAACCGCGCGCGTCGAAGGGAGCGGCGGCGATCGCCCGATCGAGGACGCGGTAGGCGTCGGCAAACCGATTCTGTACCCGCAGGACGCCGCCGAGCAGAAGCAGCGCCTCGAGATCCTCTGGTGCCACCTCGAGCGCCGCGCGGAACGAAGCCTCGGCCGCCTCGAGACGTGCATCGAGCATTTGGAACAGTCCCTCCGCCCGCAGCACCTCGACCCGCCTGGGATCGACTTCTCGGGCACGCTCGAGCGTACGCGCGGCCAGCGAGCGCCACTTGTCCTCCCGGTTCCAGGTCCAGCGATACGGCGTGAGCAGCGCCTCCGCGTAGTCGCCAAGCAGCCCGGCGTCGTCGGGATACGAGTGCGTCGCAATCTGCAGGAGCCGGAGGGCGCTCTCGGCGCTCTCGGGGTCGATGTGCGCCAGCAATTGCCTGCCCCGCTTGCGATAGGCGTCCGCGGGAAGCTCCTGCATGCGGGCCTGCGTCAGCTGCCAGAACTCCGGGTCGATCTGATCGATGGTCCGGCCCGGGTCGGGCTCGCCCGCTGGGCGCCAGCGCTGGCGCGCCGGAGGGGGGTCCACCGCGCCCGCCTCGGCCGACGCGCCGAGGTGAACCCCACCGCCCAGCGCGACGCCCAGCGCCACGGCGGCAGCCCGTGAGCCGCGCCGGGGTTGCGACAACGGGTGGCCGGAGGGTGCGGACGGCATCCAGTCATCTTAGCACGCGATCCGCGTCGCACGCGGGACGCGGTTCCGCTATAATCCGCCCTCATTCTGAGGAGGTTCCCCTGATGCCCCGGAGCAAGGTCGGCACGCTCAAGCCGAAGATCGATCAGATTCGCAAGACGTTGCGGGAGAAGAAGGAGTCCCTCGGGGCGGAGAGCCGGTCACTGCGCGTGCGCCTCAAGCGCATGCAGCGCAAGGCCCGGCGCATCCACGCCGAGGAGCAGAAGCGCGCTCCCAAACCGAAGGCGGAGGCAGCCGCCAGCGAATAGCCTCCTCGCCCGGTCCAGCCTCGCGGCCTCCAGCGGACCACGGCGGCCAGGCTCGAGGCCGGGAAAGCGTGCCGTTCGCGAACCGGTCCACCTGCCAGGCCCCCCGCCCGGGGCTGGAGATTGTCGTATGCGGCCTGCCCCTGAAGTGGCTCTCGATCGCTCCCTGCTTGCCGAGATCGATCGAATCCTGGCCTCGGCCGCCGACCGCGACGGCGCACTCACGGCGGTCGTGAAGGCCATTCACGACGCCTCGTCCCGTCACGATTGGACCGGCATCTACCTCGTCGAGGGGGACACCCTGGTGCTGCACAACTACCTCGGTGAGCCAAGTCCCCACACCCGGATTCCGATCGGGCGCGGGATCTGCGGGGCCGCCGTCGCCGAACGCCGCACGCTGGTCGTCCCGGACGTCCGCGCCGACCCGCGCTATCTGGCCTGCAGCGTCAAGACGCGCTCGGAGATCGTGGTCCCGATCGCGAAGCTCGGCTACGTCTTCGGCGAGATCGACGTCGACAGCCACACCGCGGACGCCTTCACCGAGTCCGATCGGCGCACGCTGGAGGAGGTTGCCGGGCGCCTGACCGGGCTCTTCTAGCGCGCGTCTCACTCGGCCGCCCGCCTGCCTGATCCCGCGAACTCTCGGGTCGGGCGGGCCGCCGGATTCCGGCGCATCTGCTCGCATCGCCCCGGACGCGCAGCCCCGCGGAGAGCAGCCGTCGCAACCTGGGCGGCAGGGCTGCGTAGAACACACCGGGGGATCCGTGGGTGGGTCTCTCGCCAGGTCACGTCCCGCCGGAATCTCCCGGCTCCCACGGAGGAGCGCCCGATGTCGAGCCCGCCCGCGCCAGCCCCTGCCGCCACCCCCCGTACGCTGGGGTTCGTCTCGCGCGCCATCGGCGTCTTCATCTCCCCGGCCGCCACCTTCGAGGATATCGCACGCAAGCCGACCGTCATCGCGCCGCTCCTGGTCGTGCTCGGTGCCGTGGCCCTCGGCGCCTACTTCATCGCGCCCGTCCAGGGGCCCGAGCTGGCGGAGCTGATGGCCGATTCACCCCTGATGCAGCACGTCCCCGAGGCACAGCGGGACGAGATCATCGCGAAGGTGACGCACCCGACGACCATGGACCGGATCAAGGGCTCCGTTCAGGCCGCGGGGGTGGTCGGGGCCGCGATCGCCTTCTTCGCCCTGCTGCTGTGGGGGAGCGGCCACCTGTGCGGCGGCGAGCCGACCTACAAGGGAGTGGTCTCGGTCCTCGCGTTCGCGTCCCTGATATCGCACGCCGCCGGGTTCCTGGTTCGAACGCCCCTGATGATCGCGAAAGGCACCGTCTTCGGGGTGACCCTGAGCCCGGCGATCTTCATACCGGACGCGGACTGGCGCTCGACCTCCTACCTGTTCCTCGCCATGTTCTTCGATCTGTTCGCCGTCTGGGGCGCCATCGTCGGAGGGATCGGCTTCTCCAAGGTGTCGCGCCTGTCGACGACGCTAGGCGTGACCATCGTCGGCTTCTTCTACCTCCTGCGCTGCGGCGCGCTCTTCGGCTGGACGAAGTTCTTCACTGGCTGAGATCCGCCGGTCCCGTGCCCTGAAAGGAGCCCTCCCCCTTCATGCGAACCCGGTCCAAGGTCTTGATCGCCATCGGCGCCCTGGTGGTGATCGGCGCCGTCGTCGCCTTCAACCTGCGCGGCAACCGCAAGCCATCCGTCGAGGTCGAGGTCGAGCCGGTCAAGCTGCGCAAGGTGGTCGCCGTGGTCGAGGCGTCGGGCCAGATCCAGCCCAGCGTCTCGGTCGACATCAGCAGCGACGTCATCGGCCGGATCATCGCCATCGGACCGGAGGAGGGGGACCGGGTGCGGTCCGGTGAGTTCCTGATCCAGATCGACCCGACGCAGTACGAGCAGCGCGCCGTGCGGGCGGAGGCGGCGCTGGCCTCGGCGCAGGCGCGGCTCACGCAAGGGCGCGCCACGCTGGCCCAGGCGGAGCTCGAGCACGCCCGCCTGGAGCGGCTGCTCGAGGCGCGCCTGATCTCGCAGTCGACGTTCGACGTGGCGCGCTCGACGCGCGACGTGAACCGCGCCAACGTCGCCGCGAGCGAGTTCGACGTGAAGCAGTCGCAGGCGCAGCTCGAGGAGGCGCGCGATGCCCTGTCGAAGTGCCGCATCCTCGCGCCGATGGACGGGATCGTCACCCGCCGCAACGTCGAGGTGGGCGAGACCGCGATCTCCGGCACCCTCAACAACGCGGGCTCCCTGCTGCTCACGATTGCGGACCTCTCGACGATGGAGACCGAGGTCGAGGTGGACGAGACCGATGTCGTGGACGTCGTGCTGGGGCAGGAGGCGGAGGTGAAGCTGGATGCCTTCCCTGATCGGGGCTTCAAGGGGGAGGTGACCAAGATGGCCAACAGCTCGGTTCTCGGCCAGGCGTCGCTGACGCAGCCGCAGCAGTCGGCGAACTACAAGGTCACGGTGCGGCTGCTCGAGATTCCCGAGGCGATCCGCCCGGGGCTGTCCGCCACGGCCCGGATCACGACGGCGGTCCGGCCGGACGTGCTGTCGGTGCCCATCCAGTCCGTGACCATTCGCGACCTGAGCGTCAAGCCGGAGGGGAAGGTGGCGGACGGGAAGGCCGTGGCCGAGGCCGACGATGCGAAGCCCGCGACCGCCGCGACCGCTGACGCCGCCACCGCTGTCACGGCCACCGACGACGACGATCCGAAGAAGGACGAGAAGGAAGGGGTATTCGTCATTCGCGACGAGAAGGCGGTGTTCGTCCCCGTGAAGGTCGGGATCGCCGGCGACAAGGTGTTCGAGATCGAGTCGGGCGAGCTCAAGGAGGGGGAGTCGGTCGTCTCGGGACCGTTCACCGCCATCCGCACCCTCAAGGACGGGGACCGGGTGAAGATCAAGCACCCGGACACCGGCAAGGCCAAGGCAAAGGCCGCCTGAACCCATGCTGATCTGGGAGGGGCTGCGCCTGGCGCTGGGCTCCATCGTCGCCCACAAGCTGCGCACGTTCCTCACGCTGCTCGCCAATATCGTCGCCGTCTCCTCGGTGATCGCGGTCGTGTCGATCCTCGGCGGGATGGACCTCTACGTGAAGGAGAAGGTCGCCGATCAGGGGAGCGGCATCCTGACCGTGCAGCGGGTCGACCCGCTGAAGATCATCCAGAGCCTCGACGACTTCATCGAGTCGCTGCGCAACCCGCGCCTGACGCTCGACGACGCAGAGGATCTGCGCAGCAACCTCACCCGCGCGGAGTCGGTCGGCGCCTCCGTGCGCCGCCAGGATCGGGTGGCATTCCGGGAGCGCTCGCTCGACGGCATCTTCGTATGGGGGTTCTCGGCCGAGTATCCGCTGCTGCGCGACTGGCCGCTCGCCGCCGGCCGCCACTTCACCGAGCTCGAGGTGGAGCGCAAGTCCCCGGTCGCCGTCATCGGCTGGGAGATCGCCCAGAACCTCTACCCCGGCCAGGACCCGCTCGACCGCACGCTCAAAGTCGGCCGCCGCTCGTTCCGGGTCATCGGAGTGATCGAGGAGCAGGGGTCGATCCTCGGGAACAACCAGGACCGCTTCGTCTGCATCCCGATCACCTCCTGGCAGAAGGTGTACGGCACCCAGGAGTCGATCGAGATCCTGGTGAAGGTGGCCGACCTCGCCACGCTCGACGACGCGCGCG
>Ga0137321_1000047_pt1 | contig 48103 bp, 35 predicted proteins | sample EasRivERMZT399_2_FD_104758 | JGI IMG/M metagenome (GOLD analysis project Ga0137321, IMG submission 104758) | Soil microbial communities from meander-bound floodplain in the East River, Colorado, USA - East River MetaG ERMZT399_2 | ecosystem: Environmental > Terrestrial > Soil > Floodplain ... | reverse complement strand
GATGCGGTCTCCCCGGAAAGCCATCAGGAGTCTATGTACTCCTCAACCTCCTCGCCTGAAACCAATATACAAGCCGGGGTCCAGGCCCGCGCTGGCTGCGAACGCCGCTCTGGATTCCGGCTTCCGCCGGAATGACTGCGAGGGGAGCCACCTCCCCGTTCCGCCCGCCCTCAGCGCGACCCCGTCCGTTCGCCGCTCCACCTCTCAAGAGAATCTGACCAGGTGGTTTTGCCTCGGCGTGTCTGGCGCGTGCTGGGCAACGACTCGAAGCGGGGATCATCTCACAGAGGCGAACGGGAGGAAACTGCGGCGAGCGAGCGCCCGCGCCTCCGGCTCAGGCGGCGGAGCGGAGCGCGTCGACGGGGGAGAGACGCGAGGCCTTGAAGGCGGGGTAGATCCCGTAGACCACGCCGAGGAGGACCGACACCCCGAACGCCAGGGTGAGCCCGAGCAGGTTGATGGGCAGCCCGGCCGAGAAGAAGCCGGAGACCGACTTGGTCAGCGCCACTCCGGCGCCGGCGCCGAGCAGGCCGCCGAGCGACGACAGCACGACGGCCTCGGCCAGGAACTGGAAGAAGATCTCCACATCGGTCGCCCCGAGCGCCTTCTTGAGGCCGATCTCGTAGAGCCTCTCGCCTATCGAGATCAGCATGACCGACAGCAGCCCGATGCCGCCGACGACGAGCGAGATCCCGGCGATCGTGCTCAGCACGATCCGCCAGGAGCGCACGACATCCTTGACCTCCTTGCGAGCCCGGAGCATGTCCTCCGCGATGTTCTCCACGCGGAAGTCCTGCGCGCCGCGGTGGGCCATGGTCAGCGAGGTGACGACTTCCGATTTGAGGTCGCCGAGGCTCTCGACATCGTTCGTCTTGACGGCCAGGACCTGGAGCGGCGTGTCGTCCCCGGCGGAGAGCTTGCGCAGCGTCCGCAGCGGGAGGTACAACCCCTCCATCTCCTCGATGAAGTCGTCATCGTCCACGAACTCGTTGCCGAGCTTCTCGGCGACGCCGATCACCCGGTAGTTGCGACCGTCCACCGCGATCGACTTCCCCAGCGGATCCTCGGTCCCGAACAGGCGCTGGTTGAGCCGGTGGCCCAGCACACAGACCCGCGCGAAGGTGGCTTCGTCGATGTCCTGGATGAACCGGCCCGCCTCGAGGCTGCGCGTGCGCAGGACCACGTAGGATGCGGTCACTCCCATCACACGCGCCTTCCGCTCGATGTCGCCGACGCGCACCAGAGACTCGTCGTAAAGCATGGGGGCGACCATCGCCACCTTGTCGGCGCGGGCGAGCAGGAAGTCGCCGTCCTCCGGCTGTAGCCCTTCGGAGCGCGTGAAGATGGCGGCCTCCCGCAGGTCCTTGGCGTCCCGGTTCATCACGTACATCACGCCGTCGAAGCCGAGGTCGTCGAACCCCTCCCAGACCGCCGCCACGACGCCGTCGAGGAAGGAGGTCATCACGGTGATCGACATCGTGCCGAGGATGACCCCGAGCAGGGTCAGCGTCGAGCGCATCTTGTGGTGCCGGATCTCTCCGAGCGCCGTGCGCACCACCTCGCCGGGGTTCATTCGTACCTCAGCGCCTCGACGGGGTTGAGGCGCGCGGCCTTGATCGCCGGGTAGAGGCCGAAGAAGAGACCCGTGCTGACCGAGGCAACCACGCCCACGAGGGCCATCTTGGGGGTGATTATCGCCGGGGCACCCAGCAGCGCCGTGATTCCCTTCGCCATCCCCATTCCCATGAAGAGCCCGACCGCCCCGCCGATCGAGGTGACCAGGATCGACTCCACCAGGAACTGGATGGCGATGTCGTTGCCGCCGGCCCCAATCGCCTTGCGCACGCCGACCTCGCGAATGCGCTCCTGGAACGAGGCGAGCATGATGTTCATGATCACGATGCCGCCCACGAGCAGCGAGACGATCCCCGCGATCAGGAAGGTGACGTCGAACACCCGCCCCTGCTCGGCCTGGCGGCGCAGGCGCTCGCTGCGGTTGTAGACCTCGAAGTCCTCGACGCCGCCGTGGCGCCGGTAGAGCGCGGCGTAGATCTCCTTCACCGCCTTCTCGTTGTTCTCCACCTTGTCCACGACCACGTTGATGTAGTTCACCCGCTTCTGCTCGTCGCCGTTGAAGCGGGCGTAGACGGCCGTGAGCGGGACGAACGTCAGCCGGTTCATCCACTCGAGCGAGTTGTCGTCGTCTTCGCCATCGAAGTAGAACTCCTTGCGCTGCATCACCCCCACGACCCTGAACCCGACGTCCCCGAGGTAGAGCGTCTTCCCGACCGGGTCTTCGTTACCGAAGTAGCGGCGCGCCGCGGTGTCCCCGAGCACGCAGACCCTGGAAACCTGCTGCAAATCGTCCGGGGTGAAGAAGCGGCCTCGGGCCGGGAAGAACTTGTAGACGTCCGGGTAGTCGGGCGTGACGCCGGTGACCTCGTTCTCCTTCAGGTAGTCGCCGTAGCGGACCATCAGATTGACATCGACGATCGGGTCCACCAGGGCAGCGGCGGCGACCTCCTGCTTGAGCGCTTGTGCGTCTCCCCAGGTGAGTCCGTCGCTCGCGAGCTGGCGCGCGGTCTGCACGGTCTCCTTGTTCCGCTTGTTCAGCACCAGGATCTTCTGGAGGCCCCCGATCTCGGAGAAATACTCGAGCGATCGCCGCCTCCCGGCATCGACCAGCCCCTGCACCGCGACGAGCGAGCCGACCCCGAGGATCACACCGAGCGTCTGCAGGATGGTCCGGGCCTTGTTCGCGCGGACGTCCGCGAGCCCGTCGATGACCGACTCGCGGATGTTCACGACGCCTGTCCGGAGACGGCGTGGAGCGCCGGCGCGGCGCTGTCGGCGATCAGTCCGTCCACGATCCTGACGATGCGGCGCGCGTGCGCGGAGACCGCCGGATCGTGGGTGACCAGGATGACCGTATGTCCCTGGGAGTTGAGCTCGTCGAAGATCTGCAGGATCTCCTGGCCGGTCTGGGTGTCGAGGTTTCCGGTCGGCTCGTCCGCCAGGACGATGTCAGGCGCGTTCACGAGAGCCCGGGCGATCGCCACGCGCTGACGCTGCCCGCCGGAGAGCTGCGAGGGCAGGTGCTTGCCGCGCTGCGCGAGGCCGACGCGCTCCAGCGCCTCATGCGCGCGGCGCCTGCGGTCGGCGCGGCCGACGCCGGCGTAGAGCATCGGCAGCTCCACGTTGCGCTGGATCGAGGCGCGCGGCAGCAGGTTGAAGCTCTGGAACACGAAGCCGATCCGCTGGTTGCGGATGCGGGCGAGCGAGCGCGACGTCAGCGCGGAAACCGCCTCACCGGCGAGGTGATACTCGCCCGCGGACGGGACGTCGAGGCAGCCGAGGATGTGCATCATCGTCGACTTGCCGGACCCCGACGGGCCCATGATCGCGATGTACTCGCCGGGCTCGACGTCCAGGGACACACCGCGCAGCGCATAGACGGCGTTGTCACCCGAGTCGTACGTCTTCTCGACCTCGGTCAGGCGGATGATCGGCCCGTCGGCGGTGCCGGGGTTCATGGATCAGTTCTCCTCGACCTGCCGCGGACGCGTCGGGTCCTCGAGGCCCAGCTCGACTCCGGCCTCGAGGCCGGCGAGGATCTCGGCCCGCTCCAGGCTCACCAGGCCGACCTGCACCTCGCGCTCCTCGAAGAACCGCTGCCAGGAGTCGGAGACGTCGAGCTTGCCGGACTTGGTCTTGCGCGGCTGCTTCTCGCCCGCCTTCGGCTCGTCGAAGGTCTTCTTGAGGACGTAGACGATCTCCTTGTCGTTCTTCTTGAAGATCGACTCGACCGGGACCGCCAGCGCCTTCTCAACCTTGTCGCCACGGACCTCGATGTTCGCGGTCATGCCCGAGCGGAAGTCCGGCACCTGCTCCTTGAGCGTCACCTCGATGTCGAACACCTTCACCTTGTCCTTCAGCCGGGCCGCGGGGGAGATGTGCGTCACCTCGCCCTCGAAGCGCTTGTAGGGGAAGGCGTCGACCGAGATGGTCACCGGCAGGCTGCGGCGGACGCGGCCTATGTCGACCTCGTTGATCGCCGCCTTGATCAGCATCGAGCCGACGTCGGCCACGGTGTAGAGGGGTGTCCCCTCGTTGAAGGAGCTGAGCCCGGAGGTTACCGTCTGGCCGACCTCGACGTTCTTCTTGATGACGTAGCCATCCATCGGCGAGAGGATGTTCACCCGCTGCGTCGTCGAGATCTCGCTGTCCATCGGGATGCCGCTCTCCTTGACGATCCGGATCCGGCTGCGGGCGGCGTCGAGGTCCTCGCGCGTGGTGTTGAACTTCAGCTCGAAGTCCTTGAAGGCGCGGTCGGAGAGGTACCCTTCCTCGTGGAGCTTGCGGTTGGTCTCGATGTCGCGCTCGGCATCGCTGAAGCGGATCTCGGCGAGATTGAGCTCGGAGCGGACCTGGGAGAGCGTCTGCGCCTGGTTCACGTCCGGCTCGACCTTGGCGAGTACCTGCCCCTTGGCGACGTGGTCCCCCTCTCGCACCAGGAGCTCTATGACCTTTCCGGAGAGGCTCGATTTCACATCGACCTTCACGAGCGGCTCGATCGTGCCGACCTCGTTGACGGTGACCTGGACGTCGTTGATCGCGGCCTTGCCGATCCGGATGTCGAGGTCATCGACGCCCACGACGCGGGAGTTCTTGGCGAAGCTACCGGATCCGATGAGGGCCGCCGCGGCGCCCCCCACGACGACGAGTATCAGTGCCACCCAGATCCAGCGGCGGCGGCGGCGTTTCGGTGTGGACTTGGCGCTGCTCATGGCGTTCTGACCTCCCCCGATTTGGGTACGACAGCGGCACACGGTGGGCACGTCTGGAAGGACGCGACGTGCTCCCCGTCACCAGGATGGACAGCAGTTTCTACGTCGCGACGCGCCTCGCGGTTCCGCCGGGATGTCGCCGTCGCCCGATCGGGCGGGTGCGGCGTGCTGGCTCCGGTCCCGGCGAGAGCTGGCAGGCCGGAATCCGGACGGACGGCCGCGACGGACGGTGCCGCGTAGTCGGCCTCGATCATGACGCCAAGTCATTTATTGACAACGAATTAGAACGCCGGTTAGGTTGACGGCGGTGGGAACTCCAGGGTGAACGTCGAGCCGCGGCCGACCTCGGACTCCAGCCGGACCACGCCATCGTGGAGCCGCATCAGGTGCTTGACGATGGCGAGCCCGAGCCCGGTGCCGCCGACTTCTCTCGAGCGTGCCTTGTCCACCCGGTAGAAGCGGTGGAACACCTTCTCGAGGCTGTCGGACGGGATTCCCACCCCTCGATCCGTCACCTGCAGGAGGGGGCGGCCCTCGACCATCGAGCCGCGCACCGTCACCTGTCCGCCGGGCCGGCTGAACTTGATCGCGTTGTCGATCAGGTTGACCAGGATCTGCTCGAGGCGGCGGCGGTCGGCCACCAGCGGAAACGGCGACGGGATCTCGACCGCGACGCACACCCCCAGCGCCGCGTGCCGGTGAGCGAGCTGATCGGCCACCTCGCGCGCCACGGCGCCGGCATCCACCTCCTCGAAGGCGAGCGCGACGGCGCCTGTCTCGATCTGCGAGAGGTCGGTGAGATCGTCGATCAGATCCTCCATGCGGCCTGCGTGCTTGCGGATGATCTCCAGGAACTTGCGCCGGTTCTCCTCGTCCTCGAGCCCGCCGTCGAGCAGCGTCTCGACGAACGCCTTGATCGAGGTGAGCGGCGTGCGCAGCTCGTGCGACACGTTGGCGACGAAATCGCGGCGGATGTTCTCGAGCGCCTCCTGACGCGTGATGTCGAAGAACAGGACGAGCGCGCCGCCGGCGCCGCCCGGAGCCGCCAGGGGCGTGACGTGCAGCTCGAACGACCGTCCGGAGTCGGAGGCGCGGACGATCGCCTCCTCGATCTCCCGTCCCTCCAGGAGCGCCAGGTCCAGGTCGCGCGCCACCGAGGGGTGGCGGATCACCTCGGCCACCCGCCTCCCCGCCGGGTCCGACGGCACCCCGAAGATGCGGCGAAAGGCCGCGTTCGCCAGCACCACGCGCCGATCCGGCCCGACGAGCAGGAGCCCTTCGCGCATGCCGCCGATGACGGAGTAGAGCCGCGACTGTTCCTCGCCCATCTCGCTGATCTTCGCCACGAGCGAGCGCTTCATCCGGTTCATGGCAGCGCCGAGACGGCCGACCTCATCGTCCTGGTCGTAGCTGACGTCGAGCGTCAGCTCACCGTCGGCCATCCGTCCCGCCGCCTCGCTCATCCGCTCGATCGGGCGCGAGACACGCCGGACCACGAGCGTGACGATCGCCGACAGCACCAGGAGCACCGCCAGCGTGAACCCGGCCAGCGCCCAGAAGAAATGCGCCTGCACCTCCTGCAGCTGGGACGCCGGGAGCGCCAGGCGGGCGAAGCGCACCGGTCCGCCGCCGTCGACTCGCCGGGCCACATAGATGTACGCCAGTCCGGTCGTCTCCGAGCGTCGCCGCGCAATCCCTTCCCCGCTGGCCGCTGCGGCCACGATCTCGGGGCGCGACGAGTGGTTCGCGACTGCATCCAGTTGCTCACGCTCGCGGGCGGAATCCCCGAGTACCCGGCCGGCGGCGTCGATGAAGGTGACGCGCAATCCCAGCCTGCGTCCCGCCTCGGCCGCGAGGCCGGTGAGATCGGTCGCCGGACCCGCGGTGCCCGCCAGCTCCGCGAGGAGGCTCGCCTCCGCGCGCATGCGATCAGTCGAGCGCTCCTCGACGGCGGCGCGCAGCAGCCGGAACGCCCCGAAGCCGATGAGCAGGGAGGTGACCAGCGAGGTCGCCAGGAGGACGACGAGGAGCTTGTGGCGGATCCTCATTCCCCGGCCCGGAACCGGTAGCCGACCCCCACCACCGTCTCGATGCGCTCCTCCGCGATGTCGCCGAGCTTGCGGCGCAGCTTGCGGATGTGGACGTCCACCGTGCGGGTCTCACCCGGGTAGGTGTATCCCCAGACGCGCTCGAGCAGGCGCTCCCGCGTCAGGACGCGCTCGCCTCCGCGCATCAACGCGACCAGCAGATCGAACTCGCGGCGCGTGAGCGCGACCTCCTTCCCCGCCACTCGCACCCGCCGCTCCGCGACCTCCACGCTCAGGGGGCCCGCGACCAGCCTGCCGTCCGCAGCCTCCCCATCATCGTTCCGCTCCACGCGGCGTAGGACGGCGCGCACCCGCGCCACGACCTCCTTCACGGAGAACGGCTTGGTGATGTAGTCATCGGCGCCCAGCTCCAGGCCCGAGATGCGATCGACCTCATCCACCCGCGCGGTCACCATGATGATCGGCACACCCTGGGTGGCGGGCTCCCGCCGCAGGCGCCGGCAGACGTCGAACCCCTCCATCCCGGGGAGGTTCAGGTCGAGCAGCACCAGATCGGGAACGCGCGCCAGCGCCTCGCGCAGGCCGGACTCGCCGTCGCGCGACGTGGCGACCGTGAACGGCCCCTCCTTCTCGAGGGTGTAGCGGAGCGACAGGGCGATGTCGGCGTCGTCCTCGATCAGGAGGATGCGCTTGGTCATCGCTCCTCGGGCTCCTCGGGGTCGTCGAGCGGCGGGCCGGTGATCCCGGGGTGCTTGATCACGCGCCCCTCGGCCATGTACACGACCTGCTCGCAGATGTTCGTCGTGTGGTCGCCCATCCGCTCGAACGACTTCGCCACGAACGTCAGCCGCAGCGCGCGGGTGATGGTCCGCGGATCCTCGATCATGAACGACACCAGCTCGCGGAACACCTGCTCCATGCGGCTGTCGAGCTCGTCGTCCATGCGCATGATCTCGCGGGCCGCCTGCGAATCGCGCTGCACGAACGCATCGAGCGAACGGTGCACCATCTCCGCCGCCCGCCGCGCCATGACCGGGATGTCGATGTACGGCTTGAGCTGCGGCTCGAGGTTCAGCTCGAGCGCGCGCTCCGCCACGTTGCACGCGAGATCGCCGATGCGCTCGAGATCGGTGTTGATCTTCACCGCCGTCATGATGAAGCGCAGGTCGCGCGCCATCGGCTGGTGCAGCGCCAGCATCTCGGTGCACAGGTGGTCGATCTCGAGCTCTATCCGGTCGACCTCGATGTCGCTGTCGATCAGCTGCTCGGCGATATCGGAGTCCCGCTCGACGAGAGCCTGCACGCAGCGGGCGATCGCCTCCTCCACGAGGCCGCCCATGCGCAGAAGCTTGTCGGAGAGCAGGTCGAGCTGATCGTCAAAATGCCGGTGGGCCTTCTCCATGAGTCCTCGGAAGGCGGGGCCGCATCGCGGCCCGCGCGATCATCCGAAGCGTCCCGTGATGTAATCCTCGGTCTGCTTCTTCTTGGGGTTGACGAAAAGCGAATCGGTCTCGCCGTATTCGATGAGCCGTCCCAGGTAGAGGAACGCGGTGTAGTCCGAAACGCGTGAGGCCTGCTGCATGTTGTGCGTGACGATGACGAGCGTGTAGCGGCTCTTCAGCTCGAACATCAGCTCCTCGATCTTGGCGGTGGCAATCGGATCGAGCGCGGAGCACGGCTCGTCCAGGAGCACCACCTCCGGCTCGACGGCGATGGCGCGGGCGATGCAGAGCCGTTGCTGCTGTCCCCCGGAGAGGCTCAGGGCGCTGGCGTCCAGCCGGTCCTTCGCCTCCTCCCAGAGGGCCGCGGCGCGCAGGCTGCGCTCGACGATCTCGTCGAGATCGCGCTTGCGGCCCACGCCGTGGATCCGGCAGCCGTAGGCGACGTTTTCGTAGATCGACTTCGGAAACGGGTTCGACTTCTGGAACACCATCCCGATCCGCTTGCGGAGGCCGTTGATGTCTATCGCCGGGTCGAAGATGCTGCTCCCCTCGAAGCGAATATCCCCCGCGAGGCGCACCCCGTCCACCAGGTCGTTCAGGCGGTTGAAGCAGCGCAGCAGGGTCGACTTGCCGCACCCCGAGGGGCCGATGAAGGCCGTGATCTTCTTCTCGGGGATGGCGAGCGAGATCCCGGTCAGCGCCTGCGCCGCGCCGTACCAGAGGCTCAGTTCCTCCACGTGCAGGATCGGATCCGGGATCACCTGCCGGGCGGCGCTGTCGTCGCCGCCAGCCTGCGCATCCGCCCCCGACGACGTGGAGGGGGCCGCGGACGCGCCACCGCCGGCGTCCGCCGGAGGAGCCGCGGGGCCGGCGAGAGGCGGCATCTCCCCCTCATCGGACGGCATCTCTGACGGCAGAGTCTTGGCCGGCGTGGTTCTCATCGACGCTCCTAGAAAGCGCTGGAGAGATACTTCCGGCGGAGATGATTGCGCACCACGATCGCCGTCAGGTTCATCGCGGTCACGATCCCGACCAGGAGCAGCGCGGTCGCGAACACCAGCGGCTTCGTCGCCTCGACGTTCGGGCTCTGGAACCCGACGTCGAAGATGTGGAAGCCGAGGTGCATGAACTTCCGCTCCAGGTGCACGAACGGGAAATGGTGGTCCACCGGCAGCGCCGGCGCGAGCTTCACCATCCCGACGATCATCAGCGGCGCCACCTCTCCCGCGGCGCGCGCCATCGCCAGGATCATCCCGGTCAGGATACCGGGAGCGGCCGCGGGGATCACCACGCGCCACGTGGTCTCGAACTTCGTCGCGCCGAGCGCCAGCGACCCCTCGCGCACCACGCGCGGCACCGCCGCCAGCCCCTCCTCCGTCGCCACCACCACCACGGGGACCGTCAGGAGCGCCAGCGTCAGGCTCGCCCAGAGGATACCCCCGGTTCCGAAGGTCGGGGTCGGCAGGGCGTCCGGGAAGAAGACCCGGTCGATCGATCCGCCCATCACGTAGACGAAGAACCCGAGGCCGAAGACGCCGAACACGATCGACGGCACCCCGGCGAGGTTGTTCACGGCAATCCGCACCATGCGGACGGCGGTCCCCTGGCGAGCGTACTCCCGCAGGTAGAGCGCCGCCAGCACGCCGAGCGGCGCCACCGCAAACGACATCAGGAAGACCATCATCACGGTGCCGAAGATGGCGGGGAAGATGCCCCCTTCCGTGTTCGACTCCCGCGGATCGTCCCACACCAGCTCGGCGACGCGCGCGGCGTAGAGCGCGAGCCGCTCCCCGGTCCCCATCGCGTTCGGCTGGATGGCGCGCAGCACGGCGCCGACCGACACCTCCTTCCGGGTGCCGGAGGCATCCTCGAGCACCAGCACCTCGGCGAGATGCTCGGCGCGCAGACGATCCAGCCGCTCGGTGAGGGCCGCGAACGTCTCCTCCTGGCTGGCGACCTCCTGCGCGATCGCCTCGTTCCGGGCGGCGTCCCGGGAGTCGGCTCCATCGCGGCGTGCGAGGCGCCGCGCCTCGAGGCGTAGCTCCTCGATCCGGTGGTTGACGTCGCCGACGGCGCCCCGCTCGAGGTCGCGAATCTCCTGCCGCTGCGCCGCCTTGGTCCGCAGCAGGGGATGCAGCGCCTCCAGCACCGCCTCGGCGCCCTGGGCGAGGACCGTCTCACCGCGCCGCAGCTCCACGGGGGTGCCGAAGAAGGCACCCCACTCCAGCCGCTCGAGGAGCGTCGCCTCCGGCGGGTGCGCGATCGACGCCACCTCGCGGGAGTCGACCCACCTGAAGTCGGCGCCGTAGAGATCCCGGTTGCCGACCTTCAAGCGGAAGCGATGCCCCTCGGGCGGCAGGATCTCCCCCGGCTCAGGGAGGAGCGGCTGCGACTCGAGCACCTCGCCGAGCAGGCGCGAGCCGTCGGTCAGCGTGAAGAGCGCGAGGGGGCGCTGCCAGAACGTCGGCAACCCGTTTGCCGCGAGAATGCCGAGCAGCGCGAGGATCAACAGGACGTTCAACGCCAGCGCCCCCCCGCAGAGGGAGGTGAGCGTCTCGCCCAGGAGGTCGCGCCTCCGTCGGTCGGCGGCGGCCATCAGGGTTGCGCGTAGCGCCGGCGCAGGCGCTGCCGGACGAGCTCGGCGGCCGTGTTCACCGCGAAGGTGACGACGAACAGGAGGAGCGCGGCGAGGAACAGGGTCCGGTAGAGAGTCCCCCCGTACGGCGCCTCCGGGATCTCGGTCGCGATGTTGGCGGAGAGCGTGCGGAAGCCATTGAACGGGTTCCAGTCGAGGATCGGCGTGTTGCCGGTGGCCATGAGCACGATCATCGTCTCCCCCACGGCGCGGCCGAACCCGATCATCACGGCGGAGAAGATCCCGGCGCTGGCGGAAGGGAGCACGACGCGGGTGACCGTCTGCCAGCGGTTCGCGCCGAGCGCGAGCGATCCGGAGACGAGCGCGCGCGGCACGTTCGAGAAAGCGTCCTCCGCGATCGCGAAGATGAGCGGGATGACCGCGAACCCCATCGCCAGCCCCACCACGATCGCGTTGCGCTGGTCGTAGCGCAGCCCCGACACCTCGAGCAGCCAGGTCTGGAAGCTCCCCCCGAAGAGCGTCCGGCCGAGCGGTCCCGCCGCCGCCAGACACCCCCAGATCGCAGCTGCCACGGCCACGAGATAGAGCGCCGCCTCGCTCCCGGTCGGGAAGCGGCCGCGGAAGGCGGTGGGAAGCGCGCGCCAGGCCGCGCCCGTGGCGAGCACCACGGCGGGCAGCGCCACGCCCATCGCGAGCAGGGCGGGGAACGCCTGCTCCACCCGCGGGGCGAGCCACAGGCCCGCCAGGAAGCCGAGCACGACGCTCGGAAGCGCCGCCATGATCTCGACCGTCGGCTTCACGATGCGCTGCAGCCGGGGGTGCATGAACTGCGAGGTGTACATCGCCCCGAAGACGCCGAGCGGGATCGCGAGGATGAGTGAGTAGAACGTCCCCTTCAGCGTGCCGACCAGCAGCGGCACCAGGCTCAGCTTCGGCTCGAAGTCGTCGTTTCCCGCGCTCGACTGCCAGACGTACTCCGGCTGCTCGTACCCCTCGTACCAGATCTTGCGAAACAGCGACGTGAAGGTCACCTCCGGGTGCGGGTTGCGGATGGCGAGCGCCCCGAGCGACGCCGCCGCCGCGAGGAACGCGCCGTCCCCCTTGGGGGCGTAGACGATGGCGACGGGTGCGGCGACGGGCGACCTGCCGCGCCAGAGCGTGCCCCCCGTCGTCGAGTAATGCAGCGCCAGATCGCCCGCCGCGGTGAGCGTCAGGAATCCCTTGTCGCGCCAGGACGGCGCGATCGCGAGTATCGCCGCACCCGCGCCGGGGAACTCCCGGATCCGCCTAAGCTGGAAAGCGCCGTCGGGACCGCGCGCCTGGAACCAGACGCTCACGGATCCGTCGGCCTGACCTACGACCAGCGAGCGGTCGCCAATCAACAGGCCCAGAGCCGTGACGGCGGCGCCGCCGGCGGGGAGGAGGGTCGCCGCGGAGAGCCCGTCGGGGCCGAGGCGCCACCAGACGACGTCCCCCGTGGCCGTGCCGCCGTAGAGATTGCGCCCCTCGCGGTCGAGCAGGAGTGCGCGCAGCGTTCCCGGGTCAGGCGCCGCGCCGCGCGTCTCGGCGAAGGTAACCGCACCCGTGATCTCGTTCCGCTCCTCCGCTCTTTGCACGAGCGCGATCGTCCCGTCGGCCAGCTGCGCGGCCGCGGCGGTTCCGTCCTCCTCCTGGCGGACCGCGAAGGCGCCAAGCGGCCGGCCGGCAGGATCGACGTCGAGGCGCGTCGGCTCGGCGACCGTGGCGGACACCATCCGGACCCCGTCCGAGAACCCGACCTCCCAGGTGATCGGCACGATCCGCACGCTGCCGTCGGGTGTGGCCGCGGCGAGGACCGGCCGGCCGTGAACGGCGCATACCGCCGTGGGCGGTACCTCGGTGATCGTGCGCTCGAGGACGAGCCCGCCGTCGCTCGTGCGCACCACGCGCAGCACACCGTCCCGTCCGAGCTCGCCAACCAGAGTCCGGTGCTCGTCCACGACGATGGCAGCAGGGGCGGTCCCGGAGGTGGCAACCGTGGCGAGTGGCTCCACGCGAGCCGGCTGCACGAGCGGCGCGACCTCGACCACGATGAACAGCAGGATCCCGAGGATGCAGGCGATGATCGCCATCCCCCCGAGCGTGACGAGCCACCGCGCTCCCCGGTCCGTCAGGAGGCGCGCGCGAGAGGTGGCCGGGGCGCCGACCGGGGTTCGGCCTGGCGGGGTCGACTCCTCTGCGCGAGGGGTGGGAGCGGTCGCAGCCATATATAGATGAGGCCCGCCATTCTACCGGATCGAGCGTTGCCGGCAACCCCCCACCGACGGCCGGGCGGCTCCGCGGGCGCAGCCGCCCGCGGAGCGGGCCGGCGCTACTTCAGTTTCGCGGTCTCCTCGCCGTCGACGGCCGCGGTGAGCGGCATGTAGCCGTCCTTGACCACGACCTCCTGCCCGTCGCCTGACAGGACATAGCTCAGGAACTCGCGAACCAGCGGGTCGAGCGGCTTTCCGGGCGCCCGGTTGACGTAGACATAGAGGTAGCGCGACAGCGGGTAGCGCCCCGCCACCACCTCCTCATACGTGGGGGCGAGCGGGGTGGCGCCCTCCTTGTCGGCGATCTTCAGCGCCTTGACGCCTGAGGTGATGTAGCCGATGCCGCTGTAGCCGATCGCGAGCTTGTCCTCCGTGACCCCCTGCACGACGGATGCCGACCCCGGCTGTTCCTTGACCTGGTCCTTGTAGTCCCCCTTGTAGAGGGCGTGCTCCTTGAAGTAGCCGTACGTCCCCGAGGCGGAGTTGCGGCCGTACAGGCTGATCGGCTTGCCGACCCAGGAGCCGCCAAGCCCGAGGTCATCCCAGCTGTCGACCTCGGCGGGGAACCCCCCCTTGCGGGTCTTGGAGAAGACGGCGTCCACCTGCGGCAGGGTCAGCGACTCGAGCGGGTTGTCCTTGTGGAGGAACACCGCCAGGCCGTCCAGCGCCACGCGCACCGCCGTCGGCTTGTAGCCGTACTTCTTCTCGAAGTCGTCTATCTCGCTCGACTTCATCGGCCGGCTCATCGGGCCGAGCTGGGCGGTCCCCTCGATCAGCGCGGGCGGCGCCGTCGAGGAGCCCTTCCCCTCGATCTGGACCTTCACGTTGGGGTACTGCTTCTGGAACCCCTCGGCCCAGAGGGTCATCACGTTGTTCAGCGTGTCCGAGCCGATGGACGAGAGGTTCCCGGAAACCCCGCTCGTCTTCTTGTAACCCTTGATCGCCGGATCGACCTTGATCGCCTGGGACAGCGCGGGCGCCGCGCCGACGGCCAGGGCGGCGCCGAGAAGGAGGGCCTTCGTCACGTGCTTCATCTTGGTTTTCTCCTGGGGAGGTCACGGTCGTCTCCGGCCGCGGCTCCCGGTCTGGTTCGTGATCAGAATGCGAGCTGCACCTGCGCCCGGAACTGGAGGTCGCTCAACTCCTCCCCGGTCACGAGCCGGCTCCCCAGCGACGGAAGCCCACGCGCGGCGAGCGCGGAGAGCGATCCGACGTTCTCGCCGTACTCGACCTGCCCGACGTCGGCCTGGAACTTCAGGTTATGGCCGTGCCAGAAATACCCGAAGACGAGCCGCGCCTCCGTGACGTCGGCGTTGTCGGTGTCCTCGTCCGGCTCGATCATCGCGTAGCGCAGGCCGAGCTCGAGCGTCTTCGGGATCACCATGAAGCCGACCTGGGCATGCCAGCCGTTCGAGTCCACGTCGTCGCCCGCGACCGGGTTGGTCACTTCGTCCGACATCAGGAAATACTCCGCCGTCGCGAAGAAGAACGACTGCCGGAAGGCGAACTCGAGGCCCACAGCCGACTCGTTGTCCGGCTCCTCGAACACACCCGCCGTCGCCGTGTTGCGGATCGCCTCGCCGGTCCGCAGCGCGAGCCCGACGTGCAGGATCGGCTCCTTCACATCCTCCAGCGCGGACTCCGCGAGCTTGTACTCGCCGAACGGGTCCCACCACACCCGGCCGACGTAGAGGAACCCCTGGTCGTCCTGCGCCCTCGACTCGCCGCCGCCGTTGAACGTCCCGGCGGAGTAGCCGAACTTCTTCTCCTTCGTCACGCCGGTCACCATCACTCCCAGGTCACGGGCCGGGACGAACTTGGCGTTCGTGATCGCCCTGTCGACGAACTCCTGGCGGCCGGAGGAGGTCAGCTCCTGGAGGCTGAACGGCACCTTGTACTGGCCGACCTTGATCGCCGCCATCTCGCAGGTTTCGAACTCGAGCGCGGCATCCTTGATCTTGCTGGAGCTGTCGCCGCTCGTGTTGCTGAGCTCGAACTGGAACTCGTACTTGAGCCACGGCTTGAACATCCCACCCTTGAAGGTCAAGCGCATGCGCGGGATGCTGAAGGCGCTGGAGGCCCCGTCCTCCTCCCCGTCCCCTTCCCCCACGATGTCGGCATCCAGCTGATCGCGGTCATCGAGGGTATAGCGGAACTGCACCCGGGCCCCGAGGGTCAGCGTGTTGTCGCCGGACCCGAAGGTGATTCCCCCCTTCGACATGTCCACCTTGACCAGCGGCTTTTCCGCGGGAGGTTCTTCCGCGAAGGCGGCTCCGGGAACTGCGAGGGTCATTCCGAGCAGCAGCATCGATCCCACCCTGCAGATCTGTCCCTTCACTTTTGACTCCTCCATGAGGCGCCCCCTTGTAGGCGCGTGACGACGGTTTCCCGCCGCTCCAGCGTGCGATTGCCCGCAACTATGAAGCAGTCCCGTGCAGAGGTTGTTAGCAGGAAGTAAATTCGCTGTAAACCGGCGCCGCAACTCTCCTACGCCTCAGCGTCGCCGCTCCTCCCTTCGTTGCCTACCTGACACCATTGCGACACCGAGTGGCCACGAAACCCCGCTAGCCTCCGCCCATCGCAAGAGGGGAGCGTCATGGCACGCGCGCCGCAGGAGTTCGATGCCTGTCTTCATGACCTCATCGAGTCGAATCAGCGCTTCGTCGCGAAAGTCGCCCATGCGCTGCGCCACCGGGCCGTGCCATTCGAGGACCTGATGAGCGAGGGGAACCTCGGGCTCATCGAGGCGGCCCGCCGCTACGACCGCGCGCGGGGGACCGGGTTCCTCACCTACGCGGTCTGGTGGATCCGCAAACGCATGCTGGCGGCAATCGCCAGCCAGCAGTCGCTGGTGCGGATCCGGCGGCGGTTGATGGCGGGGTGGTCCGAAAGCCCGCATGGAGGAGCCAAGGGACGGGCTCCCGAACCACCCAGCGTCTCAGGCTACAGCGAGGGGGTGACGTCGCGCCCGGGTCGCCCTCGCACCAACAGTGGTGCGAGGATCCCGGAACCCTCTGGCGAAATGGTGTCGACCGCGTGACAGCTCTGCGACAACGCTGCCGTCCGCCGCGGCCCGCGGTTGGCAACACGAAATTCACACGATCGGCGTGCGTTCGTCGCACGCGGGCGGTGTAGTAGAACCGGGTCCAAACCATGATCACATCCAGGGGAGGGGTTACCGTGAAGTCAATTACGAGGATCGCCGCCGTGCTCATCTGCGCGGCCACCGCCGCGGCGAGCGCGACGTCCGCCGCCACGATCCTGGTCTCGAGCGACATCGTCTCGAGCGAGACCTGGTTCTCGAAGAACGTCTATGAGCTCGACAAGCCGATCTACGTCACGAACGGCGCGACGCTCACCATCGAGCCCGGCACGATCGTCCGCGGCCAGCCGACCAGCGGCGCCAATGACCCAGGGGCGCTCATCATCACCCGCGGCTCGAAGATCCAGGCCCGGGGGACCGCGCTCAAGCCGATCGTCTTCACCAACCTGGCCGACGACAACATCGGCGGCAATCCCGGCACGGGCTCCTACGACACCCTCAGCGAGGCCCTCGGGATCACGGGGACCTGGGGCGGCGTGATCGTGCTCGGCCGCGGTTACGTCGCCAACAACACCCTCGCCGCTCCCGATGCGGCCCGCGAGTTCCAGATCGAAGGGCTGGTGGTGAGCGACTCGGGGAAATACGGCAACTGCGCCGCCGATCTGGCTCTCTTCCCGAACTGCGACGATGACGACAGCGGGACGATGGAGTACGTCTCGATCCGCTACGGCGGCTTCCTCATCGGGCCGAACAACGAGATCAACGGGTTGACGCTGGGCGCCGTGGGGCGCTCGACCGACCTGCGCTACATCGAGGTGTTCAACAACAAGGATGACGGCGTCGAGTTTTTCGGCGGCACCGTGGACGTCAAGAACCTGGTCGTGGCGAACGCCGGCGACGACAGCATCGACTGGGACGAGGGGTTCCGCGGACGCCTGCAGTTCGTCTTCGCCCTGCAGGGGACGCCGGGCACCGACAAGTCGGACAAGGGGGCCGAGATGGACGGCGGCAACGCCCCGGACGGCAGCCAGCCGATGTCGATCCCGACCGTGTACAACGCGACCTGGGTCGGGCTGGGCGGCACGAAGGCGTACACCGACTCGCTGACGAACACCGCCCTGCATTTCCGCGACAACTCCGGTGGGCGCCTCTACAACTCGTTCCTGGCCGACTTCGGCGGCGCCACGATGCTGATCGAGGGGACGACCGCGAGCCAGACCGGCGCGCTGTCGAGCGGCCAGAGGGCGACGACCGCCTATGCGATCGACGCCTTCTACCGCGCCCCCGCCTCGGCCTTCCAGCTCGAGCTCGAGGACAACGACTTCTGGTGCTTCGGGAACGGCGATGCCGGCGTGATCCCGTCGGGTGGGCCCAACCTCGGTGGGCAGTTCGGCGCGACCACACCCGGGGACGACGGCAAGCTCTACTACGACAACGGCGCGTTCTCGAACGCAGCCCTGGACGACGACTACTATGCCTGCGCCTCGACGCTCCCGATTCTCGCGCTCACTCGTACGTCGATCGGCGGTACGACGCCGGACCCGATCGCGTCGATCGATCCGCGGCCTGCCACCGGCAGCTCGCTCCTGACCACGAACCGGGTTCCCCCGAACGACGGCTTCTTCGAGGGCGCCCCGTACAAGGGCGCGTTCAGCGCCACCCACAACTGGGCCGAGGGGTGGACCGCCCTCGCACGGCTTGGCTACTTCCCCCCTCGCCCCCAGGTCCTGGTCTCCGGTGATGTCAACAGCCAGATCACGGTGAGCGAGACCTGGCACGCCGAGAACGACTACGTCCTCACGAAGCCGGTCTACGTGACGAACGGCGCAACGCTGACGATCGAAGCGTGCACGGTGGTGCGCGGCGAGCCGAACGGCGGGGCGAACGACCCGGGTGCGCTGATCATCGCCCGCGGCGCGAAGATCCAGGCCGTCGGCACCAAGGAGTGCCCGATCGTCTTCACGGATCTGAACGATAGCAACGTCCGCAACAGCCCCGGCAGGCCGCCCTACGCCGCGCTCGACACCGCGCTGGGTCTGACCGGGAACTGGGGAGGCGTGATCCTGCTCGGCCGCGCCTACGTCGCCAACAACACGCTGGCCGCCCCGGACGCGGCCCGCGAGTTCCAGATCGAAGGGCTGGTGGTGAGCGACACGGGGAAGTACGGCAACTGCGCCGCCGACCTGGCCCTGTTCCCGAACTGTGACGACGACGACAGCGGAACGATGAAGTACGTGTCGATCCGCTACGGCGGTTTCCTCATCGGGCCGAACAACGAGATCAACGGCTTGACCCTCGGCGCCGTCGGGCGCGGGACGGATCTGAACTACGTCGAGGTCTTCGGCAACAAGGACGACGGCGTCGAGTTCTTCGGCGGCACTGTGGACGTGAAGAACCTGCTGGTGGCGAACGCCGGCGACGACAGCATCGACTGGGACGAAGGGTTCCGCGGAAACCTCCAGTACGCCCTGATCCTCCAGGGGACGCCCGGCGCGGACAAGTCGGACAAGGGAGCCGAGATGGACGGCGGGAACGCCCCGGACGGGAGCCAGCCGATGTCCATCCCGACGGCCGCCAATGTGACGTGGGTCGGGCTGGGCGGCACGAAGCTCTACACCGATTCACTGACGAACACCGCTCTGCACTTCCGCGACAACAGCGGCGGCCGCATCTACAACTCGTTGCTCGGTGACTTCGGCGGCGCCACGATGCTGATCGAGGGGACGACCTCGAGCCAGACCGGCGCCCTCTCCAGCGGCCAGAGGGCGACGACCGCCTATGCGATCGACGGGGCCTTCTACCGCGCGCCCGCCTCGAGCTTCCAGCTGGAGCTCGAGGACAACGACTTCTGGTGCTTCGGGAACGGCGATGCCGGTGTGATCCCGTCGGGTGGGCCCAACCTCGGTGGGCAGTTCGGCGCGACCACACCCGGGGACGACGGCAAGCTCTACTACGACAACGGCGCGTTCTCGAACGCGGCGCTGGACAACGACTACTACGCCTGCGCCACCGCGCTCCCGATCCGGACGCTCGAGCGGGTCTCGATCGGCGGCACGACCCCGGATCCGGTCCAGGCGATCGACCCGCGGCCGGCCGCTGGCAGCTCGCTCCTGGTGACCAACCGGGCAAGCGTCGGCGGCACCGCCTTCGAGCCCGCTCCCTACAAGGGGGCGTTCCGCGGGACGAACTGGGCGACGCGGTGGACGAACACGTCCCGGCTCGGGTACTTCCCGGCCTGTGACTCGGTCGCCTACCCTGACGCCACCCCGGACGAGGAGGAGACCCTGACGGTCGCCGCAGGAGCCTCGCTCAACTGGGTGGCGCCATCCTTGACCGGAAACATGGGCATCCAGGTCCACGACCTCCTCCGCTCGACGAGCGCCTCCGACTTCAGCGCGGCGACCTGCGTGCTGATCGACGGCCTGTCCACGACGGCCAGCGACCCGACGAATCCGGCATCCAAGCAGGCGTTCTACTACCTGCCGCGGGCGGAGAACGAGTGCGGCGGCGGCACGCTCGGCTTCCGCAGCAGCGGCGTCGAGCGGACGGGCGTCGCCTGCGAATAGGTTAGAGGCTTCTCGCGGAGGGCGGGGCTCCTGCCCGCCCCGCCCTCCGATTCGGACCGCGTCCTCCCGGGCGCGGTCCTTTTTCTTCTCTTCTGGTTGCACGACGCCCTCTCGGCCCTGGTTAACGCCCTTTTCACCTACTCGTCACATTTCCGCCGCGCCACCGCTGCTAGCATCCGCACCGTCCTCCCACGGAGCCCGTTCAGATGAGACGATCGCGAGCAAGTCTTGCAGTTCTGCTGACCGTCGCCTCCCTGGCTGCGACTGGAAAAAAACCCGAGCGACCGGTCGGGGCCGAGAGCCTGCGTGCCCTCGATCTGGGGTTCCGGTTCGCCAGCGCTCTCGAGGTCGATCCGAAGGACCAGGGGATGGCTCAGCAGGGGGTCGTCCTGGAGGCTGCGGCGCTCGGCGCGATCGACGCGGCGGTGCATCAGGCCGACGCCATGCACGGCTGGCGCCAGGGTTCGGCATTCGCGGGCCTGGCCCTGGAATGCGCCCGCTCCGGCCGCCAGGAGGAGGCCCGGAACCTGCTCCGGCGCGCCGAGGTGGTCCAGGGAAACACCGCCGGCTGGCAGGGCGTCCGGATCGGCGCGCAGATGGCGGAGGCGCGCGCGGCGCTCGGTGAGCGGGCGCGCGCGGAGGAGCTGGCCGCGGCGCTGGCGGCGGCCGACGCCCAGTACGCCGCCCAGGCCACGGCGATCACGGCGCTGGCGCAAGCCGCCTCCGGGGCGTTCGAGGAGGCCTTCGCCCGGCTTGCGACCCTTGCCGGGGAGCAGGATTTTGAGCCGGCGTGGTGGCGAACGGATGCCTACCTGCAGATCGCCAGGCTGCCGGGGGCGCCGGCCGCGGTTCGCGGGCGCGCCCTCGAGGAGGCGCGCCTGGCGGCCCAGACGATCCCGGGGTGGAAGCAGGCGGAGGTCCTGGCGACGCTCGCCTCGGAGTATCGGGGCGCGGGGAATGCGGCCGCGGCGCGGGAGACGGTGCTGGCTGCCGAGCGTCTCGGGGCAGCCTACGACGATTCACTCGTGGCCAAGGGGACGCTCCTCGCGCTGACTGCCCAGGCCTGGGGGAGTCTCGGCGAAGCGGAGCGTGCCGCGACGTTACTGAGGCAGGCCGACCTCGCTGCCGCGCAGGCGATGCTGATCGATCGGCCCGGCGTGGAGGCCGACCTCGCGGCCGCCTGGTTCGAGATCGGAAGGGTGGACGAGGCGCACCGGCGGTTCGGCGCCGCGCTGGATCGCGCCGCGGCGCTCGCGAACTCCCGTCCCCGCGCCCTCGCGATGGCCAGGATCTGCCGCGCGCTGGCGCGGTGTGGCGCCGGTGCCGATGCAGCGATGGCAGGTCGCCTCGAGGGGATGCTCGCGGGCCTGGGCGACCCTTGGTGAGATGTAGCCAACGACTCCGCGATCCTCGCGTGTCTCGTGTCGCCATGGTGCTCATCCTACTGCCCCTGGCGCTGGCCGCGCCCGGGGCGCGAGGACAGGGGACGACTGCGCCGACAGGGGCAATCCGGGGCACCGTGTGGGACCGCGACTTCGGCTCGCCTCTTGCGGCCGTCCGGGTGCTGGCCGCCGAGGCCGCCAAGGCGACCGCAACGGATCTGAACGGGGTCTTCCTCCTGGAGAAGATCCCGCCAGGCTCGTACACCCTGACCTTCTCGAAGAACGGCTACGAGCGCGCGCTCGTCACCGACGTGATCGTCGCCGCCGGCCACCTCACCGAGGTGCGCGCGGACCTCGCGATCGAGGTGATCGAGATGCCGGAGATGGTGGTGACCGCCGGCGAGCTGCTCGGGGGGACCGAGGACGCCCTGCTCGAGATCCGCGAGGCATCGGTCACGCTGCAGGACGCGATCTCGTCCGAGCTGTTCAGCAAGGCCGGCGTCAGCGACGTCGGCGGCGCGCTGAAGCTCGTGACCGGCGCGACAGTCGTCGAGGGGAAGTACGCCAGCGTGCGCGGCATGAGCGACAGGTACACCGGGATCACGCTGAACGGCCTGCGCGTCCCGAGCGCCGACCCGCGCCGGCGCGCCGTGCAGATCGACCAGTTCCCGACCGGCACGATCGAGGCGATCAACGTCACCAAGACGTTCACGCCGGATCTGCAGGGGGACTTCACTGGCGGCGGGGTCGACATCCAGACGAAGTCGATCCCGGAGGAGCGCTTCCTGAGGGTCTCGCTGGCGACCGAGTACAACTCGCTCGCGACGGGGAATGACGCCTTTCTCAGCTACGACGGGGGAGGGGCGCCCTCGGCCGCGGTCGACGGCGGCAGCCGCGATCTCCCGCAGGAGGCGCGCGAGCCCCTCCCGCAGTTCCCCAACTTCTCGGAGACGCCGTCGCCGGCCGACACCGCCAGCGCGCAGGCGTACGACAGGTTCGTGCGGTCGTTCGACTCGACGATGGGGGTCGCCGCCGAGGCGCCCGGCGCCAACAGCTCGATCGGGGTGGTCGGCGGGAACCACCACCCGATGGGCGGCGACGGGGAGTGGGGGTACCTGGGGGCGCTGACCTACTCGCACAAGTACGACTTCTACGAGGACGGGAGGAACGATTCCGCCCGCCGGTCGAGCGCCGAGGACACCGTGCTGCTGACCTCGAAGCGCGTGGAGAGCAAGGGGAACGACGAGGTGCTCCTCGGGGTGCTGGGGGCGCTCCAGTGGCTCCCCTCGGACCGGCACGGCGCGGCGGTGCGGCTGGTCGTGAGCCAGTCTGCCGATGACGAGGTGCGGTTCCAGACCTCCTCGAGCAGCCCGACCTCCGAGAAGCAGAACCAGGCGCTGGTCTACACGGAGCGCAGCGTCATCGCGCTGCAGACCCAGGGGAACGACCTGTTCCCCGGGGCCCACGACCTGCGGCTCGACTGGCTCGCGTCGGTGAACTACACCCGCCAGTACGAGCCGGACGTCCGCTTCTTCCGCAACGACTTCAACCTGCGCAACCTGGTCGCGTCGAAGCCGTCGAACAGCACTGACGCCCAGAACACCCGCCGCATCTGGCGCGACGGCGAGGAGCGCGACTTCCAGGCCGCGGCCGACCTCTCGCTGCCGTTCCTCCAGTGGGGGGAGCTCGCGAGCAAGCTGAAGGCCGGCCTGTTCGTCGAGTCGACCGATCGCGACTTCACCCAGGATTCATTCACCTACAGTTTTTCCCCTCAGGTCGGTGGGTTCACCAACCCGCAGACGCGCACGAACCAGGAGAAGGTGCAGTACCAGGCCTCGAGCCGGGACGACCTCTGGACCGATGTCTTCCACGATCCGGATCGGATCGGGCTGGCCACGAACAACCCGCCGGCGCCGAACCAGCTCCTCTGGTACCTGGGGCCGACCAACGTCGACGTCGACTACACCGGCGACCAGACGACCTCGGCGGTCTACGCGATGACGGAGCTGCCGCTCGTCCCGCGCCTCGAGCTGGTGGCAGGCGCGCGGCTCGAGATCACCGACATCGCGATCCTCCCCTCGACCGAGAAGGGGTGCCAGGCCGACTCCAGCCAGGTGTGCGTCGAGATCATCACGGGGGAGGGGGGGAACCGGGGGGTCGAGGAGGTGCCCCCGGAGGAGGCGGCGGCGGATATCAGCGAGAGCTTCGTCCTCCCCTCGCTCGGGTTGATCTGGGACCTCACGGACACGATGAAGCTGCGGGCCGCGTGGAGCCAGACGCTGGCGCGCCCCACCTTCCGCGAGCTGGCCCCGGTGGCGACCGAGGAGTTCCTGTTCGGCGACGAGTTCGTCGGCAACCCGGATCTGCGCCTGTCGAGCATCACGAACTACGACCTGCGCTGGGAGTGGTACCCCACCGGCGGCCGCCTCGTCTCGGCGAGCCTCTTCTTCAAGAGCCTTACCGATCCGATCGAGTACATCAGCTTCTTCGCCTCGAATCGCACCTTCATCCAGCCGGTCAACTACGACCAGGGCTCCGTCCGGGGGTTCGAGCTCGAGGCGCGCACCAACTTCGCGTGGATCTCCGAGGCCTGGTCGGGGCTCGCGGTGGGGCTGAACCTGGCGGTGCTCGACTCGGAGGTCCAGGTCCCCGAGGAAGAGCAGGAGTCGCTCGCGCCGTACGGGCTCGCGGAGGAAACCCGCAGGCTGCAGGGGCAGCCCGAGTACGTCGCCAACGCGAACCTCACCTGGGAGAGCGAGAAGACCGGAACCTCCGCGGGGGTCTTCTTCAACGTGGTCGGCGAGACCCTCCTCTCCGGGGCGGCGCGCGGCGAGGACGGCACCCCGAACGCCTACGAGGGGCGGCTCGCGATCCTTAACGTCACCGCGCAACAGCGCCTCCGGAAGGGGTGGTCGCTCGCCTTCCAGGCGAAGAACCTGACCGCGCCGACCCGCCGCAGCTTCTACCTCACGCCGGACGGCCTCGAGGCGCCCAAGGTCGTGCGCGCTACCGCCCGGGTCTTCAGCCTGGGGGCATCGTGGAAGTGGTGAGCCCGCGGGCGATTTGGGGGCGCGAGGATAGTCCCGGGGGGCGGGTAACAGGATGTTCACACGTTCGTCACCGAGACGACACCGCGTCTTGACAACATTCGCCATCGATATTCTCGGAGTGAATCATGAAGCCCTACCACCTCGCGCTCATTCTCCCGTTCCTGGGAGCCGCGACTGCGGCGGCGGTGCCCCCTGGCGGTACTCCCGCCTCCGGCCTCGGCGAAGTCCGCGTCACGGTCGAGAAGTGGGTTGCCACCCAGCAGTTGCTGGACTCCGAGCGCCAGGCCTGGCAACAGCAGCGGGAGGTGCTGGAGTCGCGGATCGACCTCCTCGACAGCGAGATTGCGACGTTCGAGGCGAAGCTCTCGGAGGCCGGCGCCAAGGTCGAGGAGGCGCGTGGGAAGAGCCGCGCCATCGACGCGGAACGCCAGATCCTCGTGGCCACGTCGCAGGGGCTGGCGCGTGACGTCACGGAGCTGGAGGCAGGGCTCCTGCGCCTCGCCCGGCGCGTCCCCGACACGCTCCAGGAGAAGGTCGCCCCCCTGCTGCAGCGGATCCCGGCGAACCCGGAGACCACGACCGTCTCGGTCGCGGAACGCTTCCAGAACGTGCTCGGCGTGCTCAGCGAGCTGCAGCGGCTCAACAACGAGATCTCGGTGAACACCGAGATCCGGCCGCTGCGTGATGGGAAGCTCGTGCAGGTCACCACCGTCTACCTCGGACTGGGGCAGGCGTACTACGCCAGCGCCAGCGGTGAGGCGGGGATCGGACGCCCTGGTCCGGAGGGGTGGATCTGGGAGCCCGCCGCATCAGCGAGCCGCGAGATCGTGGAGCTGCTCGACATCGTGCAGAGCAAGGGCAGCCCGAAGTTCGTGGCGCTGCCGGTGCAAATCGATTGAACGCCGGTTCGCCGCACCTCGATAGGAGACCGACCATGTCCGTTCAACGCGCTCTCGGCGCCCTGTTTCTCGGCCTTGCCCTGCCGACCGCGGTCGCAGCGTCGGAGGCGGTCGAGCGGGCGGCGCAGCGGTCGCAGCAGGACCTCGACGCCAGCCTCGCCCAGCTCACCGCCCTGCGCGAGACGATCGCCGCCGAGAAGCTGCCCCTCACGCGCCGGCTCGGCGAGCTGGAGACGCGGCTGTCGACGCTCCGCAAGGAGCACGAGCAGGAGGTGCGCCAGCTCGACACCGGGGCGCTGGCGATGGCGGGGGAGCACGAGGAGCTGAAGCTCCGCAAGGACGAGATCGGCTACGTCGGCAACCTCCTGGACGAGTACGCCCGCACCTTCGAGTCGCGCCTGACGGTGAGCGAGGTCGAGCGCTACGCGCCGAAGGTCAGCGCGGCGAAGCACGCCGCCGAGGATGCCAGCCTGCCGGAGACCGAGCGGCTCTCCCGGCAGACCGAGGTGGCGCGCGCCTCGCTGGCCCGCCTGGACGAGGTGATCGGCGGTGCCCGCTTCGCCGGACAGGCCGTGGACGAAAAGGGAACGCTGACCGAGGGGGAGTTCGCCGTGGTCGGCCCGCTTGCGTACTTCGCCTCACGCGACCGGAAGGCCGTCGGTGTGGCCCTTCCCCAGACGGGGACCCTGAAAGCGGCGGTGCGCTCGCTCGAACCGGGGCAGAACGTGGCGATCGCGGCGGTCGTCACCGAGGGGCGCGGTAACCTGCCGGTCGATGCCACCCGCGGCGCGGCGCTCAAGGCGCTCATCCAGCGCACCAGCCTGATCCACATCTTCCAGAAGGGGGGCCCGATCATGTGGCCGCTCCTGGTGGTCTCGATACTCGCCTTCGGGACGGTCATCGAGCGGCTGATCTTCCTCGCGAACGAACAGCGCAAGCGCGACAGGTCGGGGCTGGCGGCGCTCTACGCCGAGGTCGAGCGCGGGAACATGCGCGGCGCAGTCGCGGAGGGGCACAAGTCGTCGTACTTCGTCGTCCGCGCCCTGGTCTACGCGCTCGAGCACCGGGAACGCTCGCTCTCGAGCGCCATCCTCTACGCCAATGCCCGGGAGCTGAAGCGCTTCACCCGCGGCATCCCGATCCTGGATACCTCGATCACCCTGTCACCGCTGCTCGGACTGCTGGGCACGGTCACCGGGATGATGGGCTCCTTCTCGCTCATCGGCGGAGACCTGAGCGCGCCGGCCGCCATCACCGGCGGGATCGCGGAGGCGCTCATCGCCACCGCCTTCGGGCTCGGGATCGCGATCGTGGCCTTGATCCCGTTCAACTACCTCAACAACCGGGTCGAGGAGGTGCGCCATGAGCTCGAGGCGGCCGCGACGCAGCTCGAGCTGCTGGCGGCGGCGCACCCACTGAGCGACGACCCGCTGCGGGTGCTTCCGACCGACGCGCCCTCGCGGGCGCTGGCCGGCGTCCCGGCGTAGGAGGCCACATGCACGGAGGCGGCGGCGGCGGCAAGCGGGCGCGCATCGAGATCATCCCGCTCATCGACATCATCTTCTTTCTCCTGGCGACCTTCGTCATGGTCTCGCTGTCGATGACCAAGAACCAGGGGGTCCAGGTCGCGCTGCCGGCCGCGGCGAGCGCCGCGTCGCTCGGCGACTCCTCGGAGATGGACAAGGCAGTCACGCTCAGCGTCAACAAGGCGGGGGAGGTCTTCTTCAACAAGGAGAAGATCGCGATGGCACAGCTTCCCTACCGCCTGCAGACCCTGAAGGCAACCGTGAAGGACCCGAAGGTGATCATCAACGGGGACGGGGGAGCCAGCTTCCAGGTGGTCGTCGCCGTTCTCGATGAGACCCGCAAGATCGGGATCACCCGCGTCGGCATCTCGACCGAGAAACACTGATGCGGGCGCGTCTCCTCGGCTTCGGCGCCGCGATCCTCTTCCACCTAATCGTGCTCCTCTTCGGTGGCGCGCTCTTCATGCGCTCGTCCGAGGCGAAGGCGGAGCGCACGGTGCGTCAGGTCGATCTGGTCGAGACGGACGAGCAGAAGCCGGACGAGAAGAAGGAGGAGCCGGTGCCCGAGGCGGCGGCGGCCGACGAGGCCGAGGAATCGCTGGCGGTCCCGGAGGAGCGTCCGCCCGACATGCGCCAGGCCCTGGATCTCGACGCCTCTCCGGCGTCGGCGGCCTCCGCGCTCGAGGCGCTCAGCCTGAGCGCCCTGGAAGGCGCGCTGAACCCGTCCATGGGGGGCGCGGACGGCTTCGGCGGCACGGCCAGCCTGGCCTCCGGCGGCCGCATCGGCGGCACCGGCACCGGAATCGAGGCCGGAGGGGTGGACGATGCGGTCTTCTCGATCGGGGATCTCGACCAGGCGCCGCGCCTGATCTTCCAGGTGGCGCCGACCTATCCCCTCGAGCTGCGGCGCCGCAAGGTCGAAGGGATGGTGCAGCTCGTCTTCGTGGTGGATCAGCAGGGACGCGTCGTCAGCCCGAAGGTCGAGAACTCGACGCATGCCGAGTTCGACCAGCCGGCGCTCGAGGCGATCAAGCAGTGGAAGTTCGAGCCCGGCATCCGGGATCAGGAAAAGGTCGTCTCCAGGATTCGCATCCCGATCCGCTTCGCCGCGGCGGGGTGAGGGGCGCGAGCTTGCGAGTCACCGGTCTTGCCTTGCCCGTGCTGCTGATCTCGCTCGCCGCGATTCCGGCCGGCGCCACCGAGTTCGATCCCGCGACGATCTGGAGCGACCCCGCGTTCAAGCAGGAGTTCTTCGGCAGCTACGGGATCCACCCCGACGTCGAGCCGAAGATGACGCCCGAGGAGCGCGCCACGCTCGAGAAGATCTATCCGCTCTTCGCGTCGAACCCGGATGAGGCGATCCGTCAGCTCGAAGCGGTGACGAACGATACCTCCACCGCGCTGTTCGACTTCCTGATCGCGAACCTGCACTTCCAGGCCGACCGCCTGGAACCGGCGGCGGCGCGCTACGAGAGTGCGCTGGTCAAGTTCCCGACTTTCCGGCGCGCGGTCAAGAACCTCGGGCTGATCCAGGTCCGCGAGCAGCAGTTCGACCGCGCGATCCGCTCGCTCACCCGGCTCATCCAGCTCGGCGGGGTCGACGCGCTGTCGTACGGGCTGCTCGGGTACGCCTACTCCTCGCGGCAGGACCACCTCGCCGCGGAATCGGCCTACCGCACCGCACTCCTGCTGGACCCCGAGAACGTCGAGTGGCGGCTCGGGCTGACCCGCTGTGTCGTCCGGCAGGGGAAGCACGCAGAGGCGGCGGCGCTCCTCGACATGCTGCTGGCAGGATCGCCGGAGCGCGCCGACTACTGGCTGCTGCAGGCGAACGCCTACGTCGGCATGGGACAGCCGCTCAAGGCGACCCAGAACCTGGAGATCGTCGACCGGCTCGGCAGCTCCACCGTCGAGAGCCTGAACCTCCTGGGCGACCTGTACGTGAACGAGAAGCTGCTCACGCTCGCGTCCAACGCCTACCTGCGGGCGATCGACCTCGACCCGGCGCAGACCCCGGCACGCGCCCTGCGCGCCGCGGAGCTGCTCGCCAGCCGCGGGGCCGGCGAGGCCGCCATGCGAGTCACCGGGCGGGTGCGCAAGGTGTTGTCGGCCCAGCTCGGCGAGGGGGATCTCCGCCGCCTGCTCCGCCTGACGGCGCGAACCGCGGTGGCGGAGGGGAAGGGGGAGGAGGCGGTCGCGATCCTGGAGGAGGTGGTCGCCCTCGACCCGCTGGACGGCGATGCCCTGATCCTGCTGGGACAGCACTACTCCAAGTCGGGCGATCCGGAGCGGGCCATCCTCTATTACGAGCGCGCGGAGGGGCTGGAGGGGTCCGAGGCGGTGGCGCGGGTGCGGCACGCGGAGGTCCTCGTCGCGCAGTCCCGCTACGAGGATGCGGTGCCGCTGCTGAAACGCGCCCAGGAGATCCAGCCGCGGGAGGACGTGGGACGCTACCTGGAGCAGGTGGAACGCGTGGCGCGCGCGCGCCGGTAGGGGGGGATGGTGCGGCCGACTCGCCCGCGGTTCGATTTTTCCGCGCCTTCACGCCGCCTTCACACGCTGGCAACGGCGCCGGCGCACGATCCGATGCGCATGGAATCTGGCCGCGTCGGGGATGGAGCAGCGGTGGCGATGTCGACGGTCCTCGTCATCGAGGACGAGCGGGACATCCTCTCGATCCTCGAGTACCACCTCCAGCGCGAGGGATTCCGCGTCGTCGCCGCGCGCGACGGCGCCGCCGGGCTCGAGGCCGCCCAGGCGTCGCGCCCCGACCTGGTGCTGCTCGACCTGATGCTCCCCGAGGTGCCGGGGCTCGAGGTGCTGAAGCGGCTCCGGGCGCACGACCGCACCCGGGCCCTGCCCGTCATCATCCTCACCGCCCGCTCGGATGAGACCGACCGGGTGCTGGGGTTCGAGCTGGGCGCGGATGACTACGTCGCGAAGCCGTTCAGCCCCCGGGAGTTGATCCTGCGGGTCCGCTCGGTCCTGAAGCGCCATGAGGTCGCCGATGGCGACGCGGCCGGGCCGCTGCTCCTGGGACCGATCGAGGTCGACCGGGACAACCACGAGGTCCGGGTGGAGGGCCGCCGCGTGGAGCTCACCATCACGGAGTTCCGCCTGTTGGCCGACCTGCTGCGCGCGCGGGGCCGGGTCCGCACCCGCGAATCCCTGCTCGAGGAGATTTGGGGATATCATTCCGAGGTGATGTCCCGCACGGTCGACACCCACGTCCGCAGGCTGCGCCACAAGCTCGGTGTGTCGGCCCCCTGGCTGCGCACGGTGCGCGGTGTCGGCTATCGGATCCAGGATCCCCGCGAAGACTGACCTCGGCGCACCTTTTATGGCGACCTACGCAATCGGGGATGTCCAGGGGTGTCACCGGACCCTCCTCGAGCTGCTCGACCGCATCTCGTTCCACCCCGGGCGCGATCGCCTCTGGTTCACGGGGGATCTTGTCAACCGTGGCCCGCGATCGCTCGCGGTCCTGCGTTGGGCGAAAGACCACGATCGCGACCTCGTCGTGGTGCTCGGCAATCACGACCTGCATCTTCTCGGGGTGGCCGCGGGGGTGGCGCGGCCGCGCCGGCGCGACACGCTCGCCGAAATCCTGGGAGCTACGGACCGCGAGCCGCTCCTGGCCTGGCTGCGCGGCCGGCCGTTCCTGCATCGCGAGGCGGGGCACGTGCTGGTCCACGCCGGGCTCCTTCCGGCCTGGACGGTCGCCGCGGCCGAGGCGCTCGCGGGGGAGGCCTCGGCGGCGCTGCGCGGTCCCGCCGCGCATGACTTCCTGGCGGTCGTGCTGCAATCCTCCGCGCCCGCCGGCCCCGCCGGCGACGTCGCTCGCGCCGTGCTGGCGCTGACGCGCCTGCGCCTCTGCCAATCAGACGGGACTCTGCACGAGGGGTTCAGCGGCCCGCCGGGCGAGGCGCCCGCCGGCTTGCTCCCCTGGTTCGCGTTCCCCGAGCGGCGGAGCGCGGCGTGGCGGGTCATCTTCGGTCACTGGGCGGCGCTCGGCCTGCTGCGGACGCCGACGTTGCTCGGGCTCGACACCGGGTGTGTCTGGGGAGGATCCCTGACCGCGGTGAGGCTCGAGGACCAGGCGACCTTCCAGGTGCCGTGTCGCGACGCGGCGGCCGATCCGCCGGCGACGCGCGCGGCCGGGGGGATATCGTGACCGCCGAACGCGGCAAGGGGGCGCTGCTCCGCTTCCCGGGCCGCACGCGCGCGGCGCGCGGCGCCTCCCGGGATCGCCTCGCACGAGGAGCGCGGGTGGCGACGATCGACATCGGCAGCAACTCGATCCACCTGCTCGTCGCCGCCGTCGGTCCCGGCGGGAGGGTCCGCGTTCTCGACCAGGCGAAGGAGCGCGTCGGGCTGGGGAACCTCACCCTCACCGCGGGACGGCTCGATCGGCGCGCAATGGACGCCGGCATCCGCGTCCTCGCGACCTTTCGCACTCTCGCGGAGCGGCATGGCGTCGCCCGGATCAAGTCCGTGGCGACCAGCGCCGTCCGTGAGGCGGCGAACGGCGGCGAGTTCCTGCGGCGGGTCGAGAAGGAGGTCGGGCTCCGGGTCAAGGTGATCCCGGGGCGCGAGGAGGCGCGCCTCATCTTCCTCGGGGTGCGCGAGGCGATCGACCTGCGCACCGGGCCCGCCGTGATCGCGGATCTCGGGGGGGGGAGCCTGGAGCTGATCCGGGTCGAAGGTGGGCGGGCCGTCGAGCTGCACTCCCTGAAGCTCGGAGTCGCCCGCCTCGCGGCGGAGCATCTCGAGGAGGATCCGATCTCACCGCGCACGCTGCGGCGCCTCGCCTCGCGGATCCGGCGCGCCCTGGCTCCGGTGGTGAAGGCGTGGCGAGGGAGCGGGATCGAGCGGGTGGTGGGGACGTCGGGCACGCTGCTCGACCTCGCCGGGGTCGCCGGCCGCCAGCGCCCCGACCCGTTCGAGGGGCCGCTGAATGGGCTGGCGGTCGACGCGATCGAGATCCGCCGGCTGCGCCGCCTCGTCGCGGGGATGACGCGGGCCGATCGCGCCCGGCTGCCGGGGCTCGACCGGGCGCGGCTGGATCATGTCGTGGTCGGCGCGATCGTCGCCGACACCCTCCTGCGCGCCGTCGGCGCCCGGCAGCTGGTCGCCTGCACCTGGGCGCTGAGGGAGGGGGTGCTGCTCGACTACATCGGCAGGCACCGCCCCGGCCTTGCGGAGGTCTCGACCGTCGCCGATCTCAGGAGGCGCAGCGTGCTGCGCTTCGCACGGCATCTCCGGCAGGCCGGGAACCACCCGCAGCACGTCGCCATGCTGGCCGCGCGCCTGTTCACCCAGCTGCGCGAGCCGCTCGCCCTGCCGCCGGAGGCCGCGGAGATGCTCGACTATGCCGCGCTCCTGCACGACGTCGGCCACGTCATCGATCACCCGAACCACCACCGCCACACCCAGTACCTCATCACGCACGGGCAGCTTCCCGGGTTCTCCCGGGACGAGCTGGAGATCCTGGGGCTCATCTCGCTGTATCATCGCAAGGGAACCCCGAAAGGCTCGCACCGCGCCTACCGGTCGCTCGCGAAGCCGTCCCGCGTGCTGGTTCGCGGGCTGAGCGCCCTGCTCCGGATCGCGGACGGCCTGGACCGCAGCCACTTCGCGGTGGTGCGCGACGTGCGGGTCATGCGCCGCGGGCGGCGGCTGACGCTCCGCCTGCGCACCGATGGCGCGGACGCCGCGCTCGAGATCTGGGAGACCTCCCGGCGTGCGAACCTGCTCGAGAAGCTGCTCGATGTCGAGGTGGCGTTTCGCGTGGACAGCGAAGGCCACTGAGGCCGCCGGAAGCCCGGCGCGGAGACCCATGCTGACCGAACGCCACGCCACCCCGCGCCCCCCGATCCTCGCCACGCCTTGACGCCGATCGACCCCCGCCCCCCTCGCGCCCCGCTGGACGGCGTCCCCCCGGAGGCCGTCGCGGAGGTCGCCGTGCCCCCGCCTCCCGGGGCGATCCTGGAGGGCGCTCCGCTGCGGCTCGAGGACCCGCTCTCACTCGCCGCCGCGAAGATCATCGGGCTCCAGCTCCTGCGCCTGCGCGAGCACGACCCGGGGACCCGCACCGGGGAGGACCCTGAGGCGCTGCACGACATGCGGGTCGCGAGCCGGCGGCTGCGCGCGGCGGTGGGACACTTCCGCCGCGGCATCCCGGACCCGGTCCATGAGCGGCTGGCCCGCGATCTGCGCTGGCTGGGTGGCCTGCTCGGGGCGGTGCGCGACCTCGACGTCCAGCGCGAGCGCCTGGAGCGCGCCGCGGCGCCGCGCCCGGTGCGCGAGCGTCGCGTGCTGGCCCGCCTCGGCATCGCGTTTGCCGACGGGCGCCGCGCGGCGCGGGAGCGCCTGCTCAAGGGGCTCCAGTCGCGGCGTTACTTCAGGCTGCTCGACACGCTCGCGCAGATCGCGGGCAACCCCAGCGTGGCAGGGGAGACGCTGGCGACCGGGGCGGAGCGCAGCGTGGGGCGCGCGCTGCGCCGCTTCGAGCGGGCGGCGGAGGCCGCCCTCGCGGAGCCGGGCGCCGAGCGCCTGCACCGGCTGCGGATCGCGGCGAAGCGGCTGCGCTACCTGCTCGAGTTCCTGGGCGACATCCTGGGGGAGGTCTCGCGACGCCCGCTCAAGGGGCTCGTGGCGCTGCAGGATCTCCTCGGCGCCCACCAGGATGCGATCGTGGCGGCCGACCGGATCCTGGCGTTCCTGACGTCGGACTCGGCGCCGGGGGGTCTGGTCGAGCGCGGGTGCCTCGAGGCGGCCGCCGGACGCGAGCTGCTGCAGGCGAGGCAGATCCGCGCCGGCGCGCCAGCGGTGCTCCGACCGCTCTGCGGAAGGCGCGGAGAGAAGTGGCGGGCGCGTTTGCTGGCCGCGCTGCCGCCTCCCCCCGCGGCGGAGCGCCCCGCGAAGGGCCGGGGGCGGCCGCGATGAGCCTGCGACTCTATCTGGTGCGCCACGCCATCGCGGCGGCGGCGTCGGCAGGGATGAGCGACGCCGATCGCAAGCTCACCGAGGAGGGTGGACGCAGGATGCTGCGGGCGGCGCGCGGCCTGCGCCGCATCGGAGTGCTTCCCGATCGGCTCGTGGCGAGCCCGCTGCGGCGCGCCACGGAGACCGCGGCGATCCTGGCCCGCGAGCTGGCCCCGGGGCTGAAGGTCGAGATCGAAGCGAGCCTCGCGCCCGGATGCCAACCGGCGGAGATGGTCCGCTGGCTCGCCTCGGCGCGGCCGGGAAGTGCGATCGCGCTGGTGGGGCATCAGCCCGGGATGGGGAGGCTGGCCTCGTTTCTGCTCACCGGATCGCCGGACACATTGCCGCTCTCGTTCAAGAAGGGATCGGTCGCAGCACTCCACCTGCCGGCGGGGCGATCGCCCGGGAGCGCCGAGCTGGAGTGGTTCCTGACGCCGCGGCAGCTCCGCGCCATGGGTAGCCGGGCAGGGTGAGGCTAGGAGCGGCCCTCTCCTGCGGCTCTGCGCACAACCCACGTCATTCCGGCGCAAGCCGGAATCCAGATCGGCGCTCGAAGCCTTCGCTGCGCTGGGCGCCGGCTTCCGCCGCGCGCCAAAGCGGATAGAATGCCCCGTCCGCTTGTCGCGTGCACCCGGAGCACCCTTCGCCATGTCGCGCATCTCGATCTTCTGCCTGTGCGGCGCGCTCGCCGCGGCCGGCATCGATCCCTCGACCGGCGCACCGCCGCCCGAGCCCTCCTCCGAACGGCTCCTTGGCCATGCCTTCGTCGACAGCCGCGCCTACGATCGGCTCGCGCACCTGGTCGATCGCTTCGGGCCGCGGCTGAGCGGCTTCCCCAACCTCGACGCCGCCATCGCCTGGGCCGCCGAGGAGATGCGGGGCGACGGGCTCGACCGCGTGTGGACGGAGAAGGTCTCGGTCCCCCACTGGGTGCGCGGCGAGGAGCGCGGTGAGATCGTCGCTCCCGCCCGGCACCCGCTGGCGCTCACCGCGCTGGGAGGGAGCATCCCGACTCCCGCGGCGGGGACCATGGCCGAGGTGGTCGAGGCGACGTCGTTCGCCGACCTCAAGGCGCTCGGCGACCGGGTCCGCGGGAGGATCGTGCTGTTCAACCGCCCGATCGTCCGCAACGGGGAGGGGGAGCAGGGGTACGGAAACGCGTCGGCGCTGCGTTCGAAGGGCGCCAGCGAGGCCGCGAAGCTCGGCGCGGTCGCGATGCTGGTGCGCTCGCTCGGCACCGCCTCGTTCCGCCTGCCGCACACCGGAGCGATGCACTACGAGGACGGGGTCGCGCAGATTCCCGCGGCCGCCGTCGCCGCGGAGGATGCCGACCTGATCCACCGTCTCCTGGCCGCCGGCGAGCCGGTCACGGTGAGGCTCGTTCTCGGCTGCCAGACCTTGCCGGATGCGGATTCGGCCAACGTCCTCGCCGAGGTGCGCGGGCGCGACCGCCCGGACGAGATCGTGCTGATCGGCGCGCACCTCGATTCCTGGGACCTCGGCACGGGCGCGATCGACGACGGCGCCGGGGTCGCCATCGTCATGGAGACGATGCGCCTGCTCAAGGCGCAGGGTGCGTCCCCCCGTCGCACCGTCCGCGCCGTCCTGTTCACCAACGAGGAGAACGGCCTGCGCGGCGGCAAGGCGTACGCCGCGGCGCGCCCCGACGAGATCGCGCGGCACGTCGCCGCCATCGAGTCGGACAGCGGCGCCGCTCACCCGCTCGGGTTCTCGGTCTCCGCGGGGCCCGGCGGCGAGGAGCTGGTGCGTCAGATCGCCTCCGCGCTCGCCGGGATCGGGGCCGATCGGGTCAAGGCGGACGGAGGCGGCGCGGATATCTCCCCCCTGAAGCAGGCGGGAGTGCCGGTCCTGAGCCTCAATCAGGATTGGACCTTCTATTTCGACTACCACCACACCGCCGCCGACACGCTCGACAAGGTGGACCCGCAGGCGCTGGCGCTCAACGTCGGCGCCCTACTGGTGATGACCTATCGGCTCGCGGATCTTCCCGAGTCGTTGCCGCGCCTGGCCCCCGAGCCGCCGAAGCCTTGATGGCAAAGAGCCCCGCTGCGACCCCGCCCCCGGACGCCGACCCCGAGGCGACCTGGCTGGCGACCGTCCACCGCGGCGATGCGCCGCAGCTGACGCTGCGCGCCATCCTCGCCGGGATGCTGCTCGGCGCCGTCATGTGCCTCTCGAACCTCTACGTCTTCTTCAAGACCGGCTGGTCGATGGGGGTGACCATCACGGCCGCGATCCTGGCGTTTGCCGGCTTCCGGCTCCTGGGCGCCCTGAGGCTGTCGCGCCGGCCGCTCGGCGCGCTCGAGAACAACGCGCTCACCACCGTCGCCTCCGGGGCCGGGTACATGACCGGTGGCGGCAACATGGCGGCCTTCGGCGCGCTCCTGATGATCACGACGGTGCGCCCCGACACGCTGCCGATGGTCGCCTGGTTCGCGGTGATCGCGGCCTTGGGCGTGCTCGCGGCCATCCCGATCAAGCGCCAGCTCATCAACAAGGAGGCGCTCGCCTTTCCGACCGGCACGGCCACCGCGGAGACGATCCGCTCGATCCATGGCGCTGGCGCCGCGGGGGCGCTCGAAGGGGCGCGGCAGTCGCGGGCGCTGAGCTACGCGGCGGCGTTCGCCGCCGCGCTCACCTGGTTCCGCGACGCCAAGGCGGCCTGGATGCCGTTCAACGTGCCGGCGTCGATCCCGGTGCCGATCATGATCGCCGGCCGCGCCGCCGCCGAGTGGACGCTGGCGCTCAAGACCGAGGTGGTGCTGGTGGGCGCCGGCGCACTCATGAGCTTCCGCACCGCCTGGTCGATGCTGCTCGGCGGACTCCTCACCTACGGCGTGCTCGCGCCGGCGCTCGTCGAGCAGGGGCGCATTGCCAAGGTCAGCTACAAGGCGATCGTCGGCTGGACCGTGTGGCCCGGCGCGGCGATCCTTGTGGCCTCCGGCCTGACCTCGTTCGCGCTCGACTGGCGCAGCGTGGCGCGCGCCTTCAGCGGCATGACGCGCGCATTCGGCGGCCGTGGCGCGGCAGGAGGCGAGCACCCGATCGAGGCGGTCGAGTGCCCGGGGTGGTGGTTCCCCGCCGGCACGCTCGTGCTGATGCCGATCGTCGTCACCCTGATGGCGACCCTGTTCCAGATCCCGGTCTGGGCCGGGATCCTCGCGGTGCCGCTGGCCGTGCTGATGGGGTTCGTCGCGGCGCGCGTCACGGGGGAGACCGACGTGACCCCGACGAAGGCTCTCGGTCCGGTGACCCAGCTCGTGTACGGGGTGATCACCCCCGGGAACATCTCCGGCAACATCATGAGCGCAAACGTCACCGGGGGGATCGGGCTGCACGCCGCCGACCTCCTGACCACGCTGAAAACCGGGTGGCTGCTCGGCGGCAGCCCGCGCGCCCAGTTCTACGCGCAGATGTTCGGCGTCGTGGCCGGGGCGGCGGTGGTGGTGCCCGCCTTCAACCTCTTGATCCCGGACCCGTCGGTCCTCGGCAGCGAGGCCTGGCCGGCCCCTTCGTGCCTGGTGTGGGCCGGCGTCTCGCAGGCGTTCGCCGGTGGCATCGGCGGGCTCGACCCCGCGGCGAGATCGGGGATCGTCTTCGGCGTGCTGCTCGGCGTGGCGCTGGCGCTCCTCGAGCGCTTCGCCCCGGCGCGACTGAAGCCGTTCGTCCCCTCCGCCTCCGGGCTCGGCATCGCGATGGTGATCCCCGGCAGCAACGCAATCGCGATGTTCCTGGGCGGTCTCATCGCCGAGATCCTGCGCCGTCGCGTGCCCGCGTTCGCGAGCCGGTACGTCACCCCGATCAGCTCCGGCCTGATCGCGGGCGAGAGCCTGATGGGGGTCGCGGTGGCGCTGCTGATCGTCTCCGGGTTGCTGGCGCGATAGCGGGCTGAGCGCAGTCGAAGCCCTTGACCCGCGCGGGCGGCGAGGGGTACGGTACGCATCCCGCGCCACGCCTGCACCCCGGTCGAGATCGCATGCCTGCACCATCACACTTCGATCCGGAGAAATCGCTTCTCCTCCATTTCGGCCACCCGGAGTTTCGCCCGGGTCAGCGCGAGGTGGTGGACGCCGTGCTCGCCGGACGTGACGCCCTCGCCGTGATGCCGACCGGGGGTGGCAAGTCGCTCTGCTTCCAGCTCCCGGCGCTGCTCCTCGACGGCATCACGCTCGTGGTGAGCCCGCTCATCGCCCTGATGAAGGACCAGGTCGATGTCCTGGAGGCGCGCGGGCTCCCGGCGACCTTTGTCAACTCGACGCTGTCCACGGAGGAGCGCAACCGGCGCCTGCGCGGCTGCGCGGACGGAACCTACCGGCTGCTGTACGTCGCCCCGGAACGGCTGCGCAGCGACGCCTTCCGTGCCGCGCTCGGGCGCACGCGGGTCGTGCGCCTGGCGGTGGACGAGGCGCACTGCATCTCGCAGTGGGGGCATGATTTTCGCCCGGATTACCTGCGCCTCGGTGAGCTGCGCGCGCTGCTCGGGGCCCCGCCCACGCTGGCGCTGACCGCGACCGCCACCCCGCGCGTCCGGGCCGACATCCTGACGCAGCTCGGTCTGCGCGAGCCCGCGGTGTTCGTGGCCGGCTTCGACCGGCCGAACCTGCGCTTCTCGGTGCGCCGTCCGCGCGGGGCGCAGGAGAAGCTCGCGGCGATCGACGCGGCGCTCGCCCAGCTCGGCGGCCCCGGGATCATCTACGCCGCCACGCGCCGCAGCGTGGAGGCGATCACCGCGCACCTGCGCGCCCGCAAGCACGCGGCGATCGCGTACCACGCGGGGATGCCCGACGGCGAGCGGGCCGCGGCGCAGGACGCGTTCATGTCGGGGCGCGGCCAGGTGATCGTCGCGACGAACGCCTTCGGGATGGGGGTGGACAAGTCGAACCTGCGGTTCGTGCTGCACTATGACCTGCCGGGGAGCCTCGAGGCGTACTACCAGGAGGCCGGCCGTGCCGGGCGCGACGGCGCCCCCGCGGAGTGCTGCCTGCTCTACAGCTTCGCCGATGTCCGCCTGCAGGAGTTCTTCATCGAGGGGGCGAACCCGCGGCGCGAGGTCATCGAGAGCGTCCTGCAGCGCGTGCGCGATGGGCGCGAGCCCGACGGCGGATCGGATCACGCCATGGCGGTCGCGACCGCCATCAACATTCTAGAGCGCCACGGCGCGGTCGAGCGCGATCAGGACGGCACGCTGCGCCCGGCCGGGCCGGAGGCGGCCGCGGTCAACTGGGACGCGCTGGCGGAGAAGGAGCGCCACGACCGCGAGCGGCTTGCCGCCATGGTCCGCTACGCGGAGGCGCGCACCTGCCGCCGCCGGGTGCTCCTCGGCTACTTCACGGGGGAGCCGCCCGAGGCCGACTGCGGCGCCTGCGACGTCTGCCAGGGATGGCACCGGGAAGGGGGGCGGCTGCTCGACGACGCGGAGCGGCGAGTGGCGCGCATCGCGCTCTCGGGGGTGGCGCGCCTGAACGACCGGCTGGGGCGCGCTCGCCTCGCCCAGATGCTGGTCGGCTCCGCCAGCCGCGAGGTGACGAGCCTCGGCCTGGAGCGGATCCCGACCTACGGCAAGCTGCGAGGGATGCCGCTGCGCTCGGTCGGGGATCTCCTGGAGAACCTCGCGGACGCGGGCCTGCTGCACCGCCGGGCACTCACCGACGCGGGCACGCTCGGCGGCGCCGTCCTGTCGCTCACCGCGGCAGGGGAGAAGGCGCTCAAGGACGAGACCGCGGCGCTGCGTGTCGCCTGGCCGGCGGGGCTGGGCGGTGACGCGCCGGTTGCCTCTCGATCGCGCGCCGGCCGATCCGCCCCCTCGGGCGGTCGCTCTCCCTCCGCCGTGGCCGGGGCCGAGTCGCAGGCGGATCCCGGTCTGGTCGAGGCGCTGCGCCAGATGCGGCTGCGCCGGGCGCGCGCCGAAGGTCTGCCGGCCTACGTCGTGTTCCACGACAAGACGCTCGTGGCGATCGCGGCGGTGCGTCCCCGGACGCTCGCCGATCTCGCCGCGATTCCAGGCGTCGGTCCGGCGAAGCTCGCGCGCTACGGAGAGGAGATCCTGAAGCTGCTGCGGCATGCCGGTGGTGAGAGCTGACCGATCGAGTCAGGCCCCGAGCGCCCGGCCCAGGATCTCGAGGTCCGATTCCAGCGACTCGGGAGCGAGCGGCCCGAACGAGAAGCGGAAGAAGTGCCTGAGCGGTGAGGCGTCGCCGCCGCGCGCCATGTCACAGTCGGTCCCCTTGAGGATCGCCGCCCCCTCGCGGAACAGCCGCTCGTTCAGCTCCGCCGCGGTGATCCCGTTCGGCAGCCGGCACCAGTGGTAGAAGCCGCCGTCGCCGCTGAACAGCTCGAGCCCCAGCCGCGCGAACGCCTCGCCGTAGCGGTCGCGCTGGCCGCGATAGAACGCCGGCACCGCCCGCCGGGCGAGCGCGACGCGCTCGGCGCCGAACAGCTCCAGCGCGTAGCACTGCGACGGGTGCGAGACGCCCCCCATCCCGAACGACGAGAAGTTCCCCAGGATCTCGATGTGGCGCTTCGCCGCCACGACCCAGCCGATCCGGATCCCGGGTGACTGCAGCCCCTTGGTGGCGGCGCCGACCACGAACAGGTTCGAGGCGTCGAGGTCGGTGACGTGGGCGAGAGCGCTCACCGGCGCGTCGTGGAACAGCTCGTACGCCTCGTCGATCAGCGCGCCAGCGTCCGTCCCGCTCGCCATCTCCACGAGAGCGCGCAGCTCGTCCCCGTCGCGCGTCACGCCCGTCGGGTTGCAGGGGTTGCTGAGGAGCGCGAGCGTGCGTCCGCCCCCGTCCACGCCGCGATACTCCGCGAGCGGAGGAGTGAAGCGATTGTCGGCGGTGCTCGGCAGCAGCGTGTAGCGCCGCCCGAGGCGCTCCAGCATGTCGTAGTACGGGGTGTACTCGGTCGAGGCGATGCGCACGGTGATGTCGGCCTCGAGGAACAGGAGCACCGCGATGAGGGCAGGCCGGCCGCCGGCGAAGACCATCACGTTCTCCGCGTCGATCGCGGCGCCGTAGAAGCGGCGGTAGTACCCCGCGATCGCCTCGCGCAGGGCGGGGAGCCCCCAGGCCTTCGGGTATTTCAGGTTGTCCGCGCTGACCCTGACCTGGCTCGGCAGCGGCGGACCGCCGGGGAGCTGCACCGTGCGCGGGAACCCCTGGCTCCACGGGTGGGTGCCCGCCTCGCCCATCGGCCGGCCGAACGCGGCCTGAAAGGCGTAGAGCGTCTGGTAGATCCCCATCGGCGGCACGTGGCGCAGGAACGACATGGTCCGACCTCTCCCCGGACCATGCCGGTCCGGCTACGACGCGACGTGGGGTCAGTCGATGCGGAGCCCAACCTCCGCGCAGGTTTCGCTCACCGTCGCGCTGTCACCGCTGAAGGCGCAGTCGACGCCGACCGAGCTGCTCTCGACTCCCATGCGGATCGAGTACGCGGTCCCGGTCACGCCGCGGAGCCGCTCGTTCCCGCGGCCGTTGCTGCAGCCAACGGCAAACGATACGCCGCCGTAGACACCGCCGGCGGACCCACGCCAACCCGGCTGGCAGACGATGGTCACCGTCTTTGCCGCGTCGCCGGGCGGCGCCGCCTCCGCCGTCGGCAGGGCCGTCATCAGAGCGACACCACTTAGGACCACAACGCTCAGAACCAGGATTCGCACCATCGTCTCGACCTCCATCACACCCGCGTGAGAAGCCCGCCAGGCCGCGTTCTCCGTGGCGGACGTCGCTATCTTATGGCGGCCAGGAAGGGGGCTGTCAACCTCGCCCCCGACCTCCGCCCGCGGTCGTCATCGCCAGGAGTGTAGGGTATGCTCGTGTCCCGGCGCCGTTCGGTCGCCGCAGTCTCGGGGGTAGTCTGATGCGTGGATTCCAGTGGCGGCTTGGAGCCGCCGTGGGCGTGCTCCTCGTCTCGTGGTTCGCCGCGGGAGCCCGGGTTGCGGCAGAACCTGCGCCGTCCGCCCGCCACGTCAAGAGCCTCGAGATCACGATCCTGTCGACCATGCTCGCCGACGAGGGGTTCGGCGAGTGGGGATTCGCGGCGCTCGTCGAGGTGGACGGCCGCAAGATCCTCTTCGACACCGGCGCCAACGAAGACACGGTGCAGCGCAACCTCAAGGTGATGAAGCTCGACCTGGCGGACGTGGAGCTCGTGGTCCTCAGCCACAATCACGAAGACCACACGACCGGGCTCCTGCCGCTGCGACGTCAGTTCGCCGCGCGCGCGCCGAAGGCGCTCGCGACAACCTACGCGGGCGAGGGGCTCTTCTGGCCGCGTCTGACCGCCGGCGGTGACGTGAATGACCGCATGGGGGCGATCCGCCGCGAGTACGAGGCGACCGGCGCCAAGGTCCTCGAGGTGGCCGGGCCCACCGAGATCCTGCCCGGCGTCTGGCTCACCGGTCCGGTGCCGCGCGTGCACCCCGAGCGCAACTGGAGCCGTCTCGGCAAGGTACGCACGCCGGCCGGCGACGTCGAGGACACCGTGCCGGAGGACATGACGCTCGTCTTCCGCACCGGGCAGGGGCCCGTCTATCTCTTCGGCTGCGGCCACGCGGGAGTGATCAACACGCTCGAGCACGCGCGCCAGACGATCGATCCCGCGCCCGTCCAGGCCGTCGTCGGCGGCGTGCACCTGTTCAGCGCCGACGACCAGCACCTCGCGTGGACGGCAGGGCAGCTGAAGGCATTCGGCGTGCGACAGTTCATCGGTGCGCACTGCACGGGGATCGAGGCGGTCTACCGGATCCGCGAGCTGGCCGGACTCACCCGCCAGACGTGCGTCGTGGGTGCCGTGGGCGCCTCGTACTCGCTCGCCAGCGGCATCAACGCCCTGCGCCTGGCGAAGTAGGCCAGACGCCGCTCCGGGGAGAAGCAGCGGGAGCCCTCCCCATCGACTCCTCGAGGGTTCGGGGATCGCCGGGAGAGGTGCCGATCCTCGCGGAGCGTTACAGCGGATGGTCGTCGGGTTGCGCGGAGACACCCATCAGCACGAACGCCGCCCACACCGAGGGGTGAGCGCTCCTCCCTCCGGCACCGCGCAACGCGGCGCGCGTCCGGCTCAGGGCGATGGCGGGCGACGCCCCGCGGCCCAGCTCGTCATAGAACCGCTTCATGAATGCGGCCGTATCGTGATCCTCGACCTTCCACAGCGACGCCACGACCCCGCGCGCCCCCGCGGACAGGAAGGCGTGCGCGAGGCCGACGACCCCTTCGCCCCGCTGTCGCTGTCCGAGAGCGGTGTCGCAGGCGGATAGCGTCACAAGTTCGGCGCGCAGGTCGAGCGCGCGAATCGCCGGCAGATCGAGGCGTCCCCCGTCGAGGCGCAGGCTGGAGCGGTCCGCCGGATGCTCCACCATCCGGGCGTGCGTGGCGAAGTGCAGCCAGCGATAGCGGCGGGGCTCGTGCGCCAGGAACTGTTCCAGCGTCGCCGACCTGCCGAGCAACAGGTCGCATTCTCCGCTGCCGAGGGTCGCGACGATGTCCCGGACCTCCTGGGCCGCGTACGGCAGTGGCGCCTCATCGTCCCGAAGTGCTCCACCCACTGCCGCGGCTCCGCCCGGCACGCCGACCGCCAGCAGCGTTCGCGCGAACGGCGGCGGTGCAGGCGCGCGCGAGAGCACGGCGAGGACGGAGGCCGAGGGACCGTACGTCAGCATCCGCGTGAGGGCGAGCGGCTCCCCCTCCCTGTCCGGCAGCAGCGCTTCGAGCGGGATCAGGCTCAAGGGACCGTCGGGGATGACCACCGCCTGCGCCCACGACGCCGGGACGAGGGGTGCGACGAGGCGGCGATAGACGGCGGCCGACGAGGCGCGCCAGTCCACCTCGCCGTCCTGGGACTCGAGCGCGCGGCGCAGGAACTCGACCTGGGCTGCAAGCACTCGCGTTGGCCCCAGAGCGGCGCCGCGCACGCCGGATCCGTCCATGCAGAAGCCGTAGACCTCCCGCTCCCCCCAGAACCACGCCAGCAATGGGCGGTCCAAACGAACGAGCGCGCCCCGGATCTCGTCGATCGGCAGCGGTCGCGGGTAGCGGCTGGCCGCGCGCGCCGGATCGACGTCGCGCTCGCGCACGATCGCCGCGTCGAGTTCGCGCTCGACCCGGCGTACCCCGGCGTCCAGGGCTTCCCGCCGCGCGCCGTCGGCCGCGCTCCGTTCCGCATGGGCCTCACGCAACCTCGTCCGCAGCGTGGCGATCGCGTCGTCGGGGTCGCGCGTCGCGTGCTCCGCGATCAGCTCGAGCAGCAGGCGGGCGCGCGCGCGTTCGGCGACGGCGAAAGCGTCGGCATGCCGCTCCAGGGCAAGGAGCGTGCGGATCGCGCCCTCGTGTGCCGCCAGGTGGAGCTCGCCCACTCCCAGGCGCAGGTCCCCGAGCTCCAGCCGCCCACGCAGCGAGTCCAGAAGGTCCACCGCCTCCAGGTACGCTGCCGACGCCTCCCCGATCCGGCCCGCGATCTCGAGCACGTCGGCCAGTGCCTCGCGAGCCTCGAGCTCGGCTTCCGGATCCTCGAGCGCGATCGTGCGCCGCAGCGCGTCGCGCGCCAGGTCGAGCGCCTCGTCGGAGCGCCCCAGGCGCACCTCGGCGCGGGCGAGGACGGCCCGGGCCGACGCCTGCTCCCTGCCCAGCTCACTCCCGTCGGCCACCGCCAGCGCCTGCCGTCCGAGATCGGCCGCCTCGCCGGCTGCCTCGCGCTCGAGCGCGAGTCGGGCCAGGTTCAGCAGTGCGTTCGCCTCGCCGTACGCCCGCCGGTCCTGGCGGTGGATGAGAAGCGATCGCTCCAGATACTGCTGCGCCCGCGTCAGGTCGCCGGCGTCGCGGTAGATCTCGCCCAGATCGGCCAGCACGAGCCCCACGCCGGCGCTGTTTCCCGCCTGCTCGTTGACCGCGAGCGCCTCGAGCTTGAGCGCGAGCCCGGCGTCCAGATCGCCGGTGTTGATACGGACGTTCGCCAGGTTCAGCAGGGCCGGTGAGGAGCCGGCCACATCGCCGAGCCGGCGATAGATGTCCAGCGACTCCTCGAGCGCGGCCGCCGCATCGTCGTAGCGGCCCAGGTGCCGGTAGTCGATCCCCACGTTGTTGAGCGCCAGAGCCAGGTCGGACGACCCGGGAGCTGCGCGGCGCCAGAGATCCACCCGCCGCTCGTTCCACTGCGTCGACTCGCGATACCGTCCCTGGTACGAGCGGATGTTGCCGAAGGTCGCGAGGGCCTGCGACTTTGCCCTGGGCTCCGCGGTCCGCTCCGCCGGGCCCTGGGCACGGACTGCCCACGCTTCGGCGGGTTCCATGCGCCCCACGCGAAGCGCCGCAAGGCAACCGTGGTACGCGGTCTCGGCCTGGCGCTCGGGGACGTCCGCGGCCAGGTCCCAGACCCCCTCGAAGCACGACCGCGCCTCGTCCGAGAACCTCTGCGTGTTGCAGGTCGAGCGGCACTCCTGGAGCCCTGCCTTCCAGACCGCGGCCGCATCGCCGGCGGAGCGCGCTTCCTCGCGGACGCGGGAGTACGCGGCGGCCGCGCCGGCCCAGTCGCGCGCCGCGAACAGCCCGTCGGCCTCGCGGAACCGGGGGTCCTTCGGCGCTTCCACGGGAGGGGCGGGGGTTTCTCGGGGCGGCGCCGGCCCGCAGGCGCCGCACAGGATGCTCACCGCAACCGACAGACGCGCGAGCGCTCGTGTCACGGGCGCTTCGCTTCCGCACCGCGCACCGCGACGACCTTCGACCTAGCGACGCGCTGGAGCAGTCCGTCGAGCGCCTCGACGCGAGCATAGAGCTCGCGGGCATCGGCGCCCGGGGGCAGCTCGTCGAGGGGGACGGAGCTCCGTATGCCCGCCGTGCGCCGCTCCCACAGCGTCTCGCCTTCGACGCTGGAGATCCGCACCTCGTAATGCTCGGCCCCCGGGACGGCGGGCCACTCGAGCACCAGATCCGAGTCCATGGTCGTCGCCGTCACCTCGAAACCGTCAAGCTCGCCGCGCATCACCTGCGGTTGCCCGGTGCCGTTACCGGGAGGGCGCAGCAGCCACACGGCGGAGACGGTGACGCAGGCGATCGCGGCCGCGGCCGCATACCAGGCCCAGACTCTCGACCTCGTGCGCGCCGGCGCGAAGAGCGTCGCCGGCTGTGGATGCGCGGCATCCCGCAGCGCGCCATGCAGGCTGGCCGCGAGCTCGACCTGCTCGAAGCAGGCGTTGCAGGCAAAGTAATGGGCCTCGAACTCCTCGGCCTGCGCTTCGGAGAGACGGCGGGCGAGGTAGTCCACGGCCAGGCTCTCACGGTCCACGTGCGGACAGGTGCTGGGTCCGTCGGTCGTCATCATTCTCTAGTTCCCGATCCCCGCGGGGAGTTACAGGCGTCGTCCTGGCGCAGCAGATCGCCCAGGCGCTTCAGGGCCCGGTGCTTGCGGACGCGCACGGCCTCGGGCGAGAGCCCGAGACGCGAGGCGATCTCGTCCGTGCCGCGCCAGTTCTCGTACGCCTCGCGGAGGATCTCGCGGTCCGCCTCGCGCAGCTGGTCGAGCGCGCCGTGCAGCTGTTTCACGCGCTCGGCGGAGATCAGCACCTCGTCCCCCGACGGGGAATAGACGGGATCCGTTCGCTGCAGGCGCTCGAGGGCGCGCGCCTCCCGTCCGCGCTTGCGCGCGTGCTGCATGCACAGGTGCTGCGCGGTCTGGAACACGAACCCGGGCAGGGAGTCGAGCGATTCGACGCGCCCCTCACGCAGGGCCGAGAGCACCCGCTGGAGCGTCTCCTGTGCGACGTCCTCCCCGCTGGACCGATCGCCCAGCCGCCGCGCCGCGAACAGGGCCACCCGCCGGAAGAACCTCTCGCTGATCTCCGCGGCATTGGCGTCTGACGCGTCCGGCTGCATCGCCCCTCCACGAGATTCGCTGTAACGCCTCGACCTTTGCGGCGACATGATATGCGACAAGCGGAAGGCGCTGTGCGGTGTCGGCCTACTGTGGCCCGCTCCAGGCGACTCAAGGGAGGCGATCTTGCTGAGGCTCAGGTTGGTCCCATCCCGGTTGGCGGTCCTGCCGGCGCTCGTCGGCGTGGCCATGGTGCTCTCGCCGGCGAGACTTGCGCATGCTGCCGACCTCGAAGATGGGGATTTCGTGGTCGGAGTCGCGGTGCCGCCCACCTTCCCGTTCGAGAACAGGGGAGGAAAGATCGTGCGCATCCGCGCGGGTGTGATCACCGACTTCTGCAGCTCGTCGGCGACACCCCACACGAATGGCTTCTTTCAGACGCCGCACAACGTGGTCCTGGACGGTCAAGGGCGCGTGGTCTTTCTTGCGCAGCTCGGGGACAGTGAGGTGGGCGCGGGCGACGGCCTTGGGCTCTGGCGCTGCGACTCGCTCGGCGCTGCTCCGACCATGCTGGGAGCCTTTGGCGGCGGATCGGCGCTCGGGTACCCGCAACCGGTTGGCAGCGGGCCGGTCGGCCACGCCGACGGGCTGCACATGAAGCGCGTCAAGGGCGTCGATCTGAACACCGGGACGGCATCGAGTTCCGACCTCTACGTCTTCGCCATCAACAGGGCCTGCGGGACCGGCCCGTTCGAGACTGTCGGCTACAACCCGGTCACCGGGCAATGGACAGACTCCCTGGAGGACCCCGTCCCGTCGGCGATTTCCCAGTGCCCGAACGGCTATCAGATGGACATGATCAACGCGGGCGGCTACACCTTCAGCGTCGGGAACGGCGGCATCCGCGGCGTCCTGGAACCGATCCGCCTGGATTTCCAGATCGGAGAGTTCAGCGGAGGCTTCGTGCTGCAGAAGACGACGGACATCATCAACGGCGCACCGCTGCCGGTGTTCTTCGACGAAACGAACGTCGCGAACATCGTCGAATGCGAGGCCTCGGATGGCGTGCCGCTGGGCACCCCTTACAACGCCGGTGGGTCCATCAACGGTCTCACCGGTCTGTCTCAGATCGCCTGGCGCGACGGCGGACTGATGCTCCAGGCGGGTGGCGGTTACGCTCAGGCGCCCAACATCACCAACCTGGCGCTTTTCAACCTGATCCCTGGTGATGATGTGACCTCGATGGCGCACTGGGGCCTGGCCGGCTGCATGCAGGTCAAGACCATCCAGTTCACACCGTGGCATGGCTTCAACGATCACTTTGACCCGAGCGGGGATAGCCGATCCGTCAACCACATGGATCCCGGCGGCAGGTTTGGCACCCAGTACGGAAGGGTCATTGGTCTGGGGCCTGGCGTGGACGTGACTGTCCACGCGACCGGTCTCATGGACGCGCGTGGGATCGACGTCTATCCACCGTACGTGCCGACGACGAGCGGGGTCGCCGTCTTCTTCAAGATCGAGTCGCCAATCAACGTGCTGATCACGGCGTCCGACGGCCGTCGCATCGGCGCCGACCTCGACACCGGCGCGCCGATCAACGACTTCGGCCCCGCAGGGTACGACTCCCAGACCGCCGAACCACACATCTACGGCGTCCG
>Ga0137321_1000046_pt1 | contig 48713 bp, 33 predicted proteins | sample EasRivERMZT399_2_FD_104758 | JGI IMG/M metagenome (GOLD analysis project Ga0137321, IMG submission 104758) | Soil microbial communities from meander-bound floodplain in the East River, Colorado, USA - East River MetaG ERMZT399_2 | ecosystem: Environmental > Terrestrial > Soil > Floodplain ... | reverse complement strand
GCGCTCGTCGTCCGCGGTTTCCAGGTGTTCGTGCTCGGATTGTAGCCCCCCCCGGTATTGACCGTCGGGCCGTTCCCCTCCCCCCCCCCCCAGACGACCATCTTCGTCCCCGTCCACACCGCGACGTGCCCCACTCGTGCGGCGGGTGCGGCGGTCGTGGAGATCGGGGCCCAGGTGTCCTGGGAAGCGTCGTATCGCGCGCCGCTGTTCAGTGCGGCGCCGGCGCTTCCTTGCCCGCCCCAGACGAGCATGGTGTCGCCGTTCGTGATGGCAGTATGTCGGATCCTCGCCTCCGGCGCACCGGCCGTGGTCATGGCGGACCAGACATCCGTCGCCGGGTCGTAGCGCGCGCCGCTCTGCAGCTTGATAAAACCCTGCCCGATTCCTCCCCAGACGACCATCTCCGATCCGGTCCAAACCGCGCTGTGGCGATATCGCGGAGCGGGCGCTCCGACGTTCGAGATCGCGCTCCACTGATCGAGGACCGGATCGTACCGCCGGCCGTCGCCGAAATAGGCACCCGACGCGCCCGCTCCTCCCCAGATGATCATCTCGGTCCCCGTCCAGATCGCGCTATGTAAAGAGCGGGCCGCCGGTGCTCCCGAGCGCGACATTGCGCGCCAGGCATCGATTTCCGGGTCATAGCGTGTTCCAGTGCCGCGCTCGCCCAGAGGCGAGCCACCCCAAACGATCATCTCGGTGCCCGTCCAGACGGCCGGGAGGGAACCCGGGTCAGGTCCCTGCAGGCCGACCGCGTCCCACGTGGGCTCCCCCGGGCACCCTGCCGCGGATCCCTCTCCGAGATTGAGCGACTCCAGATGAACGGTCGCGTCGGCGCGCACCGCGAGCGCGCCCTCGTCGTCCGGATCCGGAAGCGTGCTCAGCCATTCCTGCGGGGAGAGCTTCGCGACCGAGTGGGTGGCGATCCGCGCCCAGCCTTCCCCTTCCTCGAGGACGACGTCGAAGCGAAACGCATCCGCATCCTCTCGCACCGGGCCCGGCTGTCCGAGCGCTGCCGGCGACTGCCGTCGAAGCCGATCGAACTCGCCGGCCTCGAGATCGAGCCGGAAAGCGGCGCTCGATGGGGGAAGCGCCGACCCTCGCCTCGCAACGAGCTGCGTGGTACGGTCGAAGCCTCCGGCGTCCGGGGAATGGCCCATGTGGATCTCGTCCGCGATTCGTCCCGCCTCATGGCGACGGGGAGCGTGGATGACCGGATCGAAGGCGAAGTGGGCCATTCCCAATCGCTGCGCGAGGACCGGCCGGACCAACCCCTCCTGCACCCGCACCGGGTCGTTGCCCAGAGCCGCGAAGAGCTCGTCGAGACGCTCCGGATAGCTCGTGTCCCGCGCGATCCTCTCCAACTCTCGCCTCAGCCCGGATTGGGTGATCGGTGCGTGCCAGATCCGGTCCAAGGCCACGGACCACTTGAGAGTCTCCTCCACCTTGGGGCCGGCGTTCAGACGCGCCGCGTCCGGAGAGAGCTCCTTCCGGACCCCTGTGCGATGTGAGAGGTAGACGGCGTCGATTCGCTCCTGATCCGCGACGCGCGCCTCCAGGCTGAGCGTCGCAACGTCGCCGGTGAAGGTCGTGCTCGAAAGTAGAAGGATCGCCGCCATAAGTGCCGGTCGGCGGCCTTGCGGCTGCAGGCGCGAAGGATGGGTCGAATCGAGCGAGGTGGACCGCGGTTGGGACGACCGGCTCGTCAGCATGCCAAGCCTCCTCCCGGGGGGTGAGTTCTTTATACACCGAAGGGGACCGGATAGCCACCCTCGCGCTAGGCGGCTCCGTCCGGCACGGGCGCCGCAGCCCCTGCTGGCGCCCCCACGCGCCAGCAGGTGGTCGAGCTCTTCAGTCCTCGTCCTCTTCGATCTCGAAGCCGTTCACTGAGAACCACTTGTCCTCGCTCCCCGCCAGGACGAAGACGATCGGGGCGATGCACGGGTTCGGCACCTCGATCTTGGCGACGATGTCGGCGTCGCCGCTCGGCGTCGCGGGGAACCCGTCGGTGAAGACGTTCGAGATGATGATGTTCTCCGCTTCGTCCTCCGAGATGCAGCTGAGGACGGCCCGGAACTCTGCCTCATCGTTCTTGCCGACGAGATCCGCGGGAACGGATGGATCGTCTGCGAACACGAGCCCTCTGACATGGACCGTCAGGCGGCCCGTGAGGTCGATCACGCCCCTCCCGGCGCGGATCTCCCAAGGCAGCTCGTCGCCCGCGATGCCGCGGAGCGCGTTCGCCTCACCGAGGAAAGGTCCGTCGACGGCGTACATCCGCTGAAACGCCATCAGCTTCGGGGACGAATGTCCCTCTTTTGCCCACAGGGTCGAATAGCCTGCAAGCGCGAAAGTAAAGAGCGAAGCTACCGCCACGCGCCTATCGCCGTCTTCTTCATGTTTAGAGGATAGGCGGTTCAAGCTGGGCCCCAGGCGATTATGGGGCCGATAAGCCCCGATCTGTCAACTTCGCCCGGGGTGTCCGGACCGGCGAGGGCGAAGCGTTCAACGTGGAGGGGGGGAGTCCCGGATGCGGCCGGGCGCGAGCGGGGCACACCTCGACCGGCGCAGAGGGTGCGGTTCTCGGCAGGCGTATCTTAGGAGTGGTCGAAGAGGGTCGGGCCGGGATGCGGAGGTGGGCGGGAGGTGAGCCCGAGGCAGTCGAGGATCGCCCGGATGGCATCGGGGTCTTGTATGGCGGCGAGCAGGCGCAGCCTGCCACCGCACCGCGGGCATTCCAGTGCGTCTAAAGCGAATACACGCCGCATCAGGTCAGCCCACGAGCGATTCTTGCGACCAGATTTCTTTGCCGGCGCGCTCTCCTCCCGCGAGGCGGTCACGGAATGGCGACCCAGGGCTTCCCATCCGCCGCGGCGAGGGGAGAGCCTCCCAGGGAAGCGCCGGGCAGGGCGTGGGGGTCCCCTGAGGCGGAGCCCTCATCCCGCTCTTGCAACGCCTCGGCGGAACCCACGCTGGTGTCCATCCGCCCAGCCGTCGGCTCGCCGAGGAGCACCGAACGCACTCCACCCAAGGGGTCGGGTACGACGCGATCGCGGCGACGGCTCGGCGCTGAGGGTACCTTCGACTCGGGTTGCTTCCACGGGTGGAGGACCGAATCTGGGCTAGAGCAGCACGCTGCAGCAGGTCACTCCGCCTTCCGCTTTCTGGATCTCGGAGACGTCGATCGAGTTCACCGTGATGCCGCGCGCCTCGAGCAACGCACGGGTGCGCGGGAACGACGCGGGGATGAGCACCGACTCGCCCAGGCGCAGGGCGTTCGCGGCACCGGGCTCCGCGGGGTCCACCTCGATCCGCTCGAGCCCCTCGAACAGTAGCTCCGGGGCCCAGGCCGGGTTCACCAGCAGCAGGTTCGGACCGACCACCGTCGCGGCCGACTTGAGATGGAGGCATTCCACGACGGTGACCGGCTCGACCGAGTAGGCGAGCGGATGCAGGATCTCGCGAAGCTGTCGAATGGCCTCGGCGTTCGTGCGCGACGACTGCCCGACGTAGACCTTCCTCCCCACGGTGAGCACGTCGCCGCCATCGAGGGTTGCGGGCGCCTCGATCCGGACGACCGCGCGCAGCCGTCCGAGGATCTCCGCGATCGCCTCGATCTCACCGCGACGCGCCTCGGCGCCGGGGCGCGTCACGACCGCAACCTGCTCGAAGGCCAGGGCGGCATCCTCCACGAATACCGAGTCCGGATACGACGGATCGGCGGGGAGGCGGAGGACCGCGAATCCGGCCTCCGACAGGCGGCTCTCGTACTCGCGGTGCTGAGCGCGGGCGCGCTCGATGTCGATCGGCTTCCGCGGCTGGTGGGTCAGCTCGCAATGCGCGAACGCAGGGCTCACTTCGCGAGTGATGGCGATTCGCATCCTGCTTCCTCCCTCAGAGGCGTGGTCGGCTCGTTGCGGCTCGCGCGGTCGCCAGCGCGCTTCCCAGCGCCTCGACGTCCGCGTCAGTCGTCTCGGGATTCGTGATGCAGGCGCGAATGGCCGGGGTCGTGCCCCCCAGCGTCACCGTCGAGATCCAGGCGGCGCCCGAGGCGACGATGTCCCGCACGATCGCCTCGAGCCGCACCTTCATCTCGGGGCCGGAAGACGCCGGGTCGTCGAAGCAGACGACGGGGAGCGGCGTCCGGTTCACTATCCGCCAGCCGTCCGCTGTCAGCCGCGCGCGCAGGTGGTCGCCCATGGCGGTCATCGCCCGGATCGCGTCCGCGTACCCCTCCCACCCCGCCACCGCGAGTGAGAGGAACACCTTCAGCCCGATGAACCGCCGCGACCATTGCATCGAATGCGCGTACGGGTCGGCCACCGGCAGCCCCTCCGCATCCCGCGGCATGTACCCCGTCGCGACGCGGAAGGTACGCTCCAGGATCTCCGGCCGGCGGGTGAGGAACATCCCCGCACCCATCGGCACCGACAGCCACTTGTGCGCATCGAAGGTGATCGAGTCGGCCCGCTCCATCCCGGCGAGGTGGTCGCGCAACTCGGGAACCAGGCCCGCCGCGCCGCCCCAGGCGGCGTCGGCGTGCAGCCACAGGCTCTCGCGTTCCGCGACGTCGGCAATCGCGGCCATCGGGTCGAGCGTCCCGCCGCCGGTCGTCCCCATCGTCGCCACGACCAGGAAGGGAGCGCAGCCTGCGGCGCGGTCCTGCCCGATGCGAGCCACCAGCGCCCCGACATCCATCCGGAACGCGTCGTCCACGGCGATGGCGCGCACGGCGTCGGTCCCGATCCCGCACAGGCGAGCCGCCTTCAGGAACGAATCGTGGGCGTCGAGGGAGACATAGAGGACGGGTTGCGCCGCAACCGCCCGGGCGCCGCCGCTTCCGAACGCCGGGAAAGCGTCGGTCAGCGCGGTCAGGAGCGCAGTGTGGTTCGCCTCCGCCCCTCCGGAGGTGAAGCAGCCGTCGGCCGTTCCCGGGCCGTACGCGAGGCGTCCCGCCAGCGCTCGGACCAGGTGCGCCTCGACCTCCGCCGCGAACGGGGAGTGGCTCCAGGCGGCGAGCTGCGGGTTGAAGGCGCCTACGAGCGCGTCCGCGGCGATCCCCATCGTCGTCGGGTTCGGGTTGAAGAGCCCGTAGTAGCCCGGGTGGGCGGCGTGGACCTGATGTTCGGTGAGCCCCATGGCCGCGAACCGGATCGCGTCCTCGGGAGCCAGCGGGCGACTAAAGTCGAAGGGGGTGAGGAGTGCCTTCAGTTTCTCGCGGTCGAGCGGCGGCGCGACGCGGAGGTCCGCGACCACGCCTGCGTACCGCTCGATCGCCTCGACCACCTGCCTCCAGATCGGGGCGCGCTCCGCGGGGGAGAGGTGCAGCCGTGACGGGCGCGCGCCTCGACTGCTCGCGGTCACTCCCATTCGATCGTGGCCGGCGGCTTCGAGGTGACGTCGATTGCCACGCCGCCTACCGGCTCGAAGCGCAGCAAGGCCTCGGTGATCTCGCGCGCGCACGCCTCGCCGATCCAGGCGGGGCGCGCCGTCATGGCCCGTTCCGACAGGATCGGCCGCACTACCACGAGCTCCGCGCCGCGGCCGTCAAGGCGGACCGGGACGAGCACCGTGGGGCACTGCCACACCACGCGCATCAGCCCGTGCCTGGCGAGCGCCTTCATCACGATATCGTCCAGCTCGCGCAGCAGGTCGAGGCGGCGGCGCGTCACGGTGGCCGGGACGAGCGTCGCCTCGCGGGGGCGCCTGCCGCTCAGCTCGAACAGGCAGCGGTTGATCCCGCGCACGCGCTTCGCAAGCCCGGTGGCGATCGCGGTGAGCGTTTCCCAGGCGGGCTGGTCGCCCACCAGCAGCACCGGGTGCTCGTAGGAACGCAGGTCTGCCTTCACCCCGACCGAACGGACCGGGAGCGGCAATCCCGCCAGTCCGGTGCCGACGAGTACGCCGTCGATCTCACGCCGCAGGCGCGGCTCCTCGAAGTCGTCAGGGGCCTCCCGGGCGGCGGCGACCCGGATGCCGAGCCCCGGACCGGGGAAGGGATGGCGCTCGATGCTGGCGTCGTCGAGCCCGAGCGCGCGTCCCAGCTCGCGCACCTCGGGCTTGTAGAGGTCCTTCAGCGGCTCGATCACGCGGCCGGCGCGCATCATCTCCTGGACCAGCGGCACCCGGTTGTGGTGCGTCTTGATCACGTCGGCGCGCTTGGTGCCGCCCGTCTCGATGGTGTCGGGGTAGATCGTCCCCTGCCCAAGGAGCGCGCCGCCGATCCCGAGCTTTCGCGCCTCGCGCTCGAAGACCGCGATGAAGGCATCGCCTATCGCCTGGCGCTTCCGTTCCGGGTCCGTGAGCCCCTCCAGCACGCCGAGAAAATCGGCCGTGGCGTCCACGTGCGTGAGTGAGGGGCCCAGCCCGATGGCGACGAACCCCGCCACGACCTTGGCGCTCTCGTCCTTGCGCATCAGCCCGTTGTCGATGTGCAGGAGCCGCAGCCGGTCGGCCCCGAGTGCCCGCTCGAACAGCTTGGCGGCGACGGTGGAGTCCACCCCGCCTGAGGCGAGGAGCAGCACGCTGCGGTCCCCCACCTCCACCCGGATCGCCTCGACCCGCTCGGCGACCTGCCTGCCGACCGACCACTCCGCCCTTGCCCCGCAGATCCCGATGACGAAGTTGCGGAGAATCCGCTCGCCGCACGGCGTGTCGTCCACCTCGGGGTGGAACTGCACTCCGTACTGCCCCAGCGCCTCGTTCGCGATCGCCGCGTTGCGATGGACCGCGGCGCGGTCCGCGCCGCCGGTCGAGTAGCCGATCTCGACGAAACCCCCCGCGAGGCGAGTCACGGTGTCGCCGTGGCTCATCCACACGATCTCCTCGGCCGCGAGCCCGGCAAGGAGCGGCGAGTCTCCGACCCGGTGGAGCGTCGCGGCGCCGTACTCGCGCTGCGTGTGCTCCACCGCGCCGCCGGCATGCTTCGCGATCTCCTGATGGCCGAAGCAGAGGCCGAGCACCGGAATGCCGAGATCGAGCACGCCGCGGCTCCACGCGGCGTCCTCGTCGTGGGCGCTGAGCGCGGGGCTGCCGGAGAGGATGATCCCCCGGTAGCCGGCGAAGCTCTCCACGGGATCGTCCGGCTCCCGGATCTCGGCGTAGACGCCGAGCGCGCGCACCTTCGTCGCGATGAGGTGCACGTACTGCCCCCCGAAGTCGAGGACGGCGATGGCATCACGGTTCATCTCGTCGTGCGCTCCTCGCGACGCGCCGGAACTCAGTCACGCGCCGGATCGACAGGGGTGGGCAAGGACTCGTCCGGTGTGCCTCTCGCGCGCATTCTATGTCTGTACCGCGCCGGCCGGTCAACCACGGAAGGACGCGCGTCGCAGCTCGCTCAGCCCCCCGAGGGCGGGGCGTCCCCGGCCGCCAGCAACGCCTCGACTTCGAGCGTCCGCGGGTCGGCCGGGCCGTAGGTCGCCCGGCGGATTTCGAGCGCCTCCCGCAGCAGCGGCGCGGCGTCCTCTCGCCGTCCTTGATCCACGTAGATCCGCGCCAGGGCGACGAGCGCGACGCTGGTGCGCGGGTTTCCCGCCGCGAGGGTCCTCCGGGTCATGTCCAGCGCCTGGAGCGTCAGGCGCTCGGCGGCGGCGAGTTCGCCCCGGCGGTGGTGGAGCTCCCCCAGGCCCCTGAGGCTCGCGGCCACCTCGACGTTCTCCTCCCCGAGCAGCCGGCGGCGCATCGCCAGCGCCTCGTCGAGGAGCGTCGCTGCCTCGTCGAGCTCCCCCTTCCGGAGGACGACCATTCCCAGATTGTGGAGGCTCAGCGCCAGGCTCGGATGCTCCGCCCCGAGCAGCCGCCGCTGCATGGCGATCGCCTCGCGATAGACCGGCTCCGCTGCGGCGTAGTCCTCCCTGTCGTAGAGCACCCAGCCCAGGTTGTTCAGGGTGAGCGCCACGTGAGGGTGCTCCTCCCCCAGCACCTTCCGGCGCAACGCCAGTATCTCCCGGTGCAGCGCCGCGGCCGCGTCGAAGTCCCCCTGGTGGTGCAGCAGCACCGCGAGGTTGTTCATGGTCGTCAAAACCTCCGGGTGCTCCTCCCCCAGCAGGCTCCGGCGCAGCGCGAGCGCCTCCCGGTAGAGCGGCTCCGCCGCGGCATGCTCCCCCTTCTGGCGCAGGAGGATACCGAGCACGTTGAGGCTGGAGGCCACGTCGAGGCTCTCCTCCCCCAGGAGCTTGCGCCGGATCGCGAGCGACTCGCGCTGCATCTCCTCGGCGGCGTCCAGGTCCCCCTTCTGCCGCATGAGCGAGGCCAGCTCGTGCAGACTCTGGGCCACATCGAGATGCTCGGATCCGAGCGTCTGGCGACGCAGCGAAAGCGCGCGCTCCAGGAGGGGACCGGAGCGGTCGTAGCGCCCCAGCTCGGTGTACGCCGTGCCGATCACCGACAGAAGCTCCGCCTGCACCTCGGGCTGATCCTCGAGCTCCTCGTCGATCCGCTGGACGCCGCGCTCGAGCAGCTCGCGCGCCGTGACGGTGTCCCCCTTGGTCTCGACCAGCGGGTTCGAGACCGTGAACAGGCTGAGCACGAACTCCTTCACCTCCTCGGCCTTGTCGCGCTCCCGCGCGATCCGCTCGGCCTGCGCGCGGATCCTCGCCGACTGCACCGCGGTGACCGCGCTGAACGCGAGCAGCAGGAAAGCGACGGTGCCGGCGGCTGCCACGCCGATCCGGTGCCGGCGCGCGAACCGCGAGGCGCGATAGAGGAGAGTGTCCCGCCTTGCCAGGACCGGCAGCCCCTTCAGGTGACGGTCGAGGTCATCGTGCAGCGCCTGGGCCGAGGCGTAGCGCCTCTCCGGCTCGCGCCGCAGCGCCTTCAGGCAGATGGTGTCGAGATCGCCGGCGAGCCTGCGCCGCAGGCGCTCGGGCCGCGTGCCGCGTTCCGCGCTCACCTGCGCCGCGCTGGGCGCCCGGTTTGCGGCCGCGGGCTGGCCTGTCTCCGCCGTCCGACCGACTGCCGTCGAGGGGCGGATCGGATCGGCCGCCGCCGCGCGGGCCATGACCTCCGGGTTCCCGCGCACCATCTCGTGAGGCGGACGCCCAACCAGCAGCTCGTACAGCACGACACCGAGCGCGAACACGTCGGCGGTCGTCGTCACCGGTTCGCCCAGGAGCTGCTCCGGCGAGGCGTACTCGGGGGTCATCGCACGCAGGCCCGGATCGGTGGCCGTCGCACCCGGCGATTCCCCGCCCAGGAGCTTGGCGATTCCGAAGTCCACCAGCTTCAGCTCGCCCGTACCGGTCACCAACATGTTGCCCGGCTTGAGATCCCGGTGCACGATCAGGTTCTGGTGGGCGTACTGCACCGCGGCGCAGGCGCTCATGAACAGGCGGAGCCGCGCCTCCACGCCGAGCCGCCGCTCGTCGCAGAAGGCCGTCACCGGCCGCCCTTCGACGTGCTCCATCGCGAAGTACGGCTGTCCGTCCTCGGTCATGCCGCCGTCGAGGAGGCGGGCAATGTGCGGATGCTGGAGCCGGGCCAGGATCTGGCGCTCGTGCAGGAAGCGCTGCAGGATGGCGTCCGAGTCCATCCCGCGCTTGATCAGCTTCAGGGCGACCTGCTGCTGGAACTGCCCGTCGGCGCGCTCGGCGAGGTAGACGACGCCCATCCCCCCGCGGCCGATCTCGCGCAGGATGCGATACGCGCCGATCCGCCTCCCGGCCTGTGGATCCTCGTACATCGCGGCGACGAGCGGGGCGGAACTCTCCAGCGCCGGAGCGTCGAGGAAGGTCCCAGCCCGCTCGTCCGCCCGGAGCAGCGCCTCGAGGCGGCCGCGGAGATCGGGATCCCGGGAGCAGCAGCCGTCGAGAAACGCGCCGCGCTCCTCCGCGGGAAGGTCGAGCGCCTGGTCCAGCAGCGCCTCGATCTCCTCCCAGCGCTCCCGGCTCACCTCCGACGGCGCCATGGATCCCCCTCGCGTCTCACGCTCGCTGCGCCGCTAGTCCACCGGCCCTGCGCCATGAAGCTCCTGGTAGAGCCAGGCGCGGGCCTTGCGCCACTCGCGCTTGACGGTCCGCGGGGAGCTCTGCAGCACCTCGGCCGTCTCCTCGACCGAGAGCCCCCCGAAGAAACGGCATTCGATCACCCGGCTCAGCCGCTCGCTCAAGGCGGCGAGCCGGGTGAGCGCCGCGTCCAGGTCGAGCAGGCCGTCAGCGCAGGCATCGACCGCGACCTCCTGGTCCTCCAGCCGGACGCGCTCCACCTCCCCCCAGCGCTTGGCGGCGGTCCGGCGGCGCGCGTAGTCGACCAGAATCTGGCGCATGGCGTGCGCGGAGGCGCCGAAGAAGTGGGCGCGACTCGCGGCGGGGAGGTCCGTTCCCCCGGCCAGCTTGAGGTATGCCTCGTGCACCAGCGCGGTGGTACCGAGGGTCCGCGCGCCGGCCTCCCCCTGCATCTGCCGGTGCGCCATCCGGTGCAGCTCGTCATAGACGAGCGGGAAGAGCCGGTCCAGCGCGCTCCGATCTCCCTCGTTCGCCTGCTGCAGCAGGATGGTGAGGTCTCCCGGCGGGGTCATGGGGGGCACGCTCCAGGGGCGGCTGGTGTCGCCCGAATCTAGCAGCCCCCTCCGCGGACCGCAACGCCTGGCCCCCGAACCCCCCCCACTGCGCATGAACCAGCAGAGAAACCCCGGCGCGACCGCCGGGACCCGGGTCGGCGACGGAGTTCGCGTGGGAGGGGAAGCGATGGCTACCACCTGGATGCGAGGCGGCTGGAGGTGCGGGGTCCGTTCCCCGGGGGTGGGGAGCGTGGTGCTGGCGATGGCCTTCGCCCTGGCGCCGCTTCCGGCGCGGGGGCAGACCTGCCTGGCCCCGTCGCTCGAGGTCGAGATCGCCGCCGTCACCGCCGTCACCGCCGCGCCGCCGGGCATCGGTGGGACCCTGCTGCACCTCGACGACCCGAACCCGGCGGAGCGGGTGAGCGGCTACAACGTCTACCGCTCATCCAACCCGGCGCTTCCGAGGAGCTCGTGGTCACTCCTCGCCGTGGACGCCGTGGACGAGCAGGCTGCTCCCCTGATCCAGGTCTCCGACGCCACAGGCTCCCCGCCCGCCAGGAAGGTGTGGTTCTACCTTGCCACCGGGTACAACGGCGCCTGCGCCACCGAGGGGCCGTGGAGGATCTCCACCGACGGTGACATCGACTGGGACGGCGTCGGCGAGAAGGACGATGCGTGCCCGACCACCCCCGAGGGAGCCGAGCTCCTCATGACCGGCTGCTCGGCCGCCGACCTGCTCCTGCGGCCCGAGGTGCTCACGGGACCGATCCGCCGCGGTGTCGACGACTTCCTCGCCGGGAACGCGGGCGTCGTCGTGCCGGACGAGGTCGCAACCCCGCTCGGTCGGGCGCAGACCGTTCTGGACGCCGCCTTCGAGGATCTCCGGGACGCCTCGCCCTGCCCCGCAGCGGCGAGCCTCGGTTCGGCCGCCGGCTACTTGACCGATGCGCTGCAGGGGATCGACGACTACCTGGCGCAGCTCGTCGCGGGGGCGGCCTCGGCCGCGCCGCCTCACCCGGAGGGCGCGCCCGCGGACTACGGCACGGAGGGCCGCATCATCTGGCCCTCGGCCGAGGTCCTGCACTGGCAGGACCAGCGCTACGCGCTCAGCCTGCTCCTCGCCGACGCGGTCGAGGCGTCGGGCACGGGCGACCGGATCTGCTCGGCCGAGGGGCCGCTCACGACGATCAGCGGCCGGGTGCGCTCCATCTCCGACGAGGAGCGTCTGGTGCTCCTGGAGAACGGTCAGCGGATCGTGATGAGCTGGACGGCGGCCCACCAGGGGCCGGACCGGATGGCCGAGGACGCCGAGGTGGGCGTCGAGGGGAACGCCTACGGGCCGGTGATCGCAGGCAAGCTGTTCGACAAGCAGGCGTCCACGTTCCCGTTCACCTACGGGCTCCTGTACGACGGCTGCCTGCAGCTCAGGCTCCTACCGGTGCAGCCGCTCGGCTGGGGACGGAAGCACCTCGACGCGTACATCGGTGCGACCGGCCGGCTGGAGCTCGAGGCGGGGATGAAGCTGATCGCGGAGGACCTCGGCTGCCCCGGCATCCTGCCCGGCAGCGGACCTTCCGGGACGGACGTTCGGCTCGACTACTTCTACGACGTCACGCTGGACTACCAGCCGCAGCAGGGATCGTTCGTCACCGGCGCCGTCCTGGCGCAGGAGATGGACGGCAACTCCTTCGCCGTGTCGTTCCCGGCCATGAACCCGGCCATCGACGGGGCGCTTACGGTGACCAAGTACAAGCGGACCTGCACCGACAGCGGCACGACGATCCCAATCATCGATCCGGTCTCGGGTAACCCCGTCGGATCGATGACCTTGTGGAACTGCTCCGCCGAGCAGATCGTGCAATCGGACACCTACCCGGTGCGCGTCCGCGATCCGCAGGCGTACTGCTCGACCACGTACGACGACACGCTCCACGACCTGGAGGACCATGAGCCGGAATCCTGGAGCTGGGCGGTGCTGGATAGCGCAACCCCGCTCCCGGGGGTTCCGGGGTCAGTCGTCGTCTACGCATATGGAGACACCAACTACCTGCAGCCGCCGATGCAGCACGACATCCTGACGGTCGGCTTTGACTTTCTCGTCTACAACCAGTTCGCACCGTACCAGGGCGGCCTCGGGACCAACCACAAGTCCTCCCTCGACTGGCCGCATATGTACGGCGAACGCAACGACCACGAGTTCCGCTACACCTGCGGCGTCCCGGAGGTTGTCACGGACCTGGTCCCCACCGGAGGATGCGGCTCGTTCCCGAACACGTTCTACCGGCTGCCGTTCCCGCAGGGGGTGCCCACGCTCGTGCACCAGGGGAACTGGGGGTCGTTGAGCCACAACGGCTGGCAGGCGCACGCCTTGGACCTGTCGGGGAACGAGGGAGACCCACTGCGCGCCGCCCGTGGCGGTACGGTTGTGAAGGTGCGCAAGGACATGACCGGCAACTGCGCGACGCAGCCCTGCCCCAACCTGGGGTTTCCGATGCTGGACGCATACGGCAACCACGTGGCGATCCAGCACATGGACGGCACGGTCGCCTGGTACACCCAGATGGCGCACAACAGCTCGCCGTTGATCGTCGGCCAGAAGATGAAGCGCGGCGACTACATCGGCGACGTCGGGAACACCGGCACCTCGAACGGGCCTCATCTGCACTTTCACGTCACCCCGGCGAACCCGGCCAACTGGGGGAACATCACGCTTCCGGTGCGCTTCGAGGCCTACGATTTCCCGCAGTATCAGCTCCAGACCTGTCTCGTGCCGCAGCAGGGACAGAGCTACGTGTCGACGAACAGGCCGTAGGCGGCCGCGCAGCGCCCGGATCGGAGCGTGAGATTCCCGGACGCGCTTGCAAAGGCGATGCGGCCGGAGCGGCCGTGAACCTCGCCGCCAGCGGCCGATCGCCGCCTACGCCTCCACCTCCTTGAACTCCCCGGCCACCTTGACGAACAGTAGGAAGGCGGCGATCCCGACGAGCAGATGGGCCGCGAGGACGTACCACACGTACCCGGAGTGCCCCGCTTCCTTCATCCACCCGTAGAGCGTCGTGTAAGTGATGCCGCTGGTGAACCCGCCGATGCCGGTCGCCAGGAAGTTCGAGCCCATGTAGAGCCCCGCCTTCTCCTTGGGGGCAATCCAGGTGATGTACTCCTGGATGCGCGGCGAGGAGATCATCTCCCCGGTCGCGAACAGGAAGATGCCGGCGAAGACGAGCGAGGAGTTCCCGGTCGCGGCCGTGCCCAGCACGAGGAACCCGAGCGCCGACAGGAACAGTCCGAACATGAACGACGGCAGGGCCCGGAACTTCTCGAAGATCCGCGCCACGGCGAGCTGCAGGAAGATGATGACGTAGCCGGTGTGGGAGATCGTCTCCCCCATGATCCGCCGTACCCCCTGCTCGTCGGTGCGCGACAGGAAATCGGCAAGGACCGGCCCGACGGCCGGCAGGGCGTGCAGCGTCTGGTAGAGCGCCGCGGTGTCAACGTCGCTGTCGACGTAGAGCGCGCAGAGATTGAAGAACGCCCAGAACGGCAGCCAGAAGAAGATCCCGAGCAGGAGCAGGAACACCACGAACTTGCCGTCCGACAACGCCACACCGATCTCGCGGAACTTCGCGCCGAGCGTCGCTCCCTCGATCTCCCGCGGCGGCTCCTTGTAGAAGAGGAGCGTGATCACGAACATCACGCCGATCGAGACTGCCGCCGCCAGGAAGGCATAATCCCAGGAGATCGCCCGCAGGTATCCCGCCGTCATCGGACCGAACGATCCCCCCACGTTCACCATGGCGTAGAAGATGCCGAAGCCGATCGTCTTGTTCGTGGCGTCGGTCGTGACCCGAACGGTCCCCGAGATGAGCGGCTTGAAGATCCCGGCGGCGAACCCGATGCTCAGCATCGTGAGCGCGATCCCCGAGAACGACTTGGTGTACATGAGCAGCAGGATCGACGGCAGATAGGCGATGTACGAGACGATCAGGACCTTCTTGAAGCCGTAGCGATCGGCGAACGTCCCCGAGATCAGCGGCGTCCCGTACGACAGCAGCAGGAAGAAGCTCTGGATGATCCCGAGCTGATCGCGCGAGTACCCCAGCGAGGTCAGGTAGATGCCGAACCCGAAGTAGATGCCGTAGTACGAAAAGCGCTCCAGCACCTCGATCAGGTTCGCCACCCAGAAGACGGGCGGGAACGGCGTGCGGCTCTGGCTCATGGGGCCTCGGGGCTGTCCGCGGTGTGTAGTTTGCGGATCACCTCATCATAGTACGGGCGGTCCTTCAGGCTGGCGTACTCGCCGGGGAAGCAGGTGACGGCCAGATCGGCGTTCTCGGGAGAGAACGCAGCGAGCGTCACCGCGCAGCGCAAGCCGTTTGCGAGACGGGTGTTGTCGATCATCGGGAAGTCGAAGTAGCCGACATCGAAGGTGGCTCTCGCATCGGTCGCCTCGTCTTTCCCGTCCTCGGAGCGGACCTCCAGGCGGACCCGCATCTGTTGCTGCACCCGGTCCACCTCGATGACACGCAGCGCGACCTCGCAGACGGTCCCGGCGACGTTCACCGTCTCTCCGTCGAGCGCCAGGCCGATCTTCCCGGCCTGCTCGAGAGCGGCGAGGTCGACCGAGCGCCGGAAGCTTGCGCCGCGTCCCTCGAGGGCGAAAAGCTGCTTGGCGCTGATCTCGCGCGCCACGCGGTGGAGCCGGAGGCGGTAGTCCTCGCGCCTCGGGTCCTTCGAGGCCGCGATCCGGCGCTGGAGATCGAGAAACAGTGGCTTCAAGTTCAGCGACTCGTGGAAGTTGTAGGCGAGCAGCTCGACGTTGAGCACCTTGGCATCGATGTCGCCCGCCTCGGGCTGCAGGAACGACTGAATGATCGAGACGAACATGTCCTTGCGGAGGCTGCTCTCGGCCTCCTCCCGGCGGCTCATCAGCTCCGAGTAGAGCCTGGCGTTCGTCTCGATCGACTGGCGCCGTTCGAGGATCTGCGAGCCGGTGACTCCGACGTAGGTGACCGCGAGAGCGGTGAGGAGGCCGCCGACGGGATGAAGGAAAACCGCGAGCTTGTCCCAGCCGTCCTTGGGTCGGTCGCTCATGGCAGTCGGCCGCTCCGGTCCGCGGGCACGGGCACGGGCACGGGCACGGGCGGAGCCTATTTGCGCCGGGCGGAGAGCTTGCCGTCCTTGGTCTCGAGGACGATGTCCACCTGGACCGGGTCGTCGTAGGTCGCGATCTCGAGGTTCGCCGACTGCCCCTTGAAAGCAACGGTAAGCGTGCATTTCCCCGACTCGGCAAGCGCGAGATGGTACGACCCGCTCTTGTCGGTCTTCGCCGGCGCGTACGTCTTGGCGTCGCATTTTGCCGCGACGGTGGCGGCCTCGCCGACGGACGTGCTCCCCTCGGCGATCTTCCCGTACACCTCGCCCGCGACGGCAGGGGGGGTGACGATGACCACGGCAAGCAACAGGGAGAGAGTCAGCGCGAATGAACGTATGAGAGTCATGATGGTTCTCCACTCCGAGACAGCCCGGGAGCGGGCTTGGCCGCCAGCGTAGCGCAACGGCGCACCCTCTGCCAGGGAGTGGCTCCCCTCACCCCTTCACGCACAGAACCTGCTTGAGCGTGTGGGCCACCTCCACCAGATCGGCCTGCGCCGTCATCACCGCCTCGATCGACTTGTACGCCATCGGGGTCTCGTCGATCACCGCGGCATCCTTGCGGCACTCGACCCCCGCGGTCGCCCGGGCGTGGTCCTCGAGGGTGAACCGGCGCTTCGCCTCGGTCCGCGACATGGCCCGCCCCGCGCCGTGGCTGCAGCTATGGAAGCTCTCAGGGTTCCCAAGGCCGCGGACGATGAACGATCGCGCCCCCATGCTGCCGGGGATGATGCCCATGTCCCCCAGCCGCGCGCGCACTGCCCCCTTGCGCGTCACCCAGACCTCCTTGCCGTAGTGGGGCTCGCGCGCCACGTAGTTGTGATGGCAGTTCACCGCCTGCCGCTCCGCCTCGAACGGCGGCAGCGACCCCGAGCGCGCCAGCGCCTCGACGATCGCGGTCATCATCAACCGCCGATTCGTCAGCGCGAACTCCTGCGCCCATCCCACTGCCTCGAGGTAATCGTCGAAATACGCCGCCCCTTCGGGGAAGTAGGCGAGGTCAATGTCCGGGAGGTTCAGGTGCAAGCGGCGGGCGTCGGTCCTGGCGAGGTCGATGAAGTAGGTGCCGAAGCGGTTCCCGATCCCGCGTGAGCCGCTGTGGAGCATCACCCAGACGCTTCCAGCTTCGTCCAGGCAGACCTCGATGAAGTGGTTGCCGGTGCCGAGGGTCCCGAGGTGGTTCCAGCTGTTTCCCTTCGCGACCTTGGGGTGCTTTGCCAGTATCGGCTTGAGCCGAGTCTCGAGACTGCCCCAGGCGGCCACGCTGCGCGCCGGGGGCTCCTTGAAGGCGCCGCGGTCGTTCCGCCCGCCATTGTCTGTCCGCCCGTGCGGCACGGCCTTCTCGATGGCGGACCGCAGCGGGTGCAGGTTGTCGGGAAGATCGGCGGCGCGCAGGCTGGTCTCGACCGCCATCATCCCGCAGCCGATGTCCACGCCGACGGCGGCGGGGATGATCGCGCCCGCGGTCGGGATGACGCTGCCCACCGTCGCGCCGATCCCCCAGTGCACGTCGGGCATGACCGCGATCCAGCGATGGATGAACGGAAGTGCAGCGACGTTGCGGAGCTGCGCCGCCGCCTTCTCCTCAACCGGCACGCCGCGCACCCAGGCCTTGATCGGGACACCGACCGTACTCGGGAGGATCTCGTAGCCGGGATCGCTCATGGGACTCTCCGCGGCGTGCCGGTTGGCCAAGCGACCGCCGCGGTCAGGGCTCGCTCGTCTCGAAAAGGGCCCTCAAGCGCTTCCTCGGATCGTGGAACTTGACCTGACCCGGAGTGAACGCCTCCGGGTCGTACGACCCACCGACCCACTCGAGCAGCTCCTTGCGACGCGGGTGCTTCGGGTCGCGCAGTGCCTTGAGCAGATTCTCGTAGCCGTGGACGCCGCCGCAATCCTCGGGGGGACAGGCGCGCTCGCCGGCGACGCAGCGTGGATACCGGCCGCCTCGTGCGGGCGGCAGGATCTCCTCGAGGAGGACGGCATGCTCCCACCCGTCGCCGAAGTCGTATTCGTAGATGACGCAATCGCCGGGTCGATCTAGTTGATCAAACACCCCATGCCGCCAGCCGGGCAGGACCTCCGCGTCCCCGTCCATCTCCTCGTCGTCCGGAAGCCCGACCCGCACGATCGACGACTCGTCGTCACCATGGAACAGGAAATGATGCAGGTGGCAGTCGTCCCACCCCATCGCATCCTGGATCGCGACGTGCAGGTCCCAGAAGGTGTAGTCAGCCGGGATCTGGATACGCCGCCAGATCGACGGCACCGTCCCCTCGAGCGTGATCTTGAACTGGAGGATCTGCGCAGCGCCGTCCCCTGGCTTCTCACCGCGGCGCGCTCGGGCCGCCGGCTTCTTCCTGGTCACCGCCTTCTTCCTCGCGACTGCCATCAGGCCGGGCTCGGCGTCGTCGCCAGGAAGCGCGGCGCGCGGCGGATCTTGGTCGCCTGCTCGAAGGCGTAGGCCAGGCGGATCAGCTTCCCCTCCGTCCAGGCGGCGCCGAGGAACGAGAGCCCGAGCGGCAGCTCGTGGACGAACCCCATCGGCACGGTGATGCTCGGATACCCCGCGACCGCGGCGAACGAGCTGTTGCCCCCGGTGTAGCGGTCGCCGTTGACGAGGTCGATCGGCCAGGAGGGGCCATTCGACGGCGCCACGATCGCGTCGAGCTTATGCTTGGCGAGCGTCGCGTCGATCCCCTCCTTGCGCGTGAGCTTCACGCACTTGGCGCGCGCGGCGCGGTACGCCTTGTCGGTGAGCGGACCCTTCCCCTTCGCCTGTTCGAAGATCTCCTGGCCGAAGAACGGCATCTCGCGGGCCCGCTCCTTCTCGTTGAACGCGAAGAGATCGTCGAGCGTCTTCGCCGGTGCCGCGGGCCCGAGCGCTTCCAGGTAGGCGGCCATCCCGGCCTTGAACTCGTAAAGCAGGACCTCGTACTCGGCCTCGTCGAACTTCCCCAGGGTCTCGAGGTTCGCCGGATCGACGAGCACCGCCCCCGCGTCCTTGAGCGCCGCCAGCGCCTCGCCGAAGGCGCGATCGATGTCAGGGTGGAACCCGGAGGCGAGGTTGCGCGCCACGCCGATGCGCGCCCCCTTCAGGCCGCCGCGATCGAGGAACCGGCTGTAGTCCTCGGCGGTCCCCGGGCTCGCCTGCGTCGCGGCATCGCGAGGATCGGGCCCGGCAAGCGGACCGAGCAGCACCGCGGCGTCCGCAACGCTGCGGGTCATCGGACCGGCGGTGTCCTGGGAGGCGGAGATCGGGATGATCCCGGAGCGGCTCCAGAGCCCCAGCGTCGGCTTGATCCCGACGATGCCGCAGATCGACGACGGACAGATGATCGAGCCGTCGGTCTCGGTGCCGATCCCGAGCGGCACGTACCCGGCCGCGACCGCAGCGCCGGTGCCGGACGAGCTGCCGCAGGCGCTGCGGTCGAGCACATGCGGATTGCGGGTCAGGCCACCGCGGCCGCTCCAGCCGCTGGTCGACCGGGTCGAGCGGAAGTTCGCCCACTCGCTGAGGTTCGTCTTGCCGAGCAGCACCGCCCCCGCGGCGCGCAGCCGCTCGACGATGAAGGCGTCCCGGGACGGGGTCGAGTTCGCGAGCGCCAGCGACCCGGCGCTCGTCCGCATTCGATCGGCGGAGTCGATGTTGTCCTTGATCAAGATCGGAATCCCGTGCAGCGGCCCCCGCACCTTCCCATCCTTGCGCTCCTGGTCCAGCCGATCGGCGATTGCCAGCGCGTCGGGATTCCGTTCGATCACGGCGCGCAGCGTCGGACCCCGGGCATCCAGGGCCTCGACGCGAGCCAGGCACCCTTCCACGAGCGCGCGGGCGGTCGTCTCGCCGAGGGCGAGTGCGGCGGCGAGATCCGCGACCCCGCGCTCGTCGGCCGGCGGCGGCATCGTGAGGCCCGGCTCGACCGACGGGGGAAGCGGATCCGCCCCGAACACCGTCGCCGGGGGCGAGATGGCGAAGGCGGCCGAGGCGGCCGCGACGCGTCCAAGGAATGCCCGCCGGTCGAGCGCAGCGGGTGGCGGGGCGGGATGGGATCTCATGGCGGCTCCCTCGCAAGGCAACGGTATCAGCCACCCTCGCGAACGCGGAGGTCCGGTGCGCGGGAGGCATCAAGCCAGCCGGTGGATTCCGGCTTGGCAGGAATGACGGTGATGGCCGGCACCCAGGCGGCCGCCGGCGTGTCGCAGGGGCCATCATATCCTGAGGCGCCCCGGCCCGCGCCCGTGGATCGTCCGCCGGGGCAGAGTTAGAATCGGGCCGGTCGCCTCCCGGAGAAGCAGCAATGCATCATCCCCCTCACACCTCGCTAACGTTGGCCTGCACCGTCGCCGGCGTCGCGTTCCTTCTCGCCGCCGCCCCCACCGGGGATGTGTGGCGGGAACCGACGAAGTTCCCCCCCTCGACCGCACCGACCTCCTTGACCCTGACGTCGAAGGGAGCCAAGAAGGGAAAGGGGGCGCTCTCCGAGGTCGAGGTCCTGGTTCACGACACCTCCGGCAAGCCGGTGCCGGGGCTTTCGGTCCACGTCAGCGCGCGCTGGAAGAAGGAGCAGATCCGCCGCGACGGTGCGACGGACGGCGCGGGACGGCTGATCGTCACCGCTCCCGGCGCGATCGTCCTCACCTTCACCTTCGACGGCGACGGCGGCGCCAAGACCGTCGATGCCCGCCTCGAGCCGGACGGCAAGGCCTGGAAGGTCGTCGCGGCCCCCTACAGCAGGATCGGCGACCGCAGCGAGGCCGGCTCCTGCAAGAACCTGTTCCGGCTGACACCGGGCGGTGGGCCGGGAAAGTACCGCCTCGAGTACCGCTACCCCTCCTCGCTCTTCGAGTGCGAGGAGATCGAGTACGGGACCGACAAGAAGGTCATCGACCTGGCGCAGGTCCAGGCGATCGGGGCGCGCAACGTCAACCGCGGCGACAAGAACAGCTACACCCTGGCGGACGAGGAGAAGTTCGGGCTGGAGGCCTCCCAGCAGATCGACCAGCAGTACGTGATGATCAAGGACTCCGAGATCGTCGACTACTGCCAGAAGCTGATGGAGAAGGTGATCGCCGCTTCCGACCAGCCGCGCATGCCGATCCACCTCCGTGTCGTCCAGACCGACGACGTGAACGCATTCGTCACCGTCGGCGGCCACGTCTACGTCTTCACGGGACTGTTCAAGCTGGCGACCAACGAGTCGCAGATTGCCGGGGTGCTCGCCCACGAGGCCTCGCATGCCATCGCGCGCCATGCCACGGAAGGGGCGACGCGGCAGCAGACGGCGCAGACCGGGACGCAGATCGGGGCCCAGGTGCTCGGCGCCCTTCTCGGCCTCGGCCAGGAGACTCAGGGGCTGGTCACGCAGGGGGCGACGCAGGCCACGGGCATGGTCCTGCTCAAGTATGATCGCGCGGCCGAGACCGAGGCCGACCTCCTTGGCACGCAGTACCTGTGGAAGGCCGGTTGGGACCCGGAGGGGATCGCTCGCTTCTTCCAGCTGATGGAGAAGACGACCCCCAAGGGCTCCGCCGGACCGGCATGGCTCTCGACGCACCCGACGCACGAGCATCGGATCGAGAACGGCATCCAGTGGGCACAGGCGTTCCTGCCCGCGAAGGAGCGCTACCTGGTGGACACCGCGGCGTTCCAGAGGGTGAAGGCGAAGATCGGGAAGCTCGCACCCCCCGCGAAGGCGCCCGCCCCTAAGCAGGGAGCCGGCCGATGAGCAGCAAAGCGGCCGAGGGGAGCTTCCAACGCGGGCTCGAGGCGCTGCGAGCCAAGGGGCGCGAGACTGAGGCCCTGGCTCTGTTCGAGGCGGCGCTCACGCTCGATGCCCGCGCGAGCGGAAACTCCGGCGAGGCTCGCTACCGCTCCTACTACGGGATGGCGCTAGGGCTCTTCGGCGGCAAGATCCGACTGGCGCTACCCCTCTGCAGGAAGGCGGCCGAGGAGGAATTCTACAACCCCGAGATCTGGAAGAACCTCGGCAAGCTGGAGATGGAGGCCGAGCACAAGGTCGAAGCGCACGAGGCCTTCGTCCGGGGCCTGCGGCTCGCCCCGGGCGATGCCGAGTTGCGGGAGCTGTTGGTGATCCTCGGCAGGCGGCGCAAGCCGATCCTCCCCTTCCTGCCGCGCAAGCACCCCCTCAACGTGATGCTCGGACGGTGGACGTACCGGGGCGACGACGTCGGAACCTAGACTCCCTCCGCGGCCTCCGTTTTGACCTCCGGCCTGACCACGTCGATAATCGGTCGTCCGGCCCAGCCGGCCGGGTCCCGGGCGCTAGACCTTCGAGGAGGCCCCAGCCGATGCCCGCTCGCCACTCATCCGTCCGTCTCGATCTCTCGAACGACGCAGGCCGCGTGCTCGGCCTCGCGGCCGCGTTTCTGCTGGCAGGCCTGGTCGCGGCTGCCGAGAACGCGCCGCCCGCCTCCAAGGGACCCGAGGAGTTCAAGAGCCTCAAGTACCGCCTCGTCGGCCCGGCGGGCGGCGGGCGCGTGTCGCGCGTGGCCGGAGTGCCGGGCGATCCGCTCGTCGCCTACGCCGCGACCGCCTCGGGGGGCGTTTGGAAGAGCGAGGACGGCGGCATCCACTGGAAGTCGATCTTCGACGACCAGCCGATCTCCTCGATCGGATCGATCGCGGTCGCCCCCTCCGACCCGGGGGTCGTCTACGTCGGGTCCGGGGAGGCGAACATCCGCGGCAACGTCGCCGCGGGGAACGGCATCTACAAGTCCACCGACGCGGGCAAGACCTGGGCGCACGTCTGGAAGCAGGAAGGGCAGATCGGGACGATGGTGGTCCATCCCACCGATGCCGATATTGCCTTCGCCGCGGTGCTCGGTCACGCCTTCGGCCCGAACCCGGAACGCGGCGTCTATCGCACGACCGACGGTGGCAAGAGCTGGCAGCGGGTCCTGGCGGAAGATGCCGATACCGGAGCCTCGGACGTCTGCCTCGACCGCGCGCACCCGAATGTCATCTTCGCGGGGTTCTGGCAGGCGCGGCGCACCCCGTGGTCGCTCACCAGCGGCGGGCCCGGAAGCGGCCTCCACGTCTCGCGCGACGGCGGCGACACCTGGAAGGCGCTCACGGGGCATGGGCTCCCCGAGGGGAACTGGGGAAAGGTCGGCTGCGCGGTCGCGCCGTCGGACAGCCGCCGCGTCTACGCGCTCATCGAGGCGGAGAAGGGGGGGCTGTTTCGCTCGGACGACGGCGGCGACAGCTGGAGCCGGGTCAGCGGCCACCACGCGCTGACGCAGCGCGCCTGGTACTACACCACGATGACCGTCGACCCGCGGAACCCCGACGTCGTCTGGTTCCCCCAGGTGCCGCTCCTGCGCAGCGTGGACGGGGGGCGCACGATCCGCAGGGTGAAGGGTCCCCATCACGGCGATCACCACGACATCTGGATCGATCCAGCCGATTCGCGCCGGGTCCTGGACGCGAACGATGGCGGCGTCGATCTGTCGTGGAACGGTGGGGAGACCTGGTTCTCACCGGAGCTGCCGATCGGGCAGCTCTACCACATCGCCACCGACGCCTCGACCCCCTACCGGATCTCCGGTGCGATGCAGGACCTCGGCACGGCGTCCTGCCCGAGCAACAGCCTGCATTCCGGGGGCATCCGCAACGCCGACTGCTACGACGTCGGCGGCGGCGAGGCGGGGTTCACCGTCCACGATCCGTCCGACCCGAACATCGTGTGGGCCGGCGAGTACCAGGGAATCCTCACGCGCTTCGACAACCGCACCGGCATGGCGCGCCCCGTCTCCGCCTACCCCGAGAGCTGGTCGGGACACGGGGCCGCGGACGCGCGCTACCGCTTCCAGTGGACGGCGCCGATCGCGATGTCGCCGCACGACCCGAAGGTGGTCTATCACGGCGGCAATGTCCTGTTCCGGACCGACGACGGCGGGCAGACCTGGAAGGCGATCAGCCCCGACCTGACGCGCAACGACAAGGAGAAGCAGGCCTGGTCCGGGGGGCCGATCACCGGCGACAACACCGGGGCCGAGTACTTCGGCACGATCTTCGCGGTGGCCGAGTCGCCCCGGGCAAAGGGATTGCTGTGGGCCGGGACCGACGACGGCAGGGTGCACGTGAGCCGGGATGGCGGCGGGAGCTGGACCGAGGTCACCGCGCGCCTCAAGGGGATTCCGGAGTGGGGCACCGTCAGCCTCATCGAGCCGTCCCCGCACGAGGAGGGGACCGCCTACGTCGTGGTCGACGCGCACCGGCTCGACGACATGCGGCCGTACCTCTGGAGGACGACGGACCACGGAAAATCCTGGAAGAGCCTCGCGGGCAACCTGCCGCAGGACATCTATCTGCACGCCGTGCGCGAGGACCCGAAGCGCAAGGGGTTGCTGTTCCTCGGTACCGAGCGGGGGGTCTCGTTCTCGCTCGACGACGGCGCCACCTGGCGGCCGCTTGGCCTGAACCTGCCGACCGTCGCGGTCCACGACCTGGTCGTGCACGGAGATGACCTCGTCGTCGGCACCCACGGACGCGGGGCCTGGGTCCTCGACGACCTGACGCCGATCCGCGAATGGTCGGAGGAGGCCGCGGGCCGCCCCGCGCACCTGTTCTCGTCCCGTCGCGCCCTGCGCTGGGAGTACCGCGCCGCCTTCTCCGGTTCCGGACCGGGAGAGAACCCCCCGCGCGGAGCGACGCTGCAGTACCTCCTCAAGGCCAAGCCGAAGGAGGAACTCCGCCTCGAGATCGTGGACGCCGCAGGCTCCGTGGTCCGCACCTTCACGAGCGCCCCCGCGCCACCGGCAATCGCCGAGGACGACCCCGACGCCGGGGGCCGGCGGGAGAAGACCGTGCTCTCGACGGAGCCCGGAGTGCAGCGGGTCGTCTGGAACCTGGAGGTCGAGCCGGCGCGCAAGATCCCGGACGCCAAGGTCGAGGGGAACCCGGAAGACGCGTTGCGCGTGCTGCCGGGAAAGTACGTGGCCCGCCTCACTGCCGACGGCAACACGCTGACCACGCCGATCGAGGTGCTGCCGGATCCGCGCCAGCCGCTGCCGGCCGGGGCGGCGGAACAGATGGAGTTCGTCGTCAGGATCCAGGCGCAGGTGACGCGGCTCAGCGACCTGGTGGCACAGATCCGCTCGGTGCGCGAGCAGCTCCAGGCAAAGGTGTCGGCGCTCGCCGGCGACGCGAAGGCGTCTGGATGGGCGGATGGCGCCAAGGGGACAATCGCCCGCCTGACCGCGCTGGAGGGGAAGATCCACAACCCCGAGGCCGAGGTGGACTACGACATCCTGGCCAAGGGGATCCGGCTCTACTCCCAGGTGAGCACACTCCTGTCGATCGCCACCGACGGAACCGGCGCTCCGACCCAGGGGATGCGCGAGGTGTTCGCCGACCAGGTGCAGAAGGGGGACGCACTCGCCGCGGAGTGGAAGACCCTGGTCTCGCAGGACCTCGAGACGCTCGCGCGCCAGGCGCGCGAGTCGGGGATCGAGGCGGTCGTGGTCCCGAACCCAGCCGGCCCCTGAGTCGCGGGGGGCAGCCGGCTACGGAAACCGCCCGACGATCCGGAGGCCTCGCCGGTCGACGTGTGGCAGCGCGAGCCCCGGGCGGGCGAAGAGCTGGAAGACATCGTCCTGGTAGACGAGGGGCCAGGAGGTGCGCGTGGCCAGCAGTGGGCCCACTTGCTGCGAGACCTTCACGAGCACCAGATCGGTCGGATAACGCTCGAGGAGACCGCTCCACCCCTCCGCGCCGGCATAGAAGTCCCAGATCTTCTCGGCCACGCCGGGCGCGTACGCCACCTCGTAGCGGCTGTCGAGCCCCACCTTGACCGCGGGGTGGAGCCGCCAGGAGACGAACGCCCCCTCCTCGAACGGCGTCATGACGTTGCCGTGGAACCCCTGCTCGCGCAGGTAGGCAACCGCCCCCTCGGGATAGATCACCGGAACTCCGGCGTCGAGCGCCGCGCGATCGACCGGAAGCTCGAGCGACAACGGCCCTCCCCTCCACGCGGCGACCAGCGCGACGATGGCGATCGCGGAGGCTGCCACGGTGATGGCCCGCCTGGCGCGCGGCCAGGCGGCCCTCAGTGCCAGACCCAACGGCGTCGCGTCGATCCAGGCCGGCACCACCGCGAGCCAGACGAGCGCGTACAGCGACAGATGCCGCCCGTGCAGCACCGCGGCGAACAGGAACAGCAGCAGCGCCAGCCCGCCCGAGAGCGCGCGCACCCCCAGCCGCCACGCGGCGTAGATCACCGGTTCGAGGGAGATCGCCAGCAGGACCGCGAACGCCGGGTTCACCCACACCGGCTGCCACTCGCCGATCCGGGGGCGCGGCATGGCGAGCGCTCGCGCCAGGTAGCTCACCGTCTCGAGGCCGTACGGGTTCAGCGGCACGAGCGCCGCCATCGCGGCGCCCGTGGCCACCAGATGCCACGGAACCCGGCGCGCCCTGAGCCCCGCCTCGACCGCGTACGCCGCGAGCAGGAGCCCTCCGGCGACGAAGCCGCCGTGCAGGTTCAACCAGACGAGATGCACGAGCAACCAGGGGACGATCCAGCCACGCGACCCGCGGCCATCGCGCGCCAGCAGCAGCAGGAGCAGCCCGAAGCAGACCAGGCTCAGTGATTGGGCTCGCAGGTTCGTGAAGCCGACATCCGCAAGCGTGATGGCGAGCGGCGCAAGCAGAAGGAGCGTCTCCCAGGTAGCACGGGCCGTCCTCGCCGCCGCGACGGCAAGGCCAACCGCGGCGAACCCGAGTACCAGCTTGAGCAACGCGATGCCACCGGCGCCAAAGCTCCCGGCGACCCAGTACAGCACGAAGCCGGTCCCCCATTCGTGATGGACGACCGGCTCGATCGTCGGCGTGTACGCGAACGTGTCCGCCGTCGGAATCCGCCCCTGGGCGATCGCCTCCCGCGCCAATGCCATCTCGTGGAAGATGTCGGGATCGATGATACGGGAGTGCGCCAGATAGAAGAAGAGGAGGGCGGCGACCGCAGCCCCGGCCGCCGCCAGAGGCGCACGCGCGCGCGGCACCCCGCCTTCCCCCACCGGCTTGCTTCTCGAGTGGGTGACGCCGATCAGGGGCAGGGGGTCTGGTTCGGCCGCGGCGTCCCGTTCGATTGGTTCCCCAGCGTCCCTTCGCAGTCCAGATCGTCCCGCCCGGCCACGACGTACGTGAACGCCTGCTTCGCCGTCGGCGTCTCGACGTCGTCAGCGGTGCTGTCGAAGATCCCGGACCCGAAGCAGGGGCCGTAGTCGCCGAGGCGCACCCCCGGGGGGGTGCCGCGGTAGAGAGTGAACGTGAACGAGCCGCTGGTCGCGGCGTTCTCCCAGAGCAATGTGTCGGCGTCGAGGAAGCGCAGCGGCTCGAGGGAGCCGGTCGGTGAGACCTCCGTGGGTGCGGTGACGGACCGGCACGCCGCCGTGCAGTTGAGGGGGTTGGGGCTGATTCCCCGCTCGCAGCACTCTCCCGCTTCGAGATCGAGAATGCAGTCGCCGCAGACCTCAGCTCCGGTGCAGGACCCGTTGCAGCCGTCCCCGTCCACGGTATTGCCGTCGTCGCAAAACTCGAGCGCTTCGCGGATGCTGTTGCCGCAGGTCGACGGCGGTAGGGTGCCGACGTTGCCTGAGTTGTTCTTCGGGGCGGGCAGATCGAGAAAGAAGTCCGCGAGGCTGTCGTTCGTATCGTCCGCCGCTTCGAGGGTCCCATTCGCGTTCAGGTTGCGAACCAGTGCCTGCCCCTGGCGAAGGCTGCCGCTGTAGCAGTTGGGCTTGCTGAACGGCGTCCCGACGGTCGCATCGACCGGGCTGTAGCTGCCCCACGCCACGCAATCGACGTTGGTGTTGTCGAAGCAGACCTTGCCGCCCGGAAGCGGGATCACGGCGGTCATCGCGAGGTCCCGGGGAATGCCGAACAGGGTGACCGCCTCCGTCGTCGCGATCAGGATCCGCGCCTGACTCCCACCGTTCGTCACGTTGGCGGTGAAGGTGAACGTGCCGATTACGCTCCCGGCCTCATTGAACACCCGCACGGTCTGGCCATTCACGAGATTCTGGCCGGCGGCGTACATCTGGAGGACGATGTACTGGGCGCTGGGGGAGCCGGCGGTTCCTGGAAACACCTCGGTGACCTTGAGGGAGGTTGACGCCCGCAAGGGGGTGGCAAGAGCCACGCCCGCCGTCAGCACTACCGCCGCAAGTGCTTTGTTCATGAACCCCTCCGGCCCGGGAAGATACGACGAAGCCGGCGATCGGTCAACCGCGTGGACAGCCGGCGCCTTGCCGCGGCGTGACCCCTGGTCAGCCGCCGAGGAGGCTCCGAATTCCGCGCCCGAACCGGCGCAGCGGGGCCGGCAGCAGGCGGCGGGCCGCGGCGAAGGGACGCTGGTCGGGGTGAGGGAGCGCCTGCGGCCGTTCGGGGACGAGGCCGCCCTCGGACCGGTCGCCTGGCCCGGTCTCAAGCGCCTCCGGCCTCCCCTTGAACGCGAGCAGCGTCAGCCGATCCGAGGGCTTCTCAGGCTCTGCCGGAACCTGGCATTCCAGGACCGAGGTGAACCCGGACCGCGCCAGCAGGTTCAGGAGCGACGGCCGCGTAGGCCAGAAGCTGGTGGGGTTGTCGAGCGACGCCCACAGCGAGCGCAGACGCTCCTGCGCGCCGCTCGCCGGGGCATGCTCCTGGAAGGTGAATCCGCGGTACTCGTGTCCGGCGTGGATCCGCGTGTCATGCCCGCGCAGTCCGACGTGCGTGTCGATCACCGCAAACCCGCTGCACACCGCGGCAATGTTCTCCACGAAGTGGAATACGTCCGGGGCCTCCAGGTGATAGAGGATCCCGAGGCAGAGGACGACATCGAAGCGGCCATGTCTCTCGACGCGCAGGCTCCGCACGTCTCCTTGCTGGAACTCCGCGCCCGCGATCCCGAGCGCTTCGGCCGCGAAGCGGGCCTTCGTGACGCTGACCGCGCGCCCCTCGAGCCCGACCGCGCATGCCCCTCGCCGCGCCAGCTCGAGCGCGTATCCTCCCTCGAGACACGCGAGGTCGAGCACCCGCAGGCCGGCGAGCCTCCCCCCGGCCGCGTCGGAGACGAGCTGGGTGACGCGCCGTAGCTTCAGGTCCGCACCGGCCCCCGGGTCGAGCGTGTAGAGCCCATGACCGAGGTGGATGTTGTGCGCCGTCCATGGGCCGTCTCTCTCGATGATCTCGCGTCGCCGCCGGACGATCTCGTCCCGATCCATCGTGACCTCCGGGCGCTCCGCCACGAGCGCTGGCGCGGGAGTCTAGCAGGAACCTGGCGACCGGAGAGCGAACGGCCAGGAATCCCGGCCTCGTTTCCGCTACCATCCAGCGTTCCTATGGCTCTGCGAATCCTCTACAAGAGCGGCGGCACCGACGCCAGCCTTCCTCTCGACCGGCCGTCGCTGAGCATCGGGCGCGCGGCCGAGTGCGATCTGCCGCTCCGGCACGGCTCCGTCTCGCGCCGGCACGCGGAGATCAAGCAGGAGCGGGACGGCTGGCGGGTCGCCGATCTCGGCAGCACCAATGGCACGCGGCTGAATGGCGCCGAGTCGCTGCGCCGGGCGCTCCGGCACGGGGATGTGATCCAGGTCGGGGAGATTGAGCTGTCGGTCGTCGATGACGACGCCCCGAGCGCCAGCGTCATCCTCTCGACCGCCCCTCCGACCTCGATGGGGCAGACCGTCTTCCGCTCGACGGTAGACTTCGCGAACCTCGTCGGGCCGCAGACCCCCACCGGCCCCGGCGCCCAGCCGCGCGCCGAGGACCTGGCGCGTCTCGTGCCGATCCTGTCCGAATCCTCGCAGGCGATTCTCGCGGGCGGCTCGCTCGACGAGATCTTCGGTCGCATCCTGGGGGTCATCTTCGAGCGCCTGCCGGTGGACCGGGGGTTCATCATGCTGCTCGACGAGGCGACGAACGAGCTGGTCCCCCGCGCCGCGCGCAGCCGCAACGCGCAGGCGCCGGGCGCTCTGCAGTTCTCGCGCACCATCGCCGAGAAGGTGATGCGCGAGAAGGTCGCGGTCCTGACGCGGGATGCCCAGACCGACGATCGCTTCGCCGCCGGGATGTCGCTGGTGGGGCTCGGGATCCGCTCGGCGATGGCGGCGCCGCTGTGGAACGGCGATGCCGTCAGCGGCCTGATCTGCCTGGACACCACGAATCAGGCGCAGGCGTTCGGCGCCTTCGACCTCGATCTGCTCTCGGCGCTGGGGCACCACCTGGCCGTGGCCGTCGAGCAGTCGCGGCTGAACCAGCTCGCGCTGGAGAAGGAGCGCCTCGACCGGGAACTCGCGGTCGCGCGCCAGATCCAGATGGGGACACTCCCGAAGCGCGTGCCGGTAGTGCCGGGGTACGATCTCGCCGGGATGAGCCGGCCCGCGGAGGAGACCGGGGGGGACACCTACGATCTCATCCCGCTCCCGGAGGGGCGCGTCATGCTGCTGCTCGGTGACGCCACCGGGCATGGCGTGGGTCCCGCCCTCAGCGCCACCCAGGTCCGCTCGATGTTGCGCGTCGCCATGCGCCTGGGGGCGACCCTCGACGACACGTTTCGCCACATCAACGACCAGCTGGAGGCCGATTCGGCCGACAACCGGCTGGTGAGCGCGTTTCTCGGGGTGCTCGACTCCGGAGACCACCATGTGCGCTACCACTCGGGTGGTCACGGCCCGATCCTGCACTACCATGCGGCCACGGGGATCTGCGACCGGCATTCCGCGACGACCGTCCCCATGGGCTCGTTCCCGGTGCGGAAGCTGAAGCCGCCCCAGGATCTGCTCCTGGAGCCGGGCGACATCCTGGCGCTGATCACGGACGGGGTGTTCGAGGCCGCCAACCCGGCGGAGGAGATGTTCGGCGTGCCGCGGACAGAGGAGATTCTCCGAGACAAGCACGATCGGCCGATGGCGGAGGTGGCGCGTGCATTGCTGGCGTCCGTGGACACGCACGCGCCAGGGAGGCAGGCGGACGACATCACCATCGTGCTGGTTCGCCGCCTACCCGCCACCATCAGCCCCCTGGCCCCCGGCGACGCGGAGACGACGAGCGGCCCCCTCTCCGCGCCATCGGGCTAGAGCCTGCGGATCGAGGCACCCTGCATCGCCTCAGCGGATCGGCGCGACCTCCGCCAGCGTGGCCAGATGGTCCCGGGCGACGCGCGGCTCGTAGTCGTCGAGCAGCGCGTCGATCCGGGCGCGCGACCCGGCGCGCAGCACCAGGCCGATGTGGAACGCCCGGTCGATCCGCTTCACGATCTCCGGGTCGGAGAAGGTGCTGGTGTCGGGCTGCTCCTGGCGTGCGAGCGACATGACGATCCCGCCGTAGTCGTGGCGGCGCGGCGGCAAGGTGTAAGGCTGCTCCCCCTGGCCAACCTCGAGCTTGGCCCATTCGGCCCAGAGATTCACGCCGGTCGCCGCCTCGACCACATCGTAGATGTGGCCGCCACCGACGCGCGCCGCCGTCTCCAGGAAGTAAAGCTCGCCGTCCGCGGCGCCGCGGATGAACTCCATGTGGGTGACGCCGTGGCGCAGACCGAACTCCTGCACCACCCGCGCGTGCAGCGCCACGAGCTCCACCGCCTCCTTCGACTCGCGCTCGAGCGTGCGCGTCGCGAACACTCCTCCGCCCTTGGCGACCTCCATCAGCGGGCGGCGATAGCGGTGCGGCTCCGCCAGGACCACCTCCCCGTTCGAGACGATCCCGTCCACATGGCAGACATCCCCGGGGAGGTAGCGCTCCAGCAGGTACTGCGAGCGCTCGTCCCCAAGCTCGTCGATCCTCCGCCGCAGCGCCGCCGCGTCCTCGAACTTCTGGATCCCGTAGGAGTTCGCCTGCGAGCGCGGCTTGAGCAGCCACGGCGCAGGGGTCGATTCGAGGAAGCGCGAGATGCGATCGTCGTTCAGGACGTGGACGAACGCAGGGACCGGGATGCCGCGGCTCTGGCAGCGCTCCCGCATGGCCAGCTTGTCGCGAAAGTAGTGCGACGTGGTCCGTCCCATGCCGGGGATCCGCAGGTGCTCCCGCAGCATCGCCGCCATTTCCACGTCGAAGTCGTCGAGCGGGGCGATACGGTCGATCTCGCGCGTCCTGGCCAGGTACGCCACCGACCGGATCATCGCCTTCTCGTCGAAGAGCGACGGCAACCCGAACACCTCGTCACAGGCCTCGCGCGCCCACGGCTCGGTAAGCACCGCCTCGCGCACCAGCAGCAGCACCCGGGCCCCTTGCTCCTTGCAAGTCTCGAGGAAGCGATTCCCCTTGAAGTAGCTCGAGATGCACAGGATGGTCGGCGGGCGTGATGACGGCATCGTGGTCCCTCCCCTGACGGTCGCGCGGTATGGCGGTCTTGGCGCTCTGGACCCCGGCTCGCGGGGGTCACCTTCCTACCACGATCCCCCGACGGGCGGCAACGGCGTCAGTCGCGGGAACCTCCACTTCCCCATGGCGCGGTGGGCCTTACCTCCGGTCCGAACGGGGTCCCCGCAACTCGGCCCTCAGCGCCCGGGGGACCTCGCGATCGAAGTAGGCGGTGACCCTGTCCCAGGCCACCTCTTGCAGGAGACGTGGCATCGGCTCCTTCTCGGCGTCCTCGAAGTGGACGAGGGCGCGCAAGGCCTGCATGACGAAGTCGTGATGATCGACGAACTTCTGCTTGCAGGCCTCCAGCACGGCCTGCAATCCGAGCTTCCCGGAAACAGCGTACAGATCCACGAAGTCCTTCCTGGATCCTCGGCCTACGATCGCGCTCACCTTCATCGCCGCGATGTCCCGCAGCGAGGCCACCGAGAATCCTCTCCACTCCGCTGCGGGTTCGAGCAGTGGATAGCGATAGCGGAAGAGGCTGACCATCGTGCCTCCGACCCTGAGGTGGCAGGTGCCGTCCTTGCTCTCCAGAATGCGGAGACGCGCCCCGCCGCCCAGGGCGGCGATGATCCGGTCGCGTTCCGCCGCGTCCAGCAGGGCTTCGGCAGAAAAGAGGTCCAGGTCGAGGGACACCCGGTGACCCAGGTGCAGCGCCAAGCCCGTGCCGCCGGCGAGGTAGAACGCGCCGCCGAGAATCTCCGCCAGCATCGCGGCCGCGCTCCGGCCATCGTCGTCCAGCGCTTCCTCGTGCCAGTTCATCGCGTCAGCCACGCCGAAGCGTCCCTCCACTCAGGCAGCGCCGCGGGCCGCACGCCGAGGACGACCGACCAGAGCCGCAACGACCGGGGTGACAGGAGACGCGCCCCGTCGTCCCGCACGATCCGCGCGATCTCCTGGCGAGGGTAGCGGCGCAGAACCCAGCGGACCTGTTCCAGTCCGCCAAGCTCCAGAACACGGGACACGATCAGCACTCGATCCCGGCCGGCGTTCAGATTCTCCACCCGGTATTCGGGGAGCAACGGCTGTAGATGGGAGGGAACGGGTTGGACCGTCAGCGGGCTGCGGGCGAGTCGGTCGACCGATTTCCGTTCGACGAGCCACTCGCCGAGGAGTTTTCCCGCCGCGACGAGATCTCCGGAGCGCAAGTAACGGTACACCTGACGCCGCGACCGCCGCAGCAGCCGGCACGCGCGGGCCACCGTGCAGACGCTCCGGGTGCCATGCCCTGGCAACCGTAGCCGGCCCTCGCCCGGACCGGTCTCGATAAACGCGCTTGAATATTTCACGTGATATAGTATGACATGAAATTAGACAAGGTGCCACCCGCGCGGATCTGGCCGACTGGGCAGCCGCATCGAGACCCTGGCCAGCGCCGGCAGGCAATTGCCCGCCGGGGGGGCCTGCCCTGCACCGGTTCGGGATATCGAGCTATACCCTGCCGGCTGCGAGGGTGACGCGGATGGAGGCTGAAGGGGTCCGCAGGGTGCGGCAGAGGCGTTTGGTGCGGTTCACTCCGAGCCGTCGCCTGGTAGAGCGTCTGCCTCCGGGGCATCCGTCGAGGAGGCATGTACCATCTCTCGCACCACCTCGATCGGAGGCCTCCCGCTGATCCGGGTGAGCAGGAGAAGTCTCCGCATGGCGACATCGAGCTGGCCCTCCTCCATCCGGATGCCGCGGCTTTGGAGCGTCTGCGAGATCAGGCTCCGGGCCTCGGCGATCTCCTCCGGGGAGAACTGGGAACCTCCAGGGTCAATCATCGACGAGCCCTCGTTTCCACGCCGGTGAGGTACGCCACTCGGGCTGGCTACCGTCCAATCCCGAGCCCAATCTTGTAATAGAGCCGTTCGGCTTCCGGATCCGCCGCGAGCGCCCGGGTGAACAGGTCCGCGGCCTTGGATTTGTCGCCACGCATCCAGTAGCTCGCCCCCCACTCCGCCACGTGATCCATGTCCTTCGGATCCAACGCGGTCGCCTTCCCGAACCATTCATCCGCCTTCTCCCACATCTTCAGGCCACGGTAGGCGACCGCGATGATCAGGCATGCCTCATCGTCGTCGGGGTCCGCTTTCAGGGCGCGCTCGAACGTCTCCTGCGCCTCCACTGTCCGCCCGGCGCGGAGCAGGAGCTCTCCCGCGCGCGCCAGATTGCGGCTGTCGGCTGGAGAGATCGCCTCCATCGCCTTCGCAAGTTCCCCCACCAGGGCCGGCGTCTCGCCTTCCTTCCAGTGAGCCGGGTCGGCCAGGGGGCCCTCCAACGACTTCTTGGCGGCGAAGAGGCCGGAGGAGATCAGAAGCAGGACACCGAGAGTGATTGCTTTGCGCATGGGAGTATCTCCTTGAGAATTCCAGGGACACAATACTCGATTCAGGGGAAAGTGGACAGGGGCCGCGGTGCAGCCGCGCGTGCTACTTTCCGTAGGCGCTCAGGAAGGACAGGCTGAAGCGCACGCACAGCTGCACGTCGCGCAGAAAACTGAGCGTCAGGCGGAGGGGATCGATGCGGAACAGCCGGCCGCGGCGGAGCTTCGTCCAGGTGCGCCGCCAGTAGATGTCGAGGTCGCGGCGAGTGTGCGTCCGGATGCGGCGGCGCCACCCCTCGACGCTCTCGTGGAAGCGAGCGCGGCCGCGCGTCGCGAGCCAGACCTCCTGCATCTCGAAGTAGAGCGTCCACACCCCGCGCGCCCAGGCCGCGAGGTCGCGCGCCCGGCGCCGCAGGTGCGCCGCTCGCGACTCCCGCGCGCACCCGGGTCGCCGCTGACGGCGGTCCTTCAGGCGGAAGAACCCGCCGAGCATCGGGTGCGTCTGCTCGACCGAGATCGAGTACTTGTACCAGAGGAAGTTCTTGAACAGGCCCCAGTACGTGGTCTGGTTCGCCCGCGCCAGGATCCGCTTCATCCCGGCGACGCTGTAGAACTCGCTCCAGGCCCGCCGGTACGCCGCGGTCCACTCCTCCGCGCTCATGCGCGGATGCCGCATGGTCGCATGCGACGCGTCGAAACGATTGTAGTCCGCGTCGATCCAGTCGCCGCGGGCGAGGAGGTCCCGGTGATCGCGCGAGCCGGGGATCGGGGTCAGCATGAAGAAGGACGCCTGGTCGGCGCCGATCTCGTCGCGCAGGCGGCGCACGTCCTCGCGCACGCCGTCCACGGTGTCGAACGGGAAGCCGATGATGAACGCCGCGTGGCAGGCGATCCCGTGGGTGCGCCAGACGTCGATCATCGCCTGGTATTCCGTTGTCCGGTTCTGTTTCTTCCCGGCCGCGGCGATGTTCTCGGGGCGCAGCGTCTCGACTCCCAGGAAAACCTGCGTGCAACCGGCGGCCGCGGCCTTGGCGGCAAACTCAGGCAGGCGGTGGGCGGCGGTGTCGACCTGCATCATGAACTTCACGTCGATCCTGGCGCTTCGGCGCAGCTCGATCAGCCCGTCGAAGATCTCACGCCAGGCCGGGTTGCGCGCGAAGTTGTCGTCGGTGAAGAAGTAATAGTCGATCCGAAGCGAGCGGTTGCGGCGCACGCGATCGACGATGCGGGCGGCCGGGCGATGACGCATCTTCCTTCCCTGCACATTGATGATGGTGCAGAACGAGCAGTCGAACGGGCAGCCCCGGCCGGCGTCGATCGTCCCCATGTACGGGTAGGCGTAGCGCCGCATCAGGCGCGGATGCACCACCGGCACCTCGGCGGCGGCGAGGTCCGGGGCGTCACGCACCTCGTAGTAGGGGGCCAGGCGCCCATGCAGGGCATCGCGCAGGAGATCGCCCCAGCACTCCTCCACCTCCCCCTTGACGATCGTCACCCCTGCGTCGATCAGCGCCTGACACTCGGGGGGAAACCCGCCCCCGTGCATGGCGATCGAGCCCGAGACATGGAAGCCGCCGATCATCACCGGAATCCCGGCTTCCCGCAGCTCGCGGGCGACGTCGGCGGCGCGCGGGAACTGGTTCGTCTGCACGCCGCACAGCGCGGCAACGACGCGCACGCCGCGACGGGAGTGGCGGCGCGCCAGACCGCGGGCGTCGATCCGCTGCACCTGCTCGTCCATCGGGACGGCGCGGAGGTCAACCGCGCCGAGCTCGCCGCGTGCCGCCACCTCCTCGGTGAGGGCGGTGAGCGCCGCGAGTGTGTTGCTGGGGAGCACGCCGCGCACGAACCGGACCACGTACCCCTCGTCGTCGTACTTGCTCGGCTTGATCAGCAGGATGCACAGGCGGCGCACGCCCCGCGGGGGCGGCGTGCCGCGCGGGACGACGCCGATGGGCTGCGGCGGATGACGGGACGGAACGACGGCGGGCTCCGAGCGGAGTTGCAGCGGTCACCTCCTGCGACGTACAGGAACTCTATGCCTGCGATCCCCCCTCCACAATCCTCTGCACAGGGGAGCGGACCCCCCCGTTCAGGTGATCGGGGTCCACCCTGGTGCACCAGGTCCGCCCTGCCCCGGCCGTCACGCCGATTTCTGATAGCCTCGGCGGCCATGCCGCTCGCGCCGGGTGTCCGCCTCGGGACCTACGAGATTGTCGCCCCGGTCGGGGCGGGCGGAATGGGCGAGGTGTACCAGGCGCATGACGCGCGCCTGGGGCGCGATGTCGCGATCAAGGTCCTCCCGGGCGAGGTCGCCTCCGACCCGGAGCGCCTGGCGCGCTTCGAGCGCGAGGCGCGGGTCCTCGCGTCCCTCAACCACCCGAACATCGCAACGCTCCACGGCTTCGAGAGCGAGGGGGCGCTCCACTTCCTGGTGATGGAGCTCGTCCCGGGCGAGACCCTGGCGGATCGCCTCATCCCCGGCCGCCTCCCCACCGCCGAGGCACTGCCGATCTTCCTGCAGATTGCGGAGGGGCTCGAGGCAGCGCACGAGGCCGGCGTCGTGCATCGCGATCTGAAGCCGGCGAACGTGCAGATCACCCCCGAGGGGCGCGTGAAGATCCTCGACTTCGGGCTGGCGAAGGCTGTCGCCGCGGCGGCGGAGGGGAGCGTCGAGGCGTCGAAGTCGCCGACGCTGACGGCGCTCGCGACCCAGCGAGGCGAGATCATGGGGACCGCGGCCTACATGAGCCCCGAGCAGGCGCGGGGGAAGCCGCTTGATCGCCGTGCCGACATCTGGGCGTTCGGGTGCGTCCTTTACGAGGCGCTCGCGGGCGTGCGCCCCTTCCTCGGGGAGACGATCACCGATGTGCTTGCCTCGATCGTCAAGGACGAGCCCGACTGGACGGCGTTGCCGGCGGACGTGCCGACGACGACCGCCGACCTGATCCGCCGCTGTCTCGAGAAGGACTCCCGCAACCGCCTCCGCGACATCGGCGAGGCGCGCCTCGGGATCGCGCGCGCGCTCGGCCGGGAGACCGCATCGGGGTCGCTGCGGATCGCCGCGGCCGCAGCCGCGACCGCCGGCCCCGGGGCGGCGCCCACCCCGCCAGCCAAGCCGTCCCTGCGTCTGACGCTTGGCGTGGCGGGCGCGCTGCTGCTCGGCGCGGCCGGGGGCGCCGCGATCGTGCTCGGGCTCGGCCCTCGCGGCGCGGCGAGCGCGCCGGCAGACCCCGCCCGCCTGCTCCTCGAGGCGCCGCCTGGGGTCGTCGTCATCTACCCCCGCATCTCGCCGGTCGGGCGGACGGTGGTCTACTACGGCCAGCCAAGGAGGCAAGCGAGCGACCAGACCACGGACACCCGCCTCTACGCTCGCCCGATCGACGCTTGGGAGTCACGTCCGCTGGCGGAGACGGACGGCGCGATCGCGTTCTGCTTCTCCCCCGACGGCGAGTGGCTCGCGGTCGCCGCGAAGCTCGGGGCAGGCTCCACGAAGCGCCGGATCATCAAGATCCCGCTCGACGGGAGCGCCCCCCCACTCACCCTCGCCGAATGGGCCGATGACTGGAAAAACAGCATCGTGTGGATGCCGGACGGAGACGTTCTCATCTCCGCCATGGGATCCGGGTCGCTCATCCGGGTCCACACGGACGGCTCCGGCCTGTCCGAGCCGATCAAGATCCAGAGGACCATCCCGCCGGGCGGGCTCAACGTCTGGGATGTCCTTCCGGGCGGCCAGGTCCTCGCGACTGTGTCGTCGTGGGAGGGAGGTGGCTACCACGAGGAGACCCTCATCGTGGACCCGGGGACGGGAGCGGCGCAGACCCTCATCGCGGACGCCGCCAATCCCCACTGGACCGAGTCGGGGCATCTGCTCTTCACGCGGCGCGACACCCTGCTGGCAGCGCCGTTCGCGTCCGGCAGGGGCGTCCCAGGGCCACCGGTGGCGATCGCCAGCGGTCTGCGACTCGACGGACAGAACGCCGGCGCCTGGTTCGACATCGCCTCCACGGGGACGCTCATCTATCAGCCCGGCGGCCTGACAGCATCGAGGCGGCGCCTCGCGATCGTGGATCCCGCGGGGAACGTGACGCCCTGGTCGGACGATCGCCTCCCCTTCGTGAACAGCCCGGACACCGCGCCCGACGGCAGCCGCATTGCCGTCACCGTGATGCGAGAGGACTGGTTCTACACCGTCTGGACCTCCGATCTCGACCGGCCACAACTGCGGCTGCTCGCGGCCGAGCCGCAGATGGACTGCGACACCGGCATCTGGTTTCCAGCGGCCGATCGCCTCCTCTATGCCTGCACCGGCCGCGAGGATCGCGCCGGCATCTACAGCATCTCCGCGACCGGAGGAGAGGCGCGGCGGCTCCTGAGTCCATCGTCGGGCTCCAGCTTCCTGCGAGCGGCCTCGATCTCGGCGGACGGCAGGTGGGCGATCCTGCAGTCGACCCAGGAGGGACTCGTCAAGTTGCTCCTGCTGCCTCTCGACCCCCGGGCTGCGGAGAAGCCGGAGTCGGCCCTGAAGGCGCTCCTGCCCCCCGAGGAGCTGGCTGCGAACGCCACCTTCTCGCCGGACGGGCGCTGGGTCGCCTACGTCTCGCGAGCCTCGGGGCGCACCGAGATCCGCGTCCGTCCGTTCGCGCCCGACGGAGGCGTCGGCCCGTCGACGTTCGTCGCCGCGACGCCGTTCGAGCTCGTCTACTGGTCCGGCCTCGATCGCGACGGCGCGCCCGTGCTCAGCTACGCCGAGTCAAGCGATCGTCTGTTCAACGTGACTATTCGCGGCGGGCAGAGCGCCGCTGTCTCCGAACCGCGGCCCACCTTCGAGCTCGCGAAGATCGAGCCGGGAGTCGAAGGGATCGCCCCGCTGCCCGGCGGGCGGATACTGATCAATCAGAAGAACGAGGAGGAGATGGGCACCGCGAAGGTGCTCGTGGTGCTGAACTGGTTCGACGAGCTGAAACGGCTCGCACCCGCGCGCTGATCGCGGACCGGCTCCGCCGCTCGGAGCCCAGGAGACACTCGATGAAGCTGCTACCTACAGCTCTCGTGGCACTGTCGTTGGCGGGCGTTGCGTTCGCGCAGGCAACCACGCCGCCGCCACCCCCGCCGCCGGCCGCCGTCGCCACCCCCCCACCGGCCCCCGAACCGCCGCCACCGCCGCCCCCCTCGGCCGCCAGCCGCATGATCTACGGCGGCGGCGTCGGGCTGTCGTTCGGCGACGTGGACTACATCGAGATTGCCCCGATGATCGGGTTCAAGGTCACGCCTCGCACCCACCTCGGCGTGAGCCTGCTCTATCGTTACCGCGACGACAACCGCTACGACCCCGACCTGACAACGAGCGACTACGGCGGCAGCGTGTTCGCACGCTACTTCCCCTTCGGCGGCTTCTTCATCCAGGGGGAGTACGAGTGGGTGAGCTACGAGTACCCGTACTCGGACGGCTCGAGCGACAGGCAGGGGGACTCGAACGTCCTCGCGGGGGGCGGCTTCAGCCAGGCGATGGGAGGCCACGCGTCGTTCTACGTCTCCGGGATGTACAACTTCTCGTATGACGGGAATGACCCGTACGAGCCGTACGACAGCCCGTGGGTCCTTCGTGTCGGCGTCGGCTTCGGGTTCTGAGCGGGCCCAGATGCGTCACCCCGGCGAAAGCCGGGGTCCACCGGTAGCGTGGTGATTCGGTTGGCCTCGGTGCGCAGTTTTCCCGTGGATCAGCCCAGGCGATCGCAGAAGATGCGGGCGGACCGGCTGCAGTGGGCCCAGTAGTCGCCGCCGATTCCGTCCGTCACCTGCCGGTAGAGCGAGTCGAGGCACTCGCGCACCGTCCCGCCGGTGATCTCCATCTTCTCCACCAGACTCCAGAGCCGGTCGTTCATCCCCATCCCGTGCGACTCCAGCTCGGCGTTCTTGGCGGCGTTGCTGGCACGGCTGTGGAACACGAACGGCACGCCGGTGCGCACGGACCAGCCGAGGTGGTCGCAGACCTTCTTGAGCACCCACCCGCACCAGATGTCGGCGAAGCGGTGGTACGGCTGCCCCTGCCCGCACGGCAGGTAGTAGACGAGCGGTAGCGCCTCGGGCCGGAACGACAGGTTCATGCCGCACATCGGGAACAGGACCCCGGGCGGCACCTGCAGCGAGTGCGGCGGAAAGGTGACCCGCATCCCTTCGTTCTTGAGCTGCGTCTCGCCGTCGAGATCCGGGACGCCGTTCCACAGCCCGTGGTTCACCACCGTGCGCGTCTCCCGCGCGGCCTTCGGATAGCCGCGCGGCCGCACCGGCAGCACCGCCGAGAACATCGTGTCGAGCACCGCGAGATCGGTCCCCGGCGTGTTCAGCAGGCGCCAGTGCGCCTCGACGAAGTTCGACTCGGGCGTCCCCTGGGCGTCGGACGGGTAGCAGTCGTCGTCGAGCGTCAGGATCATGTCGGGCCGCTCGCGGGCGGCGAGCAGGAAGCCGTAGTTGCGCACCGCGTCCGTGCGGCGCGGGATGATGTTGGCATCGGCGCCGAGGTCGGCGTCGATCTCCTTCCAGGAGACGTGGCGCGCCCCCTTGGGCAAGGCGAAGCTCCGTTCCGGGTTGTCCTCCACCACGATCACCTGATGCCCCTGGAAGTGGGGGGCCCACAGCGTGAGGAACTTCTGGATCTCGGCCTCCCGGATCGTGGGGACTACAATGACGGCTCGCATCAGGTCTCTCCGTGGTGGCGGCAGCGCCGGTTCGGCTCGGTACGCACCGGCCTGGGGGGAGAAACGGCGCCCGCCGGGCCGGAGGCAGGGGGTGAAGATAGCGGGGCGAGGCGGAGATTTCAAATCCGTGGCGACAACCCCGCTTGAGTCTCACCCCCGGATGTGCAACCCTCCCGGGCTCCCGGAGGAACCACATGCCCGAGTTCATCTTCCAGATGCAAGACCTGCGCAAGGTGGTCCCACCGAAGCGCGAGATCCTGAAGGGGATCTGGCTCTCCTTCTTCTATGGCGCCAAGATCGGCGTCCTCGGGCACAATGGATCGGGGAAGAGCACCCTGCTGCGGATCATGGCAGGAGTGGACAAGGAGTTCCTCGGCGAGGCGTTCCCCGGCAAGGGGGCCACGGTCGGCTTCCTGCCGCAGGAGCCGCACCTCGACCCGGAAAAGAGCGTGCTCGCGAACGTCGAGGAGGGGGTGGCCGGGGTGCGCGCGCTCCTCGATCGCTACAACGCGATCAGCGAGAAGTTCTCCGAGCCGCTGGAGCCGGACGAGATGGAGGCGCTCCTCGAGCAGCAGGCGAAGGTCCAGGACCAGATCGAGGCGGTGAACGCCTGGGAGCTCGACCGCACCCTCGAGATCGCGATGGACGCGCTGCGCTGTCCGCCGCCCGATCAAGAGGTGAGGACGCTGTCAGGGGGTGAGCGGCGCCGCGTGGCGCTCTGCCGGCTGCTGCTCCAGAAGCCGGACCTGCTGCTGCTCGACGAGCCGACGAACCACCTCGACGCCGAGTCGGTCGCCTGGCTCGAGCGCTTCCTCAAGGACTATCACGGCACCGTGGTCGCGGTGACCCACGATCGCTATTTCCTGGACAACGTGGCGGGGTGGATCCTCGAGCTCGATCGCGGCGCGGGCATCCCCTGGGAGGGTAACTACTCCTCCTGGCTCGATCAGAAGCGCACGCGCCTGGCGCAGGAGGAGAAGCAGGCGGGCGCGCGCCAGCGCACCCTCGACCGCGAGCTGGAATGGGTGCGGATGTCGCCGCGGGCCCGCCAGGCGAAGGGGAAGGCGCGGCTCAACGCCTACGAGAAGCTGCTGACCGAGGAGACCGAGCGGTTGCCGGAGTCGGTCGAGATCTACGTCCCGCCCGGTCCGCGGCTCGGCGATATCGTGGTCGAGGCGGACAACCTCAGCAAGGGATATGGCGACATGCTGTTGATCGACGACCTGACGTTCAAGCTGCCGCGCGGCGGCATCGTCGGCATCATCGGTCCGAACGGCGCCGGCAAGACGACGCTCTTCCGCATGATCACAGGCGACGAGAAGCCGGACGGCGGCACGCTGCGGGTGGGCGAGACGGTCGCGCTCGGGTACGTGGACCAGAGCCGCGACGCGCTCGACGCGGAGAAGAACGTCTGGGAGGCGATCTCGGACGGCAGCGAGCTGCTCACCCTCGGGAAAAGGCAGGTCCCGTCGCGCGCCTACGTCTCCGGGTTCAACTTCAAGGGGGTGGATCAGCAAAAGAAGATCAAGGACCTGTCGGGGGGCGAGCGGAACCGCGTGCATCTGGCCCGCGTCCTCAAGACCGGCGCCAACCTGCTCCTTCTCGACGAGCCGACGAACGACCTCGACGTCGACACCCTGCGCGCGCTCGAAGAGGCGCTGCTAGGGTTCGCCGGCTGCGCGGTCGTGATCAGCCACGATCGCTGGTTCCTGGATCGGATCGCCACGCACATCCTGGCGTTCGAGGGGGAGAGCAAGGCGGTCTGGTTCGAGGGGAACTTCCAGGCCTACGACGCCGATCTGCACCGCCGCCTCGGCACCGACGCCGACCAGCCGCATAGGATCAAGTACAAGAAGCTGACGCACGACTGAGACGGAGGAGCTCCAACTCGTCAGGGATCCCCAACGTCACCTCCGCCGAACCCCAGGCGCTTCCAGACCAGTAGCGCGAAGAGGTGTGTGGCCTTGCCCTCGTCGAGCGACATCTTCTTCCGGGAAAGATCCCACGCGCGCTGCTGGAGCGGGCCGACGGGCAGATCCCGCGAGGCCGCGAGGAGATGGGTCCATGCGCCGAGCTCCCCGTAGAACGCGCAGCGGAGCAGGATCGTCGCGGCGTGCGAGCCCTGCGAGGCCTCAAAAGCCGTCAGTGCGTCCTCGAATTGCGCCACCTTCCGCATCAGGTCCGGTGGGGCCACCGTGAAGAACGCCGTCGCGGACATCGGCTTGGATCTCCGGCTATCGACGAGCCACCACGAGTTGGTTACCCCTGCCTGAAGCCGTACCGCCCCCGGCGAGTAGCGGATCATCGACCCGGTCACGCGCCAGGCCCAGTACATGAGCTTGTCCTCGCCTTTGACCTTCAGCCGTAGGGGTATCGGCTCGCCGGTCCAGAAAAACGTCGGGTAGGGGTCGAGAACCAGCTCGTTGCGCGGCGACAGGGGAGTCACCTGTCCCGGCAGGTCCGCTGACATGGGGCCGAGCTCGAACTCGGCGGTCCATCTCCCCCAGCTCTCCATCCCGGAGCGGAGGACGGCCCGCACTTCGTCCGGGACGTCCAGGAGACGGCTGGTCGCGGTTTCGCCGCCGATCAAGACGGCAGAACCGGCGGTCGCCTCGAGGATCGCAGCGTCCGCGACCCGGTAGATGCTCGCCCGGGAGTCCGTCTCGGCATCGACCTCGTCGCCGGCCTCGAGCGGCTCGGCCGGCACCCCCTCGTGGCGCTCACGCGGCGGCCTCGGAGTCACCCACACCGTCCCCTCCACGGCAGCGAGGTAGGCCGCTACCTCGCCTGCCTCCTGGATCGCGCTGGAGGCGGCGCGAAGGGGCGCGGCGGGCAGGACGCTCATCCCCAGGACGAGAAGGCAACCCAACGGGGAGCGCGAGGAGGCTCGGGGAATGGCCGGTACAGCTCTCTTCGCGGGTAGCATGCAGCCGATAGTATCCGAGATCCGTCAACCAGGATCGCGGAGAGGCGGTCCGGACCGGCGAGGGGTCGGTGGGCCGGTTCACCGACAACGGCCGCGAACTCTACGGCAGGGAGAGTTCGGCGCTCTCCAGCCGCATCCTGAACGGGCGCGAGTTCGGATTCCGGCATCAGGCATGACGGTGCACGCCGCCGAGGCGCACGCCCGCCGGGATGTCGCATCCCAGTCACCCCCCCTTTTCCCGCTTGACTATGCATCATTGCCATGTATATCTATACATTGCAGTATATTTAAATATTCAATTGGCATATACTCATATGCTCAAGCTCTCCAGACGCCTCGCCATCCCGGCCCTCGCGGTCGCGCTCGCCGCGAACGGCACGAGCCGGGCGGCCGAGGCCAAGGGCGGCCTCACCGTGGATCTCGGCTTCGGGTTCGACTCGAACCCCCAGGAGCTCCCTGCGGGCGGCCCGGGCGGCGCGTTCTGGGAGGTCGACGTGCACTCACGTCTCGGCGTCACCCTGGGAGATCGCGCCGGCTTCTTCCTGGGCGGCAGCGCCGCAGGGAGGCGACACGAGTCGGACGTCGATCTGGCAGATGATCAGTCGGCGGAAATCGAATCCGGTTTCGCGTTCACCCCCTATCGGCGCGGAGGCCGCCACCTGTCGCTACGCGCCGGCGGGCGGCTGGGGATGTACCGGGCGACGTTCGTGGACCCCGCGACCGGAGGCGAGTTCCTCTGGGGCAGCGACCCGGCGACGGCCGTGCCGCTCGGCGCGCGCTTCGACCACAACGTCGCTGCCGGGTTCCTCGATCTGCGCTTCCGGTCCGGGCGCCGGGTGCTCTGGCTGCTGGACGGCCACGTCGAGCGCCGCGCCTTCGTCAACGACTACGACGCGACGTCGCTCGAGCCGCTCGACGATCGCACCGTGATCGTGCGGCCCGGGGCGCGGCTGCTCCTCTCCGAAAGCGTGGTGCTCGAGGTGGCGGCGCCTCTCATCCTCCGCGACTACGCCTCGCTGTCGGCGCTCGACGCCGCTGGCGACGCCGTCCTCGGCGTTCCCAGGGAGTACCGCACCACCGGCCTGGACCTGTCGGTTCAGGTCGAGCCTTCGAAGCGCTGGGACCTGGCGTTCGGGCTCAGCGGGTACGACCGCGCCGACCAGCACGCCGGCTACTACGATTCGTCCGGCCTGGTGGCCTTCGCCTCGGTCGCCTGCTTCCCGGGCGCGCGCAACGCCTTCCGCCTGTTCGCCTCGCACAGCGAACTCGACTACACCGCCGCGCGCGTGGACGGCGCCGTGAACGGCGTCCTGCGGGGCGGCACCGTCGTGCGCGGCCGCGCCCAGTACGAGCGTGAGCTTGCCCCACGCTTCTCGCTGGTGATCGAGGCCGGCGCGCTGCGCTCCGACAATACCGACCCTCTCTACAAATACGATCAGCGCTGGGCCCGCTCCGGCATCCGGTTCCGGCTCTGACGCAGAAGGAGGTGCACCATGCGCGCTCTCATCCCGATCCTCCCCCCGCTGGCGCTGACCGCAGCGTTGGCAACCCTGGCCGTCGCGGCCCCGCCGGGCGCCCCGATTGCAGCCGCCGAGTCGTCCGGCGCGGCCGCGGTGCCGGCGGCTGCGCACGACCCATGGCTCGCAGTGGCCGCGTCCGGGCGCGTGGAGGTCGTCGCCGCCGGGCACCCGCCGGAAGCCTGGTCGCCGGTCCGGCGCGGTGACCGCCTGGCTCCGGCCGGGCTGGTGCGATCCGGCCCCCGTGGTCGCGCCACCCTGACCCGGGGCGACGACATCCTGCTCGTCGACCCGGACAGCGAGCTGGTGCTGCCCGCGGATGGCGCAGCCGCGACCCTGCTCCAGCACCGCGGCAACGTGCTCTACGAGGTCCACCGCGAGCCGGAGGTCCACTTCCACGTGGTGACGCCCTACCTGGTGGCGGGCGTGAAGGGGACGGTGTTCGGCGTCCTGGTGCAGGACGACTACACGTCGGTGACGGTTTCCCGCGGGCACGTGGAAGTGCACGCCACGCTCACGAACGAGCGGGCCGACCTGTTCACGGGCGACATGGCGGTGTTGAGCGGGCCGATGGGGCGCCTCGAGGTGCACCGCGACCCTCACGACCGCATGCAGGCGGCGAGGATGGAGGAGGGTGACGCGGCCCGCCGCACCCGGAAGGACGCCGGCAAGCTCGTGCGCGTCGCCACCGGGGACGACCTGGGCGAGGAGGTCCTCTACGACTTCTCGACGCGCGACTTCGTCTACTTCGACAACGCGGAGTGGAAGCGCCTCGGCGACGAGCTGGATGCCTCGTTCTCCGAATCCCTCGACCTTGCCTGGCGTGACGAGTCGAGCCTCGACGGCCTCCTGGAGGAGACGAAGACGCTGCTCGGGATCGAGGAGCGCCAGAACGACACCACCTCCGCCTCGTCCTCAGGCAACCGCGGCCTGCTGGGGATCCTCCCCTGACGCACGGCGTCCGCAGGTGAGAGAGCGCTCCCTGGCGCTGCTCTGCGGCGTCGCGGCAGCGGTGGTCTTCGCCGCCGGCGGCCTCGACGGGGCGGAGCGCGCCCTCGACGATCTGCGGTTCCGGATGCTGCGCCGGCCAGCGTCGGGCCAGGTGGTGGTGGTAGCGATCGACCCCGGAAGCCTCGGCCGTCTGGATGTCTGGCCGTGGCCCCGGGGGTACCACGCCACCGTGCTCGAGAATCTGCTCCACGCCGGGGCGCGCCGGGTCGCGTTCGACCTGGATTTCTCGTCCCGGTCGCTACCCGAGGAGGACGCGGCGTTTGCCGCGGCGCTGGCCGCCGCCGACGACCGTGCGATCCTCCCGGTCTTCCGGCAGTGGCAGCCGGGCCGCGCGGCGCCGGTGTTCACCGGCCCCATCGCACCGTTCCGAGGGGCCGCCACGCTCGCCTCGATCAACATCCGGCCGGATCCCGACGGCGCGGTCCGCCGCTACCGGGCGCGCGACGAGCGGCAGGCGGGCTTGCCCGGCATGGCGCTGGCGCTGCACGAGCGCGTGGTCGGCGCTCCGGAGGAGTTCTACCTGGAGTTCGGGATCGACCCCGCGACCGTGCCGTGGATCTCCTACGCCGATGCCCTGACAGGCCGGCTTCCCGAGGACGCGGTGCGCGGACGGGCGGTGATCGTCGGCGCCACCGCCGTGGAGCTCGGCGACCAGGTGGCAGTGCCGCTGCACCGCACGCTGGCCGGCCCCGTGCTGCAGGCGCTGGCCTACGAATCGATCGCGAGCCGGCGCATGCTCCTGCGCGCGCCCCGCGCCGCGATCGTCGCCGCTACGATCCTCCTCGCGGCGCTCGCCGGGGCGCCGCTGCTGCGCGCGCCCTGGCGGCGCGGCCTGGCCGTGCTGGTACTCGCCGCCGTCGGGCTGTTCGCCGTCTCGCTCGCGGTGCAGGCCGTCGCTCCGGTGCTGCTCGACATCGCGGCACCGGGGCTCGCCCTGGCGGGGTCGTTCTCCATCGGGCTCCTGCTGCGCATCGACCAGCAGGGCCTGCGGCTGAACCGCGTCGGGGCGCTGGCGCGCCAGACCGAGACGATGATGCGGCACGTGGTCGAGCACAGCCTCGAGGGGATCGTCACCGTGGATGAGGTGTCGCGCATCGTCTCGTTCAACGCCGCCGCCGAGCGGATGTTCGGGCGGCGGACTGCGGACGCCGTCGGCCGGCCGCTGCAGGAGCTGATCGTCGAGGGCCTCCCGGATGACGGCGTTTCCGGATCCCGCGAGGGGACCGGACGCCGGCGGGACGGATCGACGTTCCTGGTGGAGATGACCCTCACCGGCTTCACCCACGACGGCCGACGCCGGCGGGTGGCGTTCCTCCGCGACGTCACCCAGAGGCGCGCGCAGGAGGCGACGCTCGCGCACCAGGCGACCCACGACGCGCTCACCGACCTGCCCAACCGGGTCATGTTGCAGCAGCGAATGGAGGAGGCGCTGGCGGTCGCACGCCGCGACGGGCGTCCGGCCGCGGTGCTCATACTCGATCTCGACCGCTTCAAGGAGGTCAACGACACGCTCGGTCACCAGATGGGCGACCACCTGCTGCGGCGGATCGCGGACCGACTTCGCCTCCCGCTCCCCACCGCCGACACCATCGCGCGGATCGGCGGCGACGAGTTCGCCATTCTCCTTCCGGACGCCGGTCCGGCCGAGGCCCAGGTGGTGGCGAGCCGCCTGGCCGCCGCCCTCAAGGAGCCGTTCGAGGTGAGCGGCCTCAGCCTCGAGGTCGACACCAGCATCGGAATCGCCATGTTCCCGGACCACGGCGACGAGGCGGCCGCACTGATCCAGCGCGCCGACGTGGCGATGTACGTCGCCAAGCGGAGACGCGATCCGTTCGCGTTCTACGACGCGGAGGAGGACTTCAACAGCGTGCGCCACCTCGCGCTGCGCGGCGAGCTGCGACGGGCGGTCGACGAAGACCACCTGTTGCTGTACTACCAGCCGAAGGTCTGCACCCAGAGCGGCCGTGTCGCCGGCGCCGAGGCACTGCTGCGCTGGAAGCACCCGCGGCACGGGCTGCTCTCCCCCGACGAGTTCATCCCGCTGGCGGAGAACACCGGACTGATCAAGCCGATCGTCGGGTGGGTGCTGCGGAGGGCGCTGCGGCAGTGCGCCGAGTGGGAGGCCGCCGGCCACTCGATCCCGATCGCGGTCAACTGCTCGGCTCGCAACCTGCTCCAGGAGGACCTGCCGGAAGTCATCGCGGCGGCCCTGGCCGCATCCGGGCTCCCGGCCGACCGGGT
>Ga0137321_1000041_pt1 | contig 52687 bp, 45 predicted proteins | sample EasRivERMZT399_2_FD_104758 | JGI IMG/M metagenome (GOLD analysis project Ga0137321, IMG submission 104758) | Soil microbial communities from meander-bound floodplain in the East River, Colorado, USA - East River MetaG ERMZT399_2 | ecosystem: Environmental > Terrestrial > Soil > Floodplain ... | reverse complement strand
GGGGAGCGTCGGCGGACGCGGGGTGACGATGGAAGTGAGCAGTGCCGCCCCACCCACCTCTGTCATTCCGGCGGAAGCCGGAATCCAGAGCGGAGATCGAATCCACCGCCGTCCTGGACCCCCGGCCTACGCCGGGGTGACGGAGGGGGGGGTCGGCGCTGCCTCGCCGCTCAGGTGGCGCGCCCGCGCGGCGGCCTGCGCCGCTTCGGCGTCGCGGCCGAGCCCGCGGAAGGCCTTCTCCTGCGCCTTCAGGATCGGGAGCAGCGCCGCGTCGCCACTGCCGGCCGCCTCCTCCGCGGCGAGCGCGCGTTCGAGGAGCGGCAGCGCTTCCGTGAAGGCGCCGCGGGCGGCGCGCAGTTCCCCCAGGCGCGCGAGGACGAAGCGCTGGTCGGCGTCGGTGTCCTTCATCAGCTTCTCGAAGACCGGCAGCGCCTCCGCGAGCGGGCGCTCCGCCTCCGCATCGCGCCCGCGCGCGAGCAGCAGCTCCGCGAGGTCCTTGCGCGAGACCGCCCCCTGATAGGGGGACGACGGCAGGAAGTTCGTGTCGGTGAGCGCGTGCCGGAGGTGGCGCTCCGCCTGATCGAGGCGGCCGGCGCGCAGCGCCTCGAGGCCGCGCTTGCGGCAGTCGCGCCAGAACGGGCGGACGTCCGGCGGCGGGGCCATGACGCCGCCCGACTTCACGTTGAAGTCCACCCGGATCGGGAAGCGGACCGCGACGGGGACGCCGCCGCGCCGCGCCGGGCGATAGCGCCACTGCTGCACGGCGGCGGCCGCCGCCGTCTCGAAGCCCAGCCCCGCCGGCGCGAAATGGATCGCGGCTAGCTCCCCGACCGAACCGTCCGCCCGGATCTCCGCGTCGAAGAGGACGATCCCCGCCGCCTTCTTCTCCCGCGCCGCATCGGGGTAGGCCGGGTCGGCCCGCGATTCCGGCACCCGCTCGGGAAACGTGATCGTCTCGCCGTCGGGGGGAGGGAGCGTGGCCAGATCCGCCGCGAAGGCGCCGGGCAGCGAGACCGCCGTCGCCAACAGCCCGACCCCCATCCAACGCCGGAAGTTCATGCTTGCTCCGTGAGCCGCCAGCCGGGACCGGCCCCGCAGGGATGCAGTAAGATACTCCTGCGATGGCCGGCCCTGCCCCCAGCGTCGAGCTGCAGACCGTGTCCTCTCTCCCTGCCTTCCGCTCCGCCCTGCGAGGTCTCGGCCCCGCTCTTCTGGCCACTTGGGTCGCCGCCGCGCCACTCGCCGCGGAGCCGCCGGCCGACCCGGCGGTGGGGCGCGGGCAGATTCGCGGCACCGTCGTCGGGATCGGCGGCGTGCCGCTCGTCGGCGTCTCGATCGTGCTGGCCCCCGCCGGCCATCCCGAGCTCCTCTACGCGACCTCCAGCGACGAGGCGGGCCGCTACGCGTTCGATCGCCTCGTGGCGGATCAGTACGCCATCCGCGCCGACGGACAGGGGCTGCCGACGGTCGTGAAGGCGGCGGTGCCCGTGCGCCCGCCATTTCGCCCCGTGCTCGACCTGCAGATGTCGCGCGGCGAGGAGGCGCCCGCTTCCTCCATGGCGCCGCCGGTCGAGCCGGAGACCGGCCGCATCGAGGCGCTCGACGGCCGCTTCCTGAGCGCCGCCGGCGAGCCGGTGGTGGAGGGGTCCGTCACCCTGCGCAAGGTCGGGGATGCGACGGCCGTCTTCTACGCGCGCACCGGCCGGGACGGCAGCTTCTCGGCGCGCGACCTGCCGGCCGGGATCTATGACATCTCGACGCGCGCGCCGGGGCTGATCCCGCTCCACCTCGTCGCCCGCACGCTTCGCGCGATGCCCGTGCTCCACCTGCGCCTGTCGGCGCCGACCTTCCCGCTCTCGTTCCGCGGCTGGATCGATGACCTGCTCCCGCTCGAGGTCGCGGTCCCTCCCCCCCACCCGCGTCCGGCGGCGATCGCACCGGCGACTCCGGTCGATCCGGCCACCCCAGCGCCGGGGGCGGCGACACCGGAAGCCGTTCCCACCAGCGGCGGATGACACCGCCGTCGCCGCGGTCCGCAGCGGCGCCGGTGGCCACGGCCGGCGGTGCGCGCCCCTCGCTCCCCTCCCGGTTCGCGCGCCTCGCGCTGGTGGCCGGGCTGCTATTGTTCCTCGCGGCGGCGGCCTGGTTTCCGATCCGCGACCCGGACCTCTGGTTCCACCTCGCGGCGGGGCGCTGGATGCTCGAGCATGGCGAGGTGATTCGCGCCGACCCGTTCTCGTTCACCGCGGTGGGCGCCCCCTGGATCGCGCACGAGTGGGGGTTCGAGGTCGCGGCGGCGTTCCTCCATCGCCTGGGCGCAGAGAATCTGCTGCTCGGGGCGAAGGTCGTCCTCGTCCTGCTGCTCGTCCCAACGCTGCTCGCGGCCTGCCGGTTCGCCGGGGCGGACTTGCTCGTCAGCGGCGCGCTGCTGGCGGCGTGGACGCTGATGTCCGCGGTCTACCTCCACGCTCGCCCGCAGGTCGTGACCTACCTGCTGCTCGCCGCGCTGATGGCGTTGCTGCTGCGGTGGAAGTTTCACGGCGGCCGCTCGCTGTGGATCCTGCCGCCGCTCTTTCTGGTGTGGGCGAACCTGCACGCCGGGTTCCTGGGCGGGCTGCTGGTCCTCGCGATCTTCCTTGCCGGAGAGGGGCTGCTGTCGTGGAGGCCGCTGCTGCGGCGCGAGCCGGGCCACTCCGCCGGTCGCGGCGAGGTGCCGCGCCTCGCCGGCGTGGCGGCAGCGTGCGTCGCCGCGACGCTGGCGAACCCGTTCGGGTGGCGGCTCTATCTCCTCCCGGGGAAGATCACCGGGTCCGCCTACATGCAGTCGGCGGTCACCGAGTGGCTGCCGTCGTGGGACGCCCGCTTGAGCCGCGACTGGGACACGCGGATCTTCTGGGGGATGCTGGTGCTGGCGCTCCTGTCGATCGTGCATCGCTTCGGGCGCACCGATCTCACGCACTTCGCGCTCGTCGTCGTGTTCGGCCTGCTGGCGGCGCGCAGCAACCGCCACATCCCGCTGTTCGGCCTGGTGGCGCTGCCGCTCGTGGCTCGCAACCTGACCGCCGCCGCGCGCCGCTTCCTGCCGCCGCGCGCGTTCGCCGGCCCGGCGCACGCCGCCGCCTGCCTCGTCCTCGCCGCGTCGCTCGCGGGCGTTTCGGGCTGGAGCGCGTGGAGCAGCTTTCCGATCACCCGGCGCGCGTCGTTTGCCGGGGGGGTGGACCATGCCCAGGTCCCCGTGGACGCCGTGGACTGGATGGAGGCGCATCACGTCGATGGCAGGGCGTTCAACGCCTACATCTTCGGCGGCTACCTCGCCTGGCGGCAGTGGCCGCGGACGACCGTCTCGATGGACGGGCGCAACGAGGTCTACGGCGAGGCGCTCGTCCGCGAGCACTACGACGCGCTGGGCGACCCGGCCGTCTTCGCCGCCTTCGACGCGAAGCACGCGCCCGAGTTCGTGCTGCTCGACGCCCGCCGACGCGATCTCGACCAGCCGCTCTTCGACCACCTGCTCGGCGCGGAGGAGTGGTCGCTCGTCCACAGCGACCGGCTGACGAACCTGTTCGTCCGGCGGATCCCGCGATTCGAGGCCATCGCGGCGGAGGGATGGTAGCGGTCGTTCCCCCGTCCGGTGGTGGATCGGGAGCTGTGTGAAACCCGGCGCGGACGGAGGCGTATGCTGATCCGTCGCACCGCCACAGGAAGATCCCATCCACCCCTCGGAGGAGCCATGTCCAACCGCCACGGAACCGCCCTCGCGCTCGCCTGCGTGCTCCTGCTCCCCGGAGCCCCTGCTCTCGCCGCGCCCGCCAAGGGCTCGGGAGTCCCGAGCCAGGCCGTAGACATCCCGTACCAGAAGTTCGTGCTGGACAACGGGCTGACGCTCATCGTCCACGAGGATGCGAAGGCGCCGATCGTCGCGGTGAACGTCTGGTACCACGTGGGGTCCAAGAACGAGAGGCCCGGCAAGACCGGCTTCGCGCACCTGTTCGAGCACCTGATGTTCAACGGCAGCGAGAACTACAACGACGACTACTTCAAGGCGGTCGAGCCGATCGGCGCCACCGATCTCAACGGCACCACCAACGAGGATCGCACCAACTACTTCGAGAACGTCCCGACCTCGGCGCTGGACCGGGTCCTGTGGCTCGAGTCCGACCGGATGGGGCACCTGCTCAAGGCCGTGGACCAGGGGAAGCTCGACGAGCAGCGCGGCGTGGTGCAGAACGAGAAGCGGGAGGGAGAGAACCAGCCGTACGCGATCTCCCGGGAGCTGATCACCAAGGCGTGCTATCCCGCCGGGCATCCTTATTCCTGGACGGTGATCGGCTCCATGGACGACCTGAGCGCGGCGTCGCTCGAGGACGTGCAGCTGTGGTTCAAGTCCTACTACGGCGCGGCCAACGCCGTCCTCGCCGTCGGCGGCGACGTCAAGGCGGACGACGTCCTGGCAAAGGTCAAGACGTACTTCGGCGACATTCCCTCGGGCCCCCCGGTCGCCCGCTTCGACTCCTGGGTCGCCAAGCGCTCCGGCGAGCAGCGCCAGCAGGCACAGGACCGGGTGCCGCAGGCGCGGATCTACAAGGTGTGGAACGTGCCTCCGACCCTCACGGCGGACGCCGACCTGCTCGGCCTCGCCGCCCGGGTCCTCTCCTCCGGGAAGACTTCGCGGCTGTACAAGCGGCTCGTCTACGACGACCAGATTGCGACCTCCGTACGGGCTTCGATGGCGGAGCGGGAGATCGGCAGCCTCTTCACCATCGACGCGACGGCGAAGCCGGGGGGCGACCTGGCGCTGGTGGAGAAGGCGATCGACGAGGAGCTGGCGCGTTTCCTCGCCCAGGGCCCGACCGAGGACGAGATGCTGCGGGCAAAGACCGAGGCGGTGTCGCGCTTCGTGCGGGGCGTCGAGCGCATCGGCGGGTTCGGCGGCAAGACCGACCGGCTGGCGGCGAGCCAGATCTACGGGGGCAGTCCCGACGCCTGGAAGACCAGCCTCGATCGCATCCGGGCGGCGACGGCGGGCCAGGTGAAGGACGCGGCCGCGCGCTGGCTGACCGACGGGGTCTACGTGCTCGAGATCACCCCCTTCCCGAAATACCAGGCCGACGCGCAAGGCGCCGACCGCGCCAAGCTGCCTGACGCCGGCGCTCCGCCGGCGGCGAAGTTCCCGCCGCTCGAAAAGGCAGAACTGTCGAACGGGCTGAAGGTGGTGCTCGCCGAGCGGCACGCGGTTCCGGTCGTCGAGATGGCGTTGATGGTGGACTCCGGGTTCGCCGCCGACCAGCTCGCACTCCCCGGGACGACCAGCCTCGCGATCTCCATGCTCGACGAGGGGACCGAGACGAGGAGCTCGCTTCAGATCAGCGACGACCTGCAGCGCCTCGGCGCGAACCTGAGCACCTGGGCGGACGTGGACACGGCGGGGCTCTCGCTGTCGGCGCTGACGGCGAACCTCGATGCCTCCCTGGATCTCTTTGCCGACGTGATCCTCCACCCTGCCTTCCCCGCCGCCGACTTCGACCGGCTGAAAAAGCAGCAGATCGCCGGCATCCAGCGCGAGAAGGCGCAGCCCGCAAGCATGGCGCAGCGCGTCTTCCCGCGGCTGCTGTACGGGGAGGGGCACGCCTACGGGCTCCCCTCCAGCGGGTCGGGGTACGAGGACACCGTGGCGAAGATCACCCGGGACGACCTCGTCAAGTTCCACCGCACCTGGTTCATGCCGAACGGCTCGACCCTGGTCGTGGTGGGCGACACCACCCTGGCGGAGCTCCGTCCGAAGCTGGAGGCGCGGTTCCAGGGATGGAAGCGCGGCACGGCGCCGAAGAAGAACCTCAAGACGGTCGCGGGCCCGTCCGCGCTCACGATCTACCTGGTGGACAAGCCGGGCGCGATCCAGTCCGTGCTCCTCGCCGCCTCCATCGCACCCCCGAAGAAGGACCCCGACGAGATCGCGCTCGCAACGATGAACGAGGTGCTCGCCGGCGCCTTCATCTCGCGGCTCAACATGAACCTCCGCGAGGACAAGCACTGGTCGTACGGCGCCTCCGGGTTCATCCAGGACGCCGCGGCGCAGCGGTCCGCGATCTACCAGAGCCCGGTGCAGACCGACAAGACGAAGGAGTCGCTCGCCGAGATGGCGAAGGAGTTCGACGGCATCGCCGGCGCGCGCCCGGTCACGGCGGCGGAGCTGTCGTCGGCCCAGAACACCCAGACGCTGACGCTCCCCGGCCGCTGGGAGACCAACACCGCGGTGCTCAACTCCATCACCGAGCTGGTGCAGTTCTCGCTCCCCGACAACTACTTCGAGACCTTCGCCGACAAGGTGCGGGGCCTCAAGCCCGCCGACGTCGACGCGATCGGCAAGAAGCAGGTGCACCGGGACAAGATGGTCTGGGTGGTCGTGGGGGATCGCGCGGTGATCGAGCCCGGCTTGGGCGAGCTGGGGTGGGGGGAAGTGCGGGTTCTCGACGCGGACGGCAACCCGGTGAAGTGAGAGGCCGCACTAGCCACAGCCCGCGTCACAACCTCGAGGGGAGGGGCGCGCCGATCGCGGCCTTCACCGTCATTCCGGCGCAAGCCGGAATCCAGAGCGGAGATCACACCCCGCGCCGATCTGGACCCCGGCTTCCGCCGGGGTGACGCGAAGGGAGCGGCGGTGCGCGTCCTCTCGGCGTCATTCCGGCGCAAGCCGGAATCCAGAGCGGAGGTCACATCCCGCGCCGATCTGGACCCCGGCCTTCGCCGCGGTGACGCTCGAACCGGGCGGTACCGCTTCACCGACCTCCGTCATTCCGGCGCAAGCCGGGGTGACGGTGGTGGGATCGGCGGTGCGTGACCGGCCACCGGCGACCCACGCACGTCCCGCCGCGCCGGAGCTACTCCTCCGACCTGATCACCCCGTAGTACCCCCGTCGCGCGCGGACCTCCACGCCGGGGCGGGTGGACTTGATCTTCACCTCGCGGAACTTGCCGTCGTAGGTCTTGTTCGTCGAGGTATAGGCCAGCAAGTACTGGCTGCGCAGCTCCTGGGCCACCTGCTCGTAGACGCCGGCGAGCTTGTCCACCGCGCTCGGGAAGAACGCCTCGCCGCCCGTCTCGCTCGTGAGCTGCTTCAGCGGCCCCTTCTGGAGCGAGCCGCCGAGTCCCACGCCGTAGATCGTGACGTTCGAGGTGCGCGCGGTCTCGACGATCCGCTTGAGCGAGAACTGCGAGTCGTTGTCATCACCGTCGGTGACGAGCACGATCGCCTTGCGGCCGTCGATCGGGTTGAGCAGCCGGAAGGCGGAGTAGAGGGCATCGTAGATCGCCGTCCCCCCCTCGGCGTAGGTCGAGTCGATCGCCTGCTTCAGCGCGGCCTTGTCCGTGGTCAGCTCCTGGAGGAGGAACACGCGCTGATCGAAGTCGATCACCATCGCCCGCTCCTCCCCCTTCAGCGTGTCCACGAACCGGTCCGCCGCCTGCTGCGCCTCGCGGATGGCGTCGCGCATGCTGCCCGAGGTGTCGAGGACGAGCGCAAGGGTCACCGGCCGCTCCTCGAGCGCGAACTCCAGGATCTCCTGCGGCGCGCCGTCCTCGGTGACCACGAACTCCTCCTGCTTGAGGTCGAGGAGGAAGCGGCCGTCCCCGTCGGTGGCGGTGGCGTTGAGCACCACCCGGTCCACCTCGGTGCGGTAGTTGATCACCAGGCGGCGGGTGACGACCGTGCTGGTCACGGTCACCCCGTCGGCCCGGTACGCCTCCACCCGGATCACGAACGGCCGTGGCTCGTCGCCGAACGCGTGGACCACCTCGTAGGGCGGCTCCTTGTCGATGAAGATCAGGCGATCGTCCACGTAGAACTCGACCTTTACGACGAGCTTCGGCTCGTCGATGGTGACCTGCGCCGCGAGGCGGCTGCGGCCGAGGACGAAGTCGTCCGGCGCCGGGCTGGTGATGCGGACCGAAAACCCGGCGCCGGTCCCCTTCGACTGGGCCTCGACGGACGACGGCCAGGTCGTGGCCGCCGCCGCGACGAGCAGCGCCAGGAGGCTGACGAGTCGCGGCAGTTCCCCGACCCCGCGCCGCGTCATCCCTGCTCCCCGGCCAGCAGCTCCAGGATCCGCCGCACCCGCTCGACGTTGTCCCCCCGCTCCTGGACCTGCAGGAACTGCCGATAGGCGATCTCGGCGTCCTTCGGCTTGCCGCTGCGGACGTAGACGTTGCCGAGGTAGAGGTAGGCGTCCGCGAAACGTGGGTTGACCTCGAGGGCGCGGCGATACGCCGCCTCCGCGTCGCCGAGCTTCCCCTGCGCGACCGCGGCGGTGCCCAGATTCAGCAGGGCGGCGGTGTCGGTCGGATCGGCTGCGGCAAGCGCCGCGAACTCCTGCTGCGCGCGCGCGTAGTCTCCGGCACGCAGCTGGTAGTAAGCCAGCTCGAAGCGCACCGGCGCGGGCACCTCCTCCGCCCCGAGGTTCGCCGCCAGCACCGCGGCGGCGCGGGCCGCATCGCCCAGGTCGGAGTAGAGCCGCGCCAGCACCAGCGCGCCGTCGAGGCCGAGCGGCTCCCCCGCTGTCGCCCGGCTCTCGAGCGCGGCGAGGGTGGCGCGCTCCTGCCTGAAGCGTTCCAGCGCCTTGCGCAACTCGCCCGCGGCCACCGGGTCGTCCACGGGCCGCTGCAGCCCCTGTTCCAGCGCCGCGACGGCGTCGTCGTAGCGGCGCGCGCGGCGGTACACCTCCCCCAACTCCAGGTACGGCTCGAGCAGATCCGGATCGAGACGCACCGCCTCGACGATCTCCTTCTCGGCCCGATCGTAGAGGCCCATCTGGAGAAGGACCTTGCCAAGCTCCAACGGGTGCTCGGCAGCCAGCGGACGCAGCGTCCGCGCCTTGCCGAGCGACGACATGGCTTCGTCGTAGAGCCCCTGCACCGCGTAGGCGGCGCCGAGGCGGTTGAAGGCCGCGGCGAAGTCGGGGCGCACGCGGATTGCCGCCAGGAACAGGTCGGCCGACTCGCTCACCTTGCCGGCGCGCAGATACAGGTCGCCGAGATGGAGGTACGCCTCGGGGAACCCCGGGTTCGACTGGATCGCCTGCCGATAGGTGCGTTCCGCTTCGTCGTCGTTCCCCTGCGCCTCGGCGAGGCGGGCGAGGCCGTCGTAGCCGGCGGCGTACGCCGCCTGCAGTTCCAGCGCGCGGTAATACTCGACGCTCGCCTCGCGCAGCTCCCCCTGCTTCAGGTGGGCGTCGCCGATCGCGATGTGCGACTGCAGGTGCCCGGGCTCGAGCTCCAGCGCGACGGCGAGCGCCGCCAGCGCGTCGGGGTAGCGGCGCACGGCGTTGTACGAGAGGCCGAGGTAGTAGAACCCCTGGAAGGAGTTGAGGGAGATCCGGGTGGCCTCCTCGAGCATCCGCACCGCGTCGAGGTAGCGGCCGGCGTCATACGCCTGGCTCCCCTCGTTCAATAGCTTGAACGAGCGGGTTCGCGCCTCGAGCGCGTCGATGGCGCGCGGCTGACCCAGGCCGATCAGCGCAACCAGAGCACAGAGGAAAAGGCCGTTCCGGAGCTTCCGCATGGGCGCCGGGATTATAGCAGCCGCGGCGCGGCCGCCCCCGCGTCCAGAATCCGCCGCGGTGCGCCGGACCTCCGGCTTGACCGGGCGCGATCGGTGCATAGATTGCCAACACGGGGGGGTGCCAGGGCGTTGATCTCCTGCGCTCGCGGAGGCCGTGCGATGAACCTCGTCCCGCCCGCCGATGCTGCTCCCGCTTCCCGGCCGCTGAATGTCTCCGCCGTGGAGCCCGCGACGTCCACGCGCGACCTGCCGATCATCGGCAAGCGCCGCAGCCTCCTCATCAACCCCGGATTCCAGGTCCAGGCGATGCTGCTCCCCACCCTCATCTCCGTCGCCACGGTGACCGGGCTGGTGATCTCGCTCTTCCTGGTCATGCAGTCCGCCAATGCCGAGCTGCCCGCGGAGTTCGGGGTGTTGCAGGGGATCTGGGATGCGGCCGAGGCGCGCTGGCTCTGGTCGAGCATTGCCGGTGCGCTCACCTTTGCGGCCCTGATGATCACGATCGGCCTGGTCGAGACGCACCGCGCCGCGGGGGCCGTCTTCAAGATGCAGCGCCACATCCACCGGGTGACCGCGGGAGACCTGGACGCGCGCGTTTATCTCCGCAAGGGGGACCACTTCCAGGATGTGGCCGAGGACTTCAACCGGATGATCGACTCGCTGCGCGACGATGTCCGTCACGATCTCGAGCAGATCCACCGGGCGCTCGACGTGCTGGGGCAGGTGCGGCCGATGGGGAGAGACGACGCGAGCGTGCGTCTGGCGGCAGCCTGGGACAGCCTGGTCGAGCTCAAACGCCGCAAGGAGAGAACGGCGGCGCGGTAGAAGCGCCGTTTGACGACATCTCCTCCGTCACCCCGGCGGATGCCGGGGGGTCCAGGACGGCGCTGGATGCAATCGCCGCTCTGGATTCCCGCTTTCGAGGCAATGCGGGAGATGGAATCCGCTCCCTACCCCCTGACGCGGCTGCGCATCTCGGCGACGGCGTCGCGCAGCCCCACCAGCACGGCACGCGCGATCACGGCATGGCCGACCTGGATCTCCTGGACGCCGTCCAGCCGAGCCACTGCCGCGACCGTCTCGTACCCCAGCCCGTGGCCGACGTGGACCGCGAGCCCGAGCTTGAGGCCCGCCTTCGCGGCCGTCGCCAGGCGCTCCAGCTCGCGTGCGGCCGCGTCGTCCCCCTGCGCGGTGCCGTAATGGTAGGCGTTCAGCTCCACGGCATCCGCTTCGGTCTTCGCGACGGCGCGCAACTGGTCGAGCTCCGGCTCGACGAAGAGCGCTACCTGCAGCCCTGACTCGTGCAGCGACCGCACCTGGCGCTGCAGCGACGCCTGGTCGAGCATCACGTCCATCCCCCCCTCCGTTGTCACCTCATCGCGGCGCTCCGGCACGACGGTCAGCAGATCGGGCTTGAGCCCCGTCGCCTCGTGGACCAGGACGGAGCTGTTCGCGAGGCGGAGCCGCAGCGGCAGCCGCGTGGTCGCCCGCAGCAGCTCGACGTCGCGCTCCTGCACATGGCGCCGATCCCCGCGCAGGTGGACGGCGAGCGCATCGGCCCCCCCCAGGCGCGCCAGCGCGGCGGCGGAGATCAGCTCGGGGTCGAGACCCTTCCGGGCCTCGCGCAGGGTGGCGACGTGATCGAGATTGACGCACAGGCGGGGCATCCGTCCTCCGATTCAGGAGCGCGTGGGGCGCGGCTTGCGCCCCCGCGCGAGGGGTCGGTCCGCTGACACGTGCCCGCCGCCTGCGGCCCCCCGCGGCGCGGCGCCGCGGGTGACCACCGGGTCGAGGAGAGCTTTCGTCAACCGCACGCGGGCATCATCGAACCAGCCGTGCGGCAGGCGGTCGTCGTGCGACGGGACCAGATAGTCGAAGTCGAGATCCAGCAGCCGGCGCGCCGAGGCCACCTGCGCGTCCCAGTCCCAGGTCCAGGGAAACTTCAACGGCGCCGGCACCCCGGCCCGGCGCCGCAGCACGTGGTCGCCGGTGAACAGCACCTTCAGCTCGCCACGATGCAGTAGCAGACAGGCGGAGCCGGGTGAATGGCCCGGGGTGTGGACGACCCACATTCCGGGCTCCACCTCGAAGTCCTGGTCGAAGACCAGGTCGGCGCCGCCGCGCACGAGCTGAGCCTCGGAGCGATGGGCGATCACGGCGCCGCCGAGCGCCCGGCGCAGCAACTGGAGCTCGCCGATCTCGTCGCGGTGCGAGAGGAAGATGTAGCGCAGCCCGCCGCAGGCGCGCACGGCCTGGATCACCCGCGGGGTGCAGGCCGGGGTGTCGACCAGGACGTTGTACTTCGGACCGACGACGAGGAATCCCTTCCCGCCGAAGGTGAGCGGTGAGCGGTCCTCGAACTCCAGCACACCCGGGAGGATCTGCCGGGTCCCGGCGGGGATCCGGGCGAGCGGGAGGCGCACCACCCCCCGGCGCTCTCCCCGGCCACGCGCCGCACGGCGCGCTCCTCCCGGCCGGCCCGGCGTGCTCTTCCCCCTAGGCACCGCCAAGCAACTCCTCGAGGCTCGCGGCGATGCGCCGGGCGGCGGTGTTGATCTCCGCTTCGTCCTCTCCCTCGATCATCACGCGCGCCAGGTTCTCGGTTCCCGAGTAGCGCACCAGCACCCGGCCGCGCATCCCGAGTTCCTCGGTCACCGCGGCGATCAGCGGACCCAGGGCCGGGTGGGAGGCGAGATCGGGGCGGGACTTGATCTTCACGTTCAGCAGCACCTGCGGATAGCGCTGCATCTCCCCCCCCCAGGCGGCGAGGTCCCCGCCGCCCAGGACGAGCGCCTCGGCCATCTTGAGCGACGTGAGGAGGCCGTCACCGGTGGTGGCGTGATCGAGGAAGATGACATGTCCCGACTGCTCGCCGCCCAGGTTCGCGCCGCGGCGCAGCATCTCCTCGAGGACGTACTTGTCACCGACCTGGGTGCGCACGAGGCCGATGCCGAGGGCCGCGAGAGCACGCTCCAGCCACAGGTTGCTCATCACGGTCGCCACGACCTCGCTCCCCTTGAGGCGTCCGCGTCGTTTCAGCTCGCACGCCGCGCGATAGAGGATGAAGTCGCCATCGAGGATGCGCCCCTCGCGATCGGCCAGGATGGCGCGGTCGGCGTCCCCGTCGAACGCGATCCCGAGATCGGCCTTCGACTCCCGCACCTGCGCCGCGAGGCGCTCGGGGTGCAGCGCGCCGCACCCGGCGTTGATATTGCGGCCATCGGGCGCGACGGCCAGGGCGACGACCTCCGCGCCCAGACCGGTGTAGAGGTCCACCGCCACCCGGAAAGCGGCGCCGTTGGCGCAGTCGAGGTGGACCTTCTTTCCCGCCAGCGACACCGAAGGGTCGATCGACGCGCGCAGGATATCGACGTAGTCCCCGACGAGCGCGACGTCATGCTCCAGGCGTCCCGGCTCAGCGGCCGTGTCGGCGGCGGCCCAGGTCCGATCGAGAACGTGCGCCTCGATCTCCTGCTCCTGGGCATCCGGGAGCTTGAACCCCTGGGAGGAGAAGACCTTGATGCCGTTGTCGCGGAACGGATTGTGGGACGCGGAGATGACCACGCCGGCGTCGAAGCCGTGCGCCCGCGTCAGCGCGGCGACCGCGGGGGTTGGCGCCACGCCGATCGAGACGGCCCGCCCCCCGGCGGCGGCGACGCCGTGGCCCAGCGCCTCGGCGAGCTGTTCCCCCGATTCCCGGGTGTCGCGACCGATCAACACCCGCGAGCCGCGGGCGCGCTGCGGCAGCGCCTCGGCGAGGGCACGGCCGATCCGGCTCACCGTGGCGCCGTCGAGGGGGAACTCCCCCGCCACCCCGCGGATCCCGTCCGTTCCGAACAATCGCTTGCCACCCGAGCTTCGACTCAACGTTAGCTCCCCTGTTTCCCGCTCAGTTTATCCGCTTTCCAATCCGCGCCACGCCCTCGCCGGCTCGCGATGGTCTTCAAGGCACGCGATGGATCGGGCGCGCCATCTGCTGCGCGACCTGTCCCCCGGGGTAGGTCCCCCCGCCGCCCCCCACGGCGACGAACCCCGCCGAGGCGAACAGATGCCGCGCGATCGCGTTGTCCTCGGCGACGGTCAGCGTCACCTCGACGATCGGCAGATCGGTGGTGGCGGCGAGATCCTGCGCTCCCTCCACCACCACCTCGAGCAGCCACCTCCCCAGCCCACGCCGCTGCCGCCCCGGCTCGATCGCAATCGCCATGAGGTCCACCGCGAGGCAGGCATCCGCGCCGTCCGCCCCCAGGCTCGGCGCACCGAGCGGAGCGCGCGTCGACGGGACGCGCGACATGCAGGTCACCGCGAAGCCTGCCGGCTCCATAGCCTCGGTGGCGATCAGCGTCCTCACCCCGGCGCCGGCCATCCACTCCGGCACCAGACGGCCGTAGTCTCCGTACGGAGCGAATACCTCCGCCGCCAGCGTCCGCACGAAGCCACGGTCGGCCGGCGTGGCCGGTCGCACCAGCCACCCAGGATGCCGCAGCATCAGGGCGTCGGCGCCGGCAGCTCGCCGCCGATCGGAAGGACTTCGATCGTCGCGATAGCGCTGCGTGGGGTGATCAGCCGCAGGCGACCGCCCTCGAGCGCCAGCGCGACCCCCGCCTGGAAAGTCGCTTCGCGCCCGTTGACCGCCACCGGCTCGGTCAGCACCCTCGTCGCCCGCCCGACCTCGCTCTCCGGACCTTCGAGGGTCGCGAGCATCGGCTGGACGCTGAGACGTCCGACCTGGAAGCCCTCCTTGACCGTGCCGCGGACCCGCGGCTCGATCGGGACCTGCTTCGTGGTCGTCGCCTCGATCCGCAGCGCGATGGAGGCAGGCGACACCGAGAGCAGCCGCGCGCCCGCGGGGAGCCTCACCACATCCGGCCCTAGCGCCAACTCCCGCTCACCGATCCCCACATTGCGCAGATCGACGATGGCGTCAATCCACTCCGGGGACAGGGTACGGGCGAGCGGCTCCGGAGCCTCGACCTCAACCGTGATCGATCCGGGGAGGTCGCCGGCCACTTCGCGACCCTCGGCCAGGTTCTCGAACTCGATCGGCACGGTCAACGAGCGAACGGCCTGGGTTTCGGTGCGGTAGAGGTTCCAGAGAAACAGCGCCAGCAGGAGCGCCAGAGCCTTGAGCAGCAGGTTCGTGGTCCAGCGGGCGCGCATGGCTCACCTGGGCGTGGGAGGGGTGGAACCGGTGAGAGAGTCTACCACCCCGCCCCGTGCCCCGCGCCCTGCCGGGCCCCGCTGGGGTGGGGGCTACTCGCTGGCGCGCGGGTGAGGCGCCCCGGCGGGCGCCTGCCCCTCCGCGTCGGCGGCCTCGACTCGCAGCCGCAGGTGTCGCCGCAGCAACGCCCGTAGCGCCGCGTCGTCCATGTCGCGGTGGAGCCGTCCCTCGAAGGCGGCCGACACCTCGCCGCGCTCCTCGGAGACGACCACCGCGACTGCGTCGGTCTCCTCCGTGATGCCGATGGCGGCGCGGTGACGCGAGCCGAACTCCTTGCTCAGCGTCGGGTGGGAGGTGAGGGGGAGGAAACAGGCGGCCGCCTTGATCCTCCCTTCCGCGATGATCGCCGCGCCGTCGTGCAGCGGCGTGTGCGGGACGAACAGGTTGACGAGCAGGTCGTACGACGGCAGCGCGTCCAGCGGGATGCCGGTCTCGATGTAGCTGCGCAGCCCCTGCTCGCGCTCGATCACGAGGATCGCCCCGATCCGGCGCTGGCCCATGGCTCGCGCCGCCAGGACGATGTCGTCCACGAGCCGCGACGGCTGCGGTGCGTAGAAGCGGCGGAACGGGAGGTAGCCGCCGAACGCCGCCAGCCCTCGGCGAATCGTGTTCTGGAAGATCACGATCATGGCGAACGGGACGTAGAACAGGATCGACCCGACGACCTGATGCACGGTCCGCAGTCCCACCACTCCCGTTCCCCAGTAGAAGACCAGGAGGAAGATGATGCCGAGGAACATGTGCACGGCGCGGGTGCCGCGGACCAGCAGGAAGACCTGGTAGATGATCACGGCGAGCAGGAGCACATCGACGAGATCGAGCAGATTGCCGAACGGCCCCGACCGGAGCTGCTGCACCGACTCGAGCATTCCGCCGCTCATCGCGCCTCCCCCGCGCGCATGGCGTCTACGAGGCGCGCCGCATCGAGCGTGGGCGCGACATCGTGGACGCGCACGATCGCGGCCCCGGCCTCGATGGCGATCGCCGAGGCCGCGATGCTGCCGGCGAGCCGATCGCCCACGGCGCGCCCGGTCACGCTGCCGAGGAACGACTTCCGCGACGCGCCGACCAGCACCGGGCGGCCCAGGGCGCAGAAGTCCCCGGCATGCGCGAGGAGCGTCAGGTTGTGACGCACGCTCTTGCCGAAGCCGATCCCGGGATCGACGACCACGCGCTCCGGCGCGATCCCGGCGGCGCCCGCGGCCCCAAGGCTCGCGGCTAGCCCGGCCAGCACCTCGGCGATCAGATCGGCATAGGCCGGCGCGGCCTGCATCGTGGCCGGCGTCCCTTGCATGTGGGTGACGATCAGCCCCGCTCCACTCGCCGCAATCCGGCGGGCCAGGTCCGGGTCGGCGCGCAGACCGCTGACGTCGTTGACGATGCGGGCACCGGCGTCGATCGCGGCGACCGCGACCTCGGCCTTCGTCGTGTCGACCGAGATCGGCACGTCGCAGGCGCGCGCGAGCGCCCGGATGACCGGTAGCACCCGCTCGAGCTCCTCCGCGGCCGGCACCGGCGCGCTTCCCGGGCGGGTCGACTCCCCCCCGACATCGAGCAGGTCGGCCCCCTCGGCCACCAGACGGAGCCCGTGCTCGACCGCGGCCTGCGGGGAGAGCGTCCGCCCGCCGTCGGAGAACGAATCGGGCGTCGCGTTGACCACCCCCATCACCAGGGTGCGCGGCCCGAGCGTGAGCACACGACCGCGGATCGCCCAGGTCCACTCCCGAGCGACGGCGGCCGGATTATCGACGCTGTAAGACAGGTGCGACACGGGCCATCCCGCCGCGCCCAGGCGGCCTCGCCCGAGCGTGGGGATCAGCTCGGCTGGTTGATCGGTCCGCTGAGCGGCGCCGGGTCCGAGACGGCGCGCTCCGGGCGCGCGTCCGGGGGCGGGGAGGTCTCCTCGGACAGCGGCCGCCCGGGCTCGCGCGCCGGCAGCTTGCCCCCCTCCATGAGGATGGCGACCTCGTGCCCGTCGAGCGCCTCCCGCTCCAACAGGTTGTCGGCGAGCCGCTGCAACTCCACCCGGTGCTCCGTGATCATGCGGGTCGCCAGCGTGTGCGCACCCTGGACGAGGCGGCGCACCTCCTTGTCGATGGCGACGGCGGTCTCCTCGCTGTAGTCCTTGTGCTGGGCAATCTCGCGCACCAGGAAGATCTGCTCCTCCTTCTTCCCGAACGACAAGGGTCCGAGTGCCGGGCTCATCCCCCACTCGCAGACCATCTTGCGCGCCAGATCGGTGGCGCGCTCGATGTCATCTCCCGCGCCGGTGGTCACCACCCCCAGGAACTCCTCCTCCGCGACTCGTCCGCCGAGCATCACCGCGAGCTGCCCGTCGAGGTAATCCCGGGTGTAGGTGTGACGGTCGTCCACCGGGAGCTGCTGGGTGACGCCCAGCGCCATGCCGCGCGGGATGATCGTCACCTTGTGGATCGGATCCGCCTGCGGGTGCAGGAAGGCGACGAGCGTGTGCCCGGCCTCGTGGAAGGCGGTATTGCGCTTCTCCTCGTCGCTCAGGATGAGGCTCTTGCGCTCCTTCCCCATCACGACCTTGTCCTTCGCCGTCTCGAAGTCGTACATCTCGACGACCTTCTTCGAGAACCGCGCCGCGTTGAGCGCCGCCTCGTTCACCAGGCTCGCCAGATCGGCCCCGCAGAACCCCGGCGTGCCGCGAGCCAGCACGGTGAGATCGACGTCCTCCGAGAGGGGAATCTTGCGGGTGTGGACCTTCAGGATTCCCTCGCGGCCGCGCACATCCGGCCGCCCGACCACGACCCGGCGATCGAAGCGGCCCGGTCGCAGCAACGCCGGATCGAGCACGTCCGGGCGGTTGGTCGCCGCGATCAGGATGACCCCTTCGTTCGTCTCGAAGCCGTCCATCTCCACCAGGAGCTGATTCAGCGTCTGCTCGCGCTCGTCGTGACCCCCGCCCAGGCCGGCGCCGCGATGCCGTCCGACCGCGTCGATCTCGTCGATGAAGATGATGCACGGGGCGTTCTTCTTCCCCTGCTCGAACAGATCGCGCACCCGGCTCGCGCCGACGCCCACGAACATCTCGACGAAATCGGACCCCGAGATGGAGAAGAAGGGGACGTTGGCCTCGCCGGAGATGGCCCGCGCCAGCAGCGTCTTGCCGGTCCCCGGGGGGCCCATAAGCAGCACCCCCTTCGGGATCTTCCCGCCCAGCTTCTGGAACTTCTGGGGGTCCTTCAGGAACTCGATGATCTCCTGCAGCTCCTCCTTCGCTTCCTCGACGCCGGCGACGTCCTTGAACGTCACCTTCTTTCCCTGGCTCGAGGAGAGCTTGGCGCGCGACTTGCCGAACGACAGCGCCTTGTTCCCCCCCGTCTGCATCTGGCGCATGAAGAAGATCCAGATGCCGATCAGCAGGAGCATCGGCGCCCAGGAGATCAAGGTCAGCAGGTAGGGGGAGTCCTTGGGCTGGCGCGCCGTCAGCACGACGCCGCGGGCGCGCAGCGTGTCGATCAGCGAGTCATCCTTGGGGGCGTAGGAGGTGAACAGCTTGGCGTGGCCGCGGGGATCCTTCTCCTTGTATTTCCCCTCGACCTGATAGCCGCTCTCTGATCCGGTGAGCACCACCTCGGCGACCCGCTCCTCCTCCACCGCCTGCAGGAAGGCGGTGTAGTTGAGCGCGTCGGAGCCGGGATTCGGGCTCTTTAGCAGCCCCCAGAGCAGGATCGCCACCAGGAACAGGACGACCCAGAGCAGCACATTCTTGAGGTGGGCGTTCAACGGGTTCTCCCTTCACTGGTTGGCGGGATCATAGCGCTCCCGGCCTCCCCTGTCTCACTCAACGTAGGTCAGGTAGGGAAGATTCCTGAACGACTCCCCATGATCGAGGCCATACCCGACGATGTACCGATCCGGGACCTCGAAGCCGACGTAGTCGGCCTGCAGCGAAACCCTGCGCCGGGCGGGCTTGTCGAGGAGGGTCGCCACCCGCAGCGAGCGGGGCTCGCGCAGCTCGAGCTGCTCTATCAGGTAGGCCAGGGTCACCCCCGTGTCGAGGATGTCCTCCACCACCAGCAGGTCGGTCCCTCTCACCTCGAACGAGGAGGTGAAGACCATCTCCGTGATCGAGCCCGCGCGTGGTGAGGGGGAGATGTCGATGAACCCACAGCGCACCGGCCGCCGGATCTGGCGCACGAGGTCCGCCATGAAGATGAACGACCCCTTGAGCACCCCCAGCGCCGCAACCTCCCGCCCCTCGTAGTCCTGGGTGATGCGCGCCCCCAGCTCGGCGACGCGCCGCCCGACCTGTTCCGCGCTGTAGAGGGCCTCGCTCGCCAGCCTCATGACTCCTCCGTCGTGCTGGAAACCACCAGCACGCGCCGCGTGGACTCGGTCACCCGGAACCGGTCGTCGATCCGGTGCCCGACCACCCACGCGACCTCGCCCGCCGCCGTCAGGAGCCCCACCCGATCGCGCTGTCCGCGCGGCACCCGCGCATCGACCAGGAAATCCTGCAGCTTCTTGCGTCCGCCGAGACCGAGCGGGAAGAACGAATCGCCGGGACGACGGCTGCGCAACTCCAGCTCCTCCCCGGCTCGCTCTCCGTCCAGGAACGCGACGCCCGCCGGGACCTGGGTAATATCCGTGCCCAGCGACCATCTGTCAACTTCTTGCAAGGTAAGGTAGATATCAGCCTCTGGCCAGGCGACCTTCCCGGGCACCCGGCAGGGCGCGTGGAACTCGCCGGCGAACGGTGCGGTCGGGCGGCGCAGCAGCAGCTCTGCCCCGTCGCGGGCGGCCTCCACTCCCGCGGCGAGATGGATCGGGCCCGGTGCCTCCCCCTCCAGAAGCCGCTCCAGTCGAGCGATCACCGCGCGGGAGGGGAAGAACTCCCCCTCCCGGAACTCGCGGAAGGCCCAGCGCAGCACACGCCGCCGGATCGCCGCCGGCTGGTCCACCAGCCCCGCCCGGTCGAGCGCCAGCCCGGCCGCGTCGCGCCGGGAGAGTTCCTGGAGCGCCTCGCGGGCCGTCCTGTCGAGGCACTCGTCGTCCTCGCGCAGCAGGTCGGCCAGCGCCGTGAGCCGTTCCGTCAACCCCGGCCCGAAGTCCGCCTCCAGGCGCGGCAGCAGGTCGCGGCGGACCCGGTTCCTGGCGAGAGACAGGTCGGCGTTCGTCGGATCCTCCCGCCAGTCGATCCCCTCGGCGCGGAGCCAGCCCACGATCGCCGCCCTCCGCGTGGCGAGGAGCGGCCGGATGTAAGGCAGGCGCAGCGGCGAGATCCCCGCGAGGCCGCGGGACCCGGCGCCGCGCAGCAGCCGGAGCAGGACCGTCTCGGCCTGATCGTCCCGGGTGTGGCCGGTCGCGATGCGCTCCGCGCCGACGTCGCGCGCCACCTGCTCGAGGAAGGCAGCGCGGGCGGCGCGCGCGCGAGCCTCCCGGCCTCCCCCTCCGGTCCGGGGGGTGGACGACGCCACTCCGCAGGTGAGCGGCACTCCGAGACGCTCCGCGGTCGCGCTCACCGCCGCGCGGTCGGCCGCCGCGTCGGCGCGCCAGCCATGGTCGAAGTGGGCGGCGTGCAGGTCCACGGACAACTGCGCCCGGAGCGCCGCCAGGAGGTGGATCAGCGCGGTCGAGTCGGCCCCGCCGGAGACGGCTACGACCACCCGGCGCGCCCCGCGCAGCAGGGCGTGGCGCTCGATCGTTGCGAGGACTGCGGCTGCAAGGGACATGGGTGACCGGTCGCGCTCAGGCGGCCGGATCGCGGTCGAAATGGTAGCGGTGACAGGACTCGAACCTGTGACTCCGCGGATATGAGCCGCGTGCTCTAACCAGCTGAGCTACACCGCCTCGAGGCTTTGGGACCGGGCATTGTAGCGGCCTGCCGGGAGGGAATCAAGGCAGCGTGCCGGTCGCCGGGTGTCTGCTATAATCCGCCGTCCGCTGGAGGCTGGCGATGACCTGCGCGATCTGTGATGAACCCACTTCCGAGTCCTCACTGCAGCGCTGCCCGATCTGCCACAAAATGTTCTGTGAGAAATGCCAGAAGAACAAGGGGGGCAAGGTCTTCTGCTCGCAGTACTGCGCCGAGTACTTCTACCATTACGAAGACGAAGACGAAGACTGACGTCCCGCCGTTCCTCCCGGAGCCCCGCCATGACCTTTCCCGCCAGCCGGATGCGCCGCCTGCGCCGCACGCCACGCTTGCGCGCGCTGGTGCGCGAGACCCGCCTCGATCCGTCCCGTTTCATCCTGCCGCTGTTCGTGCGGCCGGGCTCCGGAGAGCGCCGCGAGATCGGCGCCATGCCGGGAAACTTCCAGCTCTCCATCGACGAGATCGTCAAGGAGGCGGCCGACTGCCAGCGCCTGGGGATCGGCGGGGTGATCCTGTTCGGCATCCCGGAGCGGAAGGACGGGCGCGGCAGCACCGGCACCGACCCGGAGGGGATCATCCCGCGGACGGTGCGCGCGCTCAAGGAGACGAGCGGCGACCTGCTGGTCATCACCGACGTCTGCCTGTGCGAGTACACCGACCACGGCCACTGTGGCCTGATCGAGAACCAGGAGGTCGCGAACGACCCGAGCCTCGACCTGCTGGCGGAGATGGCGGTGGCGCACGCGCGCGCCGGCGCCGACGTCGTGGCGCCATCCGACATGATGGACGGGCGCGTGCGGGCGATCCGGCAGGCGCTCGACGCCGCCGGCTTCCCCTCGACCCCGATCCTCTCGTACGCGGCGAAGTACGCCTCGGCGTTCTACGGTCCGTTCCGCGAGGCGGCCGAGTCGGCGCCGAAGTTCGGCGACCGCCGCGCCTACCAGATGGACCCCGGTAACCACGACGAGGCGATGCGGGAGATCGCGCTCGACATCGAGGAGGGGGCCGACATCGTGATGGTGAAGCCCGCGCTCCCCTACCTCGACGTCCTGCGCGCCGCCAAGGAGCGGTTCGGCATGCCGACGGCCGCCTACCAGGTGAGCGGCGAGTTCTCGATGATCGTCGCCGCGGCCGAGCGCGGCTGGATCGACCGCCGCCTCGTGGTCCTCGAGTCGCTCACCTCGATTCACCGCGCCGGGGCCGATTTCATTCTCACCTACTTCGCCCGCGAGGCCGCCGGTTACCTCGGCGCCTGAGCGGCGCGCTCGCCGCGCGGCGGCCGCACCGCCGGCCGCGCCCTGGAACCTCCCCATGAAGACCGAACGCTCCCGCGCCCTCCTCGCCGAAGCCCGGATGCTGATCCCCGGCGGCGTCAACTCCCCGGTGCGCGCCTTCAGCGCCGTGGGGGGGGAGCCGCTCTTCCTCGCGCGCGGGGCCGGCGCCCACGTCTGGGACGTGGACGGCAACCGCTTCATCGACTACCTCGGATCGTGGGGCCCGTTGATCGCCGGGCACGCCCACCCGCGCGTCCTCGCGGCGATCGCCGAGACGGCGGCGAACGGGACCTCGTTCGGCGCCCCGACCGAGCTCGAGGTGCGGCTGGCGCGGAAGGTCGTGAGCCGCGTGCCGTCGATCGAGAAGATCCGCATGGTGAACTCCGGCACCGAGGCCACACTGTCGGCCATCCGCCTGGCGCGCGCCCACACCGGGCGCGATCGGGTCGTGAAGATCGAGGGGTGCTACCACGGCCATGTCGATGCGCTGCTGGTGAGCGCCGGTTCGGGGGTCGCGACACTGTCGATCCCGGGGACCCCGGGGATCCCGGCCGCTGTCGTGGCGCAGACGACGGTCATCCCGTTCAACGACCTCGACGCGCTGCGCGCCCTGCTCGCGGCGCAGGGGCGGGAGATCGCCTGCGTCATCCTCGAGCCGATCGCCGGGAACATGGGAGTGGTGCCGCCGCGCCCGGGGTACCTTGCCGGCGTGCGCGAGCTGACGCGAGAGCACGGCGTGGTGTTCATCCTCGACGAGGTGATGACCGGGTTCCGGGTCAGCGCCAGCGGCGCGCAGGTCCTCTACGGCATCGAGCCGGACCTGACCACGCTCGGCAAGGTGATCGGCGGGGGGCTGCCGGTCGGCGCCTACGGCGGCCGCGCGGAGATCATGGACAAGGTCTCGCCGCAGGGGCCGGTCTACCAGGCGGGGACGCTGTCAGGAAACCCGCTGGCGATGAGCGCCGGCCTCGCCACGCTCGAGCTGACCGAGGCGCCGGGGTTCTACGCGCGCCTCGAGGCGCTGTCGGCGCGCCTCGCAACCGGACTCGCGGAAGGGGCCGCACTGGCCGGCGTGCCGGCGACGTTTCACCGCGTGGCCTCGATGCAATGCGCCTTCTTCACCGCCGGGCCCGTTTCCGACTGGAGGACCGCCTCGACATCGGACACCAAGGCGTTCGCGGCGTACTTCCGCGCGCTGCTCGAGCGCGGGGTCTACATCCCCCCCTCGCAGTACGAGGCGCTCTTCGTCTCGGCGGCCCACACCGAGGCCGACATCGACGCGACCATCGCGGCGGCGCGGGAGGCGTTCACCGCGGCAGCCCGGACGCGGGGTGCCTAGCACGGACGATCCTCCCCGGACCTTCCAAGAGAGGACACGACGAAACGACGGCGTCGCGGGGACGATGGGAGGGGTGGAAGTCGCCCCCTTCACCGTCATTCCGGCGGAAGCCGGAATCCACCGACCGCCCATCTGCGTGGTCGATCTGGGCGCTCGAGCAGCGGGACGACAGGCATCGTGGCCAGCAGGATCACGACGCTCCCGGTGGACCCCGGCTTCCGCCGGGGTGACGGAGGGTGACGGTCCTCGCCATTATCCGGCGGGACGAGCCTGGCGACGTAGTAAGGGGCTTCAGTCCCGCGTCCCGCCCTTGCCGGAGCGCGGATCGGCCATCGCTGGCGCCTGCATCTCCGCCGCCACCCGCTCCGCCTCCGCCATCACGCGCAGCAGGTTCCCCCCCAGGATCTTCGCGACGTCCACGTTCGAGTAGCCGCGGGCGAGCAGAGCCGCGGTGAGCGCCGGCAGCTTCGACTCGTCCTCCATCCCTTCGGGGAGCGCGGTCGCCCCGTCGAAGTCGGAGCCGAGGCCGACGTGGTCGGAGCCGACCAGGCGCACGACATGATCGATATGCTCGACAAGGCGTGAGAGCGGGGGCGGCGGGAGCGCGCCGTCGTCGCGCTTGTCGATCGCCCACTGCGCGCGGAAGAGCCCCAGCGGATCGTTCAGGAAGCGAGCGCCGAGCGCCGACAGCTCCGCGGCGGCGGCCTCCTCCGCCCGCTGCCTCGCCGTGGCGAACTCCGGGTCGAGGAACGGCGCGTAGAAGTTGATCTGGATCACCCCGCCGTTCCCCGCGAGAGCCTGGATCATCGCGTCCGACATGTTGCGCTTGACGTCGGAGATCTGGCGGCAGGAGGAATGCGACGCGATCACCGGGGCCTTGGTCGTGCGGATCACGTCCCAGAACGCCTCGTCCGAGACGTGGCTGATATCGACGAGCATCCCGAGGCGGTTCATCTCCGCGACCACCTCGAGGCCGAAGTCGTTGACCCCACCCCAGCGCGCGGCATCGCCGGACGAGTCGATCCAGTCGTTGGTGTTCGACCAGGAGAGCGTCAGGTAACGGACGCCGAGCCGGTGGTAGGTGCGCAGCAGCGCCAGCGAGTTCTCGATCGAGTGCCCCCCCTCGATCCCCATGAGCGCCGCCACCTTCCCGGACGCGGCGATCCGGCGCACGTCCGCCACGCTCCGCGCCTGGTCGATCCGCCCGGGGTGCCGCTCGATCTCCTGCTGGAAGCGATCGATCAGCTCGAGCGTCTTGCGGGGGAACCCGTAGTCGCGGTACCCGGGCGGCACCCAGACCGAGAAGAACTGCGCGTCCACGCCGCCGCGCTCGAGCTTGCCGAGCGTCGTCTGGGCCCCTGCCGGCTCGTCCTCGAGGTGGCCGCCTTCCTCGTCGAGCCGCCAGAGCACGTCGGAGTGCGTGTCGACCACCAGCGCCTCGCGGTGGACCTTGGCAGCGTCGGGCGGCGGCGCGGCCCCCGCCACCAGGGGCAACATCAGCGCAAGAGCCAGGGTGAGCGTGAGCCGGGGCGGGGCGGCGCAGTGCATTGTGACGGCCTCCGGGCGGCTCGGGGGCGAGCCGCGAGCCGGCGCGACCGCGCCGGCGCGTCAGGATACAACCGATCGGAAGGTGGATTGCGGGCGGATGAGCGCTTGGGGGGCCGCGCGGCTCCGCCGTGGCAGCGGAGCCGCGTCGGCGGCGCTACCCGGCTCGTCCCGCGGCGCGGCGGCTGCGCTGCGGGAGGCGCAGCTCCGGGACGAACGGGATCACCTGATTCCGGCCGCCGTGCTTGGCGGCGTAGAGCGCCTTGTCGGCCGCCTCCAGCAGGAGCGGCGTGTCGGCCGCGTCGCCGGGGAGCGCCGCGACGCCGGCGCTGACGGTGAGCGCGCCGCCAGGCTGGCTCTCCTCGCCCGGGAAGGCGTGGACCTCGATCAGGCGACGGATCTTCTCGGCCAGGCCGAGCGCGTCCTCCTTGGAGGTCTCCGGCAGGATCACGGCGAACTCCTCACCGCCGTAGCGGGCCAGGATGTCGGTCGCGCGCGCGTTGTCGCGCAGCAGGCGGCCGAGCACGCGCAACACCTCGTTTCCGGACGGATGCCCGTGCGCGTCGTTGTAGTTCTTGAAGTAATCGATGTCGAAGAGCACGAGCGAGATCTGGTGGCCGTAGCGCTCGGCGCGGCGAACCTCCTCCTCGAGGCGCTCGCTGAAGTGGCGAAAGTTCTTGAGCTGGGTCAGCTCGTCCGTGATGCTCATCTCGGTGAGCCTGCCGCGCTCCTGTTGCAGCGCGGCGGCCATCTCGTTGAAGGTGCGGCTGAGGTCCCCGAGCTCGTCGCCCCCCAGCACCGGCACGCGGTGCTCGAGCTGGCCACGCTCGTAGGCGCGCGCCCCCTCGGCGAGGTGCCGGATCGGGCGGACCACGGTGAGGCGCAGCAGCGTCCACAGCGCCGCCGCGGCCCCGGCCAGGATGGCGAAGGTCGAGAGGCCCAGTCCGCGGTACTGGACCGCGATCGCGTCTGCCTCCTTGCGATTCTGCTCGAGCGTCGTCTCGTAGATGGCGAGCAGCGCCTGGAGGTGGTGCTGGATCTCCGGCAGCAGGCTGTTCTCCCGCCGCAGGCGGCTCGCCAGCTCCTCGGGGCTCCCCTGGCCGTCGTGGGCCGCCAGCAGACGTTCCGTCCTCTCGTAGTAGGGAGGGAGCGTCTCGGCGATATCGCGGACGAGATTCCGTTCCGTGTCACTGCTCATGTGGCCGCGGATGACCGCGAGCGCCCTGGCGGTCCGGTCCCGCTCGGACTCGATCGTTTCGCGCCAGAACGGGTCGCCGGTCAGGAGGTACCGCCCGACCGCCGCATCCTGCACCGCGAGCGCGTGCTCCACGTCCTTGACCGCGTTCACCTCGACCAGATCGTGCTGGACGATCCGCCGCGTCACCTCGTCGATGCGGCGATTGGCGTGGAGGACGAGCAGGAGCACCACGACCATCACCCCCGCGGTCAGCGCGAAGGTGCCGAGGATCTTGGCGCGCACGGAGAGGCCGACCGGCCGCGCGGCAGGGCGAGGATCCTGGGCTGGAGGGCTCGGGGTCATGGCGATCCGGGGGAGCGCTGGGCGCTAGGTGCGCCGCGGCTGGCGGTCCCGGGAGATGATAGTTCCCGGCGCGCGCCCCGGCCAGCAGTCCCAGCCGGCCGGGGGGAAACGCTGTCAGGGCAAGGGTTTCCGGGCCCGCTTGCCGGACGCCGGGCCAGGCCGCGGGTCAGACCCGCTGCAGCCTGGCGAACTTGGCGAGGAACTTCTTCGGGCGATGTCCGGCGAACGAGACGGTCAGCTTGAGGTCGTCTCCCAACCCCTCACGGCTCAGGACCTTCCCCTCGCCGTAGCGCGGGTGGAACACCCGGACCCCGGGTCGGTAGTCGGGCGCCTCATCGTAATGGAGGGTCGGTTCCCGCTTCGACTTCCCCTCCCGGAAGATCGCCTCGAAGTCGAGGCGCGGCTTCGCCACCCGCGCCGTCTCTCCCTCCCCCGGCAGCGGCCGGTAGCGGACCCCGTCGAGCACCGCTTCGGTGTCGAGGTGGCGCGCATCCCTCGGCTCCTCGGTCTCCACCAGGGTCGCGGGGATCTCTTCGAGGAAGCGGGATGGCTGCACCGGCATCTCGGCGCCGAAGACCCGTCGCAGACAGCAGGAGGTCAGCGTGAGCGTCTCGCGCGCGCGGGTCATGCCGACGTAGAGCAGGCGACGCTCCTCCTCGATGTCGGAGGCCGAGTCGTTCGCACGGCTGTGCGGGAAGAGCCCCTCCTCGAGCCCGACGATGGTCACGGCGGGGAACTCGAGCCCCTTGGCGCAGTGCAGGGTCATCAGCGCCACCCCCGCCTGCCCCTCGACGACATCGGCGTCCGAGACCAGCGACACCCGATCGAGAAAATCCGCCAGCCCCTGGCCGCCCGCCTCGCCGTAGTCGGCGGCGGCGGTGACGAGCTGCTCCAGGTTCTCGAGCCGCGCGCGCCCCACCTCCGGCCCCTCACCGCGCAGATGCTCGTCGTAACCGCTGCGGCGCACCACCTCGCGGACCAGCGCGTCCGGCGGCAGCGCCAGCAGCTCCCCGCGCAGCTCCTGGATCAGCTCCAGGAAACGGCGCAAGGCGTTCTCGGCCCGGGTGCCGAGCGCCCCGAGCTCGATGAGGGGCTGCACCGAGGCCAGCAGCGGCTGGCGGCGCTCGGCGGCCAGCTTCCTGAGCGCCTCCACGGTCGCCTGCCCGATGCCGCGCGGCGGCGTGTTCAGGATGCGGTCGAGGCTGATGTCGTCGGACGGGTTGGCCAGGAGCTTCAAGTACCCGAGGATGTCCTTGACCTCTTTCCGGTCGTAGAAGCGGACGGCGCCGAAGATCCGGTACGGGACCCCGGCCTGCAGCATCGCCTCTTCCAGCAGCCGCGACTGCGCGTTCGTGCGGTACAGCACCGCGGCCTCGGCCATCGTCCCGCCGCGCCGGCGGGCGGCGATCCGGCGCGCCACCCACTCGGCCTCGTCGCGGTCGGTGTAGAGGCGGCAGACGCGGATCGGCTCGCCGCGCGGATTCTCCGTGAACAGCGTCTTGCCGATCCGCTCGCGGTTGTTGCCGACGAGCGCGGAAGCGGCATCCAGGATGTGGCCGGTGGAGCGGTAGTTGCGCTCCAGCTTGACCACCCGGGCCCCCGGAAAGTCCTTCTCGAAGCGGAGGATGTTGCGGAAATCGCTGCCGCGAAACGCGTAGATCGACTGATCCTCGTCCCCGACCACGCAGACGTTGCCGCTGACCTTCGACAGGAACCGGATGAGGCGGTACTGGGAGTGGTTCGTGTCCTGGTACTCGTCCACCATCAGGTAGCGGGCATGCGCCTGCGACCGCGCCAGCACATCCGGGTATTCGGTGAACAGACGGATCGTCTGCATGATCAGATCGTCGAAGTCCATGGCGTTCGACGCCAGCAGGCGCTCCTGGTAGCGCTCGTAGACACGCGCGGTGATCGTCCCGCCGTAGTCGCGCTGCTCCTGCCGGAACTGGTCAGGGCGTTGCAGGTTGTTCTTCGCCGAGCTGATCCGGGAGAGGAGCGCGCGGGGAGGGTTGGCCTCGGCGCTGATCTCGAGGTCGCCCAACGCCCCCTTCACGACCGCGAGCTGATCCCCCGTGTCGTAGACGAGGAATCCGGGCTTGTATCCCAGCCGCTCCGCGTCGCGCCGCAGCACCCGCAGGCAGAGCGCGTGGAAGGTGGCGATCCAGGATCCCTGCGGCGCCGCGCCTCCCATCAGCGCCGCAACGCGCTCGCGCATCTCCCCGGCGGCCTTGTTGGTGAAGGTGACCGCAGTGATCTCGAAGGGGGCGACCCGCTTCTCGCGGACCAGGTGCGCGACGCGATGCGTGATGACGCGAGTCTTCCCCGACCCGGCCCCCGCGAGGACGAGCAGGGGGCCGTCGGTGTGCAGCACCGCCTCCCGCTGCGTCGGGTTGAGCTCGTCGAGGATAGAGGGTGTCATGCGCTCCAGCCAGCCGGGTGGTCGTGGGATGCGGGACCGCGGGACTATACAGGGCTACGGACGGCCGGGCAACCGGGCTCCCTCACTCCACGGTGACACTCTTCGCCAGGTTGCGGGGCTGGTCGACGTCACAGCCGCGGCGCAGCGCGATGTGGTACGCGAGGAGTTGCAAGGGGACCGCCAGGAGCATCGGCGTGAACAGCTCGTCGGTCCGCGGAATCGTGATCAGATGATCGGCCTTCTGCTGCAGGTCCCGATTCCCCTCGCTCGCCAGCGCGATGAGGATCCCGTCGCGCGCCTTCACCTCCTCCATGTTGGCCAGCATCTTGTCGTACGTCGCCGTGTCGGGGGCCAGCGCGACGACCGGCATCTTCTCGTCGATGAGCGCGATCGGACCGTGCTTCATCTCCCCCGCCGGGTACCCCTCGGCATGGATGTAGGAGATCTCCTTGAGCTTCAAGGCCCCCTCGAGCGCGACCGGGTAGTTCAGCCCGCGTCCGAGGAACAGGAAGTCGGTGGCGTGGAAGAAACGCTTCGCGATCTCCTCGATCTCGGGATCGCGGGTCAGCACCTTCTCCATCTGGCTGGGGACGCGGCTCAACTCGAGCAGGTGCGCGCGGATCTGCTGTGGGCCCAGGGTGCCGCGGACCTGCGCCAGGTAGAGGGCCAGCAGGTCGAGCGCCGCGAGCTGCGCCGTGAACGCCTTGGTCGAGGCGACCCCGATCTCCGGGCCGGCGTGGGTGTAGAGCGTGCCGTCGGCCTCGCGCGTCACCATGCTCCCCAGGACGTTGCAGATGGCGATGCTGCGCGAGCCGCGCCGCTTGGCCTCGCGCAGCGCCGCCAGGGTGTCCGCGGTCTCTCCGGACTGGGTCACGACGACGGTGAGGCTGTCGCCGTCGACCAGAGGGTCGCGATAGCGGAATTCCGAGCCGTAGTCGACCTCGACCGGCAGGCGTGCCAGCTTCTCGATCAGGAACTTCCCGACCAGGCAGGCGTGCCAGGAGGTGCCGCAGGCGACCAGATGGACCTTGCGCGCCGCGCGCAGCGCCTCGGCGCCGAGCTCGATCTCGTCGAGGTAGACCTTCCCCTCGTCGAGCGAGAAGCGTCCGGCGAGGGTGTCGCGAATGGCGCGCGGTTGCTCATGGATCTCCTTGAGCATGAAGTGCTTGAATCCGCCCTTCTCCGCCATGATCGGATCCCAGGTGATCCGCTGCGTCGCCCGCGTTCGGGAGTTCCCCTTGAGATCCATCAGGCGGACGCCGGTGGGCTCCAGCACCGCTACCTCGCCGTCGTCGAGGAAGAACATGTCCCGCGTGTGGCTCAGGATCGCCGGGATGTCGGAGGCGATGAAGTATTCGTCCTCGCCGAGCCCGACCACCAGCGGCGGGCCCATCCGCGCCCCGACGATCTTGTTCTCCTCCTGGACGGACAGGCAGACGATGGCGTAGATCCCGGTGAGCTGCGGCAGTGCCGCGCGCACCGCCTCCTCCAGGTTGCCGTGGTAGTGCGACTCGATGAGGTGCGCGATGACCTCGGTGTCGGTCTCGGTGCGGAAGGTGTGGCCGGCGTTGCGCAGCGACTCCTTCACCTCGAGGTAGTTCTCGATGATGCCGTTGTGCACGAGGACGATCCGGCCGGTGCAATCGCGGTGCGGGTGGGCATTCTCCTCGGTCGGGCGGCCGTGCGTCGCCCAGCGGGTGTGGCCGATGCCGAAGAGACCCTCGAGCGGCTGAGCCGCGAGGCTCTCCTCGAGTTCGCGCAGCTTCCCCGCGCTGCGCCGGACCTTGAGTTCGCCGTGATCGACCACGGCGACCCCCGCGGAGTCGTAGCCGCGGTACTCGAGGCGCTTGAGGCCATCCATCAGGACCGGGACGACCCGCTTCGCGCCGATGTAACCGATGATCCCGCACATGGCGTCACTCCCCTTGGCTTCGCTGCCTACCGGCGGCCGCGCCGGGCCCGGCCAGTGCGCGGCGCCGCCGGCGCGGAGGCGCGCGCGGCCCTGGCGGCCCGCAACTCGCGGTCGCGCCGCATCGCGTCCGCCCATCCCGGCTTGTTCGTCTGGCGGGTGCGGCTGATCGCGAGCGCACCCGGCGGGACATCCTGGACAACGGTCGTGCCGGCGCCCACGTACGCCCCTCGCCCGACCGTCACCGGGGCCACCAGCTGCGAGTCGGATCCGATGAACACGCCGTCGCCGATCACCGTCGGGTGCTTGTGGGCGCCGTCGTAGTTGCAGGTGATCGTCCCGGCCCCGACGTTCACCTTCCGGCCAATGACCGCATCCCCCAGATACGACAGGTGGTTGGCCTTCGACCCCTTGCCGATCCGGGTCTTCTTCGTCTCCACGAAGTTCCCCAGGTGGACCTCCCCTTCAAGATCGGTCCCCGGACGGAGATTTGCCATCGGTCCGATGCGGCTCCCCGCGCCAACCCACGAGGCCTGGATGAGGGAATGGTCGAGGAGGACGCAGTCGTCGCCGACGGTGGAGTCCTGAACCCGGACGCCAGGATGGACGACGCAGCGCCGGCCGATGCGAGTCTCCCCTTGCAGGGTGACGCCCGGGTGCAGGACCGTGTCGCGCCCGACCCGCACACCCGGCTCGACGTCGGTGCGCTCCGGGTCCAGCACGGTCACCCCCGACGCCATCAGCCGCCCCAGGGTGCGCCGCACCATCCAGCGCCCGACCCGCGCCAGCTCGGCGCGATCGTTCACCCCCATCACCTCGTCGGGGTCGTCGTGCTTGAGCGCGAGGACCCGGCCCCCGCGAGCGCGCAGGCCGGCGACGGCGTCGGTGAGGTAGTACTCCTTCTGCGCGTTGTGGTGCTTCCCACCGCGCACGGCGTCCCAGATCCGCTCGACCTCCACGGCGTAGATCCCGGTGTTGATCTCCGCGATTCGCCGCTCGGTCGCGTCAGCGTCCCGGTGCTCCACGATCCGGAGCACCTCCCGGCGCTCGGCCCCCGGCCCGCGGAGGATCCGGCCGTACCCCGTCGGGTCTGGCAGTTCGGCGGTCAGCACGGTCGCGGCGGCGCGCGCAGCGCGGTGGTGACGCAGCAGGCGCCGGAGGGTGCGCGCCTCGATGGCGGGGACATCCCCCGCGAGGATCACCAGATCGCCGCGGGCGCGACGCAGCAACGGTTCGGCCCGCAGCAACGCGTGCCCGGTTCCGAGCTGGCGCGCCTGGAGGGCAAAGACCAGCCGCGTCCGTGCGAGACCCAGGCGCGCCGCCTCCGCCTCGACGACAGCACGGACCGCGGCCGCCTGATTGCCGAGCACCATCACGATCGTCTCGGGGCGCAGCGGGGCGACCGCGGCCAGCGTGCGGGCGATCATCGGCCGGCCCGCCACCGGATGGAGGACCTTGATGGTCGCGGAGCGCATCCGCTTCCCGAGTCCGGCGGCGAGCACGACGACATGCGTCGCGCGTCGGGCGCTCATCGGTGCGACCTTAGAGGCGGGAGGAACCCTGCGACGAACGCCGAGATCATCCGGCAGGCTTCCGGTCCGCCGCTCCGACGATGGCGTCGAAGTCCGGCTCGCCGTGAAGCGAATCGAAATCGGGGTCCTGCCGGGCGTGGAGACGGCACGCCGGGTCCAGCTCCACCGCCCGCCGCAGCGCCGCGAGCGCACGGGTGCGATCGCTGACCTGGGCGTAGGCGGCGGCCATGGCGTAGTGGACCTTGTCGCTGTCCTGTTTGAAGCGCAGCGCCTTGTCGAAGAGCTGCAGCGCCTCGTGGTGCTGCCCGCGGTTGCTCAGCACGACACCCTGATAGTAGTGGTCGTCGAACCCCTGCGGACTCCCCGCGGTGACGCGCTGATTGCGGCAGAGGTTGATGTACACCCTGGCGCGATCGACCAGATCGCGTTCGGCCGGGTGGGTCTCCATCATCTTCGCGAACATCTCCTCCGCCCGGAGGTAGTCGCGCTTCTGCAGCGCGGTCATGGCTCGCTCGTAGTCCGCCAGCGCCTTGAGGTAGGCGGCCGAGACGTACGGAACCGCCGGGAGCACCACCTTCACCGGTTGCGGGGGCGTGGAGGACCTGGACTTCTTCGGGGGCACGCCGCGCTCCTTCGCACTGGCCTTCCGGGCGGACGCGGCTTTCGCCTTGCTGGCCGGGGGTTTCGACCCGGCCTTGCGGGCCGGGGCCTGCTTTGCGGCCTTGCGGACCGCGGCCTTCTTCCTCACGGGCTTGGACTTGGGACGCTGGGCCGTCCTCGCCTTTCGAGGACTCGGTTTTCTGGCGGGCATCGTTTGTCGACCTCCCAGACAGGAGCCTGCGGGCGACCGAAGTGCTGCTTATATATTATTCCGCCGCGCCAATGCAAACCTCCGCGTCCTCAAGCAGTTTGCGCCGCCGGGCGGGGCCCTCCCCCCCCCCAGCGGCCGCCACCGTGGGGGAGGGCGCCGGGTGGCACGTTTGAGCGCCCCGGCCGGGAGCGGGGAGGGCGGCATCTACCTGGGGTTGGGCTCGAATCTGGGGGATCGGCGGACGTCTCTCGCCACGGGACTCCAGAGGCTCCAACGCCTCGGGGTCGTTCCAGTCCGCTGCTCACCGATCTACCTGACCGAGGCGGTGGCCCGCTCCCCACAGCCCGATTTCCTCAATCTGGTGGTCGAGGTCAGAACGATGCTCCTTCCCGGTGCGCTCCTGACCGCCATGCAGGAGGTCGAGGTCGCGCTCGGCCGGCCTGCCCGGCGAGCCGCGGGCGGGCCGTCACCGCGGACCCTCGACATCGACCTCCTGCTCTATCGAGACCGGATCCTGCGGTCGAGGCGACTGAGCGTGCCGCACCTCCGGCTGCACCTCCGGCGCTTCATGCTCAGACCCCTGGCGGATCTGGACGCCAGTATCGTGGTGCCGGGGACGGGACGAACGGTGGCTTCGCACCTCGCCCTCTGCCCGGACCGTGCGGCGGTGACCCCCTATCTCCCCGCCCCCGCGCTGCCAACGGCCGGCGGCCGCGCGCGCCCCCAGCCTTGAAAGCCGCCGGGGGTTCCGTTACGATTCCGGTCGGCCAACCAACTCTCGAGCCCCGGTCGCATCCATGAAATACAAGTTCATCGCGGTGGAAGGACCGATCGGAGTCGGCAAGTCGAGCCTCGTCAACCTCTTGGCAGCGCACTTCAACGCCAGGATGGTCCAGGAGGATGTCGACAACCCCTTCCTGCGGGACTTCTACCAGGACAAGGCCGGGTCGGCATTCCAGTGCCAGCTCTTCTTCCTCCTCAGCCGCTACCGCCAGCAGATGGAGTTGCAGCAGGCGGACCTGTTCGAGCAGGCTACCCTGTGCGATTACCTGTTCGCCAAGGACAAGATCTTCGCCTACTTGAATTTGAGCGACGAAGAGCTGATGATCTACGAGCGTTTGTACCCTGTGTTGGAGGAGAAAGTCCCAAAGCCCGACCTGGTGATCTACCTGCAGGCATCGACCGAGGTGCTGCTGGAGCGAATCCGGCGTCGCAGCCGTGACCTGGAGAGGGAGATCGCCGAAGGGTACCTGACCGAGGTGAACCGGGCGTACAACTACTTCTTCTTTCACTATGACGCTACCCCGTTGCTCGTGATCAACACGTCGGAGATCGACTTCGTGCATCGGGGAGCGGATCTGGAGGAGTTGATCCGTCAGATCGAGGGGATGGAAAGAGGGACGCGTTACTTCGTGCCGCTGGGATCGGGCGACTGACCTGGACGAGCACGGCGCCGCGGACCTTCCCCCTCGCCGAGCCCTACCGAGCTTTTCGGTAATCCATCCCCCAACCCTTTAAGGGCGTTCGCGCCCTGGGTGGGGAGAAGGGAGAACCCCGATGAGCGCTGCTCCTGATCGATCTGTCGTCACCGCTCCTGACCTCGCCGCCCGCAAGCGGCGGGGTGAGCGCCTGACGATGCTCACCGCCTACGACACCCCCACCGCCCGCATCCTCGATGAAGCCGGCTGCGACGTCATCCTGGTCGGTGACTCGGTCGGGATGGTCGTGCTGGGTCGCGACACCACGCTCCCGGTCACCCTCGACGAGATGATCCATCACACCAGCGCGGTGCGCCGGGGGGTGTCGCGCGCGCTCCTCGTCGGGGACATGCCGTTCCTCTCGTACCACACCTCCCCCGCCGACGCGGTTCGCAACGCCGGCCGCTTCGTCCAGGAAGCGGGCGCCGCGGCCGTGAAGATGGAAGGAGGGCGCCGCCGCCTGCCGGTCGTGCGCGCCGTGCTCGACGCGGAGATCCCGGTGATGGGGCACCTCGGCCTCACCCCGCAGTCGTTCCATCGCCTGGGTGGCTTCCGGGTCCAGGGGAAGAGCGCCGAGGCGGCGCACGAGCTGATGGAGGACGCGCGCGCGCTCGCGGACGCCGGGGTGTTCGCGCTGGTGCTGGAGGGGATCCCGGCGGATCTGGCCCGGGCGATCACCCGCGAGGTGCGTTGCCCCACGTTTGGCATCGGGGCCGGACCCGACTGCGACGGGCAGGTGCTGGTGCTGCACGACCTGCTCGGGCTCACCTTCACGCCGCCGCCTCGGTTCGTCCGCCGCTACGCCGATCTCCGGCAGGTGATCGGCGAGGCGGTTGGCCGCTATCTCGAGGACGTGCGCGACGGGAGTTTCCCGGCGGCGGCGGAGACGTATGCCACCCCCGCGGGGTTCGCCGAGGAGATCCGCACCCGCTACGGGTGCTGACTCAGCATGGCGGCGACGATGCGAGTCATCGAGACGCCCGAGGCGCTGCGCCAGGCGTCGCGCGCGGCGCGACGCGAGGGGCGGCGGGTCGGCCTCGTGCCGACGATGGGGGCGCTCCACGCCGGGCACCTGAGCCTCGTGCAGGAGGCGCGCCGGCGCGCCGACGTCGTGGTGTTGAGCATCTTCGTCAACCCGACCCAGTTCGGCCCGGAGGAGGACTTCGCGAGCTACCCTCGCGAGCTGCCGCGCGACACCGCGCTCGCCGGGGAGGCGGGGGTGGATCTCCTCTTCCACCCGTCGTCGACGCAGGCGCTGTACGCCCCGGGGGAGGCCACGCGGGTCACGGTGTCGCGGCTGACCGCACATCTGTGCGGCCCGTTCCGGCCCGGCCACTTCGAGGGGGTTGCGACGGTCGTCACCAAGCTGCTCGCGATCTGCGAGCCGGAGGTGGCGATCTTCGGCCGCAAGGACTATCAGCAGTGGCGGGTGATCGAGCGGCTGGTCCGCGACCTGATGCTCCCGGTCGAGATCGTCGGCGCACCGCTCCTGCGAGACGCGGATGGCCTGGCGCTGTCGAGCCGCAACGTCGCGCTGGGAGCGGAGGGGCGGCAGGCGGCGCTCAGCCTGCCCCGGGCGCTCGCCGCGGGGGCCGCAGCGGTGGCGGCGGGAGAACGCTCGCCGGAGCGTCTCCTGGGACTCATGCGCGCGGTCGTCGCGGCGGAGCCGCGGGCCCGGGTCGAGTATCTCGAGGCGGTCGATACCCGGGAGCTGCAGCCGCTCGCACGGATCGAGGGGAGTGCCCTGCTGGCGGGGGCGATCTTCGTGGGGCGGACGCGGTTGATCGACAATCGCGAGGTGGATGCGCCGTAGAACGGTTGCATGCCGGGCCACCTCCGCGGAGGGGCCCAGGCGAGGGAGGCTTGACCAGCGATGAGACGCTCGTTCCTGTGGTCGAAGATCCACCGGATCCGGGTCACGGAGACGGATGCGGGGTATGAGGGGAGCCTGACACTCGATCCCAGGCTGATGGCGGCGGCGCGCATGCTGCCGTATCAGAAGATCGAGGTGTACGACGTCGACAACGGCGAGCGCTTCTCGACCTACCTCATCGAGGGGGAGGCCGGGAGCGGGGTCTGCTGCGTGAATGGCGCCGCCGCGCGGCGCACGGCGGCCGGGCACCGCATCATCGTGGCGACGTACGCCGACCTCGAGCCGGAGGAGATCGCCGCGCACGTCCCCTGGGTCGTGCTGGTCGACGCGGAGAACCGCATCACGCGCGAGAGTCGCGAGATCGTCGCGGGAACCCGGGTCGGGTAGGGACTCCGCGGCGGGCCGCCGAGCCGTCTCAGGCCTGACCGTCTCCGCTGACGGAGATCCCCTCGAGAAGCACCGTGCTCACCGCATGGCCGCTCGCGAGCCGTCGCACGTCGGTCGCGACCGCCACGATCGCCTGCAGGAGATCGCGGACGTTGCCCGCGATCGCGATCCCTGCGACCGCCTCCCGCGCCTCGCCGCCCCGCACGGCGCGCCCCAGCGCGCCGACGGAGAAATCGCCCGAGATCGGGTTGATGGTGTGCAGCCCCATCACCTCCTCGATCAGGAGCCCCTCCCCCACCCGGGAGAACAGCTCGGCGCGGCTCTCGCCGGTCGGCAGGAGGCACAGCGCCGTCGCCTCGGGGGCGGGCGGCGAGAGATACGAATCCCGGCCCGCGTTCCCGGTCGGGGCCTCCCCCATGCGGCACGCCGAGAACCCGGTGTGCAGGAAGCGTCGCAGCACCCCCCGCTCCAGCAGCGTCGTCGCGCTCGTGGCGACCCCCTCGCCGTCGATCGGGGTGCTGTCGCAGCCGCCGGGAAGGCGCCCGTCGTCGCGCAGCGTCACGGCCTGCGAGGCGACCGCGCGGCCGACCTGTCCCGCGAACAGCGACCTCCCCTTGAGGGCGTGGTCGGCGTAGAAGACGGGCGCGAGCGCGTCGAGCAGGCCGTCGACCACCTCCGGCGCCAGCAGGAGCGGTGCGCGACGCGAGGGGCAGGGACGGCCACCGAGCTTGGCGACGGCGCGGGCGGCGGCCTCCGCACCGATCGCCTCCGCTGCGAGCGCCGCGGGCGAGACCGCGAAGTCCATGAACATCCCGGACTGCGCCTCGGACCCTGCCTCCGCCACGACATCGACATAGGCAAAGGCGCGCGTCGTCCGGTACTCGTAGCAATAACCGCCGGCGCGGGCGAGCAGGATCGACCCCGCGGCATCCTGGTAGCGCGCCTCCCGGATCCGGCGGACGCGTGGATCGTGCGCCAGTGCGGCCGCTTCGAGCCGGCGCGCGAGATCGACCTTGGCCTCCGTCGCGAACGACGCGAACGCCGGATCCGCGTTGCCGTCCAGATCGGGCGGGCTCGCGGCAGGCGGCAGCCGGTGTGACGGGTCGTGGCCGGCCTCCTGCGAGGTTTCCACCGCCCGGCGCACGGCAGCCTCCACCCCGGCGGGGCTCAGATCGGTCGTGTGGGCGAACCCGACGCACCCCTCCCGGATCACGCGGACGCCCGCGCCGCGGATCTCCTTGTTCTCCACGGTCTCGACGCTGCCGCGCGCGACAGCAATCGACTCGAGCGCCAGGTCCTGCACGTAGACGTCCGCCTCCGTGAGCCGGAACCGCTCGAACGCCGCGAGCGCGGCGGCGAGCACGGCGCCGTTTGCGTCGCCCGTCATCCCGCCTCCGGTCCGGCGACGCCGCCCACGACGATCCGCGGGATCCGCAGCGTCGGCTGCGCATCGGCGACCGGGACTCCCTGGCCGTCCTTGCCGCAGGTGCCCACTCCGAAACCCAGATCGCGCCCGACGCGATCGATCGAGGCCAGCACGTCCGGCCCCGTTCCGATCAACGTCGCATCGCGCAGCGGCTCGGCGATGACGCCTGCCCGGATCCGGTACGCCTCGCTGACCGCAAACACGAACTTCCCCGAGGTGATGTCGACCTCGCCACCTCCCATGCGGGAGACGAGGATGCCGTCGGCGACCGAGCGCACGATCTCCTCGGGATCATCCTCCCCGGGCAGGATCATCGTGTTGCGCATCCGCGGGATCGGCGGGTAGCGATAGCTCTGACGCCGGCCATTGCCGGTACGCGGCGCCCCCAGCTCGAGCGCCGATCGGCGCGAGTGCAGGAAGCCTCGCAGCACGCCGTTCTCGATCAGCACCACCCGGCGGGTCGGCTCCCCCTCGTCGTCAATCATCGACGAGCCGCGGCAGTAGGCGAGGGTGCCGTCGTCCACGACCGAGATCGTGTCGGCCGCGACCTTCTCGCCGACGCGTCCCGCGTAGATCGACAACCCCTTCTTGACGAAGTCCCCCTCGAGCCCGTGCCCGCACGCCTCGTGCACCATGGTCCCGCCGGCACTGCTGCCGAGCACGACAGTGAACGTGCCCGCCGGCGCCGGGACCGCATCGAGCTGCAGGACCGCGAGGCGCGCCGCCTCCCGGCCGACGCCGTAGGGGCGGTGCGCGTCGAAGAGATCGAACCCGCGCGCCTCCGCGATCACCTCGGTGCCGCTGCGGGTATCCTCCGCCTGGCGGGCGATCGCGGTGCAGTAGAGGGTGGTGTAGGTGCGCCGATCGTCCTCGCACACCCCTTCCGAGGTGGCGATGCGCACCTGCTGCTCGCTGTCGAGGTAGACAGCCGTGACCTGCCGCACACGGGGATCGAACGCGCGGGCGCCGCGATCGGCCGCGCGCACCGCCTCGACCTTCTCCGCCAGCGGCACGTCGAGGGGGCGCCGCGCGATGGGAGGGGCAGGGCGCCCCGCCGGAGGTCGGAACGGTGCCGGGTGGAGCCGCCGCTCCGCGCCCAGGGCCGCGGCGAGCTTCCGGGCCGCCTCGAGGAGGCCGTCCGCGTCGCCGCGGTTGCCACTCGCAAACAGCGTCCGGTCCCCCGCGACGAGTCGCAGCGCCACCCCCGCGTCCTCGCCGACGCTCGCCTCCTCGACGCGACCGTCGTCGAACCGCACCGAGGTGGAGAGGCGGCGCTCGCTGTAAACCTCGGCGAAGTCGCCGCCGCACGCCAGGAGCGAGTCCAGGAGGGTGTGCAGCAGCTCCGGCGGGAGAGTGGACACGACGCGTGCGCTCAGCCGAGCTTGGCTTCGAGGTCGGCCTGGAGCTTCGTGAACAGCGCCCGCGCCTGCTCGCGGGTGTCGTCCTCGCTCCCGGTCGTCTCGATCGTGTAGTGCGCCAGCTTCACCTTCTCCGCCGTCGGCATCTGCGCCCCGATCCGGAGCAGCGCCTGCTCGCGACCGATGCCGTCGCGCGCGGCGAGGCGCCGGAGCTGCTCCTCGACGGAGCACCAGACCACCACCAGGCGGTCGAAGCGCTTGTGCGTGCCCGACTCGACCAGGAGCGCGGCGTCGGTCACCACCACTCGATCCTCGGCGAACAGGCGAATCTCCTGGTGCAGGCGCTCTTCCTCCTTCAGGACGAGGGGATGGACGATTCCGTTCAGCGCCCAGCGATCGCGCGGGTCGGCGAATACCCTCTGGCCAAGCACCCGACGATCGATGCTCCCCTCGCCGTCGAGGATCTCCCGGCCGAACCGCTCGAGCACCGGCGCGTACGCGGCGCCCCCGGGACGCAGCAGCTTGTGGACGATCTCGTCGGCGTCGATGATGATCGCCCCCAGCAGCCCGAGCTCACGAGTCACGAGGCTCTTGCCCGAGGCGATCCCGCCGGTCAGCCCGACGCTGAGGATGCGTGCGATCACACCCGTGGCCTCACCGGCCGCCGAGCGCGCGGGCGGCGTCCAGGGTGTTGCGCAGCAGCATCGCGATGGTGAGCGGGCCGACCCCTCCGGGCACCGGCGTCAACCAGCCCGCGACCTCGCGCACCCGGCGCGGGTGGACGTCACCGACCAGCGTCGACCCCTTGCGGCGCACCTCGTCGAGCCGCTCGGGATCGTCCCCGAACAGGTCGGTCGCCTCCGCCTCCGACTCCACCCGGTGAATCCCGACGTCGATCACGACCGCCCCGGGGCGGACGTGTTCCTCGGTGACGAGCGCCTTCTTCCCGGCAGCCGCGACCAGGATCTCGGCCTGCCGCGTCACCAGCGCGAGCTCACGCGTGCGGGTGTGGCAGACGGTCACGGTGGCGTTGGCGGCCAGCAGCAGGGTCGCCAGCGGGCGTCCGACGATGCCGGATCGGCCGAGGACGACGGCCGGCGCGCCGGTGAGCGGGATACCGCTGCGCCGCAGCAGTTCCAGGATCCCCGCCGGGGTGCACGGGACGAAACCGGGCCGTCCCTGCTGCAACCGCCCCACGTTGAGCGGGTGGAAGCCGTCGACGTCCTTGCGGGGATCGACCGCCTCGAGCACCTGGGGTGCGTCCACCTGGGCCGGGAGAGGTAGCTGCACCAGGATTCCGTCGGTCTCCGGATCGTGATTGAGCCGCGCCACCGCCGCGAGCACCTCGTGGGTCGTGGCCGTTCCCGCCAGGCGCGTCAGGCGCGACCGGATCCCGGCCTGCTCCGCCGCCTTCGCCTTGTTGCGCACGTAGACGGCCGAGGCGGGATCGTCCCCGACCAGCAGCACGCAGAGGGACGGGGCGCGGCCGCCGCGCGCCGCGAGGAGCACGACCTCGGCGGCCACCTCGGCGCGAATCGCCTGCGCCACGCCGCGCCCGTCGAGGACGCGGGCGGTCACGAGACCCGCGACCTCACGATTTCGATTCCAGGAACACCTTGCGGAACGGGACGGTGAGGTCGAACGTCTGTAGCCCTTCGGTCTCGATGGGGATCACCAGCACGAAGTTGTCCCAGCTGCCCGGCATCTCCTCGAACACCAGCAGCTTGCGCACCTTGCCGCCCGGATCGATCGTCAACGGACGGTCGTAGACGATCTTCTGCACCTGCCCCATGGTAAGGACGCGGCCGCTGCCAAATGCCTGGTACAGCAGCGTGTAGTCGGCGCCGTAGGTCACCTGGTCCGTGTTCGTGACCAAGCGGCACGTCGTGGGGTTGAGGTGGCGCGTCTGCCCTTCCGTATTGCGCAGCGAGAGGAGGATGGTGTGCAGCTTCAACTCGCTCCCTGGCGGCGGGGCGAACGGGTCGAGCGCGATCCCGAGCGTCGCCTCCACCATCCGCCGGCGAGGGGCGCCGGTCACGTAGGAGATCTCGGCGGTCAGCCCCTCGCGCACCGCGGTCACCATCTCGATGCCGCCGCTCATCGAGGTCGCGACCCCGACCGCGGGCACGATCGTGTACGGGCCGGTCCGCTTGCGGTCCTTGGCACCGCTCGATGGCACCCACAGCAGCAGGAGGAGCAACCCCGCGAACGCCACGCCAGCCACTCTACGCATTGGCGAACCTCCCGCGGGTCGCGAGCCGGATCGAGCCGCCGCTTGCGAGCCCGCCGTCGCTGACTGTATCGGACCCTCCTCGGGAGGGTCAACCGCGGGCCCCGGAATGCCGCTCCGGCGCCGGTTTCCTTGACGCGTCCCGAGGCGTGTGTACGATAGGCGGATCGCGACACCAGGCCCCTCTACCGAGCCCCCCGCGGGGCGCCGGAGCGTGTTCGACCCGATGAGCATCGACAAGATCACGATTCGCGGCGCGGCCGAGCACAACCTCAAGCGGATCGACCTCGACATTCCGCGCGACCGGCTGGTTGTCATCACCGGCCTGTCGGGCTCGGGGAAGTCGTCGCTCGCGTTCGACACCATCTACGCCGAGGGTCAGCGCCGGTACGTCGAGTCGCTCTCGGCGTACGCCCGGCAGTTCCTCGAGCAGATGGAGAAGCCCGACGTGGAGTCGATCGAGGGGCTGTCGCCCGCCATCTCGATCGAGCAGAAGACGACCTCGCGGAACCCGCGCTCGACGGTCGCCACGGTGACCGAGATCTACGACTACCTGCGCCTGCTGTTCGCGCGCGCCGGCCGCCCCCACTGCCACAAGTGCGGCCGCGAGATCGCCAGTCAGACGGTGCAGCAGATCGCCGACCGCCTGCTGGCGCTTCCGACCGGGAGGCGCTTCCAGGTGCTCGCCCCGATCGTGCGCGGACGCAAGGGGGAGTACCGCAAGGAGCTCGAGTCGGCGCAGCGGCGCGGCTTCGTGCGGGCCCGCATCGACGGCGAGGTCCACGATCTGGCGCGGCCGCCGAAGCTCGACAAGCGCTGCAAGCACGATATCGACATCATCGTCGACCGGCTGGCCGCGCGCGACGACGACGCGGCGCGCACGCGTCTGACGGACAGCCTGGAGACGGCGCTGCGGCTCGGGGAGGGGCTGGTGGTGGCGCTGGTCGACGGCGGCGAGAAGGGGCAGCCCGAGGAGCTGCTGTTCTCTCAGCGCCTCGCCTGCACCCGCTGCGGCACCTCGATGCCGGAGATGACGCCGCGGGCCTTCTCGTTCAACTCCCCGTACGGCGCCTGCCCCGATTGCGACGGGCTCGGCGTGCGCCGCGAGCTGGACGAGGCGAAGCTGATCCCCGATCCGTCGCGCTCGCTCAACGAGGGGGTGCTGGCGTCGTCGGGATGGTCGACGAGCTGGTTCACGATGCTGATGAAGGCGCTGGCGCGGCGCTACCGGATCGAGGTGAACCGCCCCTGGACGAAGCTCCCGGCCGAGGTGCGGCGCATCATCCTCCACGGCTCGGGCGAGGAGGAGTTCGAGTTCGAGTTCGTCGGCAAGCGCGACAAGTACTTCTTCAAGCGCTCCTTCGAGGGCGTCGTCCCGCATCTCATGCGGCGCTACAAGGAGACGCACTCGGCGAAGGTGCGCGAGGAGATCGAGCAGTACATGTCGCTCCACCCCTGCTCCACCTGTGGCGGCCGGCGACTGCGCCCGGAGAGCCTCGCCGTGAAGGTGGCGGAGCGCGGCATCGACGCCTACGCGTCGATGCCGGTCGACGAAGCGCGCCGCGTCTTCGAGTCGCTGGTCCTCCCCGAGCGCGAGACCGCGATTGCGCGCCCGATCCTGAAGGAGATCCAGGAGCGGCTCGGCTTCCTGTGGAACGTCGGGCTCGGCTACCTGACGCTCGATCGCTCCGCCGCGACGCTCTCCGGTGGCGAGGGACAGCGGATCCGCCTCGCGACGCAGATCGGCTCGCGCCTGACCGGCGTCCTCTACGTGCTCGACGAGCCGTCCATCGGGCTGCACCAGCGCGACAACCGCAAGCTGCTCGACGCGCTGCTGGCGATGCGCGACCTCGGCAACACGGTGATCGTGGTGGAGCACGACGAGGAGACGATCCGCTCGGCTGACTTCGTCGTCGACCTGGGGCCTGGCGCCGGCGAGGACGGCGGCCGCGTGATGGTGGCGGGGACCCCGGACGACGTCGAGCGCTGCGCGGAGTCGCTGACCGGGCGCTACCTGTCCGGCGCGCTGCGGATCGAGGTGCCGGCGCGTCGCCGCAAGCCGCGCGGCGCGCACCTCACGGTCGAGGGGGCGGCGGAGCACAACCTGAAGAACCTCACGGTGCGCTTCCCGCTCGGGGTCCTGACTGTGGTGACGGGCGTCTCCGGCTCCGGGAAGTCGACGCTGGTGAACGAGATCTTCTACAAGGCGCTGGCGCGCAAGCTCTACCGCGCCGGGGAGATCCCGGGCCGCCACAAGGCGCTGCACGGCGTCGAGAAGATCGACAAGGTCGTGCGCATCGACCAGTCGCCGATTGGCCGCACGCCGCGCTCCAACCCCGCGACCTACACCGGGCTCTTCGCCTTCATTCGCGACCTGTTCTGCCAGGTCCCGGAGTCGCGGGCGCGCGGCTACTCCGCCGGGCGCTACTCGTTCAACGTCAAGGGAGGGCGGTGCGAGTCGTGCGAGGGGGACGGGATCATCAAGATCGAGATGCACTTCCTCCCCGACGTCTACGTCACCTGCGAGATCTGCAAGGGGAGGCGCTACAACCGCGAGACGCTCGAGATCCTCTACAAGGGGAAGAACATCGCGGACGTGCTCGACCTGACCGTGCACCAGGGGCTGCAGTTCTTCCAGAACGTCCCGTACATCCGCCGCAAGCTGGAGACGCTCGATGCCGTGGGGCTCACCTACCTGCGCCTGGGGCAGCCCGCCACCACGCTCTCGGGCGGTGAGGCGCAGCGCGTGAAGCTCTCGAAGGAGCTGTCGCGCCGCTCGACGGGGCGCACCATCTACTTCCTCGACGAGCCGACCACGGGTCTGCACTTCGACGACATCCGCAAGCTCCTCGCCGTGCTCGACCGCCTGGTTGAGGAGGGGAACAGCGTGGTCGTGATCGAGCACAACCTCGACGTCATCAAGACCGCCGATCACCTCATCGATCTCGGCCCTGACGGCGGCGACGGCGGCGGCCGGATCGTCGCGGAGGGGACCCCCGAGGAGGTGGCGCGCATCGCGAAGTCATATACCGGCCAGCACCTGCGACGGGTGCTGGGGGACCGGGCGAAGGGGCCGGCTCCCGGCCCGCGGCAGGCGGCGGAGGTTGGGAGATGACCCTTCCCGCGACCGATGGTGCTGGGAGCGCCTTTCCCGTACGACGGCTTCCCTGCAAGCTGGAAGCTGGTTCCAGAGTGTTCGGTGAGCGGGGTGGACTACGGAACGGGGGCTGGGAGCTCCGGCGGCACGATGGGAAGCGGAGCTTGAGCGGGGACCTGCTGATGGGTGACCCCAGGGTGGGTCACCCGGCGAGGGCAAGAGTCCGCCGGCGCCGCCTGCATTGACGTGCCTTGGAGGTTGCGCGAAGATGCAGGCCATGCGAACCCCCGACCCTTCCGATCCCGGCGAGCCGTCCTTTCGGACGGAGCCCACGCACAGCGAGGATGGGGTCGATCTGACGCTCATCCACTGGATGCTCTCGCTATCGTACGAAGAGCGCCTGCTGGTGCTTCAGAGCAACCTGCGGTCGTTGCGTGGGCTAGGCGTTGCCAGCCCCCGAGAGTGACTTCCTCGGCGTCCTTGCGACGTTCGCTCGACACGGCGTCGAGTTCATCATCGTCGGCGGTGTCTGCGGCATCCTCCACGGCGCCCCCATCAGCACCTTCGATCTCGATGTCGTCCACGCCCGAACGCCGGAAAACGTCGAGCGGCTACTGCGGGCGCTGGAGGAGCTGCAGGCCTTCGTTCGGGGCCCGGGCGGGTCTGGGCGCACCCCCGGACATTCGCATCTCCTCTCGGCAGGCCACCAGCTACTCCTGACGCGCTGCGGACCGCTCGACCTCCTCGGGGCGATCGGCAGGGATCGAGACTACGCACGACTCCTGTCTCGTTCGCAGGTGATCCAGGTCCGCCCCGATCTCTCCGTGCGCGTGCTCGATCTCGACGCGCTGATCGAGGTGAAGGAGGAGACGGCACGAGACAAGGACCTCGCGGTGCTGGCGATCCTCAAACGCACTCTCGAGGAGCGGTCTCGCAGGTAGGCGCGTGACCACCGGTGGATGGGGAGAGGATAGGCAGTTCGAGCTGGATCTCAGACGATTATGGGGCCGATAACGCCCGATCTGTCAACTTCGCCCGGCGTGTCCGGACCGGCGAGGGGGCAGCACCTGCGCCGGGTGCTCGGGGAGCGCGCGAGGGGTCCGGCTCCGACCGCGCGGCAGGCGGCGGAGGTTTCCGGCTGAATCGAGATCGGCGGATCCTGGGCGCCGATCGGTGCGCCGGGCAGCGACCCCCTAGTCGTCGTCTTCCGCCGGCGTGGCGTCCGCCCGCCGGCGGCCGGCCTTCCCCTCCTGCGGCACGCGGTACTGGCGCACGGTCGGGTAAGCGAAGTCGAGGTCGTCGCAGGCGCTGAACGCCTCCAGCACGCCCTCCCAGAGAATCTCCTCGGTGTCGCGGCGCCGCCGCGGGCGATCGAGATAGCGCAGCGTCAGCAGAATCCCTGCCTCCTTCACGGAGGTGTAGACCCGGGGCTTCACGTTCGAGAAGTGGATCGGGTACTGCCTGGCGGCATCGCGCACCCGCTCCCGCACGTCGTGCGACAGGTCCTCGCAGTGTCTCTGGGCCAGGTCCGCGAGGATCCGCTTCCCCTTCCGCCAGTTGCTCTCGAAGGTGACGAGCAGCGCCAGCTCCGTCCAGATGTACTCGAAGCCGCGTGAGAAGTTCGCCAGCGGCTCGCGGTAGAAGCGGGCATTCGGGATCATCAGGATCCGCCCGGTGCTCTGATCCGCATGCACCCAGTTCCGGATCTCCATCAGGTGCGTCTGGAACAGCCGGACGTCGATCACATCTCCGGCGCTGCCGGCGATCTCGATCCGATCCCCCACCACGAACGGCCGCCGCCACAGGATGAAGAGCCACCCCATCAGGTTCGCGAAGACGTCCTGCAGCGCGATCACCAAGCCGGCGCTGGCGATCCCGAGGACGGTCACGATCGACCCGACCCCCTTGAACCAGACGCGCGCCACGCACAGCAGGATCACCCCCCAGGACGCATAGGTGACTACGCGGCGGTGGCGATGCGCGATCGCAACATCCTCGACCCGGGCGTTGATGACGCGGCGCGCCATCGTCGCGAGGAGGTGGCAGAACGACACGATCAGCAGGGAGAGAAGGAGCTTGCCGCGCAGCGCGGCGTCGAGGCCGGTGAGCTCCTCCAGTCGATCGAGCATCCCCATGTAGGCTTCCATCATCCTCCCCCACGGTCGGTCGCGCCCTTCGGGTGGCCGCCCATGCTACCCGATTCGGCTCCGGGCGGCGGGCGGCGCGCCGATCCGTTAGAATGGCGCCCCCTTGCACAGTGCGCGGGAGGGATGGATGCGGCTCGACGGGCAGATTGCCCTGATCACGGGGGGCGGCAGCGGGATCGGGCGGGCGACCGCCGTGCGCTTCGCCGCGGCGGGCGCGCGCGTCGCCGTGGCCGGCAGAAGGGCGGAGCGGCTCGCGGAGACCGCTCGGCAGATCGCGGCGGCCGGAGGCGAGTGCCTGGCCATCCCCTCCGACGTGGTTCGCCCCGAGGATGCCCGGCGGATGGTGGCGGAGACCGTGGCGCGCTTTGGCGGACTCGATCTGCTCGTGAACGCCGCGGGGATCCTCACGTCAGGAAGCCTCGAGAGCACCACGCTCGCGGCCTGGGACCAGATGTTCGACGTGAACCTGCGCTCGCTCTTCCACCTGACCCAGCTCGCGCTCCCCCACCTGCAACGCCGCCCCGGAGCGATCGTGAACCTGAGCAGCGTGACCGGCAGCCGGGCCTTCCCGGGGATCCTCGCGTACTGCGTCAGCAAGGCCGGCGTGGATCAGTTCACGCGCTGCCTGGCGCTGGAGCTGGCACCGAAGGGGATTCGCGTGAACGCGCTCAATCCCGGCGTGGTCGAGACCGACCTGCACCGGGCCGGTGGCATGGACCCGGAGCGCTACGCCGCCTTCCTGGCCCGGGGCCGGGAGACCCACCCGCTGGGGCGCGTCGGGCGCCCCGAGGAGGTCGCCGAGCTGGCGCTCTTCCTCGCCTCCCCGGCCTCGGGGTGGATCACCGGCGGCACCTTCCCGATCGACGGCGGCCGGCAGCTCACCTGTGCCCGCTGATACCGCGACACCACCCGGCTCGCCGTTCGGGGAGGGCGCACGCCTTCTCGAGACCGACGCCGAGGTCGAGGAGCTTGCCGTGCAGCTTGCCGGCGAGCCCTTGATCGCGCTCGACACCGAGGCCGACTCCTTCCATTCGTATTTCACCAAGGTCTGTCTCATCCAGATCTCCACGCGAACCACCGACGTCATCATCGATCCGCTTGCCGTCGGAAGCCTCGCTCCCCTCGGTCCGGTGTTCGCCGACCCCAGGATCGCCGTCGTCCTGCACGGCGCCGACTACGACGTGCGGATCCTGGACCGCGATCACGCCCTGCATGTCCGCGGGCTCTTCGACACGATGATCGCGGCCCGTTTCCTCGGGAACAAGGCGTTCGGACTGTCGAACCTGGTCGAGCAGTACTTCGAGGTGCGGCTCCCGAAGGAGCACCAGCGGGCCGATTGGTCGCGCCGGCCGCTCAGCGCGGCGCTCCTGCGCTACGCGGCGAACGACACCCACCACCTGCCGGCGCTCCACGACCGGCTGCGCGAGGATCTCGCGGCGCGCGGAAGGCTCACCTGGGCCGAGGAGGAGTTCGGCCTGCTCGAGCAGGTGCGTCACCAGGTCCGCGAGGAGGATCGCGAGCCGTTCCTGCGGATCAAGGGGGCGAAGGACCTCGACCGGCGCGGGCTCGCCGTGCTCCGCGCGGCCGCGGAGATGCGCGACGCCATGGCAAGGGAGCTGGACCGCGCCCCGTTCCGCGTACTTGGCAACGAGACCCTGATCGAGATCGCGAAGCAGCGCCCGCGGCGGCCGCGCGATCTGGCCTCATTGCGCGGCCTGCCGCGCGGCCGCAAGCGGTCGTTCGACACGGAGCTCCTGGGCGCGGTCACCGCGGCGCTCGACATTCCCGAAGCCGATCTTCCTCAGTTCCCCCGGCGGACCTCGCGCGGCCGCCCGGAGCCCGAGCCGAATCTGACCCCGCTCAAGAAGGCGCGCGATCTGATCGCCGCCCAACTCGACCTCGAGCCGGCCTTCCTGGCCCCGAACGCCCTGCTGGAGGCGGCCGCGCGCCAGCGGCCGGCCGACGAGGAGGCATTCCTGCTGCTGCCGGGAGCGCGGAGGTGGCAGGCGGCGCTGCTCGCCGCGCCCCTCTCGCGAGCGCTCGCCGCGAAAGGTGGGAGGGAATAGAAAAACCGGGGGACCGCCCCCGCGGGGCGGCTGCGTGCGGTTTAGGCGCACCAGGGAGGGTGCAGCCAGGGACGATCCCCCGGAAAAAATGGTCTCCAGATTCGCGCTGTAACCGGCCGAGCCTACGGCGCGGACGCGAGGGCATCCGCCGCGGTGCGGCGCTCGACATCCTCGATCGCCTCGACCACCAGGACGAGGTAGCGATCCAGGGTGCAATCGACACGGGCACGAAGTTCGCAGGTCCCATCCCCTTCCACCTGGTTGCAGACCCGGCAGACGTTCTGGCGCAGGCGTTCCACGTAGTCGCCAATCCGGTCGGACGTCACGCCTTTCACCAGCGTCAGCATCTCGGGCAGGTGGTTCTGCACCTCGCACTCGAGGGCGGGGTCGAGCCCGCAGCTCCCGTCGGCTCTCCGGTCCACGCAGGCGGCACAGATCCGCTCCATGATGCTCCGCTGATACGCTCCCATCTTCGTGCTCATGGTCTTGCCTCCCTTCCTCGGGGCGGAGACCATCGCTGGATCTCCGCTCCCCGCAGTCGCCACCCGGAGAAAAAGCAAGACTCGTTCCACCCCCTCCCTCTTAGGTAAGGCCCACCATTGCAAAGATTTGTGGCAAGGCGCCGGATTGCGGGACTGTGCCATTCGCCGTGCGGGTGGGGGAAAGGCCCCGGCGCCTGGTCCGTCCAATGGAACGAAGCGTCAGGCGACGGGCGGACGGGGGGAGGATGACGGCAGGACGGCGCCGGCACTGGCGGCGCCCGGGTCGCTCGGAATCAGGGGGTTGGGATCGGCTGCTTGTCGGGCTTGCCCACCCAGTTGAAAGCCGGCTGGGTGTACACGTCGATGTCCCCCATCACCTTCGTCTGGCAGGCGAGGCGCAGCTCGTCGTCGCCGATGTTCAGGTAGGAGAGCTTGAAGCGCATGCGCTCGATCAGTCCCATCGGGGAGGCGTTCTTGATCGTGCCGTTCATGAGCTGCACTCGGCACGATCCGCAGCTTCCATGTCCGAGGCAGTTCAGGGTCTTGTTGATTCCGGGGTAGATGGCGATGCCGGCCTTGAGCGCGGCCTCGCGGAGATTCGTCCCTGCCGCAACCTCGATCTCCTGCTTTTCCTTGTAGAACTTGATCTTCGGCATGCCCTCTCCCACCCCGTGAACGGCCCACTGGGCCTCGCTCCGCAGGGCGTGCAGAACCGCGGTCCCGCGAGCCGGAGGAGTCTACCGGACCGGCGCGAGGCGGGTCAATCCCGGCGATCCAGGCGCCCGGCCCCCCTGCCTGCACGCCCTTGACCCCCCTCCGCCTGCGGCTATGATGGGGGCGCTTCACCCCACAGCGGAAGGAGCGGAATCGTGAAGAAGGCCCAGGAGGAGAAGCCCCGTCCACGCGCATTGCGGCGGCTCGGCGTCGTCGGCGCCGGGAACATGGGGAGCGGCATCGCCCAGAAGATGGCCACGGAGGGGTATCCGGTCATCCTGGTGGACCTCGACAAGCAGCAGGTGGCGCGCGGGCTGAAGCGGATCGAGGACACGCTGGCCGAGGGGCGCGACCGGCGCATCTTCACGGCCGAGCAGGCCGAGGCGATCCGCGGGCGGATCAAGGGGAAGACCGAGCCGCTGGCGCTCGCCGACTGCGACCTCGTCGTCGAGGCCGTCTTCGAAGATCTCGAGGTCAAGCTCGATCTGTTCCGCCGCCTCGATCAGGTGTGCGACCCGAAGACGATCCTGGCCACGAACACCTCGTCGTTCTCGGTGACGGAGCTCGCGACCGCCACGCGGCGTCCGGGAAACGTGCTCGGTCTGCACTATTTCTACCACCCGGCGAAGAACCGCCTGGTCGAGGTCGTGCCCGGGGAAGCCACCGACGAGCTCACCCGCACCTCCGCCTGGCGGCTGCAGGAGGCGCTCGGCAAGACGCCGATCCACTCGGAGGATGCGCCCGGGTTCATCGTCAACCGCTACTTCGTCCCCTGGCTGAACGAGGCGGTGCGCCTGCTGGAAGAGGGGACGGCCGATATCGCGACGATCGAGGCGGCCGCGAAGGAAGCGTTCCGGATCGGGATGGGACCGTTCGAGCTGATGAACGTCACCGGCATTCCGATCGCGCTGCACGCGGCCACCACCCTGGGGCGCGAGCTCGGTCCGTTCTACGCCCCCTCGCCGCGGCTTGCCGCGCAGGTCGCCGCACAGCGCCCCTGGGAACTCGACGGGACGCCGGCCGCCGCCCCCGCCGTCATCGCCGAGCGTCTGCTGGGGGCGGTGTTCCTGGTCGTCGGCCAGCTTCTCGATGAGGGAGTCTGTTCGCTGGAGGACGCGGACATCGGGGCGCGTGTCGGACTGCGCTGGGCGCTCGGACCGTTCGAGATGATGAACCGCCGCGGGCTGCCGGCGGCGATCCGCTGGGCCCGCGCGGTCGCGGAGCGCTGGGAGATCGAGATGCCGGAATCGCTGACCGAGCAGGAGGAATCGGGGCAGCCGTTCCGTTTCCAGCTCGTGAAGTCCGAGATTGCGGCTGGCGTCGCGACCCTGACGCTGAATCGCCCGGACGCGATGAACGCCCTGAACCCGGAGATCGTCGCGCAGCTCACGCAGGCCTTCGACGACGCCGCCGCGCGCGACGAGGTGCGGGCGATCGTGATCGCCGGCGCCGGCAAGGCGTTCGTGGCGGGCGCCGACATTCGCTTCTTCGTCCGCCAGATGCGGCAGCAGGATCTCGCGCCGGTGCGCGCCTTCACCGAGAGCGGTCAGTCGCTGTTTCGACGTCTGGCGGAGTGTCCGAAGCCGGTGCTGGCGAAGCTCGACGGCTTGTCGCTCGGCGGCGGCTCCGAGCTGGCGCTCGCCTGCCACGCCATCGTGGCGACCGAGCGCGGTTCGCTCGGCTTCCCGGAGACCGGCATCGGCATCTATCCCGGGCTGGGAGGCACCCAACGCACCGCGCGTCGCATCGGCGTCGGACTGACCAAGTACCTGATCCTCACCGGGGAGCCGATCTCGGCCGCCGACGCTGCCGCCATCGGCCTGATCGACGAGATCGTCCCCGCGACGGAGATCGACGCGGCGCTCGCCCGCCGGGCGGCAGCGCCGCGTGCCGATCGCGTCCCGACCGGGGAGCTCCCGGAACCGTGGCGCGCGCGGGCCGAGTTCTTCACGCGAACGGGGGTGGAGGCGATCCTGGCGGGGCGAAGCGAGACGGGTGGAAACGCCGACCTCGAGCGGGCGGTCGAGAAGGTACGCCGCAAGGCCCCGATCGCGCTGCGGCTGGCAGAGCGGCTCATCGAGGAGGGAGCGCACACCACCCTGGCCGACGGGCTGGCGATGGAACTCGCGCATCTCGAGGAGATCTTCCGCACGGAGGATGCACTCGAGGGGCTCTCGTCCCTCGGCACGCGCCGACCGGTATTCCACGGCAGGTGATCGGACCCACGGGCGACGAGCCGCCGCCGCGCCTCGATCGGTGGGTGGAGAAGGCACTCTCGCTGCTCACGTCCGTGGGGTTCAATACGACGCGGCTGCGCTGGCGGTGGAACCGGTTCCGCCTCGAGGTCGAGGGGCGTCGAGCCGCCACCGAGAACAAGCTTCGCGCCGTCACTTCGCCACACCGCATGTGCGCGGCCTGCCGCGCGCTGGTGCCCGTGGGGG
>Ga0137321_1000040_pt1 | contig 52762 bp, 48 predicted proteins | sample EasRivERMZT399_2_FD_104758 | JGI IMG/M metagenome (GOLD analysis project Ga0137321, IMG submission 104758) | Soil microbial communities from meander-bound floodplain in the East River, Colorado, USA - East River MetaG ERMZT399_2 | ecosystem: Environmental > Terrestrial > Soil > Floodplain ... | reverse complement strand
GGTGCGATTGCGCCCGGCGTGCAGATCTCCTCCGAGGCGCTGTTCGAGAAGGCGGCACGGCTTCCACGCGTGGCAATCCGCCGCCCCGACCGGGTCATCGGGAGGAACACCGTGCAGGCCATGCAGTCGGGGCTCTACTTCGGTTACCTTGGCCTCATCGATGGACTCCTGCGCCGCATGCAGGACGAGCTTGGCGAGCCGGCCAAGGTCGTGGCGACGGGCGGCCTGGCGCCGGTGTTCGCGGCGGAGGCGGATCGCTTCGATGCGGTCGACCCCAACCTGACGCTCGAGGGACTTCGGCTCATCTACATGCGCAATCGGTAGGAGGGAGGACGCGTGGACGTGTTGGTGGTCTGCTCCGGGAACATCTGTCGCAGCCCGTACGCCGAGGGGTATCTGCGCCATCACCTCGCGGCGCGGCCGGGCCGCGGAGCTGCGGTCGGGGTCCGCTCGGCCGGCACGCTCGGGATCGTCGGATCACCCCCGTCACCCGAGACCGTGGCGCTGGCGCGTGAGGCGGGCTTTGACCTCTCCGCCCACCGCTCCCGGGCGCTGGAGTTCGACCTCGTGGACGAGGCTGACGCGATCCTGGTGATGGAACACGCACACCGCGAGGAGATCGAAGCCCGCTACCCCGAGGATGCGGACAAGGTTCATCTGCTGAGCGAGTTTCATCCAGAGGCCACCGGGCTCGCCCGTCCCCCCGACATCTTCGACCCGATCGGGCTCCCCCTCTCCGAGTACCGGCGGTGTTTCCGGCTGGTGAGCGAGTCACTGGAACGGTTCGTGCGCGAGCGGCTGCGGTCCCTTGGGTGATCCGCAGGTCCCAGCGGGGAAGGACTCTCCTCCCGCCGCGGACGAGGCGTACTTTCGCGGCATCGAAGCACATTTCTGCCGCCTCCGCGGGCGGCACCTGTTCGTGAGTCCGCTCGACGTCGCGCTGGTCGATGCCTGGTGGGATGCGGGGGTGCCGCTCGCGGTCGTGATGCGCGCGCTCGATCAGGTCTTCGAGCGGCGGCGCGCCGCCGGGTCGTCGCGTCCGGTGGGCTCCTTGAGCTACTGCCGCCACGCGGTGGAGGAGGCGTTCGAGGAGTGGAAGGAGTCCCGCCTCGGAGCTCGTCGGCTCACTTCTACAGCCGCCGAGCGGGAGGCAGCGCTCGTCCCGCAGGCGGCCGCCTTCCTGCGCGCGCGGCAGGCGGCGCTCCAGCGCGCGGCGGCCGCCGCGCCTGGGGAGTCTGCGGACCGGCTGGCGCGCGCGGCGATCGAGGTCGGAGCCCTCGCCGCCGGCCTCGAGGGGGCCGCGCCGGCAGTGCTGACGGAGACCGAACAGACGCTCGAGGGGATCGAGGATCGCCTCCTCGACGACCTCGGCGCGGGCCTCGAGACCGAGGCCCGCGAGAGCCTCAGGGAGCGGTGCCGCCTCGAGGTCGAGCCGCTGCGCGGCCGCCTCACCGCACGCGCCTACGAGGCGACGCTCGCGAGCCGGTGGCGCGCGGCGCTGCGCGAGCGGTTCGAGCTGCCCCGCTTGAGCCTCTACCTCCTCTGAATTGACTCGCGAGCGCGGCCGATGGTACGGTCGCGCAGCGGAAGAGGCTGGTGCGGCGGGAGTTTCCCCTGCGCTACCCCCTGCTCGCCGCCGCGATCGCCTTCACCCTCGGTGCGGGACTGTCGCTCACGCCGGTCGCTGCGCCCGCCCCGGCCGCGTTCCTCCTCGGGGGGGGAGGAACTCTGCTCCTCCTGGCGCGCTGCAGCTCCTCGCGCCACCCCTTTCGCTGGGCGGGAACCCTGGCGGCGTTCCTGGCCGCAGGCCTCGTGGCCCCGTCGCTGCGGTCCGCTCCTCGACCCGTCCCCGACCCGCTCCCGCAGGCGCTCGCGCGCGGGTTGCCGGTCTGGCTCGAGGGGACCGTCACCAGCCTGCCGCGGCGCGAACAGTCCCTGGTGCGCTTCGACCTGCAACTCGGTCGACTGGCGGCCGGCGCGGCGCCGGGATGGGGAGTTCGCGTCGCCGTCGGTGGGGGAGAGGCAGGTGACCCGGCACGGGTAGAGGAACTGCTGCCGGGAGACCGCCTGCGTCTGCGGGCCACGCTGCGGCGCCCACGCTCCTTCCATAACCCGGGAGCGTTCGCCGCCGACCTCTACCTGCGGCGACAGGGGATCGACCTGCTGGCGATGTGCAAGTCGCCGCTCCTCGTGGAGCGTATCGGCACCGCCGCGTTCCCTCCCTCCCGGCAGCTCGCGCGCCTGCGTCGCGCGCTGCTGCGCCCGTTCGACGCCCGGCGCGCCGCGGGGGACGGGGGCGCGGGGCTCGTCGCGGCGATGGTGTGGGGGGAGCGCTCCGCCGTTTCCCCGGAAACTCGCGCCGCGCTGGTCGCGTCGGGGACCTTCCACCTGCTGGCGATCTCCGGAATGAACGTCGCGCTGCTTTTCGCTTTCCTGCTCGCGGCAGCGCGCCTGGTCGGGTTGCGGGGCTGGATCGCACCGCTCGCGATCCTCGCCTTGCTGCCGATCTACGCCGTCCTCGCCGGCGCGAGCCCGCCGATCCTGAGGGCGGCGTTCATGGGGGGAGGGCTCATCCTCGCGCGCTTCCTCGGTCGTGCGACCGTGGCCCCCAACACGCTCGGCGGCTCGCTGCTCGCGATTCTGGTCCTCGCTCCGGAGGCCGCCGGCGATGCCGGCCTGCAGCTCTCGGCGCTGGCGACGGCGGCGCTGCTCGTCCTCGCCGCGCCGCTCGAGCGCCGCCTTCGCGGCCCGCGCTGGTGGCGCCGTTCGCTGGCCGCCTCGCTGGCGGCCCTGGCGGGGACCGCGCCGTGGCTGGCGCGGATCGCGCACTGGATCTCGCCGGTGGCGCTGGTTGCGAACCTCGCCGCGGTGCCGCTCAGCGCGGTCGTCGTGGTGATGGGAACGGTTGGCAGCCTCCTGCTCGCTGCGGGCAGCTCGCTCGGCACCCCCCTGCTCGCCGTCGCCGAGCGCGCGGCCGACGCGATCATGGCCGTGGCCGAGGCGTGCGCGCGGGTACCTGGAGGGTCGTGGCCGACGCCGGGGCCATCTCCGGGAGTCATCGCCGCCTACTACGCGCTCCTCGTGATGGCAGCCGCGGCACCCGTTGCCAGTCCGCTGCGGCGAACCTCGATCCTCCTGCTGGGGCTCGCCACGCTCTGCGTCGCGGTGGGCTCCCCGGGCCTACCCGCCGATGGCCGGCTGCGTCTCGACATGCTGGACGTCGGGCAGGGGGATGCGCTCCTCCTGCGGCTGCCCGACGGCGCCGCGCTGCTGATCGACGGAGGCGGGCTCACCGGGAGCACGTTCGACCTCGGCAGGCAGGTCGTGGTGCCCGCCCTCTGGACGCTGGGCGTGCGGCGCCTCGATCTGGTCATCGGCACCCATCCGCACCACGATCACCTGGGCGGCCTCGCCGCGGTGGTGCACCACCTGCCGGTGGAAGAGGCGTGGGTGGCAACCGGGCCACGAGATGACGCCGATCTGCAGGCCCTGCGGCGAGCCTGCCTGGAGCGCGGCACTTCGCTGCGGCGGGTTGTCGCCGGTGTGACCCGCCGCTTCGGCGAGACGGAGCTCATGGTGCTCCATCCGCCCGCGGACGTCAGCCGCCGCGATCCGAACGACGAGTCGATCGTGCTGGTCGTCGCGTGGGGCCGCGAGCGCTGGCTGCTGGCCGGAGATGCCGGCGCCCGGGTGGAGGCCGAGCTCGGCGAACAGGTGGGCCAGGCCGGGTTGTTGAAGGTGGGTCACCACGGGAGCCGAACCGCGACGACCGCGGCGTTTCTCGCGCGCCTGCGACCGCGATTGGCCCTGATCTCGGTGGGGGAGGGGAACCGCTGGCGTCACCCCGACGACGCCGTCGTCGCACGCCTCGCGGCGCGCGGCATTCGCGTGCTGCGCACCGACCGTGACGGCATGGTCTCGGTCACGAGCGATGGACGGGTGCGGACCTGGCAGGTGACACGCTCCGCCGCCCCCTGAGCCTGCACGCGGCGTCAACCCCGAAGCAGTCCCCCGGAGCGCTCAGCCGCCCAGCTCCGCGAACGGCATCGGGATGAAGCAGAGGATCAGGATCGCGAGACCCAGGATGGCCACCAGTCGTCTGCCCCGGGACAGGGGCCGCGATTCGTCCACGAGGCGCGGATGCCGGGTTCCGAGAGCCAGCGCGAGGATCAATCCCCAGAACGCCCACGGCAGGTAGAAGACCCCGAGAGCGAGCATCCCGACCAGCGCCAGCCGCGAGACCCAGAGGTGCAGCCGGGGCGAGAGCGCGTACGTGACGTGTCCCCCGTCGAGCTGACCGATCGGCAGGAGGTTCATCGCGGTGGCGAACAGACCCACCCAGCCGGCGTAGGCGGCGGGGTGAACGAGGAGCGTCGTCCCGTCGGGAGTCGGCGGCCCCACCCAGAGCGCCAGCAGGCGCGAGAGGAGGGAGTCGCCGAGCGTGACTCCCAGATCAGGCGAGGTAGCCACCACCGTGGAGTGCGCCAGGCCGTAGAGGAGCGCCGGCACCGTCACGGCGAACCCTGCCAGCGGCCCGGCGATGCCAACGTCGAAGAGGACATTGCGATCCGCGAACGGCGAGCGGATCCGAATGAACGCCCCGAGCGTCCCGAACGGAAACTGCGGGCCGGGGAGAAAGAGCGGCGGGGTGGCGTCGATGCGGTAGTAGCGGCACGCGAGGTAGTGACCCATCTCGTGACACCCGAGAATGGCGACCAGCCAGGCGGCGTACGGGATGCCGGTCCACAGCGCGGCGAGGTCGAGATACACCACGAAGAGGCCGGGGAGACCCCAGAACTGGTCCGCACGCGTCAACGCCGCCGCTCCACCGGCCGCGAGCATCGTGTAGCAGGAGATCAGGAAGCAGGCGCCGAATACCCAGCGGCGGGTCCGACGCGGGGGCCGCACCGGCGCCAGGACGAAGGCTTCCGAGGGAGGCGAGGACTCCGGTGGTAGGCTCAACGTCGGCCCGGGCCGGAACCATGTGCTACAGTTCCGGCCGCGACAGGGGGGCGCCTGGGTGCGGAGGCGCTCAGAGGTTGCGGAGGTTCTTGCCCGGCTTGAACCGGATGGTCTTCCCCGGGGGGATCCGCACTTCCTTCCCGGTGCGCGGGTTGCGACCGATCCCCTTCTTGCGTGGCTTGACCTGGAAGACACCGAAGCCGCGGAGCTCGATCCGCTCCCCACGGCGCATCGACTCCTTCATCGACTCAAGGACCGCTTCCACGGCGACGACAGCCTTCACCCGCGTGATATCCGCTGCTTTCGCCACCTGGTTGATGATGTCGGTCTTGATCATTCGATGCTCTCCGGACGGTTGGCCGCCGAACCGCCATGAATGTTAGGCAATATAAATAAAGGGGTTATTCCATGTCAACGGGGAGACGAACGCAGCGCCCAGGCGTGGATCCGCCAGCCACGGCCGGCGCGGGTTCCCGCAGCTCCCTCATGGGCGTGGCGATTGTCGGGGTCCCGAACGTCGGCAAGTCGACGCTCTTCAACCGCCTCATCGGGCGGCGCCACGCGCTGGTGGGGGATCGTCCGGGGTTGACGCGCGATCGGCTCGAGGCGGAGGCCTGGATAGGGGATCGCCGTGCCCGGGTGATCGACACCGGGGGGATCATACGGGACCACGCGGACAGCATGGCCGTGCTGGTGCGGCAGCAGGCGGAGACGGCCGTTGCCGGCGCGGCAGCCGTGCTGCTGGTGGTGAACGCGCGCGCCGGGCTGCTGCCGCAGGACCACGAGATTGCCCAGTGGCTGCGCCGCAGCGGGCGTCCGACGCTGGTGGTGGCGAACAAGATCGATCGGCCCGAGGACGAGGGGCTGGCTGCGGAGTTCCATGCGCTCGGGCTGGGCGATCCGGTCCCGGTGTCGGCGGAACACGGCCTCGGGATTGGACCCCTCGTGGACCTCCTCTCCGAGCTGCTCCCCGCAGCGGGCGCCGCCGACCTCGAGACGCCTCCCTCCGACGTGCGCCGGCTTGCCTTCGTCGGCCGTCAGAACGTCGGCAAGTCGTCGCTGGTGAACGCCCTGGCCGAGGAGGAGCGGTCGGTCGTGAGCGAGATCGCGGGGACGACGCGCGACACCGTGGACATAGCGCTGACGGCGGGCGGGCATGACTACCGGATTCTGGACACGGCCGGGTTGCGCCGGAATCGCCGCGCGGCCGACCGCATCGAGACGCTGGCGGCAGGGCGGGCGATGGACGCGCTGCGCTTCGCCGATGTCGTGCTCCTGGTGCTCGACGGATCGGTCGAGATCTCGATGCAGGACCAGTCGGTGGCAGGGGAGGCGCAGCGCAGCGGACGCCCGCTCGTTCTCGTGGTGAACAAGTGGGATCTGGCCGCTCGCGGCGAGGCGGCGCGCGAGGCGATGAAGCGGCAGCTCGCGGAGCGCTTCCGGTTCGCCCGCTATGCGCCCATCGTCTTCGTCTCCGCTCGCACCGGCGCCGGGGTCCACCGCATCCTCCCGGACGTCGAAGCGGTCTGGCGCAACGGCTCCACCTGGGTCGGAGCCGGCAAGCTCAACCGGTTTCTTCAGAAACTGCAGACGCTGCGGCCCGGCCGCGGCAGCCGCGGCGAGCCGATGCGCTGTTCCTACATCGCCCAGACCGGGATCCGGCCCCCCGCGTTCACATTGTTCAGCAACCTGCATGGGCCGGCCGATACCCCCTATCGCCGGTTCCTCGAGAACCGCCTGCGGCTGGAGTTCGGGTTCGATCGCACGCCGGTCATTCTCCATTGGAAGCGAAAATGAAGCGCTTCCGGTTGACAGTACGGAATGCAGGTGTTAATTTTGCGCCCGCTTGGGGTTAGCGGCGTCCCGGGCGCAGCCGCGGCACCTTCGCCCCGCCGCTCACCGCCGCTCTCGCCCGGCCCCCGGCGGGATCCTCTGGAGTGAACAATGGTCCTGTTCAACTACTCCACGAAGGAAATCACTGCCAAGGTCGTGTACTACGGCCCGGGGTTGTGCGGCAAGACCTCGAATCTGCAGTTCATCTACGACAATCTCCCAGGGAACATCCAGCGCGGGCGCATGCTGTCGCTCGCCACCAAGACCGATCGGACCCTGTTCTTCGACTTCCTGCCGATCGACCTCGGCATGATCCGCGGGATGCGCACGCGCGTGCAGCTCTACACCGTGCCGGGCCAGGTCTTCTACAACTCCACGCGGAAGCTCGTCCTCAAGGGGGCGGATGGCATCGTCTTCGTCGCCGATTCCCAGGAGAAGATGGCCGAGGCGAACCTGGAGAGTTTCCGCAACCTCGAGGAGAACTGCGTCGAGAACGGGATCAAGCTGAGCGAGACCCCGGTGGTCCTCCAGTTCAACAAGCGCGACCTACCGGGCATCTCCTCCGTGGAGGCGATGAACAACCTCCTCAACAAGTACAACGCCCCGTTCTACGAGTCGATCGCCACGACGGGCATCGGCGTCCACGAGACCCTCAAGGCGGTGACCAAGCTGGTCTTGCATTCGCTGCGGGAGAAGTACGCGGGAGACCGCGAGGGCGCTGCCAGGCGACCTGCCGACCTCCCGGCGCAGCCCCCGATCGCCGCGTCGGTCGCGGTTGCCGCTCCGCCTCCGCCGGCAACACGGGCGCCGCTGGCTGCCGCGCCTCCGCCGACGGTGGCTCCAGGAACCCCGGTCGGCCGCGGGGTCCCGGAGCTCGCGGAGATGGACGACGAGCCGCTCGTCCTGGCCGAGGAGCCAGAGACGCCGGCAGCCGCCGGGGTCGTTGGCGGCGAGCCAGACGTTCCCCTTCCCGCCTCCGTGGCCCGCGCCGCCGCCGCCTCCGCCGCCGGTTGGGATGCCGCCCTCGGCTCTGGCTCGGCCCTCGAGGCGGCGTTCGCCACCGTCGACGACGAGGAGGACGCGGAGGTGATCCAGCTCGAAGAGATCACCGATCCCGATCCGGTCGTGATCCTGGAGCCGGAACCCGAGCCGGAGCCCCCGGTCGTGGACGGACTGCTGCAGCTCGCCGACGCGACCGAGACCTTGCCGGGGACGGACGAGAGCTTCGCGGACCTGGCGGCGGAGCTCTCCGACGAAACGGTGGAGACACGGATTCCGCTCGCGGCGGCCCCGGAGCCGGCCGCCATCCCCATCGCCACCGGTGGCTGGGGCGATCCGGTGGTCTTCGCCGAGCCGCTGGCGCCCGCGCCGGCGCCGATCCCCTCCCGCGCCCCAGCGTTCCCCCGCCGGGCCCCGTCCCCTGCCGCTGCCGGCGACGACGACATCCTCGGCCTGGGAGGTGGGCCTGCGGCCCCGTCCAGCCTGGCGGCAGCGCTCGCCGCGACGACGCTGTCGGCGGGCGGGGCACCGATCGACGTGCCGATCCAGATCGAGGTGGGCGGACGGCTGCGCCGCTACCGGCTCCGCGTGACGCTCGAGCTCGAGGACTAGGCATGCTCTCAGCGAACGTGAAGCCGGCTGCCTTCATCTGTCCCGAATGTCACACCGCCCTGCAGCTCGACCGCAGCAAGCTGCCCCCTGGTGGCGCGCGCAGCCGCTGCCCCGCGTGCAAGGAGCTCGTGCTGATCCCGGCGCTGGCGGCGAGCCCCGCTGCGGTCACGAGCTCCCTCGCGGAGGATGTCGCCACCCGCCGGTTCAACGTTGCCGACCTCGCCCCGCCCCCACGCCTCGCAGAGCCGCCCTCCCCGGCGGAGACCGAAACCGTACGCTTCAACGTGGCGGCGATCGGCGCGCAGGGAGATGGCGCCGCCCGCGCGGACGAGGACTCGCTGGCGACGCGACGCCTGTCGGTTTCGCCGCTGGCGGCGGACGATGATGACGACGTGATCGAGATCGAGGAGGAGGAACCGCCGCCGCCCGTGCTGCCGCCGCCGCCCAAGGTGGCGGCTCCGGTCCTGGCCCCGACCGTCGATGCCGCCATCCCGCTGGCCCCGCGTCCCGCGCCCGCTCCTGCCGCGCCGCGAGATGCGCTGGGCGGGAGCATTCCGTTGGTCCGACCGCAGCAGCGGACGCCCTCGGCCACGCGCTCGCGGCCGCCGCTTGCCGCGGAGCCTGCGCCTGCCCCCAAACGAGGCGGAGGTGCCGGGAGGGTGTTCGCCGGACTGCTGCTCGGCGCGCTCGCGGGGGGGGGTGGGGGATACCTCGCGATCCAGAACGGCCTGCTCACCCCACCCCCGGCGCCGTTCACGGTTCCAGGCGGGGACGCCGTGTCATGGGGCCTCCTGACGGCGGGGGCAGGCGCCCTCGTCGGCGCGGTGCTGGGCGCCCTCACCCGCGGCCGTCGCTGAGGCGTTCCGACCCCACTCCTACCCCGACGCGGCTCCGTAAACCCATGTGCTATAGTCCCTCATGGCAGGAGCCGCCCTTCGCGGGCGCCGCCAGGAGGGGTTCTCAGTGGATCGAAGCCGTGTGCGCCGCCTTCGTCTCCGGCTCATGGGGTTGCTCGCCGTCTGGCTCGTCGCCGGGACAGGACCGCGTGCGGCGGACGCCTTCGTCGTCTCCCATGCCTTCAACCTGCGGATGCAGGGCGAGCCAGCCAAGATCTCCTTCCTGTCGGCGGTCTACGTGGTGAACATCTCCCCGGACACGGTCCGCGACCTGGTGTTCACGGCGCGCCCCCCCGAGGGGTTCTCGCTGGCACTGGCGCCGCGGGAACTGCAGGAGATCTACCTGCGCGAAGCGGACGACTTCCATCAGGAGTTGGTCGAGGGCGCCTACCGTATGACGCAGGCGCACCTGGCGCCGAACCAGGGGACCATCCTGTTCTACCAGATGACCTACAACGCCAAGGCGGAGTCGGCGAACTTCCCCGGCCTCCAGGTGGAGTACAAGATCGAGGATGCGGACGCGACGCATCAGTTCACCGCGCCCGAAGCGGCGCTGTCGCTCGCCCGTTATCACCGCTTCGCCGGGACGATCAACGATTTCATCCGCCGCTATGCGGCTGCCGGGTTCACCTTCCCGATCGCGCCAGGTTCCCCCGAGTGGACGTTCGTCTCGCCCGATTACCGCGCGTTTCCCCGTGGCTTCGTCGATGTGAACCTGGTGCCGCCGGACCGCGAGGCGCAGTTCCGCGTGCAGACGGGGTACCCCGGTGACTTCCGCGAGATGCTGTTCCGCTGGCAGACGAAGGAGCGCAGCAAGAAGGACCCCCTGACCGAGGCGAATGCGCGCACCCAACTCGATGTGCTGGTTCGCTGGCTGGGCGACTACAGCCTGGAAGCGGAGTCGATCAAGGTGACCGCGGGTAAGCTCGCCCGGCTGCCGGCCTTCATCCTGGAGGGGCGCTGGGTCGACAACAAGCCGGAGCGACTCGGATCCGGCCCGTTTCGCTTCTACGCCTTCCACGACCCGCGTGGCGGGAAGGACTATTTCATCTATGCCGGCGCGCAGGGGCGCGGCATCGGGCCGGAGCGCTCGGAGACGCCGGCGCCGGAACAGGAGCAGAAGCTCCTCCGGGAGATCACCGCCATCGCGGAGAGCTTCCGTCCCTAGCCCGGCCGCGCCAGCCGATGCGCCACCCACTCCGCCCGCCTCACGATCCTGGGTCCGAGAACCTGCCGCGGGAATGAACCGGTCGCGCGGAGGGCGCGCAGGCGGCGGCGCGCGCCTCACCGGGCTCGTGCTGGCGGTCGGATCCCTCCCCGTCGTCGCCTTCTTCCTGTGGCAGTTCCCCGTTCCGGTGCGGCATCCGCTCGTGCTGGCCACCCTGCGCGACCTCGCCACCGCGCTGCTCCTGCTGCTGCTCGCCCTCTGGTTCGGTTCGGCACTGCTGCGCCTGCTCCGCGCACGGCAGTACTGCGCCGACGGGGGAGAGCGGCTGCTCGCGGCGGCAGGGCTCGGCTACGGGGCGATCGCCCTCGGCGCGCGCGGCCTTGCGGCGGTCGGGGGGTTGCGGCCGCTCCCCCTCGCCCTGGTGGCGCTAGGGGCGATCGCCGTGACGCGTGGCGAGACTCCCCTGCTGGCCGCGGACCTGACCGCGCTCCGCCGCTGCGTGACCCGGCCGGGCGCGTGGCGCGGCGCGCGACGGGTTCTCGCCGTTCTGCTCTGCGTGGCGCTCGCCCTCATGCTCCTCGAGGCCCTGGCGCCGACGACGGCCTACGACGCCCTGCGCTACCACCTGCGCCTGCCGCGCCTCTATGCCGACCAGGGGGCGTGGGTGGATGTCCCGTTCGACTTCAACAGCGCCTTCCCACAGAACGTGAACATGCTGTTCGCGGTGGCGTTCGCCGTGGGGGCGCCGCGCGCCGCCAGCTTGACCCATCTGATCCTCGGGTGCCTGGCGACCGGAGCGGTCGCGACGCTGGCGCGGCGCCGCGGGGGAGAGGGAGCGGGACTGCCGGCCGCGGCCATCTACTTCACCATGCCGGTGGTGGCGTTCAACTCGGCGTGGGCGTACATCGACCAGGGAGTGGTGCTGTTCACCCTGCTGGCGGTCGCCGCGGTCGGGCGCTTCCGCGGCCACGGTGAGACCGGTGCCGCCGCGCTTGCCGGGGTGTTCGCCGGGCTGGCGCTGGGCTCGAAGTACACCGCCGCGGCCTCGCTGCCGGTGCTGGGCGTCGCGATCCTTCTCGCGCCGAGGCCCAGCGCCGGACCGCGGCGGCAGCGGGCGCTTGCGGCCGCCGCGCTCTTCGCCGCGCTGACCCTCGCCATCGCCTCTCCCTGGTGGCTGCACAACTGGTCGCTGCGCGGCAACCCGATCTACCCCTTCGCCTCGGCCTGGTTCGGCGCGCCGCCGCACGACACCTATCGTCCTGCCTTGCATCGCGCGGACCTTGAGCGGCCGGAGATCCCGGCGGCCTCACCGCGAGACTGGCTCGTGTTGCCCTGGCAGTTCACCATGGCGCCCTGGGTTCGCGACGAGATGATCGGCCCCGCGCTGCTCGCCTCGCTGCCGCTGCTCGTGCTCTACGGTGGGGCAGGGGGTGCCGGCCTGATCGGCCTCGCCGGGGCGTATGCCGTCGTCTGGATCGCGACCTCCCCGCAGGCTCGCCTGTTCCTCCATGGGCTCGCCCTGCTCGGCGCCTCGGCGGGCGCCGCCTGGGGGCGTCTGCGAGTGCGGCGGGGCAGTGTGGCCCGCTGCGGCAGCGCGCTGCTGTGCGTGGCGATTGCCGCCGCGGTGCTGAACCTGGCGGTCGCCCAGCGGGCGCTCAGCGATCCGTTCCAGGTCGTGGCGGGAATGGAAACGGAGGAGGCGTACCTGACCCGGATGGTCGAGGGACACGCGGCGATCGCCTTCGTCAACCGCGCCCTGCCGGCGGACGCGAAGGTGCTCTTCGTGGGCGAGATCTTCGGCTATCACTGCCGCAAGCCGTACCTGCTGGGCTCGAAGTTCGACACTCCGCCTATCGTCGCGTACATCAGCGCGGCGCCGGACCTCGACGCGTTTCGCCGCCGGCTGGCGGCGGAGGGGTTCACGCACGTCCTCTACAGCCAGGCCCAGCTGCGACGGTTCGTCGCGCTCCCCGAGCGCTATCTCGCGTGGCCGGACGACCGCTCGCGCGCGATCTACCGTGAGTTCATGACCCGCTGGCTCGAGCCGTTGCACGCGGACGACGACGCGGTGGTCTCGCGGATCCTCGCCGCGCCGCGTGACCTGGCGCCGCCGGAACGGCTTGACACCGGGAGCGCAGCGACACTATCATCCGGTCGTCCTAAACCACCGTAAGTTACTGTCAAGCTGGAGGATACGGCGTGGCAAGCCCGTTCAAGGACTTCACCATCCACCTGCAGGCGGGGGAAACCGTCTATCAGGAGGGGGAACCGGGCACGATGATGTACGTCATCCAGTCCGGAGCGGTGGAGCTGGTGCGCGAGATCGAGGGGCGGAAGATCTCGTACGGCGTGCTCGAGAAGGGGGACTTCTTCGGCGAGATGTCGCTCCTGCTCGAAAGCCAACCGCGCACCACGCACGCGCTGGTGGTCGAGGACTCTGACCTGGTCGAGATCAACGCCACGCTGTTCGACAAGATGATCCGCGGCAATATCGAGATCGCGGTGCGCATGATGCGCAAGATCTCGCTGCGTCTGCGCGAGCTCGAGGATCGACTCCACGCCGAGGTTCCTGCCGCCATCGTCGCCCCCGTTCCGGCGCCGGCAGCGCCCGACTCGCGGCCCGCAGCTCCCTTCCCCCAGGCGGCGGTCCTGCCGTCCGAGGTGGCTGCCGCGCCGCCGGTTGCTGCGGCGCCACCGGCGCCCGTGGCGGCCCCACGTGCCCGCCCCGGCAGCGGACCGCCGGCCCCGAAGCGGGTCGCCGGCGCGCATGCGATGTTCGCGAGCGCAGACGGTCGGCATCAGTTCCCGCTCCTCTCGGATCGGGCGGCGATCGGACGCTTCGACCCGGTCACGGGGATGCGTCCGGAGGTCGATCTCTCGGCGCTCGACATCAACCGCTCCGTGTCGCGCCATCATGCGCGCCTCGTCCACGAGGGGGAGGGATACGCGCTGACCGAGGAGGTTGGGGCGCTCAATGGGACCTACGTGAGCGGCAAGCGCCTCACGACCGGCAAACCCGCGCGGCTGCACCACGGCGACGAGGTGTCGTTCGGGATGGTCAAGCTGACGTTCCAGGTGCTGGGTTCGTCATGATCCGGTGGCTCGCCCTGGGGCGGTATGGCTCCGCGGGCCTGCTGCTGCTGGCGCTGGCGATCCCTGGCTCCACGACTGCCGCCGAACCTCGCTCCTACAGTCTCTCACTCGAGGTCAGCTACGGCACGCAGGCCGATCGGGCCAGCCACCTCGATGATATCCGCCGCGCGGTCGAAGCCTGGATCGCCAGCAGCGGCCCGCTCAACGCCGAGACCCGCCCCGGCGCCGCCGACCTCCACCTGCGGATCTGGATCGACCGGATCGAGGTGAAGCGGAGCTATCCCGAGCGGAGCCTGACCCCGGACGTGTTTGCGGACACCGCGCGGCCGGGGTTGCCGCAGGGTATCTACTCGACGCTGTTCGAGACGCGCGTCGAGCTGGTCGATCTGCGCACGGGCGGTGCGCCTCTCATGCAGGAGCCGCTCAAGGTCTACAACGAGCAGGTTCCCGGCGAGCACATCCCCGACGCCAAGGCGCGGTCGTGGCAGGTGAACCTCGACTACCTGTGCGATCGTCTCGCCTCGGCGCTGCGCCGGCACCGCCGCCCCATCCAGCGTCACCTTGCCGAGGCAAAGCAGGCCGGCGACGCCACCCCCTGATCTCCCGCGCGGACGCGCCCTACGGCCCATGTGGTAGACTCCGCACACCTCGCCCCCGGCGAAAACCCCGCCGTCCCCGGAGAGATCCCGTGGCACCGAACGAACCGGCCGCACGCAAGGACGCCGCTGCTGCGCCCTTGCGGGTGCTCTCCGGACACCGCCCGACCGGCCCTCTGCACCTGGGACACCTGGTCGGAGCGCTCGGAAACTGGGTGACGCTGCAGGACGGGAACGACTGCTACTTCGCCATCGTCGATTGGCACGCGCTGACGACCCACTACGCCGACACGCGCGACCTGCAGGCGCAGATTCGCGAGGTCGCCATCGACTGGCTGGCGGCGGGGCTCGACCCGGCGCGCGCGACGCTGTTCGTCCAGTCACAGGTTCCGGAGCACGCCGAGCTGCACCTGCTGCTGTCGATGCTGGTGCCGCTCCCCTGGCTGGAGCGGGTGCCGACCTACAAGGAGCTGCAGCAGCAGCTCCGTGATCGTGATCTCGCCACGTATGGTTTCCTGGGGTACCCCGTGCTGCAGGCGGCGGACATCCTCATCTACAACGCCGACCTCGTGCCGGTGGGGGAGGACCAGCTCTCCCATGTCGAGCTGACGCGCGAGATCGCCCGGCGCTTCAACCATCTGTACGGGGAGGTCTTCAGGGAGCCGCAGGCGCGCACCACGCGGTCGCCGCGACTGCCCGGCACGGACGGGCGCAAGATGTCGAAGTCGTACGGAAACGCGATCGCCCTCTCCGACTCGCCGCCCGAGGTCCGTCAGAAGGTGCTGACCATGGTCACCGACCCGGCCCGCAAGCGGCGCCACGATCCCGGCAACCCTGAGGTGTGTCCGGTGTTCGACTTCCACCGGGTGTTCAGCCGGCCGGAGGAGATCGACCAGGTCAACCGCGAGTGCCGTTCGGCCGCCATCGGCTGCGTCGATTGCAAGGGGATCCTGCTGCGCAACCTCGAACCGGTGCTCACGCCGCACGCCGAGCGCCGCGCTCGGGTCGCGGCGGAGCCGGAGCGGGTGGATGCCGTCCTCGCCGACGGCGCCGGGCGGGCCCGGCTCGCCGCCGGCGAGACGATGGTGCGAGTGCGCGAGGCGATGGGGTTGGCGACGAAGGCGCGGGCCTGAGGAGATGGCCTTGGACAAGCCACACGACGAAACGCGGGGAATGGTGCCGCCGCCCCCGGAGCTTGGTCCGGGATCGCTCGACGCGGAGCGGCACCGGCTGCAGGTGCACGTGCCGGCCTTTCACGGACCGCTCGACCTCCTGCTGCACCTCGTGCGCATCAACGAGGTCGAGATCAAGGACATCCCGGTCCTCGAGATCGCGCGGCAGTACGACGCGTACCTCGAGACGATGCGCCAGCTCGACCTGACCATCGCGGGAGAGTTCCTGGTGATGGCGGCCACGCTGGCGCACATCAAGTCGCGCATGCTGTTGCCGCGCCGCCCCTCGGAGGAGGCGGAGGACGATGATCCCCGGCGGGACCTGGTCCGCCAGCTGCTGGAGCATCAGCGCTTCCAGCTCGCCGCGGAGTCGCTGGCGGCGCGCGCCGATCGCCAGGATTCCGTCTGGACCAGGCCGGCGCAGCCGCCGCCGGAGCTGCATGGGGAGGTGATGCTGGAGGCGACCCTGTACGATCTGCTGCGCGCCTTCCAGGGGGTGGTGGAGTCGCTGGGCGGTGCCGCCCGTCTCGACCTGCGCCCCGAGGGGGTGTCGGTGAACCAGCGGATGAGCGAGATCCTCGAGCGGCTTGACGTGGATCGGAGCGTCGAGCTCTCCCGCCTCCTCCCGGCGGCGTCGGAGCGCCGCGACTGGATCGTCACCTTCCTGGCCATTCTCGAGCTGCTGCGGCTGCAGATGATCGCGGCATGGCAGGTGAACCGGTTCGGAGAGATCCGCCTGGCGAAGGCCGCGCCGCTGCCGGCGCCGGAGGGGTAGGGCATGGAAGAGGAAAGACGAGAGAGCGGTGGTCACGAGGAGGCGCCTTGGCTCGCGCCCGAGGACGAGTTTTCCCGCGAGCGGGAGACGGCTGGGCCGGTCGCCCTCGCGCTGGAGGCCCTGCTGTTCGCGGCCGATTCGCCGCTGTCGCTCGACGAGATGCGCCAGGCGCTCCCGGAACCGGACCGCGGTGCGGCGGAGGCCGGACTGGCCCGGCTGCTGTCGCGCTACGCCGAGGAGGATCGCGCGCTGCAGATCCTCGCGGTGGCGGGGGGATACAGGATGACCACCCGCCCGGCGTTCGATCGGGTCGTGCGGGCGCTCTATCGCAATCGGCAGCGGCTTCGCCTCGGGCGGGCCGCGCTCGAGACGCTGGCGATCGTGGCGTATCGTCAACCGATCACCTCCCCGGAGATCGCCGAGATCCGCGGGAAGGACCCGTCCGGCGTCCTGCGCACGCTGCTCGAGCGCAGTCTCGTGCGCACCCGGGGACGCAAGCGGGTGGTCGGCAAACCATTCCTGTATGGCACCACGCGTGAGTTCCTGGAGCAGTTCGGCCTGAATTCCCTCGACGACCTGCCGAGCCTGGAGGAGTTTCAGGCGATGCTGGGGGACTCCCAGCTCACCCTTCCCGCGGAGGAGCACGAGGAAGGGACCGCGGAGCCAACGGCAGTGGCCGCTGGGCTCGAGGCCGAGCTGGCGGGAGAGGAGTAGCCGGTGGCGGCTCCCCAGCGGCTCCAGAAGCTCCTGGCGCGCGCCGGCGTCGCCTCGCGACGGGCGGCGGAGGAGTTGATCCTCGCGGGCCGGGTCACCCTCAACGGGGAGCGAATCACCACGCTCGGGACCAAGGCGGACCCGGAGGCGGACCAGATCCGCGTCGACGGCCGGCAACTGCAGCCCGCGGCGCCCCCACGCGTCTTCGCCCTGCACAAGCCGCGCGGCGTGGTCACCACCCTCGACGACCCGGAGGGGAGGCCCACGATTCGCGACCACCTGCCCCGCGCGGGGGTACGCCTGTTCCCGATCGGACGGCTTGACTTCCACTCGGAGGGGCTGCTGCTGCTCACGAACGATGGCGAGATTGCCGACCGCGTCCTGCGCCCCGCCGCCGGAATCCTCAAGACCTACCACGTGAAGGTCCGCGGGGTTCCCGGGGCGAACGCCCTGGAGCGTCTGGGGCGAGGACTTCCCCTCGAGGGGCGCAAGACGCTCCCGGCCAGGATCGCGCCACTGTCGACCACCCCTCAGGGGAACAGCCTCTGGATAGAGGTGATCCTCCAGGAGGGGCGGCGGAACCAGATCCGGCGCCTGTTCCAGATGCTGGGACATCCGGTGCAGAAACTCCGCCGGGTGCAGGTGGGGGCGATCGCCCTGGGGTCGTTGAAGCCGGGGGAGTGCCGGGAACTGACCCAGGCCGAGGTCGGCTCGCTGCTGCGCGGGGATTCCCCCGCCCCACGCCGGAGACGCGCCGCCGCGCGTCCGAGGCGGGGAAGGGGAGCGGCCGCCCCTCCTCCCAACGGGCACCGGACCTCGTCCGCCCGCCCTGCGGCCGAGCCTGTTTTTCGCCCCGCGGAAAAATCGCGTCGAACCCGTAAAAGGTGAATTGACAGGAATTTGTATTGACAGTCCCCCCCTCGACCCCTATAATTCCGCATTCGAGTCACAACCCTCGGGATTGCCGCAAGGCAGGGTTGCGCCCTGGAGGCGTGCCCGCGCGCAGCAAGGCGCCGTCCCCCACAAGGAGGTAGCCTTTTCATGGATTTGCAGAAGGAAACCCCGGCCCCCACCCTCGATGCTGGTCCAGGAGGGCGTTCCGACGGGCCCGGCACATCCCCTCGCATTCACGGCGACGCCAGCAACGGCAAGAGTGTCAAGGGCGTGGTCGACGACGCTTCCAGCGAAGACTTCGAGAAGATGCTCGAGGCGTACGATGCCAAGTTCAAGGGCCTGGCGGAAGGTGCGGTCGTACGGGGTCGGGTGCTGAAGGTCCTGCCCAACGAGGTGATCGTCGATGTCGGCTACAAGTCGGAGGGTCTGATCGACATCGAGGAGTTCACCGACCGCAGCGGCAACGTGAGGGTGAAGGCGGGCGATGAGATCGACGTTCTCCTGGAGAAGACGGAAGACCGCGAAGGGTACGTGGTCCTGTCGAAGGAGAAGGCCGAGAAGATGAAGATCTGGGAGACGGTCGAGCGCGCCTTCGAGACGCAGGAGGTCATCCTCGGCCGGGTGATCGAGCGCATCAAGGGTGGGCTGGCCGTCGACATCGGAGTGCGGGCCTTCCTCCCCGGCTCCCTCGTCGACGTGCGACCGGTGCGGAACCTCGACCAGCTGAAGGGTCAGGAATTCCGCATGCGGGTGATCAAGGTCAACAAGCGTCGCGGCAACATCGTCCTCTCCCGCAAGGCGGTGATCGAGGAGGAGAACGCCGAGAAGAAGAAGGAGACGCTGAAGCACCTGAAGGAAGGGAAGGTGATTCGCGGGGTGGTGAAGAACCTGACGGGGTACGGGGCCTTCATCGATCTCGGCGGCATCGACGGCCTGCTTCACCTCACCGACATGTCCTGGGGGAGGATCAACCACCCCTCCGAGCGCCTGAACATCGGCGACGAGATCGACGTCGTCATCCTGAAGTTCGACCCGGAGACCGAGCGCGTCTCGCTCGGCTTCAAGCAGTTGTCGCGCGATCCGTGGGAAGCCGTGGGGACGAAGTTCCCGCTCGGCGCCCGGGTCAACGGCAAGGTCGTGAACCTGACCGACTACGGCGCCTTCGTCGAGCTCGAGGAGGGAGTCGAGGGGCTGATCCACGTCTCCGAGATGTCCTGGACCAAGAAGGTCAAGCATCCCTCGAAGGTCGTCAACGTCGGCGATACCCTCGAGGCAATGGTGCTCGATGTGGATCTCACCCAGCGGCGCCTCTCGCTGGGGCTCAAGCAGGTGGAGCCGAACCCGTGGGACCGGATCGCGGACCGCTACCAGGTCGGGTCCCGCATCACGGGGAAGGTGCGCAACCTCACCGACTTCGGTGCCTTCGTCGAGGTCGAGGACGGGATCGACGGGCTGGTCCACATCTCCGACATGTCATGGACGAAGCGCCTCAAGCACCCTTCCGATCTGGTGAAGAAGGGGGACACGATCGAGGCGATGATCCTGAAGATCGACTCCGAGAACCAGCGCCTATCGCTCGGCATGAAGCAGGTCATGCCCGACATCTGGGAGGAGTTCTTCAAGCTCCACCACCTGGGTGACCTGGTGGAGGGGAAGATCGTCCGCCTCACCGATTTCGGGGCGTTCGTGGAGGTGGCGGACGGGATCGAGGGACTGGTCCATGTCTCCGAGATGACGGACGAGCGGCTCGACACTCCCGGTGACAAGTTCGCGGTCGGGCAGGAGGTCAAGGCCAAGATCCTCCGCCTCGACGTCGCCGAGAAGAAGATCGGGCTGTCGATCAAGCAGGTGACCCACGACGACGAGAAGCGGCAGATGTCGGCCTACATGGACACCGCGAAGGGCTCCGGGGGGGCGACCCTCGGGGATGTCCTGGGCTCGGAGCTGTCGGAGACCGCGACCTCCGCGGACGATGACGACGCGGACGACGCGTCCTGATCGCGAGCGACCCAGAGACCGGCAGACGCGATGTACACCCTCACGACCCTCGGCTCCTCGCCGCCCGGATGTCGGCCGTCGCTCGCGCCGCCCGACCGACGGCGCCAGGTGGATGCCTAGAAGATGGAACTGGGACCCTCTAACGGCCGCGCACCGGGGACGGGCGGATCGCCCGCCGGCCCCGGCGGCCCGCAGGAGAACCGCAACGTGACCAAGGCCGAACTGGTCGAGGAAGTTGCCAAGACCGCCGACCTGACCAAGAAGCACTCCGAGGTCATCGTCAACACCGTCTTCCAGTCGATCATCGACGCGCTGCACAACGACGAGAAGATCGAGCTGCGGGGGTTCGGGAGTTTTCGCATCCGTCAGCGGCGCTCCCGCCAGGGGCGCAATCCCAAGACGGGCGAGAAGGTGTTCGTCCCCGCCAAGAAGATCCCCTACTTCAAGCCCGGCAAGGAGCTGAAGGATCTGATCAACCGCTAGTGAGTTCGCTCTCTGCGGCGAGCGACGAGCTACGTACGCGATCAGGGGAGCCGATGGATCGCCTGTTCACCCCCTGGAGGTACGATTACCTCGTGTCGGACAAGGCAGCGGGCGGCTGTATCTTCTGCGAGGCGTACGCGGCCGGCGCCGACCGCGAGCGCCTGATTGTCTTTCGCGGCCGCACCCATTTCGTCATCCTCAACCGCTTCCCGTACAACAACGCTCATCTCATGATCGTGCCCCACCGACACCTCGCGGACCTCACGGAGGCGACCGCGGAGGAGCGCCACGAGTTGATGGACCTCTCGGCGCGCGCGCTCGCCGTGCTGCGGAGCACCTACCACGCGCAGGGGTTCAACATAGGTTGCAACCTGGGGACGATCGCCGGGGCCGGCATCGCCGGGCACTACCACCTGCACGTGGTGCCGCGCTGGGAGGGGGACACGAATTTCATGACCGTGACCGCGGGCACCCGGGTCATCCCCGAGGATCTCGACCGCAGCTGGGAGCGCCTGCGCGAGGCGTTCCGGGCGCCGGAGGGGAGCTAGTGCCCGCCCGGGCCCTGCCGATGCTCCAGGCGGCCACTGCCGTTGCTCCGGACCTGACCGGTCCGGCCGGCGACGCCAGGCCGAGGGCGTTCAACATCCGGACCTGGGGCTGCCAGATGAATGTACACGACACCGAGAAGATGGCGGGCGCGCTCACCCGCGACGGCTTCCAGGTGTCGCGCGATGCCCGCGGCGCGGACGTCGTCCTGCTCAACACCTGCGCCGTGCGCGACAAGGCCACGCAGAAGGTCTACCACGCGCTCGGGCGCCTGCGCCGGCTGAAGGAGCAGAACCCGTCGCTGATCATCGGCGTGACCGGGTGCGTCGCCCAGCTCGAGGGGGAGACGATCTTCCGCCGCGCGCCGTACGTCGATCTCGTGGTAGGACCGCGCGCGATCGGCGCCCTGCCCCGTCTGGTGGAGGAGGCGCGCACGCGGCAGACCACGCGTCTCACTCCCGTCGAGGACGACCTTACCTATCCCTTCGAGTCCGCGGTGCGGGGCAGCGCCGCGAAAGCGTACGTCACCGTCATGGAGGGGTGCGACAAGGCTTGCACGTTCTGCATCGTGCCGAGGACCCGGGGTGACGAGGAGTACCGCCCCGTCGCGCAGGTGCTGGCGGAGGCGGCCCACCTCGCCGGGCGCGGCTACCGGGAGATCGAGCTGCTGGGGCAGAACGTCAACGGCTATCGCCATGGCGGCGTCGACTTCGCGGGACTGCTGCGCCGCGTCGACGCGGTGGACGGGATCGAGCGCCTCCGCTTCACCACCTCGCATCCGCTGCACCTGTCCGACGCGATCATCACCGCGATGGCGGAGGGGGAGCATGTGTGCCCGCAGATCCACCTCCCGGTCCAGTCGGGCTCGGACCGGGTGCTGAAGCGAATGCGGCGCGGCTACGATCGCTCGCGCTACCTCGAGCGGGTGGCGCGGCTCCGCTCCGAGGTCAGGGAGGTGGCGCTCTCGACCGACGTCATCGTCGGTTTCCCGGGGGAGTCGGATGCCGACTTCGACGCGACCCTGGAGCTGCTCGAAGAGGTGCGTTTCGAGCAGGTGTACTCGTTCGTGTATTCCCCCCGGCCCGGAACCGTGGCCGCGCGCCTCGAGGACCCGACGCCTGCCGCGGTGAAGGATGCTCGCCTCCAGCTCCTGCAGCGCCGCCAGCAGGAGATCCAGGCCGAGCTCTACCAGCGGGAGATTGGCCGCACCGTCCAGGTCCTGGTCGAGGGGCCGGCGAAGTTCGGCGCCGGAGTGTACACGGGCCGGTCACCGCAGAACTTCGTGGTGCTCTTTTCCGGGCACGAGGGGATGGTGGGACGCATCCTGCCGGTCGTGATCCGGACGGTGACGTCGCTGGCGCTTTACGGTGACGTGGACCGCGAAGCCGCGCTCGGGGCAGGCGTTTCCTTGACTTCGCCTGGGGCGGACGGTATAGATATCGCTGGGTAGCCTTCGAAGCTTCAGCAACCTACAGCAGACACCCCGCGAGGGCCAGGCCGGATGGAAATCGAAGTCAAGATCAAGGGCCTGATGATCGATCCGATCTCGAACCTGCCGATCGTGATCCTCAAGCAGGTCGATTCCGACACGGTCCTGCCGATCTGGGTCGGGATCTTCGAGGCCAACGCCATCGCGCTGCAGGTCGAGAAGATCAACACGCCGCGCCCGATGACCCACGACCTGGTGAAGAGCCTGCTCGAGTCGCTGCACGCCAAGGTCGAGAAGATCGTGATCACCGACCTGAAGGAATCGACTTTCTACGCGCTGCTGCACATCGAGATGCAGGGGGTGACGCTGCACGTCGATTCCAGACCGTCCGATGCGATCGCGATCGCGCTGCGCACCGGCTCGCCGATCTTCGTCGAGGAGAAGGTCCTCGCGCAGGCGAAGAAGATCGACATCGGCAAGGAGGCGGGGGAGAGCGATCGGCTGAAGAAGTGGCTCGAGAACCTCGATCCGGACGACCTCGGCAAGTACGAGATGTGACTCCGCAGTTCCGTTCAATCCCACCGTCGTCATACGTATTGACATCACCGTAGTAGAATCCGTCCAGGTCGTTGTGTGCGCACCAGGTCGATGTCGGAGGAGTCGGGGAGATTTTTCCTTGACAGTGTGGGCGCCGTCCTTTAGGATGTGGCTCGCACTCCAAGAGCCCCAAGATGTTGGGCCTCCACCGACATCTACCCCCTGACCAAGGGGCCGGGTCACGGGATTCGATGATCCTCTCCATCGCCAACCAGAAGGGCGGGGTCGGGAAAACGACGACCGCCATCAACCTGGCGGCGGCATTGGCTCAGAAGGGGCTGCAGACCCTCCTGGTCGATCTGGATCCCCAGGGGAACTCCACCCTCACCTACCTCGACGTCGCCGCGATTGGCCCGTCGATGTACGACCTCCTAATCGACCCTTCAGTGGCTGCAAAGGACATCATTCGTCCGTCAGCGGTCGAGTGCCTCCACATCGCCCCGGCGCGGATCTCCCTCGCCAAGTTCGAGCAGAAGGCGGTGGGGGAGTTCGACGCCCACTTCCGACTGAAGGACCGGCTGAAGGACATCCGCGAGGATTACCAGTTCGTCGTCATCGACTGCCCGCCGACGCTGGGGCTCCTGACGATCAACGCGCTCGTCTTCTCGACCCACCTGCTGGTCCCGATCCAGTCGTCGTACTTCGCGCTCGAGGGGACCGACGACCTGCTCGAGACCGTCGAGAAGGTGAAGGCGCGCCCGAACCCAGAGCTCCAGATCCTGGGGGTCGTGATCACGCTGCACGACAAGCGGACGGTCCTCGCACGCGATATCCGCAAGCAGATCGAGAAGGTGTTCGGCGACAAGGTGTTCCGAACGGTGATCAACAAGAGCGTACGGCTCGAGGAGAGCCCCGCCTACCGTGAATCGATCTTCAGCTACGCCCCGGACTCGAGCGGGGCCCTCGACTACTACAAGCTCTCCGAGGAGGTGGTCGGCCGTGCCTAGATTGAGAGGACTTCCGAAGGATTCACAGATGCGACACGACGAGCACTTCGTCGACACCTTGACCTCCGACCGCGGCGGCCCCATCGGCAGGATGATCGACATCCTCCTCCTCGATCGGAACCCCGCCCAGCCGCGCCGCGAGTTCGGCGATCTGTCGGAGCTCGTCGCGTCGATCAAGGAGAAGGGAGTGCTCGCCCCGATACTCGTCCGTCCCACGGAGGACGGCCGGTTCCAGATCATCGCGGGGGAGCGGCGCTTCCGTGCGGCGACCGATTCCGGTTTGCACCAGGTCCCGTGCATTGAGCTCGAGGTCGACGATCGCGGCGTGATGGAGATCTCGCTGATCGAGAACCTCCAGCGTCGCGACCTGTCGCCGTTCGAGGAGGCGGACGCGATGATGAACCTCCTCTTCCAGCACGGTTACACGCACGAGATGGTCGCGAGGAAACTCGGCAAGTCGCGAACCACGATCACCGAAACGATCTCGCTCGCGAACATCCCTCAAGAGATTCGTGAGGAATGTCGGCGCGCCGACATTACGACGCGCAGCACTCTGTTTCAGATCGCACGGTGCGAAACACGAGAGCAGATGCTCGCGCTTCTCGCGGAGATCAAAGCGCACGGTCTCACGCGCGACGAAACGCGCGCCGTCGCTCGCGCCGAGCGCGAGCCCGATGTCGTCGAGCGCGCGAAGCCGTTCGTCTTCCGCTTCAAGGCACCGGACGAGAGGTTCTCGCTCTCGCTCCAGTTCCGAAAGTCGGACGTGGATCGCAAAGAAGTGATTGAGACACTGCGTGGGTTGATCAAACAGCTCGAGCACGACGAGGGGGAGAAGAAGCGCTTCAAGCCATAGAACCGCGTCGATAGAAGTCCAATGTGGTTTCGTTGCGGCCCGGCACGGCCGCCCAGGGGGAACGGAACCGTGGAAACGAAGCGTGTGCGGGATCGTCTGAGGCGGAAGCACCCGAGGAGCGAGGAGATGCTGGGGAACGTGCAGCGGTGGGCGGCTCCTGCGGAAACACATGGCGCGTCGCCGATCGGAGACGACGTCGGCAGCCCGGAGCGCGAGATGCAGGACCGAAGGGATCAGGACAAGATCGAGGTATAGCAAACGCTCGGATCGCAAACCATCATGCCCGAGATCTCCAGGTTCTTCGGAATCGTCATTCGCATGTTCGTGGAGCCGAGCGCTCCGCACCATCGTCCGCATTTCCATGCCTACTATCAGGACCACGTGGCAATCGTCGCCATCGACCAGCTCGAGATGATTGCGGGCAGTCTCCCGAGAAGCCAGCAGCGGCTGGTTGAAGCCTGGGCCGAGATCCACCTATCGGAACTCGTGGCCGACTGGGACAGGTTGCAGAAAGGCAAGCCTCCCGTTAAGATCGACCCGCTCAGGTAAACAGGGGTGCGGTCATGAGCCACATAATCTACCGCGTGACCGGGTTCCGCGTTGAGGGTCCGTACACGCTCCGGGTCCAATTCGACGATGGCGTGTCCCGAGTCATCGACTTCAAACCCGTTCTTGCTGGTGAGTTGTTCGGCCCCCTTCGTGATCCGGTGGTCTTCTCGGGTGTTCGCCTCGACGCCGAGGCATTCACGCTCGTCTGGCCTAATGGCGCCGACTTCGACCCGGCGACGCTGCACGACTGGCCGGAGGTCCTCCCAGAGCTGGTACGAATGGCCGGACGCTGGGGTACCGTGGGTCCAGGATCGATTCCGTAGCATCCTCGCCGCCGGGACCGCTTTATCGAACGCACCCACAGGGAGGCATTGGGTATGGGCATCTCGGGAGCGGGTGCGTTTGGCGTAGTTCTTCTGGTGGCTGCAGCGGTGCTCGTCGCAATGAGCAACCTTGCGGTGGCCCAGCCAGTCAATCCGTCATCGTCAACCGTTCAGATCCAAGGCCATGCTTATGTAGCTCTTGGGGACGGCGCCTCTCAAGTCCAGAGCGGAAGCCTAGTTTGTCTAATCACCGAGACAGCCGAGATGACGCAGGCGATGAATAAGATTGCGAATCTCGTGACGACGCTCGGCCAGACCGCGAGCGAGACCCTTTCGGTTACGTCCGTCGACCTTGCGGAAATGTTTGCGAAACGGGCTGCGATGGTTGCCCCGATTTACTATTTTCCGCGCGTGGCGAACGCACTCACACGTTTCTTGAATCTCGATGTTCCTACACGGTGCGAACCTCGTTCGAGGGGCGGTTTCTCTTCGAGCACGTCCCTCTAGGCTCCTACTTTCTCTATTCACGGTACAAGACCAACTTCAACGACGGGTACTGGATTGTGCCGGTCGTCGCGGTGGCCGAGAGGGGCGTCGACCAGGACCTGGCGAGTTTCAACATGCACGATCTACTGGTGCTGCTTCGTTACCGCGAGTTGGAAGAGGCGCGGGGTCAGATCGACTCGCTCGTTCAGCGCCTTCCCTCTAACGAACGGCTTGCAGTCCTGGGTTGGATGGCAGAGGCGAGGCAGCGCGGAGAGACGATGCAGCTGCCTGAGCTTCCGTAGGTCTGTTGTGCTCCGTCGGAGTCAGGTGGCCACAGTCGCAAACGATTCTGGCCGTCGGCAGGATCGAATCTGGAAGCTCTGGCTTGAGCGGAACAGGCTGCTGTTGAGCCGCGTCCATACGGTCACCGCCGCAGAGGCAGGTATTCTGACGGGGGCATTTGTACTGTGGAAAAGAGAAGGTCACCTCGAGCTTGCATTGCTGCTCCTGTCCGTCGGGGGACTTTTGCTAGTTGTGGGCAGCCTATTGATGCGTCGCGATGCACAATACATGGCGGCCTGTCAGGCAATGGCGCCGGGATTCCTGCCAGAACTGGAGAAGCCGCTGTTCGGGGTTACCGGTCGGTGCTTGATCAGATGGAGCACGTTCATCGTCGGGGTGGGCAATTTGGTGCTTGCGGTACTGCTCTGGTCCGGGGGTTGATAGGCTAGTTTACATAAGATACCTTATCGGACTCAGATGCTGGCAGGGTTTGGGCCGGATGACCTCCAAGTCCTTGCACCCTCAGCGGTTTCGGCACGCGTCCCTTGACACCTGACGGCACCCGCCGATAGCATCCCCACCTCGTTACAGCCGCTCCGGGCGCCTTCTGCACTGCGAGCGCCTGACGTCCCCAGCAGACCTGTGGAGCCATTCATGCGACGGATCGGGCGCTACCTCTTCGCCGAGGCGCTCGGTCCCTGCCTGGCCGGACTCCTGGTCTTCACGCTCCTCCTCCTGATCAACCTGCTCTTCGAGATCGCCGAACTCGCGATCCGGCGCCAGGTCCCGCTGCCGATCCTGGGCCAGTTCCTGCTCCTGGCGATGCCGCGGATCCTCGTGCTGACGATGCCGATGGCGGTGCTGCTGGGAATCCTGGTGGGCGTGGGCCGGATGTCGGCCGACGGCGAGATCACGGCGCTGCGCGCCTGCGGCGTCTCCTTCCACCGCATGGCGCCCCCGCTGTTCCTGCTCGGTCTGGCCGGCACCGCGGCGTCCGGCTATGCGTCGCTCGTCTTGGTGCCTGAGGCGAGCTACGCTCAGCATCGCCTCAACGCGGAGATTTTCTTCGCCGGCGACCTGCATCGAAACATCCAGCCGGGGGTGTTCTACCAGGACATTCCGGGCCTGCTGCTCTACGCGCGCGAGGTCGAGCCGGGGGTCGGCATGCGCGACGTCCTGGTCTACCAGCGGGGCGACGACGGGATCGGACAGCTCACCGTGGCGCGCCGGGCGCGCCTGGAGCCCGAGCCGGACACCGGCCAGCTCCGCTTCCACCTCGAGGAGGGGGAGAACCACCGTTTCGACCCCGCCCGCCCGGACCGCTACGAGCGCAGCCGCTTCCAGACGCAGATGCTCCTGCGGGCTCCCGATCCCTCCATCCAGGAGTTCGTGCGCACCCTGCGCGGCCCGCTTCCCAGGAATATCCGCGAGATGTCCACTCCCGCGCTGGTCGCCGAGATTGGCCGCCTGGCGGGGGAAGCGCCGGAGAAGCGTCGCTTCGGGCGCCTCCCGGCGCAGATCGAGCTGCACCGCCGGTTCGCGGTGCCACTGGCCGCCGCGATCCTGTCACTCCTCGGCATCCCGCTCGGCGTGGTCATCCGCCGCGGAGGCCGCTCCAGCGGCTTCGCGCTCTCCCTGGGAATCCTCCTGGTCTACTGGCTGCTGTTCTCGGCCGGAGAGAATCTCGCGCGCAGCGGCGCCCTGCGTCCGTGGGTTGCGGTGTGGCTGCCGAACTGCCTGTTCCTCGCGATCGCGCTGATGCTGGTCGCCTGGCAGTCGCGAGATCGCCGCCTGCCGCGACGCCTGTCGGCAGCCCTCGGGACGGTCCGTGACCGCTGCACGCGAATCGGGGCGACGGTCGCACGCCTCATCTCTCGCCGGGACGGCAGGCGGATTGCCGGTCGCCCTCGCAGAGCCGGCGGCCTGCTGTTCCCCGGCCGCGTCGACCGCTACCTGTCGGCGGCCTTCCTGCGTGCCTTTCTCCTGGTCCTTGCCTCGTTCTACGTGCTCTATCTGCTCGCCGACCTACGCACCCTCCTGGACGATATCGCGGCGCATCCGGATTCGACCGGCGCGACGCTGGCACGCTACCTCGCCTTTGCCTCTCCCGGGATGCTCCTCGCCGGCTTGCCGGTAGCGGCGCTGCTCGCCACCCTGATCGCCGTCGGCCTGCTCCAGCGTCGCAACGAGATCACCGCGCTGCGCGCCGCCGGCATCAGCCTCTACCGAATGGCGGTGCCGCTGCTCGGCATCGGAGCGCTCCTCGGAGCCTTGCAGTTCGTGGTCGCCGATGCGGTCGTCCCGGAGGCGGGCCAGGCGGCGGCGGCGCTGCGAGCGAAGATCCGCAACATCCAGCCCGCCTCCGGCTTCGCGGCGCGCCGCTGGGTGTTCGGCGCCGACCGCAGGCTCTACTACCTGACGGCCTTCAGCCCCTCCCTCGACGCCTATCAGGGGGTCTCCATCTTCCAGATCTCGCCCGATGCCTCCGCGATCGTCGAGCGAATCGAGGCACGATCGGCGCGCTACGTCGGCAACGAGTGGGTCCTCTCCAGCGGCTGGGTGCGGGAGTTCAGCGCCGACGCGGAGCAGTTCCGGACCTTCCAGGAGGAGCGCCGGAGCTTCCCGGAGTCGCCCGACTACCTCAGCCGCGAGGTCCGCAAGCCGGCGGAGATGTCGTTCGCCGGTCTGCGGGAGGCGATCGCCGATCTCGAGCGGGCCGGCTACGACGTGCGCGATCTGCAGGTGGCGCAGCAGGAGAAGGTGGCGATGGCGTCGGTCCCCATGGTGCTGATTCTCCTGGGGCTGCCGTTCGCGGTTCGCTCCCGCGCCGGTGGGGCCCTGGCGGGGGTAGGACTGGCCATGGCGCTGGTGGTTGTCTACTACATCTGCCTCGCGACGTTCCGCCAGCTGGGAGGGATTGGCATGCTTCCTCCCACGCTGGCAGCCTGGTCACCGAGTGCGCTGTTCGCGAGTTTCGGACTGTATCGAATGCTCGCCTCCCGCGGTTGACCGCGCGCTGTGGACGGCCTCAGCCGCCAGCACCGAGCTCGGTGAGGCGCTGCCTGATCTGCGGTTGATCGGGCACGAGCTTCAGCGAGGCGCGCAGCTGGGCGATGCCGTCGTCGCGCCTGCCGATCGCGAGGTAGGCCGCCGCCAGCGAATTGCGGACCGCGGGCATGGCCGGGTTCATCCCCAGAGCGCGCTCGAGATACGGGATCCCCTCCGGGTTCCGGCCCCGCCGGCAGAGCGCGACGCCGAGGTTGACCAGCGCCGATAGATAGTCCGGCTGCAGCTCGATCGCCCTGCGCAGCTCGTCGATACCGCGCTCATCCTGTCCGGCGCGGAGGTACGCGAGCCCGAGGTTGTGCCGGGCGTCGGCGTAGGCCGGGTTCAACTCGACCGCCTTGCGCAACTCCTCCTGCTCCAGCTCGTACTCCTTGAGCTGACCGTAGACGGCGCCGAGGTTGTTGTGAGCCTCGGCGTATCCGGGGTCGAGCTCGAGCGCCCGCTTGAACTCCGCCTTTGCCTCCTCGAGCTTCCCCTGGGCGTAGAACAGGCTCCCGAGGTTGAGCCGCACCTGCGGGTGATCCGGAGCACGCTCCACGGCCCGGCGGTAGTAGTCGATCGCGGCGTCGATCCGCCCCTGCTCCTGGAAGAGCAGCGCCAGGTTGTTGTAGGAGCCGACAAAGGCCGGATCGGCCTCGATGGCCCGGCGGTACATCGCTTCCGCCTCGGCACCCCTCCCCTGCCTCTTGTAGACGTTGCCGAGGTTGTTGTATCCCTCGCCGTACTCCGGGTCGATCTCCGTGACGCGACGGTACTCGACGATCGCCTCCTCCCAGCGCTCCTCGCGCTCGTACAGGATCCCGAGCGAATTGTGGGCATCCGCATTGTCGGGGTCGATGGCGGTCGCGCGACGCAGGTGCTCCTCGGCGCCGCGGTAGTCCTTCTTCTCCATGTAGATATTGCCGACGAAGTTCTCGACCTCGAGCAGCGTCGGATCGCGCCGCAGCACGTCCTCGAAAACGCCGAGCGCCTCATCGTTGTTCCCCTGGAGCATGAGGGCGCGTCCCATGTTCACCCGCGCGACCAGGAACTCGGGCTCCGTCTCGAGCGCGGCGCGAAACTCCTCGATCGCCCCTTCGAAGTCCGCATCGTTCAGCAGCAGGACGCCGCGGTTGTTGTGCGAGTTGCTGCCCGCCTGCGAGACGTACCCTAGCGCGGTCAGTTTGGCCACGATGGCGTCGTCCGCCTTGGAGGCCACCGGGTCGACGCGGTCCACCGTCTCCGCCGGCTCCTCGAAAGTGCGCAGGGTGCCGAGCGGGTGGGCCGCCAGGAACTCGGGGCGAAAGGCGGCCGTCAGCACCTCGCCGTCCATGTCGTTGGCGGTCGGCAGCCCGAACGCGGCGAGGAGGGTCGGAGTGATGTCGGCAACGGAGGCCTCCTCGATCGTCGCTCCCTGTCGAAATGCAGGGCCAGTCAACAGCAGCACCCCATACTTGCGATGCCATTCGGCGGCCTTACCGGTCTGGATGCTGGCGTCGCTCCTCGGCCGGTTGCCGTCGGAGCGGAAGCCGTGGTCGGAGGCGACGACGACGTTGACGTCGTCTCCCCCGAACCGGCCGAGCAGCTCGCCCAGGATCGAATCCTGGTATTCGTAGAAACGGTCGACGGCGCCGCCGAACCAGTCCACGTCCTGCTCCGCAACCCAGGAGAGGCGTGGCGGCCGGTACTGCATGAAGAGATGCGAGGTGGTGTCGATCCCTTCGAAGTAGACGGCCCGAAACGGCGTGGGGTGATCGGCGAAGAAACGGCTGGCGATCGCGGCGTAGGTGCGCGTCCCTGCCAGCACGGTGCGAAACTCCTCGGCCCGCTCGCGCGCCGCCTGCGGCAGGGCGCCGAAGCCTGCGGGAGGCAGGGCCAGGAAGCGCCGCACCTCGGCCTCGTCGATCTCCTCAGGCCTGATGCGCAGCTCCTCCACCTGGGGGAAGAGCTCCGGCGGGAACACCTTCCCCTCCGAGCCGCTGTCGACCTCTTCTCCCATTCCGAACAACTGATAGGCGATCCGCTCCGTTACCAGGAAGCCATTGACCTTCTCTGCCGGCCACGTCGCCCACCAGGCGATCATCCCGACGGGGACACCGGACTCCCCGAGGATGTTCCAGAGCGCTTTCGTGCGCCGCAGGTTGCTGGTGACCGGAACCCGTTTTCCCGTGCGCGAGTCGACCGCAAGGAAATCGACGATCCCGTGCTTGGAAGGGAGCTTCCCCGTCGCCACCGTGGTCCAGATCACCGGGGAGAGCACGGGGGAGATGGTGCGCAGGCGGGCGCGGACCCCGCCCCGGATCAGGGCCGCGAGGTTCGGGAGCTTGCCCGCGGCGATGAGCGGGTCGATCAGGTTCCAGTCGGCCCCATCCAGCCCGATGAAAAGGACCCTGGCGCCGGAGATGGGTGTCAGGTTGCCGCGCTCCCGGCTGGCCGGGAGATCCCCGGGGACGACGCGCCAGACCTCGACCTTGTCGATCGCGACCCCCGCCGACTCCCCCACCCCCCGCCGGATGCCGGCGAGGAGCGCCCGTTCGAGCCGTCCACGGTTGGCGCCGCTGAGCTCCTGGATCCCGTTGCGCCCTGCCTCCTCCTGCGCCGCTGCCACGACCTTGGGGGCGAGCCACTGCATCTCGAACTCGGCGCCGAGCAGCCGATGCAGGTCGAGAGCCCGCTCGGGGAGCACGCGATACGTCAGGCCGAGATCGATCCCCACGGGAGAACCGTCTCGCGACTGCAACGGCAGGGAGTGTGCCGCATCGAGGATCAGGTCAAGGCGCTGCTCCCCCGCCCGGTAGCGATAGACCGCCAGGAGACCCGCCGGAACGAAGTGCCAGCCCGGAGGCAGCACGCGAGCCGAGGTCTTCAGGAACGGCGAGTCGCGGATCACGACCTCGCCGCTCTCCGGGACCCGCCGGAAGGAGAGCCCCGTGTAGACGGCCGCGAGTGCCACCAGAGCAAGGGCGCGCAGGCGCACCGAGGTCATGCGTCGAGACTCCACCGGGTCCGGAGGAAAGGCCGGCGGCCGGCCTGCATCGGCTAGGCCTACGTCCCTTCACTCCAGCTGCTCAGGTAGGAGTCCTGCTCGGACGTGAGCTGGTCGATTCTCACCCCCATCGTCTCGAGCTTCAGGCGCGCGATGTCACGGTCAATCGCCTCCGGGACCACGTGGACCGTCTTGGCGAGCGCCTTCCCTTCCCGGACCAGGTATTCCGCGCCCAGCGCCTGGTTGGCGAAAGACATGTCCATCACCACCGCCGGGTGCCCCTCGGCCGCGGCGAGGTTGATCAGCCGCCCCTCGCCCAGGACGTGAAGGCGCCTGCCGTCCTGAAGCGTGAACTCGTCGACGTAGTCGCGCACCCGGCGCGGCTTGCCGGAGGCGAGCGCCTCGAGGGCAGGGAGGTCGATCTCGACGTTGAAATGACCGGAGTTGCAGATCACCGCGCCGTCCCGCATCACCGCGAAGTGCTCCTTGCGCAGCACGTGCTTGTTGCCGGTCAGGGTGACGAAGATCTCCCCCACCCGGGCCGCGTCGCCCATCGGCATCACCTCGAAGCCGTCCATCACCGCCTCGAGCGCCTTGGTCGGATCGATCTCGGTGACGATGGTGTGGGCGCCGAGCCCCTTGGCGCGCATCGCCACTCCCCGCCCGCACCAGCCGTACCCCGCCACGACGAACTTCATGCCGGCGAGCAGCAGGTTCGTGGCGCGCAGGATTCCGTCGATGGTGCTCTGTCCCGTCCCGTAGCGGTTGTCGAACAGGTGCTTCGTCAGCGCCTCGTTCACGCCGATGACCGGGTACTTGAGGACCCCCTCCGCGGCCATCGAGCGCAGCCGGATGACCCCGGTGGTCGTCTCCTCCGTCCCTCCCACCACGGTGTCCAGCAGGTCGCGGCGCTTCGTGTGCAGCACGGAGACCAGATCCGCGCCGTCATCCATGGTGAGATGCGGCCGCGCCTCGAGCACCGCCTGGATGTGGCGGTAGTAGGTGTCGTTGTCCTCTCCCTTGATGGCGTAGACGGAGATGCCGTAGTCCGCGACCAGCGTGGCGGCGACGTCATCCTGCGTGCTGAGCGGGTTGCTGGCGCAGAGCGACACCTCCGCCCCCCCCGCCTGGAGCGTGCGCGCGAGGTTCCCGGTCTCGCTGGTGACGTGCAGACAGGCCGCCAGGCGCAGCCCGCGCAGCGGCTTCTCCTTGGCGAACCGCTCGCGGATCTTGCGGAGCACCGGCATGTTGCGATCGGCCCACTCGACGCGCAGCTTGCCGCGTGCAGCGAGCCCCAGATCCTTGACGTCGTGGGGGACGAGTTGGCTCATGGCGAACGACCTCATGCGGGCCGAAGGCGTAAGCCCCGGCGGAGAATGTCGCGGTGTTTCAGGCGCGAACCGCCGCCCGCAGATCCTCGGCGCGATCGGTTCGCTCCCACGTGAAGCCTTCCCCCTCGCGGCCGAAATGCCCGTAGGCGGCGGTCGGCAGGTAGATGGGGCGGCGGAGCTGCAGGTAGTCGATGATCCCGCGCGGCGTCAGCGGGAACAGCTCGCGCACCGCCTTCGCGATGCCGGTGCCGTCGCTCTTGCCGGTGCCAAAGGTGTCGACGCGCACCGACACGGGATCCGCGACCCCGATCGCGTAGGCGACCTGGACCTCGGCCCGGCGCGCCAGGCCTGCGGCCACGATGTTCTTCGCGATGTGCCTCGCCATGTACGAGGCCGAGCGATCGACCTTGCTGGGGTCCTTCCCCGAGAAGGCGCCGCCACCATGCCGGGCGACCCCGCCGTAGGTGTCGACGATGATCTTCCGCCCGGTGAGCCCCGTGTCCCCCTGTGGGCCGCCCACCACGAAACGACCGGTCGGGTTGACGTAGAACTTGGTGCGCGCGTCGAGAAGCTCGGCGGGAACGACCTGGCGGACGACCTGGTCGAGAACCGGCTGGCGCATCTGCTCGACGGTCACCTTGTCGTCGTGCTGTGAGGAGACGACGACCGCTTCGACCCGCACCGGGCGGTCCCCCTCGAACTCGAGAGTCACCTGTGTCTTGCCGTCGGGACGCAGGAACGCCAGCTCGCCCGAGCGCCGCGTCTCCGTGAGGCGCCGGCAGAGGCGGTGCGCCAGGCTGATCGACAGGGGCATCAACTCGGGGGTTTCGTCGCAGGCGAAGCCGAACATCAGCCCCTGGTCGCCCGCCCCTCCGGTGTCGACCCCCATCGAGATGTCACCCGACTGCCGGTCGATCGAGGTGATCACCGCGCAGGTGTCGGCGTCGAACCCGGCGCGCGCATCGACATACCCGACCTTGCGGATCGTCTCCCGGGCGACCCGCGGGTAGTCGACCACCGCGGAGGTGGTGATCTCCCCCGCGATGAAGGTGACGCCGGTGGTCACCAGCGTCTCGCAGGCGACACGAGCGGCCGGGTCCTGGGCGAGGATCGCGTCCAGGATCCCGTCGGAGATCTGATCGGCAATCTTGTCGGGGTGGCCCTCGGTCACCGACTCCGACGTGAACAGGTGCCTCTCGTGGTTCGCCATGGACCGGATCCTCCTGGGAGACGGTGCTTCGGGGCCGGAAGGGTCAAGCCTGCGAGGGGTTCGCGAGATTCCACGTCGGCGCCGAACGGAGCATGCTACCAGTGGCCCCAGGGGGTGTAAAGGCGCCGGGGCTCGTTCTGGCCGGCCCCCTCCCCCTGCGGCCGGGAGGTGACCTCTAGAGGCCGCGGACCCGGAACCTGACCGCGCCCTGCCCGCACAGCCGCTCGATCGCCGCGGTGAGCTCGGGGGTGGGAACGACCTTGAGCCCGGCCTCGGCCCGGACGGTGAGGGCGAACTCCCGGGGGGCCCGGATCTCCAGAAAGACAGGACAGTCCCCGTGCGCCGCCGCCAGCACCGCGCGCAGTTGCTCGACCTGCGGGGCCCCCATGGCGTCCGCGGTCAGGCGAATCAGCATGGCCTCCGCCTTCTGGCGCCGGGCGTCCGCGAGCGGCACGACGCTCGCGGCGATCAGCCTCACCCGCCCGTCCTCCGCCTCGACCTTTCCCTTGAGCAACACCGGGAGGTCGTTCGCAAGCGTCGCGCCGCACGACTTGTACGCGTCCGGGAAGACCAGCGTCTCGACGGTGCCCTCGAGATCCTCGAGGGCGAACACCGCCATCCAATCCCCCTTGCGCGTCTTGCGCGGCCGCAGGCCGGTGATGATGCCGCCGCTGACGATCTCCGTCTCGGAGGGAAGCGAGACTAGCTGCGAGGTCGAGCGCGCTCCGAACTCGGCCAGGACGTCCGCGTAGGCCGCGAGCGGGTGGCCGGTGACGTAGAAGCCGAGTGTCTCCTTCTCGAAGGCCAGCAGTTGCAGGTCGGTCCAGGGCTCGGCCTCCGGGAGCGCCTCGGCCGGCTCCGGGGCCGCTCCCTCCTCTCCCGCGCCGCCGAAGAGCGAGGCCTGCCCGCTGGCGCGCTGCTCCTGGAACCGCCGCGCCGAGTCCATGACGTGATCGAGCGCCTTCATCAGGCGCGGGCGCACCAGCCCGATTCCATCGAAGGCGCCCGATTTGATGAGCGACTCCGCCGCCCGTTTCGTCACCCTCTGCGGCTCGACCTCGCGGCAGAACTGGTGCAGCGTGGTGAAGGCGCCCACCCGTCCGCGCGCCTCGAGGATGCTCTCGACTGCCCCTTCCCCGACGTTCTTCACCGCCGACAGCCCGAAGCGGATGGCGCTCCCCTCGACGCTGAAGTCGAACTCCGACGTGTTGATGTCCGGCGGCAGGACGGGGATTCCCATCGGACGGCAGTCGAGGATGTACTGGGCAAGCTTGTCGGTGTTGTCCTTCTCCGTGGTGAGCAGCGCCGCCATGAAATGCACCGGGTAGTGCGCCTTCAGGTACGCAGTGCGGAAGGCGACCAGCGCATAGGCCGCCGAGTGGCTGCGATTGAAGCCGTAGCCGGCGAAATGCTCCATCAGGTCGAAGACGCGCGTCGCGTCCTTGGCCGCCACCCCCTTCTCGCGAGCGCCGGCGACGAACTGCTCCCGCTCCGCCTTCATCACCTCGGCCTTCTTCTTCCCCATGGCGCGACGCAGGAGATCCGCTCGACCGAGCGAATACCCTCCCATGGTCGAGGCGATCTTCATCACCTGTTCCTGGTAGACGATGACCCCGTACGTCTCGCGCAGGATCGGCTCGAGCGAGGGGTGCGGGTACTCCACCTGCACGCGCCCATGCCGCCGCTTCACGAAGTCGTCGATCATCCCGGAGCCGATTGGCCCGGGGCGGTAGAGCGCGTTCAGCGCGATGAGGTCCTCGAAGCGGTCGGGTTTCAGCTTCCGCAGGATGTCCTGCATTCCCCCGGACTCGAACTGGAAGATGCCCGAGGTCTGCGCGCGCGAGAACAGATCGTAGGTGAGGCGATCGTCCAGCGGCAGGCGCTCGAGCTCGAGCTCGATGCCGCGGTCCGCGGCCACCAGCCGCACGCAATCCGCCAGGAGGGTAAGCGTCTTCAGCCCCAGGAAGTCCATCTTGAGGAGGCCGTTCTCCTCGATGTCCCCCATCGGCCACTGCGTCGTGATCTCGTCCTTGGAGGTGCGGAACAGCGGCACGTACTCGATCAGCGGGCGCGGGGCGATCACCACGCCGGCGGCGTGCGTGGAGGCATGGCGTGACAATCCCTCCAGCCGGCGGCCGACGTCGACGAGACGGCGGACGTTGGGGTCGTCACGGTACAGGTCGGCGAGCTGGGGGACGGTGTCGACGGCGCTTTCCAGCGTGGCGCCGAGCTCCTGCGGCACCAGCTTGGCAATCCGATCGACGTCGCCGTAGGGCATCCCCAGCGCCCTGCCGGCGTCGCGGAGCACGGCCTTGGCCGCCATGGTTCCGAAGGTGATGATCTGGGCGACGTTCTCGCGCCCGTACTTCTGCGTGACGTAGTCGATGACCCGGGCGCGGCCACGGAAGCAGAAGTCGATGTCGATGTCCGGCAACGAGATGCGCTCCGGGTTCAGGAAGCGCTCGAAGATCAGGTCGTACTGCAGCGGATCGATGTCGGTGATCCGCAGGGAGTAGGCCACCAGCGAGCCGGCGGCGCTGCCGCGCCCGGGGCCCACCGGGATGCCGCTCTGGCGCGCGAAGCGGATCAGGTCCCACACGATCAGGAAGTAGCCGGCGAACCCCATCTGCCGGATCATCCGGATCTCGTCCTCGAGCCGGGCGCGGTATTCCTCGAGGGTGTGCCGCAGCGTCCCTTCGGCGGCCTGCCGCTCCCATTCGCCGCGGCGCTTCTCGAACCCGGCGCGCGAGGTCGCCGTGAAGTGATCCTCGATCGTCTCGTCCGCGGGAGTCTGGAACTGCGGCACATGGTAGGCGGTGCGCTCGAGATCGACGTTGCAGCGCTCGGCAATCTCGACCGTCCGGGTCAACGCCTCGGGCACCCATCCGAACACCTGGGCCATCTCGTCGCCGGTCTTGAAATAGTGCTCCCAGGTGTAGGTCATGCGGGACGCGTCCTCGACCGTCTTGCCGGTGCCGATGCAGATCAGGATGTCGTGGGCCGGCTGGTCGTCGCGGTCGAGGAAATGATTGTCGTTGGTGGCCACCAGCTTCACGCCGTGCTGCTCAGACATCCGCACCAGCGCCTCGTTGACCTCCTTCTCCACCGGCAACCCCTGGTCCTGCAGCTCGAGGAAGAAGTTGTCCGGCCCGAAGATCTCCAGGAACTCCATCAAGGCCCGCTCGGCCACGTCCAGGCGCCCATGGCGCAGCGCCGTCGGGATCTCGGCACCCAGGCACCCCGAGAGGGCGATCAAGCCGCGGCTGTGCTGCCGCAACAGCGTCTTGTCCATGCGCGGCCGGTAGTAGAACCCCTCGAGGTACGCGCGCGAGACGAGCGCCACCAGGTTCTGGAACCCCTCCTTGGTCTCGGCCAGCAGGATGAGGTGGTGGTACGGCTTGCCGCGCCCCTCCCCCTGGTTCGGGGTGCGGTCGGTCCGATCGCCGGGGGCGATGTAGGCCTCGACCCCCAGGACTGGCTTGATCCCGAGCTTTCTCGCCTGCTGGTAGAACTGGAAGGCGCCGAACAGGTTGCCGTGGTCGGTGATGGCGACCGCCGGCATCCCCGCGTCCTTGGCCTTGCGGAGCATGCGTGCGAGCGACTGCGCCCCGTCGAGCAGCGAGTACTCGGTGTGGTTATGGAGGTGGACGAACGGGGTCATCTATTCCCACTCGATGGTGCCGGGAGGCTTCGAGGTCACATCGTATACGACTCGGTTGATTCCCCGCACCTCGTTCACGATCCGCGTCGAGACGCGCGCCAGGAGGGCCTCCGGCAGACGGGTCCAGTCGGCGGTCATGAAGTCGCGGCTGTCGACCGCCCGCAGCGCCACGACGCTCTCGTAGGTGCGCGCATCTCCCATCACGCCTACCGTGCGGATCGGCAGGAGCACCGCGAACGCCTGGGCGCAGCGATCGTACCAGCCGGCCGCGCGCAGTTCCTCGAGGAAAAGGGCATCAGCCCGCCGCAGCAGGTCGCAGCGCTCCGCCGTCACCTCGCCCAGGACCCTCACCGCCAGCCCCGGCCCCGGGAACGGGTGTCGCGCCACCAGCCGCTCATCGAGCCCCAGCTGGACCCCGAGTGCCCGCACCTCGTCCTTGAACAGCAGCCGCAGCGGTTCGAGGAGCTTCAGGTTCATCCGCTCCGGCAAGCCGCCGACGTTGTGGTGGGTCTTGATGGTGTGGGAGGGGCCGCGCGCGGCGCGTGATTCGATGACGTCCGGGTAGAGCGTCCCCTGCGCGAGCCAGCGCACATCTCCCAGCCCGCGCGCCTCCTCCTCGAAGACGCGGACGAAGACCGCGCCAATCCGCCGCCGCTTCTCCTCGGGATCGGAGACGCCCGCGAGCGCCGCCAGGAACTCGGGAGCGGCCTGCCGCGCCCGCACCGGGATCTGGAAGCGGTCGCGGAAGTCCGCCATGACCTGCTCGGACTCGCGCCACCGCAGCAGGCCGGTGTCCACGAAGACACAGGTCAGCCGCTCGCCGATCGCGCGGTGGATCAGCAGCGCCGCCACCGAGGAATCGACCCCCCCGGAGATGCCGGCGACGACCCGCTCCTCCCCCACCGACTGGCGGATCCGATCGACCTGTTCCCCCAGGAAATCCCCCATGTTCCAATCGCCGGCGCAGCCGCAGATCTCGCGCACGAAGTTGCGCAGCATCGCCGTGCCGTTCGGCGTGTGCGCCACCTCCGGGTGGAATTGGACTCCCACGAGTTGCCGCCCCGGATGCTCGATCGCGGCGAAGGGGGCGTTCGCGGAGCGCGCCAGAGCGCGGAATCCGGGCGGCAGGGTCCGGGCGCGATCCCCGTGGCTCATCCAGACCGGCTGGCGCGGCGCGAGCCCGCGGAAGATCGACTCCGGCAGCGCCTCGATCTCCGCCGGTCCGAACTCGCGCTGGTCGGACGGCAGGACCTCCCCGCCGAGATCCTGGACGAGCAGCTGCAGGCCGTAGCAGATGCCGAGAATCGGCACGCCGGAGTCCCACAGCGCCGGGTCGGGACGGGGGGCGCCGGTCGCGTAGACGCTCTCCGGACCGCCCGAGAGGATGATCCCCCGCGGCTCCAGCGCCGCGATCTCCCCGAACGGGGCCGTGCCGGGGAGCACCTCGGAGAGGACCCCCAGCTCGCGCACCCGCCGCGCGATGAGCTGCGCGTACTGCGCGCCGAAGTCCAGGACCACGATGCGTTCGTGCTTCGGGGGCGCCACCTCAGAACCCTTCGAGGATCGCGGCGACCATCGAGCGCGCCAGATCGCGGCTCACCAGTTCGATGGCGACGATGGAGCGGTCGATCGAGGTGGCCTCGTCGGGATCGACGTCGTACTGGCGCCGGAACAGGAAGTGCTCGTCCTCCCACAGGACGCTCTCGTCGCGCCGGTCGCGCAGCTCCGCCGCGACCCGGATCACGATCTCGTAGCGCGTGGCGCGCCCGTCGGTCCCGATCCCGACCGGCACCGACGTGTAGGAGTCGACCACGCCGTTGAGGATGGCGTCCGCGTCCTCCACGGCGCCGCTAGCGACCTCCACGCCGCGGCCGATCATCTCGTTGGTCACCTGCTCGGTGATGCGCTGGGCAATCTCCGGCTGCGCGGTCCGATTCTCGAACAGGGGGACGCTGATGTGGTGCACGTGCGACGGCAGGGTCGACCCCTTCCCGGCCAGGTGATAGCCGCACCCCGCCAGCACCACGAGGACGAGGAGGAGGCGCACGGGCGCGAGAACCCTCCGGCCCGGCACGCTCAGGCGACCACGAGGTTCAGCAGCTTGTCAGGAATGTGAATCGTCTTCACCACACGCTTCCCCTCGAGCTGGGCTGCCACGCTCCCCTCCCGCCGTGCCGCGGCAACCACCTCGGACTCCGTGCTTCCCGCCGGGATCTCGACCCGCGCGCGCAGCTTGCCGTTGACCTGGATCACGACGGTCGCCTGGGCGCGCGCGAGCAGCGTCTCGTCCCAGCCCGGCCACGGCTGCGCCGCGGCATCTCCGTCGCGGCCTAGCCGTTCCCACATCTCGGACGCGAGGTGGGGTGCAAACGGGCTCAGCAGCAAGGCCAGCGCTCCGAGCCCCTCGTGCACGGCCGCCTCGACCCCGGTCGCCGGCGCGCCGCCGGCCTCGGTCGCAAGCGTCGTGCTGGTGGCTTGCAGCAGGTTTACCAGCTCCATTATCGCGGCCACCGGGGTGTTCAGGTGCAGGCGCTCCTCGATGTCGAGCGTGACCCGCCGGATGGTGTCGTGGATCTTGCGGCGGAGTTCGATCGCCGCCGGGCCGGGCGGCTGCCCGGTGGCCGCCGCTGGGCGGACGGCGGCGAGCCGATCCGCCAGGCGCCTCACCCGGGCCAGGAACCGATCACATCCCTCGATCCCTGCATCCGACCAGTCCATGTCCTTCTCGGGCGGTGCGGCGAACAGCGCGAACAGTCGCGTCGTGTCGGCGCCATAACGGTCGAGCAGATAGTCGGGATCGACCGTGTTGTACTTCGACTTCGACATCTTCTCCTTCTTCACCTCGAGGAGACGATCACAGAACCCGCAGCGTCCCTGGTCCGGGTGCACCTTCCAGTCGCCGGCTCGCTTCTCGGCGGCCAGGTAGCCATGCTCCGGGCAACGGTACGACCAGTCGACGACCATTCCCTGGCTCAGGTGGCGCGTCACCGGCTCGCGCACCGCGATCAACCCGAGGTCGGCCAGCACCTTCGTGAAGAAGCGCGTGTAGATGAGGTGCAGCGCCGCGTGCTCGACCCCGCCGACGTAGAGGTCGACCGGAAACCAGTGGTTCGCCTCCGGGCCGAAGGGAAGCTCGGTGTTGTGCGGGTCGCAATAGCGGAAGTAGTACCACGAGGAGTCGATGAAGGTGTCCATCGTATCGGTGTCGCGACGGGCGGGCGTGCCGCAGCGCGGGCACGGCACCTCGACGAACGCGGTGACGCTCTCGAGCGGCGACCCGCCCTTGCCGGTGATCGGGATCCCCTCCGGCAGGCGCACCGGCAACTCGTGGTCCGGCACGGGAACGGCGCCGCACCCATCACAGTGAATGATCGGGATCGGGGTTCCCCAGTAACGCTGTCTCGAGATCCCCCAGTCCTTCAGGCGGAAAAGCGTGCGCTCGGCGCCGAAACCGGTGGCGTCCGCATGGCGGGTCATCCGCTCCCGCGCGGCGGCGCTTCCCAGGCCGGTGAACGGGCCGGAGCCCATGAGAATCCCGTCCGCGGTGAACGCCGCTGTCTCGACGTCGCAGCTCCCCTCCAGCGGCTCGATCACCTGCCGGATCGGCAGCCCGTAGGTGCGCGCGAACTCATGGTCGCGCTCGTCGTGCGCCGGCACCGCCATGAGCGCCCCGGTGCCGTAGTCGGCCACCGCGAAATTCGCGACCCAGATCGGCACCGCTTCACCGGAGAAGGGGTTGACGGCGTGACGGCCGGTGAAGCACCCGACCTTCTCGGCAATCGACAGCTCGCGTTCGGCGGTGGTGCGCTGCCGGTGCTCCTCGCAGAAGGCGCGCACCTCGGCCGCAGCGCGCGATCCTTCAATCAGCTCCGCCAGTCGAGGGTGCTCCGGCGCCAGCACGAGGAAAGTGCAGCCGAAGATGGTGTCGATGCGGGTCGTGAAGATAGGGATCTCGAGGCGCGGCTCGAGCACTGCAAAGCGAACCTCCGCCCCGACGCTGCGCCCGATCCAGTTTCGCTGGATGGTCAACACCTTCTCCGGCCATCCCGGGAGCGCCTCGAGCGCTGAGGCCAGTTCCTCGCCGTACCGGGTGATGCGGGCGAACCACTGGGGCAGGCTGCGCATGCGCACCGCATTGCCGCAGCGCCAGCAGGTGCCCCCCTCCGCCTGCTCGTTCGCGAGCACGGTGCGGCAGGTGTCGCACCAGTTCACCGCGCGCCGAGCGCGATAGATCAAGTCCCGCTCCAGCATGCGGAGGAAGAGCCACTGGTTCCAGCGATAGTACTCCGGGCGGTGTGCCGCGATCTCGCGCTCCCAGGCATACGAGAACCCGAGGCGACGGAACTGGGCCCGCATCCGGGCAATATTCTCCTCGGTCCAGGCGAGCGGCTGGACCCCGTGGGCGATGGCGGCGTTCTCCGCCGGCAGCCCGAAGGAGTCCCAGCCGATCGGATGCAGCACGTTACGCCCGCGCATGCGCTGGAAGCGAGCCATCACGTCGCCGATGGCGTAGTTGCGCACATGCCCCATGTGGATCCGGCCGGACGGATACGGGAGCATCTCGAGGCAGTAGTACTTCGGCCGACCCGGCTGCACCGCCGCCTCGTGGGCGCGGCGCTCGGCCCAGCGGTCCTGCCACCGCTTCTCGATCGCTGTGACGTCGTAGCTGGTCATGGAGTGAGGGGGAGACCCGGCGCGGGTCGTCGACCGGTTGCCGGCGGCCACGGTAGCATACCGCCGCGAGGGGTTCAACGAGCCGAGCTGAATCGCTCGCCACAGCGGCCGAGCAGCGCCGCCGCGATCTCCCCCAGGGGCAGCACTACCGACACCCCGCCCCTCCGGATTGCCGCCTGCGGCATCCCGAACACCAGCGCGGTCTGCTGCGACTCGGCGATCGTGAAGCCACCGGCACCGCGCAGCGCGCTCAGTCCTTCGGCGCCGTCCTCCCCCATCCCGGTCAGCACGACGCCGCAGCTCCTCGCACCCGTCGCCGCCGCGGCCGAGCGGAGGAGCAAATCGACGGAGGGGGCGCGCAGCTCGCCCGCGAGACGGGGGCGCACGCTGAGATGCAGGCGGTCGCCGCGCCGCTCAACCTGCCCTTGCGTCCCGCCGGTCAGGATCCACGCGTCGCCGGGTAGCAGCCGAGGCGTGCCGACCGCCTCGCGGACCCGCAGGCGGCAGGCCGGAGCGAGCCGCTCCGCATACAGGCGGGTGAACGACGCCGGGAGGTGGAGCGCGACGACCACGGCGGCGTCCAGGGTCCCCGGCAGCGCCTCCAGCAGGTGCTGGACCGCCTGCGGTCCGCCGGCCGAAGCTCCGATGGCGATGAGCCACCCTTCGCTACCCGCGGCTCGCCGCACCGGCGGGCCGGTGGGGAGCCGTTGGGGCCGGACCGCAACGGCGAGCGCCGGGGCCCGTCCTACCTGCCGCACGAGATCCGCCAGTGAAACAGATGCCGCCACGGGCTCGTCCGCCGCGGGGGCAGTCAGCGTGAAGAACTCCGCCGCACCCGCCTCCAGCGCGGAGAGCACCGCCGGATCAGCTCCCCCCGCCGCCAGCAGGATGACCCGGACCTTGCCGGCCGCCGCGATCCGGCGCAGCAGGAGCGAAGGTGGGGCGGAGAGGAGACCGACTCCGAGGAGCACGACGTCCGGAGCGAGAGCGGCGACCTGACGCAGGGTCTCTTCGGCCTGGCGTGCCATCCCGACCACCAGGAGGCCTGGACTGCCCCCCAGCAACGCCGCGGCACGGGCTCGCTCGAGCGCCACGCCGGACGCGATCAGCACTCGCATTCCCGTCAGGCGGCTCCGTCCTCGCCGCCGCCGGCCCGAGCCGGGCTCCCCGGCAGGCGCTTGCGCACCGCGTCGAGCACTCCATTCACGAAGGTGCCCGAGTCGGCATTCCCGAACCGTTTGGCGATCTCGATCGCCTCGTCCAGGATCACCGCCGCAGGGCTGGGGTCGGCGGTCAGCAACTCGGAGACGGCCAGCCTCAGGACGTTGCGGTCGACGGCGGCCATCCGCTCGAGTCGCCAGTTGTCGGCGCATTCCTGGATGCGCGCGTCGATCTCCTGACGTCGCGACCAGGCCTCGCGCACCAGCGCCTCCGCGAAGGCCTTCGCCTCCCGCCCGGGACTGCGGGCGCCGCGGAACTGCAGCAACACCGCCTCGAGGTCCGCTCCCCCCAGATCGAGCTCGAACAGGATCTGCACGGCCGCCTCGCGCGCCTGGCGTCGCGTGCCGCTCATCGATCCGGTCCCAGCGCGCGCCGCAAAAGCGCCATCTCCAGCGCCGCCGCCGCGGCGTCGGTGCCGCGGTTTCCGTGCTCGCCCCCCGCGCGCGCCTCGGCCTGCGCCACCGTCTCGGCCGTGACCACGCCGAAGGTTACCGGGATCCCCTCGTCCAGCCCCACGCGCGTCAGTCCCTGGGCGACCGCGGCGGCGATCAGATCAAAGTGCGCCGTCTCTCCCCGCAGCAGCACCCCCAGGCACACCACGGCATCGTGGGTGCGGGTGCGGGCCAGCAGGGCGGCGGCGAACGGCAGCTCGAACGATCCCGGGACCCGGACCACGGTCATCGCCTCGGGCGCCACGCCGGCCGCCAGGAGGTGCGCCCGGGCTGCGGCGAGCAGCCGCTCGACGATCTCCTCGTGGTAGCGGCTCGCGACGATGCCGATGCGCAGCCCGCGTCCGTCGAGCCTGGAGGCGGCAGGCGCGACGGCACGACCGGTCACTCGCCGCCCCGGAGGTCGGCATCCTCGAAACGCGTCAGCGCCTGGAAGGCCCGGAAGCGCGCCGCGATCTCCTGGTGGGTCAGCGTGTGCACGCGGTCCACGCTGAACGACTCCACGGCGAACGAGGCCAGCGCCGAGCCGAAGATCACGGCGCGCCGGAGCGCGGCGCTGCTCAACTCTCCCCGCGCCGCGAGGTACCCCATGAACCCACCGGCGAAGGTGTCGCCGGCCCCGGTCGGGTCGAACACCTCCTCGAGCAGGAACCCCGGAGCGCTGAACACCTCGTCACGGGCGAACAACACCGCCCCGTACTCCCCCCGCTTGATGACCAGGACCTGCGGGCCGAGCGCCCGGATCGCGGCGGCGGCGCGCAGCAGGTTCCCGGTGCCGGCCAGCATCCGTGCCTCGGAGTCGTTCAGCAGCAGGGCGTCGACGCGCGTCAGGATGCGCCGGAGCGGCTCGGGCTTCCCCTCGATCCAGAAGTTCATGGTGTCCAGCGCCACGAAGCGCGGCCGGTCGATCTGCTCGAGCACCCGCAGCTGCACTTCCGGGTCGACGTTCGCCAGGAACACGTACTCGGAGGCCGCGTAGCGGGGCGGCAGACGCGGGTCGAACGCGGCAAAGACGTTCAGCTGCGTATCGAGCGTGGTGCGCTCGTTCAGGTCGTGCCCGTACACCCCGCTCCAGCGGAAGGTCCTCCCGGGCGCGCGCTCCAGCCCCTCGAGATCGATCGCATGGGAGCGCAGCAGCTCGACGTGGGCCGGATCGAAATCGTCGCCGATCACGCCCACGAGGCGGACGTCGGTGAAGAAGGAAGCCGCCACCGACGCGAAAGTGGCCGAGCCGCCGAGCGCGTCCTGACGCTCGCCGAACGGCGTTCTCACCGTGTCGAGCGCCACCGAGCCGACCACCAGTAGCGACATGCGGGGTTCTCCGTTAGGCCAGCGCCCGATCGAGCAACAGCGCCAGGCGCTGCCGTGTCGCCGGGGGGATGCATTCCGGCGCGGTCAGGATGGCGTTCGAGAGCGCCTGCGGGCAGGCGCAATCGCGGCGCTCCGGCAGACTCCGCAGCGCGCCGCGCAGCACGCGCTGGGCCGTGTCCGCGTTCCGCCGCAGGTGGTCGAGCACCGCCTCCACGGTCACCGGCTCCTCGTCGACCTTCCAGCAGTCGTAGTCGGTGACGAGCGCGAGCGTCGCGTAGCAGATCTCCGCCTCGCGCGCCAGCTTCGCCTCCTGCAGGTTGGTCATGCCGATCACATCCACGCCCCAGCTCCGGTACAGATTCGACTCGGCGCGGGTCGAGAACTGCGGACCCTCCATGCACAGGTAGGTGCCACCGTCGTGCGAGCGTGGCGCCTCCTCGCGCGCGGCCTGTGCCAGCGTGCGGCGCAGCGCCGGACAGACCGGATCCGCAAAGGCGACGTGCGCGACGACCCCCTCGCCGAAGAAGGTATCGGCGCGGTGGCGGGTGCGATCGACGAACTGATCGATCACCACGACGTCGAGCGGCTCGATCTCCTCGCGCATGCTGCCGACCGCGCTCGCCGACAGGATCCGCGGCGCGCCGAGGAGCTTGAAGCCGTAGATGTTGGCCCGGAAGTTCAGCTCCGAGGGGAGCAGCCGGTGCCCCTCTCCGTGCCGCGCCAGGAATGCGACGCGCCGTCCCTCCAGCAGCCCGATCACGTACGGCGCCGAGGGGGGGCCGAACGGCGTCTCCAGCTCGATCCGCTCGAGAACCTGGAGCCCGGCCATCGCCTGGATTCCAGTGCCGCCCAGGATGCCAGCGGCGACGGGCTCGCTCGTCCGTCCGGTCATTGCGCTCCTGCCTCCTGCGGCGCCATCGCGGCCCGCCATTCGTCGAGCGCGGCTGACAGCTCCGCCTCGCTCCGGAGGGGGCCGCGGAGACCGTCCGAGCGCAGCAGGTACGCCGCCGTGGTCGGGTCGGTGATGCGCGCTCCCCGCAGGATGCCACTGTCCTGCTCGGGGCGCGCTGTCGCGATGCTGCGCCAGAGCAGCGGCGCGGCGATGGCCGCGCGCCGGAGCTGCGCCGCCCGTGGGTCCGAGGCGCCGCGGCCGCCGTCCACGATCAGGATCCGCAGCGGCTCGTTGAGCGCCCGGAAGACCGCGCGGCCGAACTCCGCCGACTCAGGGCCGTACGCCGTGAACTCGTCGGCGAGCGATTCCAGGATGCCGCGCGCCAGCTCCGCCCCCGCATACCCCGGTTTCAACGCGCTCACGCGCAGGAGAAGCTGCGCCGCTCGCCCGTTGTCCCCCAGGCGGCGATCCGGGATCCGGAGGTCGCCCACATCGCCGGGCTGGCGCACGCGGTCGCTCAGGGCGGCCACCGCCGGATCGAAGAAGCGTAGCCGGATCACCTCGGCGATCTGCTCCACCCGGGCGCGCGCCTCGGCGTCCCCGCTCACCTCGTAGGCGGTGAGCCACGCCTCGCCGAGCGCGACCTGATCGACCAGCAGGAACACCGGGATGGGGCGCGCGGGGCGCACCTCCATGCCGTGCACGGCGCCGTCGATAGGCGAGAAGATCTCGGCATCCAGATACGCCAGCGCGGCGCGCGCGGCGCCGGCCGCCTCGGGCCGCCCCAGAACGGCGGCCGCCTCGAGCAGGGCACCCGCCGCCTCGGCCGTCGCTCCCGTGAGGACGGTGTCGTCACCCACGTCCGCCCGCCGGCCCCGCAGGCTCTTTGCCGCCTCCTCGATCAGGGCTTCGCTGCGACCGACGGAGATCCCCAGATCGCCCGCGACCTCGGCCGCGGTCCGCGCCAGGCGTGGTTCACGCGGGGCACCCGCCGGATCGAGGCCCAGCCAGGCGATGGTGGCGGGGCGCAGGCGCTTCGGCAGCCCGGCGAGATCGGCAACGCTCAGCTGCTCCGGCTCCCCCCCCCCGGTGGCGGGAGCGACCGACGCGCGCAGGCTGCGGAGCTCCGGGACGAAGAAGTCGCGCAGCAGCGCCTCGCAGACCCCCTCCGCCACCGCCCGGTATTCCGGCACTCCCAGGAGGCGGTAGGCCTGGAGGTAGAGGCGGAGCATCTCACCCTGGGTCTGCAGCAATCTTGCCGGTTCCGCCCGGCTCCAGTCGGGCCGGCGGGTCTCCGCCCGGAACGCGCCGCTGAGCGGGTCGCGCAGGGGGGAGCGGGCCATCGCGTCGAGCGTGCGGCGGGCAAAACTGACGAGATCGACGTCTCCGGTGCGGTCGGCCTCCTCGAGGGCGGCGAGCACCGGGGCGGCGAGCGGGCGCCGTCTGGGACCCGACAGGCCGCCGTGGATCGGATCCGCGGCGCGCAGCACCCCGTCCGCCGCCGCGCCGATCATCGCCAGCGTCAGCGGCTTGCCCGTCGACCGGCGCAGCTTCAGGATCTCCTGAACGGTCTCCTCCGCACCCCGCTCGAGCCCTTCCGGGTCCGCGTGGTAGACGCGTTGCACCATCTCGAGGTAGCGCCGCATCTGATCCGGCGTGAACTCGGCCGCCCCCGACCGCAGGGTCCCTTTCGCATCCTGGAAGAAGAGCGCGTTGCCCGAGGGGAGCAGGAAGGCGACCGACGGCGCACCACCGCGTTCGTAGCGCGAGTAGATGTCGGGGCGCCGATCGCGATCGACCCGGACCGCGACGAATCCCTCCGCAATCCTGCGGCGGATCTCCGCATCACCCCAGAGGCTGGCCTCGAAGGCGCGGCAGCGTCCCGATCCGGACGACTCGAGGTACAGCAACACGGGCCGCTGGAGGCGCCGGGCGTGCTGGAACGAGGCGTCGGACCACCCCAGCCAGGTGATCGGCTCGCCCGCGTCGGCCGCGAGGCCGGGCGTGGCGAAGCAGAGCGAGATCAGCACGACGCGCGTGAGGGTCTGCACCGGGCAGGTCAGGCCGGCTCGATCCGGATCTGGAGATGGGCGGGGCCGATGCGGACATCGTCTCCGTCCGCCACGGTCGCGGGCTCGAGCAGCAGGCGCCCGTTCAGGAAGGTCCCGTTGGTCGAGTCGAGGTCCTGGAGGATGACGTCCCCTTCCGGCGAGATGCGGAGGGTCGCATGACGCCGGGAGACCAGCAGATCCTCGATCCGCAACTCCCCTTCCTCCCGCCCGATGACCAGCGTCCCCTCGATGAGCACCGCACTGCGCGCCGGCTCGTCGTGTCGCCGGCGCAGCTCCACCACCACCTGTCGGGCCGCGGCTGGGCTCATGCCCCCTCCTCCCCGATCCCGAGGTACCCCTCGATCGGTCTGCCGGCCAGCAACCCGAACCGCTCCCCGAACGACGGCTGGCCAGGGGCGCTGCGATCAAGCAGGAGCTTCTCCACCCGCCCCAGGGGGTAGAAGGCCACGCTCAATCCGATCATCGGCTCCTCCCGCCGCGCCACCTGGCGTGCCCAGTCCTCGAACGAGTCGAGGTCGATCCCCTCGATCCACGCCCCGCTGGCGTCGATGCCGCGCAGCATCCCCCAGATCCGCTCCTTGGGGGAGTGTAGGAAGGCGACGACGAGCGCCCCCGGTCCCGGCGCGCGCAGCGTCATACGGGCATGGTGCGCACGCCGCCCGGCGGCACGACCAGGTGGGGCTCGGTGACGCCCTGGACCTGCTCCGGCGTCACTCCCGGAGCGACCTCGGCAAGCTCGAGCCCGTCCCGCGTCACCCGCAGGTAGGCGAGCTCGGTGACGATCTCGTGGACGCATCCCACGCCGGTCAGGGGCAGCTGGCAGCGCTCGAGGATCTTCGGCGTGCCTTCCTTGGTGGTGTGCGTCATGGCGACGATCACGCGCTTGGAGCCGGCCACCAGGTCCATCGCACCCCCCATCCCCTTCACCAGCTTTCCCGGCACCATCCAGTTGGCCAGGTCGCCCCGCGCGCTCACCTCCATCGCGCCGAGCACCGTGAGGTCGATGTGGCCGCCACGGATCATCGCGAACGAGTCGGCGCTCGAGAAGTAGGAGGCTCCCGGCAGCGCGGTCACGGTCTGCTTCCCGGCGTTGATGAGATCCGGATCGACGTCGTCATCCGCCGGGAAGGGCCCTATCCCGAGCAATCCGTTCTCCGACTGCAGCACCACCTCGATCCCCGCGGGGAGATGGTTCGCCACCAGGGTCGGCATGCCGATCCCGAGGTTCACGTAGTCGCCGTCCTTGAGCTCGAGGGCGATGCGACGGACGATCCGGTCGCGATCCTGGCTCATCCCCCTCCTCCCGCGCGCGTCGTGCGCTGCTCGATCCGCTTCTCGTACCCGGGCCCCTGCAGGATCCGATCGACGTAAATCCCCGGCGTGTGCACCTGATCGGGATCGAGCACACCGGGCGCCACCAGTTCCTCCACCTCGGCGATGGTGACCTTCGCCGCCGTCGCCATCATCGGGTTGAAGTTGCGAGCCGTCCGGCGGTACACCAGGTTCCCGGCCCGATCCCCGCGCCAGGCCTTGACGAACGCGAAGTCCGCCCGCAGCCAGCGCTCGAGGACGTAGCGACGTCCGTCGAACTGGCGGACCTCCTTCCCGTCGGCCACCTGGGTTCCCACCCCGGTGGCGGTGTAGAACGCAGGGATTCCCGCACCCCCGGCGCGCAACCTCTCGGCGAGCGTCCCCTGCGGGATCAGCTCGACCTTCAACTCGCCGTTCAGGAGCAGTTCCTCGAACAGGCGGTTCTCCCCTACGTAGGACGAGATCATCTGCTTCACCTGGCGGGTCTGGAGCAGGCGGCCGATCCCGAAGTCATCGACACCGGCGTTGTTCGAGATCACGATCAGGTCCCGGAGACCCCGCTCGCGCACCGCCCCGATCAGGTGCTCCGGGATCCCGCACAGCCCGAACCCCCCCATCATGATCGTCGCGCCGTCGGGAACGTCCGCGATCGCGTCGAGCGCGTTCCCCACCACCTTGTTCATCGTCGCACCGTCTCCTTCAGCTCCACCAGGACGCCCTCCCCGGCCGCGGGATGGAGAAACGCGATCCGCGATCCCTCGACCCCCGAGCGCGGGAGCGCGTCGATGAGCCGCAGACCGGACGCGGTGAGGAAGCGCAGCGCCGCATCGAGATCGTCGACCAGCAGGCAGACATGGTGCAGCCCCGGTCCGCGCCGGGCGAGGAACTTCCCCACCGGGGTATCGGGACCGGTGGGTTCCAGCAGCTCGATCCGCACGCCGTTGGCCGGCAGGAGGACGGTGCGCACCCCCTGCGCGGCGACCGCTTCGGCGTGCGCAGGGGTCAGCCCGAGAGATCCCTGCCAGAACCGCAGAGCGGTGTCGAGGCTCTCGACCGCCACGCCGATGTGATCGACGCCCAGGATCACGACCGGCTCCCCTGGAGCAGCGCGGCAGCCTGCTCCACCGCGGCGTAGGGGTCGAGCCGACGTTCGGCGATCGCCGCCAGGATGCCGGCGAACGTCCCGGCGGCCTCGAGCCGCTGCAGCGTCTCCGCGACCAGCCGATCGCGCAACAGCGCCAGGAAGCGGCTCTCCCCCTGAGCCGTACGCCGCTCGCGGAACTGGCCGCTCGCTTGCGCGCGCCGCCGGTGCTCCGCGATCGCGACCATCAGGTCCTGGATCCCGTCACCGCGCGTGGCGACGGTGCGCACGATGGCCGGGGTCCCGTCCCCTCCGCGCGCCGGCGCCAGCGAGAGCATCGCCAGCAGCTCGCGTTCCAGGCGCTCGGCGCCCTCGCGATCCGCCTTGTTGATGACGAACACGTCCGCGATCTCGAGCACCCCGGCCTTGATCGCCTGGATGTCGTCCCCCATCCCCGGGACCAGGACGACGAGGACGGTGTCGGCCGTGCGGACGATGTCGATCTCGTCCTGACCCACGCCCACCGTCTCGATCAGCAGGCGCTCGTAGCCGCAGGCATCCAGGAGGTCGGCCACGTCGTGGGTCGCCTTCGAGAGCCCGCCGAACTGACCGCGGGTGGCGAGCGACCGGATGAAGACCCCGGGATCGGTCGTGTGGCGCATCATGCGGATCCGGTCCCCGAGGATCGCGCCGCCGGAGAAGGCCGACGAGGGGTCGACCGCGACCACCCCGACGCGGCTGCCTTCCTCCCGGTACCCCGTCGCCAGCCAATCGACCAGACTCGACTTGCCGGCTCCCGGGAACCCGGTGACGCCTACGCGGTGCGCCGCTCCGGTGCGCGGATAGAGGGCGCGCAGCACCTCGCGACCCGCGGGGCTCCCCTCCTCCGCGAGGCTCATGGCGCGCCCGAGAGCGCGTCGGTCCCCGGCCACGACGCGCGCCAGGAGTTCAGCCGGCGTGGCGGACACGGAGGCGGGGCCTGGGGCGCTCAAGGGCCGAGCAGTTCCCGCGCGATCACCAGGCGCTGGATCTCCGACGTCCCCTCTCCGATGGTGCACAGCTTGGCGTCGCGCCAGAATTTCTCCGCCGGATAGTCCTTCACGTACCCGTAGCCGCCGTGGATCTGGATCCCCTTCTCCGCCACCCGCACGGAGACCTCGGACGCGAACAGCTTCGCCATCGCCGATTCGCGGGTGGTCCTGGCGCCCGCTTCCTTCAGGTGCGCGGCGCGATAGGTGAGCAGCCGGGCCGCCTCGACCTCGGTGGCCATGTCGGCGAGCATCCACTGGAGCGCCTGGAAGGTCGAGATGG
>Ga0137321_1000039_pt1 | contig 53079 bp, 41 predicted proteins | sample EasRivERMZT399_2_FD_104758 | JGI IMG/M metagenome (GOLD analysis project Ga0137321, IMG submission 104758) | Soil microbial communities from meander-bound floodplain in the East River, Colorado, USA - East River MetaG ERMZT399_2 | ecosystem: Environmental > Terrestrial > Soil > Floodplain ... | reverse complement strand
CAAAGATCTCCGCCGCACCCTGGTTGTCGAACTCCCCGAGAAACTCGATCGGCGCTCCGCTGGCGGCCGCGCGCAGCCGGCCGGCGTAGTCGGGAAACCAGGAGGGATTCCCATGGACCTTGAGGACGGCGCGCCCGGAGGCGCCGTTCAGCGACGCCCGCCGGAACGCCTCGACCAGCACATGGACCCCTTTGTGGGGGACCAGCGAACCGATGTACCCGAAGCGGACGACGTCCGACGGCTTGCGGCGGAACGGCTGCAACAGATCGGCGCGCATCCCGTAGTCGGACTCGACCACCTTTCCTGCGGGCAGCCCGAACTCGACCATCTTCCGGCGCAGGAACGGCGACGGCGCCAGGAACAGATCGACGTCGAGGCAGGCCGCGCGCACCCGCTCCAGACGGCGCTCGACCCGGGCGGCGCGCTTCGCCTCGCTCTCGGTGGAGAGGAAGCGCTCGACGCTGCGGAACAGCGCCTTCGCCGGAGCGAGACGCTCCTGCACGGCGGCGGCCGGCTCTGCCAGCCGCAACCCCGCCCAACCGGCCGTGCAGTGCTGGTTGTCGGCAGTGGGGTGCGAGCGGGTGACGAGGCTGAGGGTGAGATTCCCGCTCCTGCCCGCCGGCAGCGCGACGCCGTCCTCGACCCAGCGGCGATCCTCGGCAACGGCCTTGGGGTTGAGCGAGCGTGACCAGAGCAGGCCGTCGGGGCCGTGGATCTCGAACGTCACGCCGCCGCCCGGCTTGGCGAAGGTGGAGGGGGCCATGGCGACCGCGAAGTCGAGGCGCGTCCCGGCAGGAGCGTCGAGCACGAACTCCACGCGTGCCGGCGGGTGGGCGATCAGGACCGGTCGCGGCTCCCCACCGAGGTTGAATCGATCGAGGCGGACGAAGTTGTTTGGCGCGTCCACACGTGCAGAGGCCAGGCGATCGAGAAGAGAGCGCCCATTGCCGCGCGCGCCGAATCCGAGCACCTTCGAGGCCAGCGTCGATGCGAGGTACGCGCCGCCGCCGAACCTGCGGGCGCAGTCCGCACAGTGGCCGACCTCGATCTGGTCACACACCGCCAGGTCGGGGCGAATCCGCTGCCCACCGTTGAAGCAGCTCAGCCAGTAGTCGTGCAGGGTGAAGACGACCGGGATCCCCCGCTGCTTGGCGATGGCGATGTAGCCGAGCGAGTGATTGAGCAGGTGCTGGAGGTGCACGACATCGGGGCGGACCTCGTCGAGGATGCGGCTGAAGACGCGGTCCATTCGCACGTCGGCGTAGGTGTCCTCGAAGCGGCGGTAGCGATGGTTGTGGACGACCTCGTAGAACGGCAGCCCCTGGTACGACGAGCGCCGGTAGTGGTACTGCGCCTTCGCGTGGTCCACCTCGGTGAACATCACGTAGACGCTGTGCCGTTTCTGCAGCTCCTTGGCCAGGTAGAAGGTGTACAGCTCCGACCCCGCGGCGTGATGCGGCAGGAAATCATGAATGACCTGGAGGATCCGCATGGGTCAGTCGGGATCCCGGACGGCGCCGAGCCGCTTCAGCAGGCGCACGCCGCGCTGCGCGCGCAGCGTCTCCAGGCGCACGGCAAGCGCGCTCACCTCGCGGCCGCGCGCGGCGAGCTCGGCGCGGGCGGTAACGAGGCCCTCCGTCGCCTGCCGCAGCTCCAGGTCGAGGTCCGCGGCGTGGCGCACCTGCTCTCCGAGATGGGCATCGAGCGCGGCGACCGACGACTCGAGATCGCCGAGCGCCCGGCCGCGGCGTTCGACCTCCGCCTCCAGCTCCGACACGCGCCCGTCCCGCCGCGCCAGCTCCGCCTCTACGTTCGCGGCGTGTCGCTCGAGGCTCGCGATGCGCGCGTCCTTCCGCTCCGCTTCGGCGCCCAGGTTCTGGGCATGCCGCTCGAGCGCCGCAACGCGTGCCGCACGCGCTCCCGACGCCGCCTGCGCGAGGCGGGCCGACTCCGCCGCACGGCGGGCGTCCTCCTGGGCGCGCGCGAGGTCGGCCCGCAGCCCTTTCGCCTCGTTGCGGAGCGATTCCCCCTGCGCGTTCAGCTCGCTCAGCGTCTGCTGGCGTGCCTCGACCACCCCCGTCAGCGACGCCACCTGCCGGCCCAGGCGCTCCGCGCGCCCGGCGAGCGTCTTCGCCTGGGCATCGAGGGCGACAATCCGCTCGTCGCGCCGCCTGACCTCGGCGCCGAACGCCGCGCGCTCCGCCGCTGCGCCGGTGACGAGCCCTGCGATGCGCTCGTCGCGCTTGTCGATCTCGATCTGCACCTCGTCTACCCTGCGCTCGAGCCGCGCAATCTTCTCCGCCCGCACGGCCAGCGTGGCGACGAAGCGCTCGCAGTCGGCCTCGCGCTGCCGCAGGGTCGCGCGGGCCGCGGCCACCTCGACTCGCAGCTCCGCAAGCGCGGCGCCGCGCCGTTCTACCTCCGCGTCGAGCGCCGCGGTGCGGGCCGACAGCCGGGCGGCTTCCGCCTCCTTCTCGTGCGCCATGACGGCCAGATCGGCGAAGCGGCCGATCTCCCGCGTCATCGCCTCCAGCCGCTGCGGCAGCGCCTCGGAGTGCTGGCGCAGGAGGGTCTCGCGCTCCCGGAACTCCCGCCGCAACCGGTCCTGGTCCTCCGTCATCCCGGGGCGCGCCCGATCCCTCTCCTGCAGCTCCTGATTCACCTCGAGCAGGCGCCGCCCGCGCTCGCGCAGGGCCTCAGCCGCAGCCTCGACCTCCTTCTTCAGCGACTCGATTCGCTCCTGCCGCCGGCCGATCTCCGCCTGCAGCGTCTCGATCACCCGCTGCCGGTGATCGCGCTCCGCGACGAGATTCGCGGCATGGACGTTCTTGCTCCCCATCTGCTCCTGCAGCGTCGCGATCGATTGATACGCTTCCTTCAGGAGGTCGATCCCGGTCGCCTCCATCAGCGCCGCCATGGCGGTGAAGTCAGGGCGGTCCGCCTCCCCGACGCTGGCATCCAGGCCCGCCGCGTCGAGCGGTGTGGCGGGCGCGCGCCGGGCTGCCAGGAGATGGCGGTAGGCGGGCTCGGCGTTGTCGGCGCGGTAATAGTTGCGATTGTAGAAGGCGCTCACCTGCCGCTTGAGATCGGCAAGGTTCGGGTCGGCATCGAGGTAGAACGACAGCCCCATCATCAGGAGCCAGCGGTCAAGGCAGCCGTTCGGCACCGCGACGACGGGGCCAACCGCGCGCGCCAGCGTGCGCACGGTCCCCTCGCGGTCGGGCAGCCCGTGAGCGAGGTGCTCCCCGAGGAAGCGGTGGTCGAGCTTCAGCCGGTGGCGCAGGAATCCGTCGAGGATCGACTCGGCCTCCGCGACGCGCGGCGCGTCGAATGGCGCGGTCAGCAGCAGCGCGTCACGCGTGACGCGCCCCAGTTCCTTGACGAAGGCCGCCCGGCGGCGAGGCGGCACGTGCTCGAGCGCGTCGAGGCTGACGACCGCGTCGAACGACCCATCCGCGAAGGGGAGCGCGAGCGCATCAGCGAGCAACGCCACCTGGCCCGGGCCGCCCTCGCGATCGGCGACCACGACCTGGTCGCGCGGCAGAAAGCTCCTGAGATGTCCGGGCGCGCCGCCGACATCGAGGATCGCCAAGCACTTGCGCTCGCCGCGGATCCGCTCCACGACCTCCTGCACGAGCTTGTGCCGCTGGTAGAGGTCGAACGGCAACGACGCCAGCGCGAACGGCTCGGATGCGTTCCGCTCCGAGGCGGGCGGCGAGACCTCGCGCACCCGGCGTGCCGCCGCCCTGCGCGCGGGTCGTTCCCCAGTCTTCGGAAGCCCTGCCGGCCTTCGATGTCGGCTCAACGTTCGATCTCCCAACGCGTGGGAAGGGCCACGATCCCGTGCATCTCGACCGGCCCCTCGACGACCTGGAACAATTTTACCCGTTCCTGGTGGTCGATAGCGACCGGCACTGCCTCGGAGTGGTCGTAGCAGAAATAGGACAGGTAGTAGGTCCCCTTGAGAAGGGGCAGCGGGTCGATGGTACAGCGGACCCGGCCGGTCTCCCCCCCGCGCAGCGGTCCCACCGCCAGCGGCCGCTCGTGCCAGAGGTGGTTGATCCCGGACACGTAGGTGCCGTCGGAGCGGAAGACCCCCACGCCGAACACCGGGCGCTCGACATCGGCCTTGACCCGGAAGCGGGCCTCGATGGTCAGCGCATCCCCTGGGGCGAAGGCATGGCGCTCGGTTCCGGCGCGGTCCAGCGAGCGGACCTCGCGGATCTCGATACGGCCATCCCCCCAGCGCGGCCCGCCGGAGGCCGCCCCGCGGCGGTCCGCCGCCTTCACCCGCGCCTCCTCCTGGGCGTGCACCATCCGCAGGTACTCGTCGGCGACCTCCTCGGCGGTCCCCTGCGCCGCGACCTCCCCGTTCTGCAGCAGGATCACGCGGTCACAGAGGTTGCGGACCACCCCGAGCGAGTGGCTCACGAACAGTATCGTCTTCCCGCGGCGCCGGAAGTCGTTGATGCGGGCGTAGCACTTTCCCCGGAAGTACTCGTCGCCTACCGCCAGTGCCTCGTCGACGACCAGGATGTCGGGGTCGACGCTGACGGCGACCGCAAAGGCGAGCCGCAGGTACATTCCCGAGGAGTAGGTACGAACCGGGCGGTCGATCACTTCCCACAACTCGGCAAAGTCGACGATCGACTCGAACTTCGCAAGCGCCTCGGCGCGGCTCATTCCCAGGATCGAGCAGTTCATCATCACGTTGGAGCGTCCGGAGAACTCCGGATTGAACCCCTGCCCGAGCTCCAGGATGCCGGACACGCTGCCATTCACCTCCAGCGTCCCGCAGGTCGGGCGCGTCGTCCCGGTGATGAGCTTGAGGACCGTCGACTTTCCGGCTCCATTCGGCCCGATCACCCCCCAGGTCGCGCTGCGCGGCACCTCGAGGTAGAGGTGCCTGAGCGCCCAGAGATCGTGGTGGAACGAGCGCCTTCCCGCCCACAGCAGCTCCTTCAGGCGGTCGGCGGGGCGCCGGAAGACCTCGTACTTCTTCCCCACGTCGTGGGCCCGCAGCGCCAGCATCAGAGGAGGTCCGCGAACTTGCGGTGGTTGCGGGTGAAGAGCGCGTACCCGAGCGCCAGCGACAGCGCGGCCGTGCCGGCGTAGAGCGCCAGGTCTCGCAGCGCGAATGGACGCCCGTCGAGGAGGACCGCGCGGTACATCCCCACCAGGCGCGCCATCGGGTTCCAGTCGAGCAGGAACCGCAGGCGCTCGGGGATCCGTTCCTGAGGGTAGAAGATCGGGGTCAGGAACATCCAGACCATCAGTCCGACGCGCACGAACTGCTCGACGTCCCGGAAGTAGACGTTGACGGTCGCGAGCGCCAGCGCGATGCCGAGCGTGAACATGATCTGCACGGTCACGAGCACCGGCAGTAGGAGGAGCGACCAGCCGGGGGCATGACCGAAGAACCACGCGGCGGCGATCAGGAAGCCGAGCCCGATCCCTTCGCTGACGACGTCGGTCAACACGACGGTGGCCGGCAGTACCTTGGCTGGAAAGCGCACGTTCTTGATCAGGCCGCGGTGCGCGACGAGGCACGAGGTCGAGCGGGCGGCGGAATCCGAGAAGGCGTGCCAGGGGAGGAGACCGCAGTACAGATAGAGGGCAAAGGCGGTGACCGAGCCTTGCGCACCAAAGCGCACCTGCAGGATGACCGAGAAGACGAACGTGTAGACGAGCAGCAGGAGGAGGGGGTGAATCACCGCCCAGGCGATGCCCCCGGTGGACCCGACGTACTTCGCCTGCAGATCGCGGCCGACGAAGTCGCGCAGCAGGTGCCGCTGCCGTAGTAGGTGCTCGAGCTTGGGATGCATGGCGTCGGCTGGCGGTTCGCCGGCACGCTCGGAGGCGCGGGCGGGAGAGGTGCTCTCAGCCGCGCCCCGCGGGGGCCCCGGTGGTGGCGCCGCGGGTCAGGGCCTCCAGCGCCCGCCGGGCCTCATCCTGCAGCGCTCCCGGCGGCGCCAGCTCCAGGACGCGCCGCCACTGGGCGGCCGCTTCCTCGGGGCGCGTCATTCTAGCATACGCCCGCGCCACGGCCGCCCGCTCCTGGGGGGGGAGATCGAGCCGAGCCGCGTCATCCACTACGCCTCTCGCCTCGTCGGCGCGTCCCGCGCCCCGGAGCGCCTCGGCGAGATCGAGGTGCGCCCGCAGGTTGGCGGGGTCGCGCTCGAGCGCCCTGCGCGCCGCGTCCTCCGCCGCGAGGAAATTCCCTTCCTGGCGCTCGATGGCGGAGAGAACCGTCAGCGACCAGACGTGATCGGGCCGGAGCTGGAACGCCCCGGCGAGCGCGTCCCGCGCCTCCTGCAGACGACCGAACCGCAGCAGTTGGGCCGCGAGCGCAGCCCGGTAATCCGGTTCAAGCGCCTCGATCGCCACCGCCTCCCGCAGCTCCACGAGCCCGTCTGCCCGCCGCCCGGCGCGTTCGAGCGCCTCGCCCAGGCGGACGTGATGGACGGCGGTCTCCGGCTCCAACCTCGCCGCTCGCGTGCGTGCCTTCAGGATCAGCTCGTCGCGACCCGCGAGCGCGGCAACCTCTGCCAGGGCAGTCTGCGCGCTGGCCAGCCCGGCGTAGGTGCGCGCCGCCGTCTGGTAGAGCGGCAGGTCGTCGCCCCGCAGCTCGATAATCGGCTGCGTCGCGGCCGCGTCGAGCGCCACGACCCGCGCGGCTCCGGCGGTGGCCTCCGGCGGGAGGGGCATCGAGGTCAGCCGCACCGTCCGCAACCCGCTCCAGGCCACCTCGCTGTCGAACGCGTCGAGCGTCGGGGCGGGACCGGTCACCAGGATGACCCGGGCGCGGGAGGAGCGAACGAAGGAGCCGAGGTCGATGACCTCGCGGAACCAGCGACGATCGCCTCGGACCCGGTGCGGGTCGATCCAGCGCATCCAGACCCGCACCGGAGGCCGCACCTCCCCCACCTCCGCCACCCACGCCTCCACGACCGCCCCCTGCCCAAGCTCGCTCACCGGCGGGGAGCCATTCGGGCCGATGGCACACCAGAACTCGAAGCCATCTCCCGGGGTCGAAGGAACCTCCCAGGCGACGGCGACCTTGCGGCGCCCCCAGGGGGCGCGCATGACGAGCGCCGGTCGCAGGTACATCGACTCCCAGCCGACGCGATCGCTCAGCTGCTCGTCGAACTCGCCGCGACCCACCACCAGGTAGGGAGGGCGCGGCGTCAGGGAAGGCTGCATCAACTCCTGCACGCCGGACCAGGCGGTTCCCTCCGGTCGCTCGCCGGACGGGGAGGGCGGACCGGGCTGGGCACCCCCCTCCGCCGGCGCGCGCAGGACCTCCGCGATTGGCGCAGCCTCGTGCGCCCCCCGCTCGAGCAGGTACGGTGGGAAGGGGTACTTGCTCCGCTCCGCGCCCGCCACGGGACCGAAGCTCCGCTGCACGTGCTCCCATACCCGCGGCGCGACGAACTCGAAGGTGAACTTCTCGAAGGCATAGTCGGCGATGAGGGCGAACCGGACCCGGCTCGCATCCAGCTCGCGGATCGCCTCCTCCTCGTCCAGAGCGCCTGGAAGGATGAGTGGATAGCGCGTCGGATTGGGACGGTCGGCGAGGAAGTAGTACATCGCCAGCCCGGGGGCGACGAAGATCGGCTCCCCTTCCGGGACGCGCCGCTGCACCTCCCCCACCAGGTCGTTGATCTGCTCTGCCAGCCCCTTCGAGACCCAGACGCGCCCGCGCGGCGAGTCGAGGTACACGTTGTCGCTCATGTCGAACGTCCACCCGGTGACGCCCGAGGTCTGCGAGACCGCCCCGAGCAAGGTGAACCCGACGGCGACGAGCACGAAGGCGCCGCGCAGCACGGCCGGAGTGCCGCGGCCGATCGCCCAGGCGACGACCACGAACGTCGGCGCCAGGACGATGACGAGGTGGTGCGCATCGACCCGCGGAAAGACCCCGAGAAAGAGCAGCCCGGAGGTGGCGATCAGCAGCGCTCCGACCGCCCGATCGGCGGGCCGCGCCGGGTCCGCCGCGCCACGCCAGCGCCGGCGCGCCCAGATCAATGCGGCGGCCAGCAGGAAGGCGGGCGGCCCGAAGAAGAGCGCCCGCATGATCGCCATGCTCGCCCCGAGGTGGGTGTACGGCAGGGGCATCGACTTCACCGCCAGATCCTGGAACGGCAGGTACTCCACGAGCTGCCTCCGCAGGGTCTCCCCGGGGGGGCCCGTCCACGGCGGGAAGGGGCGCGCGAACAGCGTCGTCGGCAGCTGCAGCGGCAGGATCACCGTGTCGTGCCAGAGATCGTCGGCGGCACCGGCGGCGGCGAAGAGCCCCACGGTAGGGACGATCGGCACGCAGGCCGCGGCCGCGGTGATGGCGACGTTCCGGATCCGGCGCGCGAGCGGCCCGGGCGCGGCGAGCAGCCCGGCGGCGATGCCGAGGGCGGCGAAGGCGCCGTAGTTCTGCTTGAACAGGATCGCCAGACCGAGCGCCCCGCCCGCCGCCGCGAGCCAGCGCCGCGACCCGGCCCGCAGGAACGCGATGGTGGCGGCAAGCGCGAGCAGAATCCAGGCTATCGCCTGCGGCGAGTAGTTCGGGTAGCGCCAGAAGTTGACGGTCAGCGCGGCGTAGCAGAGCGCCGCACCCACGGCCACCTGGCGCGGCGCGACGCTGCGGGACAGGAGATAGATCGCGGCGGCGCTCGCCGCGAACAGCAGGATCATGAAGATCCGTCCGACCAGGAGCGACCGGCCGAACAGCAGGAACAGCAGCGCCTGGAGGTAGTAGGCGCCGGGACCTATGCCGGTGGCGACGTCCCGGTAGAGGACCTCCCCGGACGCGATCCGATCGGCGGTGTGCACCAGCGCCCCTTCGTCCAGCATGACGATGCCGGTGAAGAACGGGAGCGCCAGGAGCTCTGCAATCAGGAAGAGGACGCCGGCCGTCTGGCGGTCAGCGGCGGAGATGGACACCGCGATCCTCCTTGTCGACCCGGATCACGTAGCAGATTTCCTCCGCCGGCAGCCAGTAGCAGAAGAAGCGGTCGTAGAGGGCAGGGAAGCGGTTGATGAACCACCCGATCCAGGCGAGGACCTTGAAGTTGGAGAAGACGAACCAGCGCTTCTCCATCACCAGCGGGAAGCCGGCCGCGTAGTTGGTTGCCTGGTGCAGCTTCCAGCGCTCGTGGAAGCGCGGCGTGCCGGCGATCTTGGTGTAGCCGTCGAAGGTGCGCCAGCCGAACGGAATCCGGTGATCGGGGTCGCCGAACCACTTCGTGGACGGAAAGTACGACGCCTTCACCACCAGGTGCCCGCCCTGCTTCAGCGTGCGCAGCAGCTCCATGAGCGTCTCGTGGAACGATTTGCGATGCATGTGGGCGAGCACGTGCGAGCAGTAGATTTCGTCGAACGAGTCGTCGCGGAAGGGGAGGTCGTCGTAGTCCAGGTCCGCCACGACGTTCACACCTGGAGCGGGGACCAGATCGAGATTGACGTACCCCGGGAACGGGTCGTTCCCACAGCCGATGTTGAGCCTCATGCCCTCGACTCCAGCGCCCGCCCGGCGGCGGCGCGCAGCGGGTGCAGCGTCAGCGCACGCAGAGCGCGAACAGATCGTCCGCCGCCGCGAGCCCCTCGGCCGCGACGCGGAACTCCTCGGGCCGGACGACGGGTGCGACGACGGCCTGCGGGCGGGACCGCTCGCGCACGGCGCGCGCGAGCCGCGGGTAGAGCGCCGCGAGCCAACGGCGCGGCACCAGGCGCCGCAGGCCGAGCGGATCCCAGCGCAGGTAGCGCTGCATGGCCGCCCGGCGCGCCGTCTGGTACCCGCGGAACCCCTCCCCTCCGGTGATCCCGAGAAGCGTCACCGCCGCGAACCGGGCGCGCAGCAGCGTCGCCAGCTCCTCCGGCTCGTACTCGTGCAGGTGGTAGATGTTCTCTCCGGCGGAGGTCACCCGGTTCGGCGTCGTGAGGAAGAGCGTCCCCCCCGGCCGCAGCAGCTCACGGAGCCGTTCCAGGAACGGCTCCGGGCGCTCGAGGTGCTCGAGCACCTGGAAGCAGACGACGGCATCGTACCCCGCCGGGGACGGGGACGGATCCGTCCCCTCGTGAAGGTATCGCAGGTTCGCCGCCCGGTAATGGGCGCGCGCCCAGGCGATGGCCCGCGGGTTCTGGTCGAACGCATCGACCTGACCCACGCTCGCGGCCAGGCGCGCCGCCCCATACCCGGACCCGCAGCCGATCTCCGCCACGCGCGCCCCGGCGAGGCGCGAGGCGCAGTACAGATACGGCACGAGGTGCTGCGCGATGTCGGCGGCAAAGCGGGCGTCCGTCTCGATCAGGAACTCCCCGGTGAACGGGTCGCCGCTCATCTGACTCTCCGGCGCGCCGCGGCGACGCGCAGGTGCGCCTCGATCCGATCGGCGGTGTGGTCCCACGAGAACTGCCGCGCCCAGAGCACCCCTGCCTCGCCGAGCCGGCGCCGGAGCGGCGCATCCGCGAGGAGCCTGGCGAGAGATGCCGCGAGCGCCTCCACGTTTCCGTGCGGGACGAGGAGGCCGGTCTCCTCGTGGCGCACCGCGTCGCGCAGCCCAGGCGAGTCGGAGGCGACCACCGGCACGCCGCAGGCGGCAGCCTCCATGGCCGCAATCCCCCAGCCCTCCTTGGGCGAGGGGTAGACCACGACCTGCGCCCGCCGCAACCGCTCCCGCTTCTCCTCCTCGCTGACGTACCCGGTGAAGCGCACCGCGGCGGCAATCCCGAGCCGCCCGGCGAGGCGCTCGAGCGCCGGCCCGTGATCGCCGCGACCGACGATCTCGACCTCGAGACCGGGCCACCGAGGCTGGAGGATCGCCGCGGCGCGCAGCAGCAGATCGATGCGTTTGTAGCGCTTCACCCGCCCGACGTAGGCGAGGCGCGGCGACGTGCCGTCGCTGGCGCCCGGGTCCGGGTGGTAGAACGACGTATCGACGCCGTTCGGGATCACCTCGATCGGGACATTGCGCAGGCCCCGCGCCTCCAGGTCGGCGCGCGTCGTCGCGGAGACGGCCACGATCTCCGCACGCCGGTAGGCCGACGGGACGAAGCGCTCGTGCAGCCATACATAGGCGCCCGCCAGCGGATTCACCTCCTGGAACACCGTGCCCCCGAACAGGTGGTGGACCAGGACCACCGCGGGAATCCCGCCCCCCAGCACCGGGGTGAAGAAAGGGATCTTGCAGAGGTTCTCGACCACCACGTCAACCCGACCCTCGCGCGCCCAGCGGCGGCAGGCCGCGAGCGCGACCCAGTTGAAGGTTGCCGCCGTGCCGCGCCGCTCGACGGCAACGCCATCCACCACACCGCTTGGCTCGGCCCCCGCGTAGCGGGCGGCGAGCAGCCGCACCCGATGACCGCGGGCGGCGATTCGCCGGAACACCTCGTGCAGATAACGCTCGGCACCGCCGGCCTGCGGATGCGTGAGATCCCGGTAGTCCAACAGGCGGATATCGAGCGGGTGGTCGGCCGCGGCGGGCAAGATCAGGTCAGCAGCCGAGAAGGTCGCGGTAGATCGCGGCGGTGGACGAGACCATTCGCTCCACGCTGAAATCGCGGCGGACCCGATCACGTGCGGCCGCACCCATCGCGGCGGCCGCGCCGCGGTCCCGGAGCAGCGATCCGATCGCCTCGGCAAGCGCGCCTGGATCGGCGGGCGGCACCAGCAGTCCGGTGACTCCGTCCAGCACCAGCTCGGACGATCCCGACACGGCGGTGGCGATCACCGCTCTCCCTGCCCCCATCGCCTCGAGCAGCGAGATCGGCATTCCCTCCCAGAGCGAAGGGAGCACAAACAGGTCGTAGGAGCCCAGGTTGGAAACCACGTCGGCCGAGGCTCCCGCGAACCGGAAGCGGTCGCCGAGCGCCAGACGAGCCGCCTGCGCCTCCAGCGCCGGCCGCTCCGGGCCATCGCCGAACACCGTGAACCGCACGCGAGGATGCGCGTCCAGCACGCGCCGCGCCGCCTCGAGCAGGTGGGTGATCCCCTTCTGCGACACCAGACGCGCGATGGTGACGATCTCGGCGTCCCCGTCCCTGGACAGGGGGACCGGGAGCGTCGTGGGAAGCGCTGAGAGATCGACCCCGTTCGGGATGCTGGTGGTGCGGTCCGCGAGGAAGAGGCCGCTCTCGACACCCCAGCGACGATCTCCCTCCGATACCGAGATGACGCGATCGGCGCGGGCGGCGACGTAGCGCTCCACGCCGCGGAAGAACCTGCGCACCGTCGCCGACCCCAGGCGGTTGCAGGACAGGCCGTGCACCGTGTAGAGCACGCGCGGCCGCGGCTGCACGCCACCTAGCGCCAGCACCCCGAAGAACCCGGCGCGGGTCCCATGGAGGTGGACCAGGTCGAAGCCCCGCGAGCACAGTCGTCGCAGCTTGAGCACCGGACGCGGATCCACCCGCGCGCGCATCATGTCGATGTCGACCACGCGGACATTCCACTTCTCGAGCCGCCCGACCAGCGGGCCATGGTCGGTGGTCGCCACCGTCGGCGTGAAGCTGAGCGGGTCGAGGCGCGAGATCAGCTGGAAGAGATGACGGCCACCGCCGCCTTCATCGGAGGTGTTGATCACCTGCAGGACACGGGCCGGGAGAAACGGCGCCTCGCTCATGGCCGGGTCAACGCGCCTCGCGCGCTTCAGCGACCGCCGGTTCCAGGCTCTCCATCGGCCCCGATTGGCGGCCGAGTACAGTCGCCGCCGGCGGCCCCTGCGGCACCGACTCGAACAGCGTCTGGAGGATTTTCTTGAGCGTGAGCAGCATGCAGTAGGAGCGGAAGCGCGCCTCCCGATCCGAGCCGGCGGCAAGCCAGCCGGCGCCGTGCCGGATCGACGCGAGCAACGACTTGACTCCCACCAGCGCCTTGAGGACAAGCAGCGCCGCCCGGCCGAAGTACTTGCGACAGAAGTAGAACTGGCTGCGGCGGTAGGCGACGAGCGCGTCGATCAGGTGGCGCTTCGCGCTCTCCCCCCCGTAGTGGATGATCCGGACGCCCGGCTCGTACTGGATTCCCCAGCCGCACTGCTGGATCCGCCGACACCAGTCGATGTCCTCGAAGTACAAGAAGATGTTCTCGTCCAGGAGCCCGGCCTCCTCGATCGCCTCCCGCCGTGCCAGCAGGCAGGAGCCGGAAACCCAGTCCACCCGCGAGGAGGCGTGGTACTTCCGATCGAGGTATTCCCGCACCTGCATGCCGTCGATGCGCAGCCGCCAGTGCAGCACCTTGCGCATCACCTCGTTGAAGAAGGACGGGAACCTGCCCCAGGTGAGCTGCAGTTGCCGCTCGCGATCCAGCTGCTTGCAGCCGACGACGCCGACGGAGGGGTTCGCGTGCAGCGCCTGCAACATTCCGTCGAGGCTCCCGGCGAAGACTCGCGTGTCGCTGTTGAGGAGGAGGAGCGCACGGCCATGCGCCTCCCGCAGCGCGACGTTGTTGGCGCGCGCAAATCCGACGTTATGCGGCAGCTCCAGCAGCCGCACGCGGGGAAACGACCTGCGCACCCGCTCCGCCGAATCGTCCGGGGAGCCGTTGTCGACCACGATCACCTCGAAAGGGACCTCCGGCGGGTGCTCGAAGATGGAGCCGAGACACTCCTCGAGGAGATCGGCGGTGTCGTAGCTGACGATCAGGATGGACAGCTCGGGCCCATGGTGCGGCGGGGAGGCCGCCGGCGAGGCGGCGAAGCGCGTTGGCTGTCGCGCGGGCTCCCCCCTTGCTTCCTCGGCGGCCATGCGGCGCAGTCCGACGACGGTGGCGACCGCCTTGTGGATCTCGTCACGCGAGATCTTCGAGACCCCGTTCGCCCGCTCGATGAAAGCGATCGGCACTTCGCGAACCCGGGCGCCGATGGCGAGGCTGCGCCAGAGCATCTCGATCTGAAACGAGTAGCCATCGGCCACGATCTGATCGAGGTCGAGGGCCCGGAGCAGCGGCACCCCGTAGCAGCGATACCCGGAGGTGCAGTCGCGCACGGAGAGGCGCAGCGCTAGGCGGGCGAAGACATTCGCCATCAGGCTCAGGGCCTTGCGTTCGATCCCCCAGTTGACTGTGCAGCCGCCGGGGATGTACCGCGACCCCACCACGAGATCCGCCCTCTCGGCCGCAAGGAGGAGCGCCTCCAGATGGCGTGGAGCGTGCGAGAGGTCGGCGTCCATCGTCACGACGCGCGAGTACCCGCCCTCGAGCGCCCGCTGGAAGCCGCGGAGGTAGGCGCTCCCAAGCCCGAGTTTCCCCGGGCGATGCACCACGTCGACCTGCCCGGGGTGCTCGCACCGTAGTTGCTCCGCGAGGTCGCCCGTGCCGTCCGGTGAAGCGTCGTCGATGACGAGGATATGCGCGGCGGGCAACGCGTCGAGGATGCCGGCAACGAGCGGTCGCAGGTTGTCGATCTCGTTGTAGGTGGGAAGCAGGATCAGGGTCGAGCCACCCGCCCCTGAAGGCGTCGGCTCGTCGGCCAGCGATTCGGAATGGCTTCCAGCTCCGATGCCTTGGCGCACGGCTGGCTCACCCAATCAGGCGTTGGTTCACGCCTCTCGATCCCTGAAGGAGGAACAACACAGGATTCCCGGCGGACTGCCGGGGGATGCTGATGTGAGCGAGTCCGCAAATCGACCGCGTCATCGTAGCATGCAGCCCGGGGGGTGTAAAGCCCGCAACGCCTTTGCTTTCATGTCATTTTCCCGGTTCCGCCATCCCCACGAGGGCCTGGAACTCGGGATCGGGCGCGAGCGGCGCGAACGCGGGGTCGCTGCGGGCGAGATCCGCCAGGGCGGGCTCGAGGTGAACGGTCCGTTTCAAGGCCCCAAGCGCTCCGGCGGTGTCCCCCGAGCGCGACAGCGTCGCTGCCAGGAGGTAGAACAACCCCCCTTGGGTCGGTTCCGTCGCCGCCAGTCGACCGAGCGAGCGAGCAGCCGCGGACCAGTCTCCCTCCTCCCCCAGCGCGACGGCCTGACCGAGCGCCCGCTCCAGCCGCCACAACCGCGCGAGGCCCTGAAGGGAGAGAATCGGAAAGGGGTGCTCGTCGACGCGGAGGTCAATCCCCCGTCCGTCGCTCGCCGCATCGATCGCCTTCGCGCTCCGCGAGACCCAGACCAAGGCCGATCGCGCCGGCAGGGCACCCCCTCCGGCCTCCTGACCCGCCTGCAGCGCCGCCAGCATCCGCCCCGGGAGCGGCCCGCGAGCCCCCGTGAAGACCTTCTCCATCTGTTCGACCACGCTGATCGAGGCGACGCGGTTGGCCACGATGGCAAAGCCGACTCCGCTGCGAATCACGATTCCCGCCCCGGTCGCGGCGGAGACCCACGCCTCCCCCTTGGCGCTGACAATCGCCGCGGCCCCCTGCGGGCCGAAGGTAGCTTCCGCCAGGGAACGCCTGGCGGCCCGCTCGGGAAGCCGTCCCTTCGCAAGCTCACGCAAGAGTCCACCGCGTTCGCCGGGGGTCGTCGCGGGAAGGACGATCGCGACTCCAGCCCCCTCCTCATGGGCGACGTAGGTGGGAGCGGCCAGAGGGGTGCTCGACGCAAACGCGACGCCGACCTGCCCGGTGGCAGGGTCTTCGGCGACCATCCCCCATGCCGACTCGGGGAGCAGGGAACGGGGAGCTGCCACGTCATTTGCGCGGGCGGCGCCGACCACCGCGATCGACACCGCCGCCGCCACCGCGAACCGCAGCCGCGCCCGATCGCCAACCGGCGCGGCGGCACGGCGCGGACGGGCCGCACCGGTGGCCGGGAAGTTGAAACGAACGGCGTAGATCATGCTCATCTCCGTATCCCGCGGGTAGCAGCGGGGAATAGCGCGAGGATTCAGATTCACGGCCATGGCCGCCGGCGCGATTATAGCGTTGACCCAGGGTCGGACCCGGCTGAGAGAGAGGGGGGGATCAGGAGACGGGGAGACTGGGCTCCGCCTGGTGCGCGAAAGGTGGACGCCTCAAGGCGGCGCGGCCGGGGCCGACCTCCTGGGGAGAGGGTCGGGAAGGGGGTTTGCACCGCACCGCCCTGCGGCGTCCGAGAGAGCCCATCAAGGGAGCCAGAGGGTTGGTACGCTCCCACTCTCTCACGAGGACATATGGCTGTCAAGCATAAAAATGCCTTTGAAGCATTTTTCTTGGGCTCGCTGGAGTTCGAATTCGCGACCGGAAGCAAAAAAGGGCCGCGCCGAAGCGCGGCCCATTAGAGGAGGAGGAGAGACGTTGGAGGAGGAGATTTCCTTTACGAACCAATCACCGGTTGGACGCGAACTTCCACGACCTCCCGGTTCCAGTGGACGTTGGAGGCCTTGGCCAGGTCGTCGAAACGATGGCGCGCGATCCGGATCGCCTCCCGGCCATCGCCGGCTTCGATTCGCCTGTAGCGAGCCACGAACGGGGGTCGGGTTCCCTTCCCCGCCCAGATCTCATGGAGTGGCTCGCGGTATAGGATCTGGACTTCGAACCATCGGGAGAGTGCATCCATCGAGTGGTTCCCTTCCTGGTCGGCGGCGTCATCCGGTCGCCCCCGTCCGGTCATCGTGGAAGTTATTACATATTTAAAATATCGCAAGTATATAAGTAGTATTCGTAAATTGAATATGTAAGTAATCCGCATTCTTTGAATTGTTTTCAGACAGGACATATATTCGCGGGGCGCCGGATCGGGGGAGATCTGCACAGGGGGCTGAAAAAAAGGAATGGCTCTCGCAGACGACGTTACCCGCCTCCAGGCGGAGCTCTTCGACGAGCTCGGCGAGGACGTCCACAATCTGGAGCGCCTCCGGGCGGCGCTCACCCAGGTGGCGGGCGAGGCCGGCCTCGGGCCCCACGCCGCGCTGCTGCTCGCCATGACCAGCATCCTGTTCGAGGAGGATGAGGCGACCGCGCTGTGGGAGGGGGCGCGCGAGCGGCGTCGAGAGGTGCAAGCGCGGCTCGGCCATCCCTATCCCCTGCGCGCGGCGCTGATCGAGCATCTGATCGCGCGCAACCTGCGGGCCCTTGCCCCGATCCCGTGGGACCTGCGCCTGCAGCCCGCGGCACCGCGCCTGCACGGCACGGACCCCCTGACGGGGCTCCTCGATGCGGAGTCGCTCACCTCGAACCTGCAGCGGGAGGTCCAGCGCAGCAAGCGTTTCCGCACCGGCTTCTCGATGCTGATCTTCGAGGTCGACGACTACCCCGGGATCGTGCGACAGGCGGGCGACGGCCTCGGCAATCTGATCCAGCGCGAGGTTGGGCTGCTCGTGGCGAACGCGATTCGCGACATCGACCTGGCTGCACGCCTGTCGCCGGCCCGCTTCGCGATCATCCTCCCGGAGACGGATCGAGCGGGGGCCTTCCTCGTCGCGGAGCGCCTGCGGCAGAAGGTCGGCGAGCATTTCGCCGGCAGGATGTTCGCCGGACGGCGAGTGCCGATAGGCGCCTCGGGTGGCATTGCCTGCTTTCCGGAGGATGCCACCTTCGGCGCCGAGATCGTGCAGAGGTCCGAACAGGCGTTGCACCAGGCGCGCGCGCGCGGCGCGGATCGAATCTCCGTCCATTTCCGCGATCGGCGCGATTACATCCGTATCGAGGTCGATCCCGATCGCCTCCGGATCGACGTGGTCGAACGGGGCCAGCCCGCGGCGGACGCCAGCACCGCGCAGATCGCGCGCAACATCTCGCCGCAGGGAGTGTTGTTCGAGAGCCCGCGGGCGTTCCGGGTGGGCCAGACGGTGAGCGTCATCTGCAACGACCTGCGACGCATCGACCAGGTGATCCTGCCCGGGCGGGTCGTACGGCTCGAGGAGATGGAGGACGAGGGGGGCGCGAAGCGTTACGAGATCGGCCTCGCCTTCGAGGTGAACTGGGAGCACCAGGTCATGGAGATCCTGGAGTTCCTCCAGCGCTATCGCTCGGCCGCGGACTGAACACCACCTCGACCTCGCGGCCGGACATGTAAAGGTGCGCCGCGCCTCCTTCCAGCACGATGCCCGGCGCCTCGATCCGCAGCGACGTCTGGGCGTTCAGACTCCCCTGACGAGGATAGAAGATCGCGCCGTCGACCTTCCACGCGGCATCGTCTCCGGCCACGAACACGACCTCGCGAATATCCGGCGGCGCCACGCCGTACAGGGTGAGCGCCGCAGCGTCCAGCGCCCGGAACGTCGCACCCGGGAGATCGACCTCGAGATAGCGACGGTGCACGATTCGCGCCCCCCCGGGGTCCGCCTGGTTCTGAGGATCGTAGCGATAGCGCGTCGCGCCCCCCTCCGGGACCTTTACCCGCACCAGGAACCCGGGACGCTCCTCGAACTCCCTCAGCACGCTCTCGCGCCGCTTCACCAGCGCCGCGAGATCTCGCTGCGCCTGCTCGAGCAGGGCGGGGTACCCATGGCGGTCGAACGCCTCGCGGCGTAGCGCCGGTCCCTCCTCGCGGCGGAACGGTGCGGCCGCGGCCAGCGGCGCCTCCAGGCTCCGCTCGGGACCGAAGGCCCTCCCCTTCCAGGTCGGATCGATGCGGTCGAGCAGGAGCGCGATCGCCGCCCCCGCGACGTAGCCTCGACTGCGCAGCCCCGCAGGGTCGTCGAGCAGGACGAGGAGGCTCGCGAGGCGTGCCTGCCGCATCCACTCCCAGCGGCGGTACCCGCCGAAGTTCGGCAAGCCGTCGAGGGCGGCGCCGGCGGCGACCTGCGATCCCAGCCGAAGCGCCTCGAGCTCGGTGTAGGTTGCGAGCCCCTCCTCGAACTCATCGGCCGCGAGCTCGTCGGCGACCGGCGCTCCCAGAATCTCCCGCCGCGCCTGCCTCACCGCGCCGAGCTGACGCGCCGCCCCACGTGCCTGCGGCACGGGGAGATCCACGGCGGCAGCAAGCAGGCGCCCCTCGAGATTGGCCAGCGCCAGCGCCTCGGCGGAGTCGGGGTGCCGCCCGGCCGCGCCGCGGGCGTGCGGACGACCCTTCGACGCGGAGTAGACGTGGAACATCTCGTGCACCAGGCCCGCGATCTGCTCCTCCGCGGGTGGATGTCCCGAGGCCGCGCCTCCAGCCGCCCCCGGGCGCCCGCCGCGCGGCCCGAGGCTGTAGAGCGCGGTGACCACCCCCCCGACCTCCGCCGACGTGCTGGCAGTCAGGGTACGATCCTCGCCGTGAAGGATTGCGATCGAGGGTGAGCCGGAGAGAGAGGGTGTGAGCGTCTCGTACCCCTGCGGAGGCGCAGGGTGGCCGACCAGGATCGCTACCTCCCCACGCCGGAAGACGAGCAGCGGGATGCGGACCTCGCCGAGCCCGGGCCACAGCTCGTTCCCCGTCCGCCCCAGCAGGCGGCGTGCCTCGAGGGCCGTCGCCAGCGCTTCCTGGTCCTCGCGATCCAGATCCGGGGCAGGGGCAACGCCTGTCGCGGTCGCCACGACGGTGAGGATCCACAGACACGTACGGGGTCGGCGGCGGTCAGCCGCGGCAGCGATCATCGCCGGATCCTCGCCAGCAGCTCCTGCGTCTCGCGGTCGTCCGGAGCCAGCTCCAGGGCGCGGGTGGCCTCCGCCTCGGCCGCGGCGCGGCGCCCTTCCTTGAAGAGCGCCGCCGCGAGACTCCGCAGGATCTCCGGATTCCGCGGCTGCAGGCGCCGCGCGCGCTCGAGCAGCGCCGCAGTCTCCGACCGTTTCCCCTCGCGATCGCGGACCGCGGCCAGATTCGCGAGCGCCCGCGCATGCACCGGATCGGCCGCGATCGCCCGGGACAGAGCCGCGGCAGCCGCGCCGAGGTCCCCGGCAATCAGCCGCTCCGTCCCGGCCTCGAAATCGGTGCGCGGCACCGGCATCCCCACGATCGCATCCTCGGGGAAGGCCGCGAGTGCCGCGGCCGCCTGGGTATCCTCCGGGTGGCGCTCCAGATGCCGCTTGAGGGCGGCGCGTGACGCGGCGGCGTTGCCGCGTTCCGCGAGCGCCTGGGCGAGCCGGAACCCCGCATCGAGCCGGGCGGGGCCTGTTTCCTCCGCCAGCTTGAACTCCAGGATCGCGGCGTCGAGATTTCCCAGTCGGCGTTGCACGGATCCGAGGAGGAGGTGGTCAAATGCGTAGTCCCCCTCGCGAACGGCTGTCCGCCAGCTCGCCAGGGTCAGCGCCACGGCGAGGCCGACTGCAACCACAGGAGCATGGAAGCTTCGCGCGCGGAGGGAGGCGATCCCCCAGGCAACCCCCCCACCGGCGAGCACCAGCAGCGGTGGCGCGGCGGGAAGGCGATAGCGCCCCGTGACGAAGAACAGCACCGGCACCGCCAGCGCGAGCAGCGCGCAGGCGATCAGCCCGAGCCGCCCCCACCGCACGGCCCCGGCCTGCCGTCCGGCCGCGAGATCCGGCGCCCGCGCGGCGCTGCGGGCACCTGCGGAGCGGCGCGGCGCAGCCCCGGCCGGGGCCGACGCCCACGCCGCGACCGCGCCGACGCCCGCCAGCGGGAATAGCACGCCAAAGGAGATCAACCAGCGCAGGAGCGGTGCGAAACGGTCGGCGACGAAGTAGAAGTTCAGGTGGTTCGGTATCTCGTAGTGGTTCACGGTGAGCAAGGTCTTGTGCGCGAGCAGCCGGATCCACGTGGCGGGATCGCTGCGGACAAAGGCGAGTGCTCTCCCCCGCCAGTGCGCCGACGCCTCGCCCGCGGTGAGGGGGCGACCCGTGGCGCGTTCGGCTTCACGCCGGGCGCTCCCCTCCAGATCGGTGCCGTCCAGCGAGGAGCCGGCCGGGAGGAAGAAGCTCCCAGTGGCCTCGGCGTTGTTGCCGATGAAGGCGTTGACCCCGGCGCTGGTCGCAAGAGACGTACCCCCTCCCTTGGCGAGGTTCCAGCCGACGATCGGGGCCAGCACGAGCCCCAGCCCCGCGGCCAGGCACGCGCCCCGAGCGACCGCGGGGCGTGCACCGACCCCACCGACCATCCACCCCAGCGCCGCGACCGCGACCATGAGGAGCCCGGGCGCGAACCCGACCGCCAGACCGAGCAGCGCGCCGGCAAGCGCGGCCCCCGCGCCCGACGCCGCGCCCTGAGCGGCCAGAAGACCGGCGGCCAGAAACGTCGCGGAAAACGAGGCGGGGAGCACCTCCAGATCGTGGAAGAGCAGCGGGCCGTACGCCGCCGCCCCCAGCCCGGCGGCCAGTCCGGCCCAGCGCAGCCCGGGGAAAAGCCGGCCTGCGAGAGCAGCGATCGCCCCACACCCGACCGCCCCGGCGAGCGACTGGAGCAGCGCGACCGGAAGCCACCCGGGACCGAACAGCGCCGAGACGCCTGCCAGGAACACCGGGTATATCCCTGAGCTCTGGAACACGGGCCCGAGATCCAGCCAACGCCCCGCCGAAAGCCGCGCGGCGGTCTCCTGGTAGGTCAGCGCATCGCCGACCATCACCCGTGTGAAGGGGGTGCCTGCGAGCTCGGCAATCGCCCAGGCCCGAACCAGGAGGGCCACCCCCACCGACACCAGCGGGGACATCCCCATCTCGCGGATCGAGGGTCGGCGCATCGCGGAGACCTCTACCACACCCACCGGGCCCCGACAATCCGACCCGGAGGCGGAACCTCCGCGCGGGCACCCCCGTTCCATCGGTTGCGACGCGGGTGGCCGCGTTGTCGGATGACGGTAGGATTCCTGAAAGGAAGGCAGCCATGAGAACGAGTCCCCTGTCGTACCCCGTCGTCGCCGCTGGCCTGATGGCGGTGGCGCTGTGCGGGGCGCCAACTCCCGTCGCCGCAAGCGAGGTCCACCTCCGAGTGGAGATCAAGAGCCTCTCGTCCGGCGAGGAACGGGTGAAAATGAACCTCCCCCTGGCGGCAATCGACGCCATCCTCGAGGCGGCCGGCCCGGAACTGACGGCCGAGTGGGGTGACCTGAAGGAGGAGACGCATGGGGTGGATCTGCACAAGCTCTATCGGTCGCTGCGCGACCAGGACCTCAGCGACCTCCTCGAGATCAACGGGGAGAATGGCGAGCGGGTGAAGGTATGGAAGGACTCGGAGGCGTTCCGGGTCCAGGTCTGGGAAGGGACTCAGACCGAGCCCAAGGTGAAGGTCCAGCTCCCGCTGCAGGTGACGGACGTCCTGTTCGGCGGGCCCGACGCCACCGCGCCCGACCTCAAAGGGGCGCTCGAGAAGCTGCGGGAGTTCGCGCCAATGACGCTGGTCGAGATCCGCGACGACGACGAGACGGTCCGGATCTGGCTGGAGTAATGGGTCAGGGGAGGCCGGGTTCGCGCCCCGCGTCGACGTCATCGAAATACGCTTCGAGCCGGCGGACGCAGCGCAGCCGGGCCTCCTCCGCCGTATCCGCGGTAACGGCCTCCTCGAGATGAAAGTGCATCAGGATCTGCCGGCGGCCCGCCTCGTCGTAAAGAAACGGAAACGCCTGATAACGGCCATCCCCGATGAGATCACAGAAGATGTCGACGTCGCGGCCGCGAATACTCGCGACGTTGCGTGAGGTGCGCACTCGCGGCGGCGCCGGACCGGCCGGTCGGTCTTCGAGAAACTGCAGCACGCGGTCGATACAGGCCAGTTCCGACGCGCGGGCCGTGGGCGCGCTGGCCTTGAACCCCTTCATCCCTTTCTTCCCTTCCAACTCCGTCGTGAGCAACGCGAAGGAGTAGAACCCCCCGGTGGCGTCCTGGGTGGTGGTCACGACGATCTCATGGCCCCGGACCCATATCTGCTTGCCGCCGGTTGCCTCTCCAGCCGCCTCACCCATTCCCTGCCCTCCGGCCCGCCACGCGCGCCTGGGCCTAGTGTGTCCGATCCAGGGGCTCGCGATCCACTGCCGCGATTCTCCGCTCGACGCGCGCGTGCCAGGATTTCTTCTTGACGATGGAGTCGTTTGCGGGTATATGGTCACCGTTGCACGACAGGGTTGGTTGACCGCCTGCCCAGGCAACCCTGCAGACTCCGACCATCCAAAATCGAGTTGAGCATCGAGAGAGAGAGGCCGGGATATCCATGGGCTGGTGTCAGGCGCACCTCGAACAGGGCTGCATCTTCAGTGAGGACGAGAAACTCCGCGTCGTACATTGCCCGGAGGTGCTGGGGGTCGAGTGCACTCTCGTTCAGGTGATGCTGAGCGTGCACAAGATGCCCGGGGACATCCGGCGGAAGCTGATCGCCGCGCTCTACCCCGCCTACGGGATCGCCGCGGAGGCACAGCCTGCCGCGCTGCCTGCCGTCGCACCGGTGCCGGTAGATGATGAAAGCTGATCCTCACGCGAGCGACACGATAGCGGCCGCGATCGCGGGCTCTTCCCGGCCCGGCGTGGCGGGAGAAAATTCTCCTCGCGCCACCGCCGAAATTCTGTGCAACGCGGACTAACTTGAAAAAGGCTCGCAGTTGGCGTTTGCCCCGCCGCGATTTACTCACCGATTTCAACAGGATTTGTGGAAAAACAGCATCGCGGCGGGAACGAAAATTGCTGGGCAGGTATCGACGCGCCCGCGTTTGACACGACGTAGGGTGTGCAGTAATATTCGCCGCCGATCCAAACCCGACTCGAGTCGAACCAAGCGCAAGCAGCCGAAGCAGCGATTCGGGTTCCCTCGGTGGCGCTATCGTCTAGGGGTTAGGACGCGTGGTTCTCAGCCACGAGACCGGGGTTCGATTCCCCGTAGCGCTACCAACTTCACCTCTCCCGCTGGGACCCGATCTGATTCTAACGGTGGCAATCGAGCGCAGCCGGGCGCTGAATCCGTCGGCCTCGATCCCCGCGCTCACAGGTTCTCCAGCAGGAACCGCAGGATCCGCCCGTGCAGGTGCAGGCGCGCCTTGCGATCCTGGAAGCCGTGAAGCTGGCGCGGGTAGATCTGCAGGTCGTACGGAATGTCCGCCTCGACGAACGCCTGCAGCATCGCCAGCGAGTTCTGCAGGTGGACGTTGTCGTCCGCGGTGCCGTGCACGAGCAGCAGCTTTCCCTGCAGGCGGGCCGCCTGGTTGACCGGCGAGGAATCACGGTACCCGTCCGGGTTGTCCTGCGGCCGCTCCAGGTAGCGCTCCGTGTAGATGGTGTCGTAGAGGCGCCAGTCGCTCACGGGCGCCCCCGAGACACCAACCCGGAAGACGCCCGGGGCGTTCGTGAGCGCATAGAGCGTCATGGTGCCGCCATACGACCATCCCCAGATCCCGATCCTGCCCGGATCGACATACGGGAGCGATTTCAGGTAACGCACGCCAGCCAGCTGGTCCTCGAGTTCGCGCTTGCCGAGCCGCCGATCGATCACCGCCTCCCACGCATGGCCGCGCCCGTCCGAGCCGCGGCCGTCGACGCTGAACACCAGATACCCGCGCTGCGCGAGCAGCGCGTGGAAGAGCATCCGCGACCCGCCCCAGGCATCGCGCACGATCTGGGCATGCGGGCCTCCGTAGACGTACACCAGCACCGGGTAGCGGCGAGCGGGGTCGAAGTCGGAGGGGGTGAGCAGCTCGGCCTGGAGCATCTCGCCGTCGGCCGCCGGGATCCGCAGAAACTCGTGCCGCGGCCAGGCAAACCCGCTCAGCGCCCGGTGGACCGCCGGCGACAGGTCCTCAACCTGCGAGCCCTCGATCCGATGGAGCGCGAGCCCCGTCGGCGCTCCCCAGTGGGAGTAGCGGTCAACGAAATGTCTCCCCTTCGGATCGACCGTGGTGGCGTGCGTTCCCGCCTCCTGGGTCAGGCGGGAGAACCGCTTCCCGTCGAGGCCCACCCGGTAGAGGTGCCGCTCGAGCACCCCCCTCTCCGTCGCCGTGAAGTAGACGAAGCCCCCCTTCTCGTCCACGCGCTCGACGCTCTCGACCGCCCACTCCCCCTCGGTGAGCCGGCGGACGAGCTTTCCCTGCGCGTCGTAGAGATAGAGGTGCCGCCACCCGTCCCGCTCGGACGACCAGAGGAGCCGGCCGTCGTCGAGAACCTGCGGGCCGGCGGCAAGATTCACCCAGTGGGGATCCTGCTCCGTCAACAGCGTCTGCGGCGGCGCCGCACCCGCGGCGTCCACCCGGACGAGCTCGAGCCGGTCCTGCCCGCGGTTCAGGCGCTCGACCAGCAGCGTCGTTCCGGCGCGCTCCCAGGCCACGCGCGGCAGGTAGTCCTCGGCCGCAGCCCCCGTCTCGAGCCAGTGGACCTCGCGATCGGCGAGCGCCACGACTCCCAGCGCCAGGCGGGCGTTGGCGTCTCCCGCCTTCGGGTAGCGCTCCCAGGTGACCTCCGCATGCACCGGCAGCCAGTCGACCAGCGGGTGCTTGTAGACCGGCTCCTGATCGAACCTGAGGAAGGCGATGCGGCGGGAATCGGGAGACCACCAGTAGGCGGAGCACAGCTCCAGCTCCTCACAGCTGACCCAGTCCGGTTCCCCCATCAGGACGACCTCGCTGGCGTCCGCCGTCAGCGCGACCTCCGCTCCGCCGCGCATGGGAACGGCATGCAGCCCGTGCCCGCGCACGAACGCGACCCAGGCACCGTCGGGGGAGATCTGAGGGTTGGTCTCGTCCTCCGCGGTCGCGGTGAGGCGCCGCGCGGTCCGCTCCGCCAGCGAGTAGGAGAAGAGGTCCCCGCCCGAGGAGAGCAGGATCGCGTCCCCCTGGGGGGACCATTGGTACGTGCCGAGGCGTGGCGGCGCCGGGGCGGTCTGGCTCTCCCCTCCCGTCGGGGGGGGAGGGGGGAGCACGTCGGCGGGGACCAGGACGGCGCGCTCGGCCGACCGCAGCGTGAGGGCCCAGATCGCGTTCGGCCCCTCCTCTCCCTTCTCCGGCGCGAGATAGGTGAGGCGCTCGCCGTCCGGCGAGAACTGCACACCCGACAGGAGCGGCGGCACCAGTGGCTTCTCGCCGAAGATCGCGTCAACGGTGAGCTGCTCGAGGCCGCGCGCAGGGTCGGCCGGCGGCGCGGCGGCCCCACCCGCGCCGGCCGGGATAGGAACCGCGGCGAAACAGACCAGCAAGCAGACGGGCAGGGGATGACGACCGCGCATCGGTGGACCTCCAGTTTGTCAGAAGTGGCTGCGAGGCCACCGCGGCTGATCCGGCACGAGACCGGCAAATCGATCTTGCGACTGCTCCGCGCCGGCTACCCGGCCAGCGCGTCGGGGTGGCTCGACCAGAACTCACGCCAGGCACCCGCAGCCTGGCTGCAGTTGTGCATCTGCGCCTCGCCAATCGGGGGCGGGGCGGGGTTCCTCACGATGGCCCGCAGCGTCTCGCTGGCCGCGCGGCACAGCGCCGGTTCGCCCGCCTCGAGGGCCTTGATGAGCGGACCGACCGCCATCGGGTGCGGGAGGCTCGCGAGACGCTGCGCCGCGGCCACCTGCTCGGCGGCATCCCCCGACGACAGCTGCATGATCGGCTCGAGCACCTGATCCTGAGCGGCGCGACGAACCGGTGCGCCGGTCTGTGGCGCGGCAACTGATGCCAGGACCGGAGGCGGGTTGGTGGCCACGCGTCCCACCGCCTCCACCTGCGACCGTGAGTTGTCGCGCGGTCGCGCCTCCGGCACGCGCAGGCGGTAGAGCGTAGGCCGACGCGCCGCACGCACGAAATAAAGGCTGCGACCGTCCGGCGACCAGCGCATGGGTCCGGCGACCTCTGGCCCCAGATCCAGCACCTCGGCGTCGGGGATAGCAAGCGGCACGACGAGGCCGCGGCGCGCCACCTCGCGGAACCCTTGCGTCCCTCCGGGGTGATACTCGACCAGCTGACAAGCCAGGAAGGCGCCATCGGGAGAGATTCGCATCGCCTCGATCCCCTGGTACCCCTCCTCCTCGGCCATGGCCCAGGCCGCTACCACCCGCGTCGAACCATCGCGCAGCCGCACTGCGACCAGGATCGTCCCCGGCTGCCCCCTGCCTCCACGGGCCGCCGCCACCAACACGCCGGCGTCGAAGGACCACCCTGCCTGCGGCGTGCCGGACGGTGCCAGGGCGCGGTCGATGCGCGCATCGAAGCTCCCGCGAGCCACCGGCACGAACAGCGTCTCCCCGTTCAGCCGGTAAGGCGCCACGCCGCCGGCCGCCGGGTCGGAGTCGTGCTCCCGCGGCGCCCAGGCTCCGTCCGCTCCAATCTCGAGGTCGGCGGGGACTGACGCGAGATCCGCGACCTTCTCCCCCGCCAGGGGAGGCTTGGGGAACAGGCGCTTCTGATGGATCTCGGCGAACCCGCCGCAGCCGAACAGCGAACCGGCGGCGAGTACCCAGAATACGACCACGGCGGAGAAACGCACGAGGGGAATCTTAGGTAAGGCACCCTGAGGCGGCAAGGTGGCATCACGCTGGGTCAATGTAGCGTTTCCGACCTGTCGGTGGGGTCATCGTCACCCGGGTCGTGGTGAACATCCGTGGCGCGGACGTCCGGGACGGCCACTCCGTTCTCCTCGGCCTCCCAGCGCTCCGCGATCGCTCGCGTGCGCGCGCGCCGGCGCGCACCGGCGAGCAGCGCCAGCACCGTCACGCCGATCCAGAGCGTCGTCGTGCCGGTGAGGACCGGGATCCAGCGGTAGCGAAACAGGCTCCCCTGCCGCCATTCCCGCTCGGACAGGACCAGGCTCGTGCCGGTCGCCTCCGCCCACGCGGCGGGGAATGGCCGCGTGCGCGCGGCCAGGATGATGGCGCGAATCGAGCCGTCGCCGTATTGCTTCGCGGACCACGCGACGAACTCGGAGGAGGCCGCATACGCCGCGCGGGCGCTCCCCGCCGAGCCATTGAAGGCCGCGTCCATCTCGTCGAGGCTCGGCAGGCCGCCGGTGAGGAGCGCTGAGGAGTAGACCAGCATGTCCTCGATATTCCAGCGCCGCGCCTCACGCGTCGCGACCCCTTCGTCGAACCAGCGCGGCAGCTCGCCCCCCGCGGCGTCATGGAGGAGCTGATGCGCCGCCTCGTGCGTGAACACCGCCTCCAGACTGCCGTACGGGTAGCGGTCGGCGAGCGCGACGCGCAGCGCGCCGCGCCGCTCGGCCGGGCGGATGAAGCCGGCGGCCCACTGGGGGGCCGACGCGTCGAGGCGGGCCAGATCGGGATCGAGCAGCGGTCGCGGGGGGAGGAGCACCAGCGTGAACGGCGCGGTGGGTGGGGCGCCCAGGTCTCGCGCCAGCTGATCCAGGATCAGCGGGGCGCGCCGGCCGAGCTCCTCGGCCTGGCTCCGGTATTGCCCGGGGGCCTCGAGGATGCAGACCCCGCCCTCGACCCGGAATAGCTCGGCCGCCTCGACACGGCTCGGTGCAAGAGCCGCGACCGGGCCCGCCGCAAGCGCCGCGGCCAGGAGCGCGGCCCGTACCCTCAGGCGCCGGTCCCCCTCCGCGCCACGCGCCCGGGCCGGAGGATCATGCTCACGCCAATCGCGATCAGGATGAGAGGCCAGAAGCGGCGCACCTCCCAGCGCTCGATCCAGCCGAGCATCAGAAGCTGGAGCACGCCGCCGGCCGCGACCAGCACGATCCCCGGCCAGAACGAGCGCTCGACCAGGCGGCGCACGCCGATCACGATCAGGATCAGCGGCCACCAGGTGGCGATCAGATCGCCGAGATCGACGCGGAGCAGGTCGAAGTTCCGGGCCAGCAGGAGACCGCCCAGGGCGATCAGGATGCCGCCGGCGAGCAGGCCACCGGAACCGCCGCGCTTAGCGAACATGGCCGGATCCTATCTCACCCGACGTGGCGTCGGCGAGGCGGAGGGTGCAACAGTGGAGTCACTTCGCCGCCGGGAGAGCGCCGACGGTCTCGAGCGCCCGGCGAGCCAGCGCAGTGCGACGGTCGCGCGCCTCGGCGTACGTCCTGCCGTCCAGGTTGAGCGCGAAGAACCAGACGTTCCCGTCGCGCTCGACGTACCCGACCAGCCAGGCGATCCAGATCCCCGGCGCGCGCACGCTGCTCCCGGTCTTGGCGCTCCAGACCCAGCCGTCGCCGCGCTCGCGGACCATGACGTCCTTGGCGGTCGTGGTCGTGGCGGGCGCGAGGCCGAGCTCGCCGCGATGGAAGCGGCGCAGGAACTCGACCTGCTGATCGGCCGAGATGAGCAGGCTCGACTCGAGCCAGAAGCGATCGATCCCCCCCGAGATGTCGCGATTCCCGTAAGCGAAGCGATCCAGGAAGGTCTGCATCCGCTGCGGGCCGATCTGTCGCGCGAGCTCCTGGAAGTACCAGACCGCCGAGACCGCGAACGCCGAGCGCAGCGTCTGGTCCCTCGCCCAGTCCTTCTTGCGGCCGGGGTCCCAGTTCTCCCACCCCGGGACGCGGGCCGGATCCCAGGCCATCGGATGCTCCGGTCCGGTTAGCACCCCGGTTTCGAGGCCGATCAGCATGTTCGGGATCTTGAAGGTGGACATCGGCGGGAACGGCGTCGCGGCGCGGGCCGGATTGTGCCGGGTCACGGCAGCGGTCTTCTCGTTCCGGACGACGAACGTGGCGTCCACGCCCGCGAACAGCTCCGCGAATCTGGCCGCATCAGGGTCGGCGAGTGGTCGGCTCTGCGCAGCCGCGGCAAGGGCGGGCGGCTGCGGCAGGGTGCCACACAGGAGCAACGCCGCCGCGATCCAGCCCAGCCCGCGCGCCAACGCCTACTTCTCCTTCCGCTCGAGCTTCAGCGCCGCGGAGTTGATGCAGTAGCGCATCCCGGTCGGCTTCGGCCCGTCGGGGAAGACGTGGCCGAGATGCGATTCGCAGCGGGCGCAGGTCACCTCGGTGCGGATCATGCCGTGGGTGCGATCGCCGTGCTCCACGAGGCGATCGGGCGAAGCCGGTCGCGTGAAGCTCGGCCATCCCGACCCCGACTCGAACTTGTCGTCCGCCGTGAACAGCTCGTTGCCGCAGGCGACGCAGCGGTACGTCCCGTCGTCGTGGCAATCCCAGTACTCGCCGGTGAACGCCGGCTCCGTCCCCTTCTCGCGCGCCACGCGGTACTGCTCGGGCGTGAGCTGCGCGCGCCACTCCTCCTCGGTTTTCTTGACGCGATCGGCCATCGGGTCGCTCCTCTCTCGTCCCGGACGCTTCTCAAGCCTTCGTGCGGGAAAGCCAGGCGCGGTACGTCTTGCCCGGCAGCGTCGTCCCTGCACCCTCCTCGAGGATCCGGCTCGCGGCGACCAGGAGGTCGAGATCGACGCCGGTCTCGATGCCGCGGCCGTGCAGCAGATAGATTAGATCCTCCGACGCCAGGTTCCCCGCCGCACCGGGGGCGTAGGGACAGCCTCCGATCCCGCCCGAGGAAACGTCGAAGGTGGCGATCCCCATCCGCAGGGCCTGGTCGACGTTCGCGAGCGCCATCCCGTAGGTGTCGTGGAAGTGCAGCGCGAGGCGGGCGGCGGAATGCATCGCCAGGAGGACCGAGAGGACCTCCTCGACCCGGTTCGGCGTCGCGACGCCGATCGTATCGCCGATCGACACCTCGTCGGCGCCGCGATCCACCAGCCCGCGCGTCACTTCCGCGACCTTTAGCTTCGCGACCTCCCCCTCGTAGGGGCAGCCGAAGCAGGTGGAGACGTAGCCACGGACCCACAGCCCGAGGTCCTTCGCACGGCGGGCGACCGGCTCGATCCGCGCCAGCGACTCCTCGATGCCAACGTTCAGGTTCTTGCGAGTGAACGTCTCGGAGGCGGCTGTGAAGACCGCAATCTCGCGCGCGCCGGCCGCAAGCGCTCGGTCGAGCCCCTTCTCGTTCGGCACGAGCACGGGGTACTTCACCCCCGGCCGGCGGGAGATGCCGCGCATCACCTCCTCGGCATCTGCCAGCATCGGGATCCAGCGCGGCGAGACGAACGAGGTGACCTCGATGACCGGCAGCCCCGCGGCGCTCAGTGCGTCGATGTAGCGGATCTTCGCCTCCGTCGGGAGCATCGCGGCGCCGCTCTGCAGGCCGTCGCGCGGCCCGACCTCCACGACGGTGGCGCGAGGAGGCATCACGCGGGCACACCCGGGGCCGGAGTCGCGGCTGGGACCGCTGCGATCGGGTCGATCTCCACGAGCGGCACGCCGGGCAGCACCTTGTCGCCGGGCACGACCGCGATCGAGAGCACGGTCCCAGCGTGCGGCGCGGCAAGCTCGATCTGCATCTTCATCGCCTCGACCACGAGCAACGTCTGACCCTTCTCCACGAGATCCCCCTCGGCGACCAGCACGCGGAGCACCTGTCCCGGCATCGGTGCGACGATCTCGTCATGCCCCGCCACGCCGCGACGCCGCGGCACGCCGCGCGCGATCTCGAAGCGCTGGACGCTTCCGGCGAACTCGACCCAAACGACGTCCCCGTGGCGCACGGCGTGGCCGCGGCGGGGGCCCGCCGGGCCGGCGATGACGAACTCCCCGCCGCCCCGCCGCTCGATCGCGAGCGCGAGGACGACCTCGATTGGCGCGGACTCGCCGACGGTGCGACGGAGGGTGAACACGGTCCGCTCCCCTTCCGGCCTGACCTGGACCGCGAAGGTCGCCTCCCCGCTGCGCAGCCCAAGGTCGCTCATGTCCTCTCACCAACGCCGAAGCGGAGAGGTCCCAGCCGTTCCCACGGGCCGGGCGCGCTCCCTCTGCCCGCCGCGGAACCGGACGCCGGGTTCGGGCCGGAGGTGGAGGCCGCGAGCGCCGCCAGCGCCACCATCTCGTCCGGCGGGATGGAGGGTGGGGACCAGCCGGAGAGGTGCTCCGCGATGAAGTGCGTCGAGACATCCCCGGCTCGAAATGCCTTGTGCCGGATCACCTCGAGGAGGAAATCGCGGTTCGTCGGCACTCCCAGGACGATCGTCTCCTCGAGCGCGCGCTCCATCCGCGCCACCGCGGCGGCGCGATCGGCGCCGGTCGCGATGATCTTCGCGAGCATCGGATCGTAGAACGCCGTCACCTCGTCCCCTTCGCGCAGCGCGCCGTCCACCCGCACGCCGGGCCCCTGCGGGAGCCGGACGAGGAGCAGCGGCCCCGCCTGCGGCAGGAATCCCGCCGCTGGGTCCTCGGCGTAGAGCCGGCACTCGATCGCATGTCCGCGCGGCGTCAGCGCGTCGGGAGCCCAGGGGAGCGGCTGCCCCGCCGCCGTCAGGATCTGCGCGGCGACGAGGTCGATCCCGAGCAGATCCTCGGTCACCGGGTGCTCGACCTGCAGGCGCGTGTTCATCTCGAGGAAGTAGAAGGCGCCGGTCGCGTCGAGCAGGAACTCCACCGTCCCAGCGCCGCGATATCCGACGGCGCGCGCCGCGGCGGCCGCCGCCTCCCCCATCCGCTCCCGCAGTCCCTCGTCGACGGCGGGGGACGGCGTCTCCTCGACCACCTTCTGATGCCGCCGCTGCACCGAGCACTCGCGCTCGCGCAGGTGGAACGAGCGGCCGGCGGCGTCGCCGAACACCTGGAACTCGATGTGCCGCGGCCGCTCGAGATACTTCTCGATGTAGAGCGTGCCCTCGCCGAAGGCGAGCTGAGCTTCCGACCGGCAGAGCGCGAGCGCCGCCGACAGCTCCGCCGGAGCGTGTACCAAGCGCATCCCCTTGCCGCCGCCCCCAGCGGACGCCTTGACCAGGACGGGGTACCCGATCCCCGCCGCGAAGCGGGAGAGCGCCTCGTCGTCGAGCCGCCCCCCTGGATCATCCGGCCCGCCGGGGACGAGTGGGACGCCGGCCGCCTGCATCGCCCGCCGCGCCGCGAGCTTCGACCCCATCACCCGCATCGCCTCGGCGGGCGGGCCGATGAAGACGAGCCCCGCCTCCGCACACGCCTCCGCGAACGCGGCGTTCTCGGAGAGGAAACCGTATCCCGGGTGGATCGCCTGGCAGCCGGAGGAGACCGCCGCCTCTAGCACGCGGTCGATCCGGAGATACGACTCCGACGCGGGGGCCGGGCCTAGCCGGCGGGCCTGATCGGCGGCGAGGACGTGCGGGGCGTTGCGATCGGCGTCGGAGAAGACGGCGACCGACTCGATCTCCATCTCGCGCAGCGTGCGCATGACGCGAATCGCGATCTCGCCGCGGTTCGCCACCAGCACCCGGGCGAAAGGCCTCAACGCTTCTCCGACCAGGAGGGGCGCCGCTTCTCCAGGAACGCCTTCAACCCCTCCTGCCCCTCGGCGCTGGCGCGCGCCTCGGCGTTCGTGCGCGCCGTGAGATCCGCCATCTCCTCGGGGGTGTGGCCGTGCACCTTCGGGATCAGCTCCTTGATCTTGGCGTGGGCGACCGGTCCGCCCTTCAGCAGCTCGCCGATCACCTCGTCAACGGCGGCGTCGAGCGCGTCGGGCGCCACGACCCTGTCGATCAGCCCGACCTGGAGCGCGCGCTCGGCGTTGAAGCGTTCGCCGGTGAGGAAGAGCGCCCGCCCGACCCCCTGGCTGAGGCGGCGCAGGACGAACGGCGAGATCACGGCAGGGAGGATCCCGAGCCGCACCTCGGAGAGGCTGAAGAGCGCGTCGTTTGCCGCCACCACGATGTCGCACACCGACAGCAGCCCGACGCCGCCGCCGTAGGCGACGCCCTGGATCCGGCAGACGACCGGCCGCGGGATCCGGTCGAGCGCACGCAGCATCGCGGCGAGCCGCTTCGAGTCCGCGACGTTCTCGTCGAAGGTGTAGTTCACCATCCGCTTCATCCAGTTCACGTCCGCCCCGGCGCAGAACGACTTCCCCTCGCCGGCGAGCACCGCCACTCGGACGGAGCCGTCCGCGGCGATCTCCTCCGCGGCGCGTGTCAGCTCGGCGACGAGCACGTCGTCGAAGGCGTTGTGGACCTCGGGGCGCCGCAGCGTCAGGCGCGCGATGCCGCCGTCGCGGGTGAGTGTCAGGTGCTGGTAGGTAGACACGGTGCTCCTCGATCGTTCGCGCCTCCCTCCACGAGAGGCAGCGTGAGAGTCACTTCCCATTCCTCGCCGGGAGACCGGGCCGACGACGCCGCGGTCGCTGGCGGCTTCACATCCGGAAGATCCCCATCCGGGCCGGCTCGAGCGGAGCGTTCGTCGCGGCCGCGAGCGCGAGACCGAGCGCCTGGCGCGTCTCCACGGGGTCCAGGATGCCGTCGTCCCACAGGCGCGCGGTCGAGTAGTAGGGGCTCCCCTCGCGCTCGTACTTCTCCAGCGTCGGCCGCTTGAACGCCTCGATCTCCTCGCCGAACATCCCCTTCCCCTCGCGCGCCATCTGCTCCTGCTTCACCTGCGCCAGCACCATCGCCGCCTGCTCCCCGCCCATCACCGAGATGCGGGCGGAGGGCCACATCCATAGGAAGCGCGGCTGGTAGGCCCGGCCGCACATGCCGTAGTTTCCCGCGCCGAACGAGCCGCCGATGATGACGGTCAGGCGCGGCACGGTGGCGTTCGCCACCGCGTGCACCATCTTGGCGCCGTCCTTCGCGATCCCCCCCTCCTCGTACTGTCTTCCGACCATGAAGCCGGTGATGTTCTGGAGGAACACCAGCGGGATCCGCCGCAGGTTGCACATGGTGACGAAGTGCGCGGCCTTGAGCGCGCTCTCGGAGAAGAGCACACCGTTGTTCGCCAGGATCCCGACCGGGAAACCGAAGATCCGCGCGAACCCGGTGACCAGCGTCGCGCCGTACAGCTCCTTGAACTCGTGGAAGCGGCTGCCGTCCACAATCCGGGCGATCACCTCGCGCGCCTCGTACGGGCGGCGCACGTCCGACGGGAGGATGCCGTACAGCTCCTGCGGGTCGTAGAGCGGCTCCTCCGGCTCGGCGATCCCCTCCGGAAGCGGCGGCGGAGGGGGCAGGTTCTCGCAGATGTTCCGCGCCAGGTGCAGCGCCTGCTCCTCGTCGAGGGCGAGGTGGTCGGCCACGCCGCTCTTGCGGGCGTGCACGTCGGCTCCGCCGAGCTCCTCCGCCGTGACCTCCTCCCCCGTCGCCGCCTTCACGAGAGGCGGGCCGCCGAGGAAGATCGTCCCGGCCCCCTTCACGATCACGACCTCGTCGCTCATCGCCGGGACGTACGCGCCTCCCGCCGTGCACGAGCCGAGCACGATCGCGAGCTGCGGGATCCCCGCGGCCGACATGCGGGCCTGGTTGTAGAAGATGCGCCCGAAGTGGTCCCGGTCGGGGAACACGCTGTCCTGGAGCGGCAGGAACGCCCCGCCCGAGTCGACCAGGTACACGCACGGCAGCCGGTTCTCGAGCGCGATCTCCTGGGCGCGGAGGTGCTTCTTAACCGTCAGCGGGTAGTACGTCCCCCCTTTGACGGTGGCGTCGTTGGCGACGATCATCACGGTGCGGCCGCACACCCGGCCGATCCCGGTGACGACCCCGGCGCTCGGCGCTTCGTCGTCATAGAGGCCGAACGCCGCGAGCGCGCTCAGCTCCAGGAACGGCGTGCCGGGGTCGAGCAGCCGCTCGATCCGGTCGCGGACGAACAGCTTCCCCTGCTCCCGCTGGCGTTGGTGCGCCTTCTCCGGCCCGCCGCGCCGGCTGCGCGCGGTCCGCTCCTGGAGCTCACGCACCAGTGCGAGGTGATGCTCGCGGTTGCGGGCGAACTCGGCGCTGCTGGTATCGACGCGGGTTTCGAGCGGGTCCAAGGGGCCTCCCGGCGGGCCACTCCGGCCGGATAAGGGCCAGTCATGCTAACACTTTTGCGAATTGAGCTAGAGCTCAGCCCGCCCTCCGTCATTCCGGCGCAAGCCGGAATCCAGAGCAGCGATCACACCCGGCGCCGTTCTGGACCCCGGCCTCCGCCGGGGTGACGCTCGCAATGGGCGGTACCGCCCCACCCACCTCCGTCATTCCGGCGCAAGCCGGAATCCAGAGCAGCGATCACACCCGGCGCCGTTCTGAATCCCGGCCTCCGCCGGGGTGACGGAGAAGGACGGGGCGTGTGGATCTCCGCTACTTCTTCCCCAGCAGCTCGAGCGCCGCCGTCACCATCGCCTTCACGCCGGTGCGGATCGTCGGCGCCGGGACGGGGGCGAACTGGCTGGAGTGCAGCGACGGGAGCGCCGCGCCCGTTCGCGCTGCCTCGGCGACGCGCTCGGGATCGACCGCGCCGAGCTCGAACTGGAAGCAGGGGACGCGCGGTTGGGTGAGCCCGAAGTGGCTGAAGTCCTCGCCGCCGGCGACCGGGACCCCCTGCACGACAGCGTCCTCGCCGAGCGACTTGCGGAAGGCGCCGACCACGCGCCGCGTCAGCTCCGGATCGTTGTACGTCGCCGGCACCAGCTTCTCCGGGTGGAGATCGATCAGCGGCGCGCGCTCGGGAGGGACTCCGGCTGCCTCGACGACATTGCGGGTGATCCGCTCGATCGCGGCAAGGACCGTGCGGCGGACGTCGTCCTTGTAGGTGCGGACCGTGAGCTGCAGCTTCACCTCATCCGGAATGATGTTGTGCTTGGTCCCGCCATGGATCGAGCCGACCGTGACGACCACCATCTCGCCGGGTCGCACCTCGCGGCTGGCGATCGTCTGGAGCTGAAGCACCACCTCCGCCGCGATCACAACCGGGTCGCGCGTCGCATGCGGGTAGGCTCCGTGGCCACCCACGCCGCGAATCGTGATGTCGACCGTGTCCACGTTCGCGAAGGTGTACCCCTCGACCCAGCCCACCTTCCCGGCGGCCAGCCCGGCGTCATCGTGGAGCGCCAGGGCAAAATCGGGGCGTGGGAACTTTTCGTAGAGCCCGGCCCTGAGCATCGCTTCGGCGCCGCCCGGCGCGATCTCCTCGGCCGGCTGCCCGATCAACACGAGCGTCCCACTCCACGATGCGCGCAGCGACGCGAGCAGGCGCGCGACGCCGACGAAGACGGTCATGTGCACGTCGTGGCCGCAGCCGTGCATCACCGCGACCTCCTGCCCCAGGTCATTCTTCGTCTTCACCATGCTCGCGTACGGGAGGCCGGTCCGTTCCTCGATCGGCAACGCGTCGAGCTCGGTGCGCACGAGGAGCGTCGGGCCGGCGCCGTTCTTCAGCACCGCGACGACCCCGTGGCTCGTGAGCGCCGGGTCCGCGAAGGCGCCGAACTCCGTGGTCACCTGGTAGCCGGCCTCGCGCAACTCCGTCGCGATGCGGGCGGCTGTCGCGACCTCGTGGTACGACAGCTCGGGGTTCTGGTGGAGGTGGCGGTAGAGCGCCTCGAGCGACGCCGCCTCGCGCTCGATCCGGGCGTCGAGGTCGGCAGGCGGCGCCGCCGCGCACGGGAGGCTCAGCAGGCCGGCGAGCGGCAGGAGGAGCACGAGCAGCGGTCGTCGCATGGCAGGACTCCCAGGTGCAAGCCTCGGATCGAGGGCGGCTTCGGAGGCGGCATCGTAGCATCCGTTCCCGAGCACGGGAAGCCGCCACCGCATGTAGACTGACTCCCCGGATGCGCCACGACCCCCCGCTCTCCCGCCGCAGGCTCCCGCGCTCGTTCTACCTGCGGCCGGTCCTCGAGGTGGCGCCCGACCTGATCGGTCGCGTCCTGGTGCACGAGTGCGACGGGGTCCGCCTCGCGGGGCGCATCCTCGAAACCGAGGCGTACCGCGGCCCGGATGACCTCGCGAGCCACGCCTCCCGCGGCCGCACGCGGCGCACCGAGCCGATGTTCTGGCGCGGCGGGCATGCGTACATCTACCTCGTCTACGGGATGCACCTCTGCTTCAACATCGTCACCGGAGACGAGGGGGACCCGCACGCCGTGCTGGTGCGCGCCATACAGCCGCTTGCCGGCGTGGAGGCCATGCGGGCGCGCTCCCCCCGTTGCCGCCCCATCGACCTCGGGCGCGGCCCCGGACGGCTGGCGCGGGCGCTCGGCCTCAGCCGCGCGCTCGACCGGGCCGATCTCTGCACCCGCCCCCTGCACGTCGAGGCCGGCGCCCCCATACCGCGGCGGCAGATCGTGAGCGGGCCCCGCATCGGCGTCGAGTACGCGGGCGTCTGGGCCTCGCGCCCCTGGCGCTTCGGCTGGCGCGACCACCCCGGCCTGTCGCGGCCGTTCTGAGCCGCACTCCGGAATCCGCCATCGCGCCTGCCGTCCACCGTCCCGCGGAGCGAAGCCCGGCGGTAGCCCTGGTGTAACCAATCGACCCACCTCCGGCTCTGTATGCGGTGAGCGGCGCCCTCGCCCTCGGAAGTCGCCGGACGCCGGGCCGAGTTTCCTGGCCTGGGCCTCCGAGCTCACCCGCAGGAGGAATCCATGGGACTGCATGCCTGGCTGCGCCTCATCGCCGGTTCGTTCGTGCTCGCCAGCGTGGCGCTCGGGTGGTTCGTCCATCCGGCGTTCCTGCTATTCACCGCGTTCGTCGGGGCCAACCTGGTCCAGTCGGCGTTCACCTGCACCTGTCCGATGATGTGGCTGCTACGCCGGCTGGGGGTGCGGGAGGCGTGAGCCCCGGGCGACCTGCCCCGAAGGGATGGCGGGGCCGTGGTAGCATCCCGGGATGCCCCAACCGACCTCCGATCGGCACGACACCCGGGACCAGGAGCCATCCGACCTGGCGTTGGCGGAGGCACTCATCCAGGGACGCCCCGAGGCGTTCGAGCCGTTCGTCCGGCGCTTCGGTCCGCTCATCCTCGGGTTCGGACGCCGGATGTGCGGGCACCGGGATGACGCGGACGAGGTCCTCCAGGAGACGCTCTTGAAAGCCTACGTCTCGCTGCGGGACCTGCGCTCGCCGGCCGCATTGAAGGCGTGGGTCTATCGCGTCGCCGCCAACGCCTGCTACCGGATGCGCCGCGACGGCGCGCACGAGCCCGCGGGGGATCTGCCGCTCGACGAGCTGCTGCCGCGGCCGGGAAGTGACGGTGCCTCCTCCGAGGTCGCCGATTGGTCCGACCTCCCGCTCGACCGGTTGCTCCAGGGGGAGTTGCGCCACCGGCTCGACGCGGCGATTCTCTCGCTTCCGACGGACTACCGGATCGTCCTGGTGCTGCGGGATCAGGAGGGGTTCAGCACCCGCGAGACCGCCGAGGTGCTGGGGATAACGGAATCGCTCGCGAAGGTCCGGCTGCATCGCGCGCGCCTGGCGGTGCGGAAGTCCCTGGACGGGTACCTGCGAGGCGTCGCATGACCCATGCGCACGAGGGGACGGGGCAGGCAACCTGCCGCGAGATGGCGGAGTGGGTGTCCGAGTATGTCGACGGGGAGCTCGCCGCGTCGCTTCGGGAGGCGATCGATCGCCACTGCGGAGACTGTCCGCCATGCGAGGCGTTCGTGCGGACGCTGGCCCGGACGGTCGAGCTGATCCGAGCCCGGCCTCAGGAGCCGCTGTCGCCGGAACGGCTGCAGGCCCTGAGCAACGCACTACGGCGCGCCGCCGACCCCCCTCGCTCGTAACCTTTCTCCCTCCCCTGGCTCTTCTCTGGCAGGCGACCGCCCCCGCGCGGATACCGCCGTGGAGGAGGAGCCATGACCCCGCCACGCCTCGCAGCCACCCTGGCGTGTGTCGCCCTGAGCGCCGCGACCTTCCTGCCGGCGGACCTGCGTGCCGGCGAGACCCCCACACTGAGCCTCGGTGAGGCGCTGGCGCGAGCGCTCGAACGCAATCCGACGCTCGCTTCGATGCGCGCCCAGGCCGCCGCCTCGCAAGCGGTCGCGGACGAGGCGGGGTCGTCCCGCTGGCCCCGCGTGCTGCTCGACGCGGGGGCGAGGTATACCGACCAGCCGGTCCTGGCGTTCGGGGACAAGCTGACGGCCGGCACCTTCACCGCCGACGACTTCGCGCTCGACCGTCTCAATGATCCCGACCCGATCGGCCACCTCACCGTGGGAGTCACCGTCGAGGCGCCGCTCCTCACGTCGGGGCGGATCGCGGCGTCGGTGGCCGCCACCCGTGGCGGGGCCGCGGCAGCGGGCGCGAAGCTGCGGGCCGCCGAGTTGGACCTCGCGCTGGCCGTCATCGAATCGTACCACGCCGTATCGCTTGCGCACGCTGCCCTCGCCGTAGCCACCTCGGCGCTCGCCGACGCGCGTGGCCACGAGGCCGCGGCGGCGGCCCGGGTCGACGCGGGCTCCGCGCTGCGCTCCGATCTGCTGCGGGCGCAGGTGTTGCGGCTGCGGCGCGAGCGCGATCTCGATCGCCGCGGCGCCGACCTCGAGATCGCCCGCGCCCGCCTGCGCTCGCTCCTGCGCGGCGCCGGCGACGCGGTGGTGGATCCCTCGGATCCGCTGGTCGCCCCGCCGGAACCATCCGGCTCGCTCGCGGAGTGGAGCGAGCGAGCACTCCGGGAGCGGCCGGAGATCGCCGCCGCCCGCGAGGGGGCGGTTGCCGCGGAGGCGGGGGAACGGGCGGTCCAGGCCGCGCTCCGTCCCGAGATGTCCGGCCTCGCCCGCTATGCGCGCGATATCGAGAGCCTGGACGAGGATCAGGGGTCGTACCTGGTCGGCGTGAGCCTCCGCTGGTCCGTCTTCGAGCGGGGGCGGGCGCCAAGAGTGGAGGAGGCGGCCATGCACCGGGCGGCCGCCGACGCGGATGCCGCGGTCGTCGAGGATGCGATCCGCCTGGAGGTGGAGCGCGCGTTCCTCGACGCCGGCGTGGCGTTCCGGTCACTGCACGCCGCGAGCGAGGCGGTGGGAGCCGCCGAGGCGGCCCGGCGGATCACCGCCGAGCGCTACGCCGCGGGACTGTTGCCGCTCACCGATCTCCTCGACGTGGAAGCACAGCTCGAAGCCGCCCGCCAGGGAGATCTGGAGGCCGTGTACGAGTCGGTCGTCGCACAGGCCCGTCTGGCCCGCGCGGCGGGGGCGCTGGAGGTGCCGAGATGAGGACGGTCGGGAGAGGCTGGACGCGCGCGGCGTGGATCCTCGGGGCGATCGCCTTGCCGCTCGGGTCATGCGGACCTGCCGGTGAGGAAGCGGCCACGCGGAGCGAGACTCGCTCGCAGGTATCGGTCCGGACCGCCCGCGCCGCTCCCGCCCCCGGAAGCGTCGAGGAGGTCCCCGGCACGGTCGAGGCGGTTCGCGCGGCCGAGGTGGCCAGCCGCATCGTCGCCGTCATCGAGCGTCTCACCGTCGAGGAGGGGGATGCGGTCGGGGCCGGCGATCTGCTGGCTCGCCTCGACGCGACCGACCTGCACGCTCGCGTCGAGGGGACCGAGGCGGCGCTACGGGCCGCACGAGCGCACCTCGAGAGAATGCGCGGGCTTCTGTCGCGCGAGGCCGCGACGCCGGAGGAGGTGGAACAGGCCGAGGCGGCGGAGGCCGCCGCGGCCGCCGCGCTCGAGGTGGCAAGGGTGCAGCTCGCAGACGCCGACGTCCGGGCGCCATTCGCCGGGTGGATCGTCGCACGCCTGGCCCATCCCGGTGAGATGGCTAGCCCCGCCCGGCCGCTGCTACGGATCCAGGCGCGCGGTCCGCTTCGCCTGGCAGCGACGATCTCGGCGGAGCAGGCGAAGAGTGTGACTCTCGGCAGCGAGCTGCAGGCGGTGCTCGCCGACGGAACGCTCGCGGCCGCGCGGGTGTCGGTGCTCAGTCCGGCGTCCGACCCTGCCTCCCGCCGGATCCTGATCAAGTGCGATCTGCCGGAGACCGTGGCGCTCCGCGCCGGGGCGTTCGCGAGGCTGCGCCTCGCGGCGGCGCCGGAGAGCGCGATGGTCGCGGTCCCCGCGGCGGCGCTCTTCGAGCGCGGGGCGCTCACCGGGGTGTTCGTGGCGCAGGAGGGGCGCGCCCACCTGCGCTGGGTGCGTCCCGGGAGGAGCCTGGGCAAAAGCGTCGAGGTGCAGGCAGGGCTCACCGCAGGCGAGGAGGTGATCCTCGATCCGACCGGCCTGACCGACGGGGCACCGGTCTCGGCCAGCCCGGAGGAGGAGACTCCATGATCGCGCGGCGTGGGGCGGCCGGACGCCTGGCGGCGGCGTTCGTCGACTCGCGGCTCACGCCGCTGGCGGTGCTGTCGTCGATCCTGATCGGAGTGCTGGCGGTCGTGCTCACCCCGCCGGAAGAGGAACCGCAGATCCGGGTCCCGATGGTCGATGTCCTGGTCGGGTTCCCGGGGGGATCTCCGCGCGAGGTGGAGGAACGGATCACCACCCCGCTCGAGAAGTGGCTCTGGGGGATCCCCGGCGTCGAGTACGTCTACAGCGCGTCAACCCCGGGCCAGGCGCTGGTGACGGTGCGCTTCCGGGTCAACGAGGCGCTGGAGCCCAGCCTGGTCAAGGTCTACGACCAGATCGCCGCGCACTCGCACGAGCGCCCGCCGGGCGCGACGCTGCCGCTGGTGCAACTCCGCACCATCGACGATGTGCCGTTTCTTTCCCTGACGCTCTACAGCGAGACGCTGCCTGGACACGAGGTGCGGAGGATCGCCGGCGAGGTGGCGCGTGAGATCGAGTCGATCCCGGACGCCGCCAAGGTGGAACTGATCGGCGGTGAGCGCCGCGTGGTCCGGATCCTCCCCGATCCGGCGCGCCTCGCGTCGCGCGGGTTGTCGATCCTCGAGCTCGCACCGGCCGTGGCCGCGGCTTCGGTGCAGCGGCCGGCGGGATCGCTGCAGTCGGGGAACGGCGAGGTGCTGCTCGAGGCCGGCCCGCTGCTGCGCGACGCCCGGGATCTGGAAGGGGTCGTGGTGGGCGTGCGCGACGGCCGTCCAGTCTACCTGCGTGACGTCGCGACCGTGATCGATGGGCCGGAGGAACCCGGGAACTATGTGCTCCTCGGGCTGGGGCCCGCCGCGAGCCATCGCGGCCTCGCCCCCCCTCCCGGCGCGCCGGCCGAGGCGCATGAGTTTCCTGCGGTGACGATCTCCATCGCCAAGAAGCCGGGCGCCAACGCCACGGCTCTCGCGCGGGCGATCCTGAGGCACGTGGAGGAGTTGCGGGGAACGCTGGTGCCGAGCGGCGTCGCCCTGGCGGTCACGCGCGACTACGGCGAGACGGCAGGGCACAAGTCGAACGAGCTGATCCAGCACCTGCTGATCGCGACGCTCTCGGTCACGGCGCTGATCGCCTTGGCAATGGGATGGCGGGCGTCGATCGTGGTGCTCATCGCCATCCCGATGACGCTGGCGCTGACGCTGTTCATCTACTTCCTCTTCGGCTACACCCTGAACCGCGTCACGCTGTTCGCGCTGATCTTCTCCATCGGCATCCTGGTCGACGATGCGATCGTGGTGGTCGAGAACATCCACCGCCACCTGGGGATGCGCGACGGCCGCACGCTGCTAGCCGCCGCCATCGACGCGGTGGACGAGGTGGGCAACCCGACGATCCTCGCCACCTTCACGGTGATCGCGGCGATCCTGCCGATGGCGTTCGTGCGCGGGCTGATGGGGCCGTACATGCGGCCGATCCCGGTCGGCGCCTCGCTCGCGATGCTCTTCTCGCTGGTCATCGCCTTCGTCGTCTCCCCCTGGGCCTCCGTGCGGCTGGAGCGGATTGGCCGGGTGGCGGGGGCGCCGGAGGCGGCCCACCGGGAGGGGTTCCTCGACCGGCTCTATCGCGCCTGGATGGCGGCCGTGCTGCGCAGCCCGCTGCGGCAGGTCGCCTTCTTCGGTGTCGTGGCGCTGCTGTTCGCGGGCTCGATCGCCTTCGTGGTGTTCGGGGCCGTCAAAGTCAAGATGCTGCCGTTCGACAACAAGAGCGAGTTCCAGGTGCTCCTCGACCTCGACGAGGGGACACCGCTCGAGGCAAGCCTCGACGCGGCGCGCGACGTGGGGCGCTACCTCGCTGGCGTGCCCGAGGTGACCGACTACGAGATCTACGCGGGCACCGCGGCGCCGGTGAACTTCAATGGGCTGGTGCGCCACTATTTCTTCCGCCAGCAGCCCAACGGCGCCGACCTCCAGGTCAACCTGCTGCCGAAGGAGGCGCGCCGCGAGCAGTCGCACGATCTCGTGAAGCGGCTGCGTCCGCAGATCGTGGCGATTGCGGCCCGCCACGGGGCGCGCGCCAAGGTGATCGAGATCCCACCCGGCCCGCCGGTCCTCTCGACGATGGTCGCGGAGGTGTACGGGCCGGATCACGAGCAGCAGATGGAGCTGGCGCGGCGGATCGAGGGGGCGTTCGCGGAGTCGCCCGGCGTGGTCGATATCGACACCTCGATCCCGTTTCCCCAGGCGAAGGTGCTGGTGGCGGTGGATCGGGAGAAGGCGGCCCTGCACGGCGTGCCTCCCGCCCAGGTTGCGGAGACGATCGCGACCGCCGTCGGGGGGGCGGAGGCGGGGTTGCTGCGGCTCCCCCGCGAGCGGGAGCCGGTCCCGATCCGCGTGCAGCTCCCGCGCGCGCTCCGCTCACGCCCGGAGGACGCGCTGAGCCTGCGGATCCCGGCCGCCTCGGGCGAGTCGATCGCCGCGGGAGAGCTGGTGCACCTGGAGCAGACCGCGGAGGCGCTCCCGATCCTGCACAAGAACCTGCGGCGCGTGGTCTACGTCCTGGCCGATCTTGCCGGCGAACGCGAGAGTCCAGTCTATGCCATCGCGGACCTCGATCGCCGCATCGGTGAGCTGCGGGCCCCCGAGGGGTACGCGATCGACCGCTGGGCCACACGCCTCCCGGAGAGCACGGAGCGGCTGGCGATGAAGTGGGACGGCGAGTGGCACATCACCTACGAGGTGTTCCGCGACCTCGGGGTCGCGTTCGCGCTGGTGCTCGTGCTGATCTACATCCTGGTGGTGGGGTGGTTCCAGTCGTTCCGCACCCCCTGGATCATCATGCTCCCGATCCCGCTCTCGCTGATCGGGATCCTCCCCGGCCACTGGCTCTTCGGGGCCTTCTTCACCGCGACCTCGATGATCGGGTTCATCGCGGGGGCCGGGATCATCGTGCGCAATTCGATCATCCTGGTCGACTTCATCGAGCAGCGCCGCGCGCAGGGAATGCCGCTGGCGGAGGCCGTGGTGGACGCCGGGGCCGTGCGGTTCCGCCCCATGCTGCTTACCGCGGCGGCCGTCGTGGTCGGCTCGGCCGTGATCCTCTTCGACCCGATCTTCCAGGGCCTGGCGCTGTCGCTCATGATGGGGGAGGTCGCGGCGACGCTTCTCAGCCGCTTCGCCGTACCGGTCCTCTACCACGCCCTGGCGCCCACTCTCGTGCCTCCACCCAGCTCCGGCTCCTGACCTCCGTCACCCCTGTCCCCTTCCACGTCACCCCGGCGAAAGCCGGGTCCACCTGGCGCCCGTGCCGCGTGGCCGACCCGGGTGATCCGATGTCCCCCGCGGGCACGATTGACAGCAGCACCGCCATCCGGCGTAAGATGCGCCGCACCCTTTCACCGAGGACGCCAGATGAAGCTCACCCGCCGCGAGTTCCTGTGGAACGTGGGCGCCACGACAGGCGCCGTGCTGGTCGCCGATCTCGCCGGAGCCCCCGGCATCTGGGCGGTGCAACGGGTCGAGACCGCGCCCCTCTCCGCGACCGCCCTGAAGGAGCTGGCCGCCGTGGCGCTCGACGCCGCCCGCAAGCTGGGATGCGCCTACGCCGACATCCGCATCAACCGCTACCGCAGCCAGTCGGTGTCGCTGCGCACCAGCCCCGATCGCGACGCGGGGATGGCGAGCGGCAAGGCGCTGCATGTTCCGTCGGTGAGCGAGAGCGAGCGCTTCGGGTTCGGCGTCCGGGTCCTGCACTCCGGGACCTGGGGGTTCGCGGCTAGCCCGCGGGTCGAGCCGGACGAGATCGCGAGGGTCACCAAGGCCGCGGTCGCGATCGCCCGCGCCAACGCCCCGCTGCAGCGCCGGCCGGTGCGCCTCGCGCCGGTGCCCGCCTACCAGGACCGCTACGCCACGCCGGTCGAGGTCGATCCGTTCGCCGTGCCGATCCAGGACAAGCTCGCGCTGCTGCAGAGCGTGCACGAGGCGGCCCGGCGGACGAAAGGGGTGATGACCGTCAACTCGTCGCTGTCATTCCGCTCCGAGGACAAGTACTTCGCCTCGACCGACGGTTCCTTCATCCAGCAGCTCCTGGTGCAGACGACTCCCTCCTTCAGCGCCACCGCCGTCGACTTCGCCACGCGCAAGAGCAAGTCGCGCTCGTTCCAGATGGCGCCGACCACCGCCGGATACGAGCAGATCACACGAGCCGGTATGCTCGAGAACGCGGAGCGGGTCGGCGCGGAAGCGGTCGAGCATCTCTCGGCCCCGTCCGTCGAGCCCGGCCCGAAGGACCTGATCCTGCTTCCGTCCCATCTCGCGCTGACGATCCACGAGAGCATCGGCCACTCGACCGAGCTCGACCGGGCGCTCGGGTACGAGGCGAACTTCGCCGGGACCTCGTTCCTCGCCCCGCCCGAGAAGGTGCTCGGCAAGCTGCAGGTCGGGTCCAAGCTCGTCAACTTCGTGGGCGACCGCACGCTTCCGCAGGCGATGGCGACCTGCGGCTACGACGACGACGGGGTGAAAGCGACCTCGTTCGACGTGGTCAGGGAGGGCGTGTTCGTCGGCTACCAGACGATCCGCGACCAGGCGCACCTGGTCGGCGAGGAGAGTTCCCGCGGCTGCTGCAATGCGGATTCGTTCGACAGCGTGCCCTTCCAGCGCATGCCGAACGTCTGGCTGAAGCCGGGCGCCGACGGCAAGGGGCTGGACGACCTGATCGCCGGCGTCGAGGATGGCGTGCTGATCGACGGGCGCGGCTCGTACTCGATCGACCAGCAGCGCTACAACTTCCAGTTCGGCGGCGACGCCTTCTGGGAGATCAAGAACGGCAAGAAGGGGCGGATGCTGGCGGATGTGGCCTACCAGAGCCGGACCCCCGACTTCTGGAACGCCTGCGCCGCCATTGCCGACCAGCGCTCCTGGCAGAACTTCGGGCTGACCAACGACGGCAAGGGGCAGCCGCAGCAGACGAACGCCATGAGCCACGGCTGCGCCCCGACCCTCTTCCGCCGCATCAACGTCCTGCGCACGGAGTAGCCAATGCTGCCGAACGAGAAGGAGTGCCGCCGGATCGCCGAGACCGCGCTCGGGTTCGCCCAGGTCGAGGACGCCGCGGTCACCATCACCTTCGGGCGCGGCTCGAACACCCGCTTCGCGAACAACGAGCCGACCACCTCCGGCGACTCCGACACCGTGAACATCGGAATCAGCGCCACGAAGGACGGCCGCACCGGGCGCGCCTCCCTGAACGAGACCTCGACCGCCGCGCTCGAACGGGCGATGCGTCGCGCCGAGGAACTCGCGGCGCTGCTGCCGCCCGACCCGGAGTATGTCGGGCCGCTGCCGCCGCAGAAATACCTGGCGATCCCGGGCGAGGACCTGGCGACGGCGGCGTTCGGGGCCGCGGAGCGGGTGCCGGGAGTGAGAGCAGTCGTGGAGCCCGCGGCGCGCGACGGGCTCAACAGCAGCGGCTACTTCGCGAACGGCGCGGCCGTCTCCTGCATCGCCAACAAGGCCGGGAACTTCGGCTACCACCGCTCCACCAGCGCCTCCTTCAGCGCCACCGTGCGGACGGCCGACGGCACCGGCTCGGGCTGGTCGGAGGACACGTCGCACCGCGTGGCCGATCTCGACCCGCTGCGGCTCGCGGCGACCGCGCTGCGCAAGGCCCGCGAGTCCGCCAGTCCGCGCGCGATCGAGCCGGGCGACTACACCGTCGTGCTCGAGCCCGCCGCCGTCGCCGACCTGGTCGGGTTCAACTTCGGCATGGCGCTCTCCGCGCGCGCCGCCGAGGAGGGGCGCTCGTACTTCTCGAAACAGGGAGGCGGCACCAAGCTCGGGGAGAAGGTGCTCCACGAGTCGGTGACGCTCAAGAGCGATCCGCTCGACCCGCGGCGCCCCGGATCGCCGTGGGGAGGAGGGGGAGGTGGCGGCGGTGGCGGTTTTGGAGGGGGCGGCGGGGAAGGGCTCGCCAGCGCTCCGGTCACCTGGATCGAGAACGGGGTCCTCAAGCGTCTCGTCTACGACCGCTACTGGGCGAAGAAGGCCGGTCGCGAGGCGACGGGGACGGCGGGGAACGTGGTGCTCGAGGGGGGGAAGGAGACGCTCGAGTCGCTCATCGCCTCCACCGAACGCGGGCTCCTCATCACGCACTTCTGGTATATCCGCGTCGTGAACCCGCAGACGCTGCAGCTCACCGGGCTCACCCGCGACGGGATCTGGCTCATCGAGAAGGGGAAGGTCTCCTATCCCGTGATGAATCTGCGCTTCAACGAGAGCCCGGCCGTGCTGCTGAACAACGTCCTGGGGATGACCCCGGCCGTCCGCAGCGGCAACGCCGTCATCCCAGGGATGAAGGCAGCGAACTTCACGTTCTCGAGCCTGAGCGACGCGATCTAGCTCACGGCCGCTCGCGGGCGCTGGATCGGCCCCCCGCGACGGTGCAGTCACCTCAACCCGGCCGATCAATGCACGGCGCGCGCCGTCTGGCCGCGCGCGGCCCGCGGGCCGCGGCGCGGGAGACTCTCGCGAGCCCGGAGGCTTACAGATGGCTGCCAGGAAGAAGGCGAAGGCGCGTCCCCGCCGCAGGGCCGCGGTGAAGTCGAAGGCGAAGTCCAAGCCGAAGCGCAAGGCGGCGCCGGCTCGCAAGCCGAAGCCGAAGACGCCTCCGGCGGGGTACCGGGTGGTGACCCCGGCGTTCAGGGGCCCGGGGTGCGGCAAGGCGATCGAGTTCCTGCAGCAAGCGTTCGGCGCCAAGATCGTCCAGCGCTACGACGCCCCTGACGGCACGGTCGCGCACTGCGAGCTGCGCATCGGCGACTCACTGATCATGTGCGGCGACTGCGAGGCGGATCAGGTGTGGCGCATCTCGGCGATGATCTACGTCAAGGACTGCGACGCCACCTTCCAGCGCGCTCTGGCCGCGGGCGCCACGGCGAAGGAGCCCCCTTCGGATCAGTTCTACGGCGACCGCAACGGCCGCCTCCTCGACCCGTTCGGAAACGAGTGGGTGGTCGCCACTCACAAGGAGGACGTATCGAAGAAGGAGATGGCCAGACGGATGGCCGCATTGATGGGAGGCGGCTAGACGGCGGGGTCGCACCGTGTCCCCGTCGTCATGGCACAGGCCAGCGCGGCCTCTCCCTGTCCCCGTCATTCCGGCGCACGCCGGAATCCAGAGCGGCGATCGCATCCAACGCCGCCCTGGACCCCGGCGTTCGCCGGGGTGACGCAAGTGGGACGGACGCAGACCCTGCCCATCAGAAAAAAACCGCTCCACCCTTGCCTTTTCGGCATAAGGAGCGTACAGTAGAAATCGCCAACCTTCTCGCCTCGCGACTTTCCAGCCTAGATCGCGCCCGGCGAGACCGTTCTCCGCAGCGCGCTCCCGCACGTTACGTTTGCACGTACGCGCGCCCGGACCGAGGTTCGTACTCTGAGCCCAAGGATCGAATGAAATACCGTCACCACGGCTATCGCGACGACGAATACCGTAAAGAGCGCGAGCGGCCGACCGAGCAGCGCACCGAGAAACGTGGCCCGCGGGAGATTACGACCCGCGAGGCGACCGTGGTCATGCGCTGCTGGCAGTGCGGCTCGCACCAGGAACCCGAGGCCGGAAGCGCTCCGCTGGCAAGCTGCTCGCAGTGCAAGGCGGATCTTCATTGCTGCCGCAACTGCCACCATTTCGACCCCGGCGCACGGTTCCAGTGCCGGAAGCCGGTGGAGAAGGCGTTCCGCGACAAGACCGTGCGCAACTCCTGTGCCGAGTTCGAGCCGCGCCCCGTGCTCGACGCCACCGGCCGCCGGGCCGGCTCCCCGCCCGGCACCCAGCGCACCGAGCCCGGCCCCGCCGATCCTCGCGACGCGTTCCACAATCTGTTCAAGTAGGGTCATCCACGCCGTCGTCACTCCCCTTCGTCATTCCGGCGCAAGCCGGAATCCAGAGCGGCGGTCGTACCCCGCGCCGTTCTGGACCCCGGCCTCCGCCGGGGTGACGGTGGGGAGCGGGTCCCCTCCCGCGCTCGCTTGAATCGCGCCCCGCATCGGACTACGATCCGGCGCGTCCCTCGTCGGGAGGGGGGACGCGACCCCATTCAACAACGGGAGGTGGACCATGGCCAGGAGACTCGGAGTAACGGCAGCACTCTTCGTCGCTCTGCTGCTTGCCGGCGCGGCGCTGCGCGCGGCGGGGGAGCCGACGACGGATTGGTCGTTCAACGGCACGGCGATCGAAGCCTGCTCGTGCCCGATGTTCTGCCAGTGCTACTTCAACGCGGCGCCGGCCGCGCATCACGCCGGCCACGAAGCGACTCACTTCTGCAAGGCGAACCTGGCGTACAAGATCAACAAGGGGAACTACGGCAAGGTCAGCCTCGACGGCGCGAAGTTCTGGCTGGTGAACGACCTCGGCGGTGACTTCTCGAAGGGGCAGATGGACTGGGTCATCGTCTACTTCGACAAGGCGACGACCAAGGAACAGCGCCAGGGGATCGAGGTGATCTTCAAGAAGCTGTTCCCGGTGCAGTGGAAGTCGTACGAGACCGCGGAGGCGAACATCGATCGCTGGGAGATCACCAAGGACGGCGCCATCGCGACGATGGACGGCGGCAAGACCGCGGAGGTGCGGCTGAAGCGGTTCCAGGGGATCACCAACGACCCGGTCGTGATCCAGAACCTCAAGTACTGGGGAGCGCCGCGCAACGACGGCTTCATCCTGATGCCGAACGAGGTCGAGGCGTTCCGGACCGGCAGCAAGGCGTTCGAGTTCAAGGGGACGAACGGCTTCCTGATCACGGTCGACATGAACTCGAAGGATGCCGGATAGCCGGCGCGCAGCCGCCACGAAGCTCAGGGCGCGGGGGCAACCCCGCGCCCTCCTCCGTCACCCCGGCGGAAGCCGGGGTCCAGGACGGCGCCCGGTGCCGCGACCAGCGAAGGACCCGACCGCACGCCGGGCGGAAGCCCCCGGGCCCCCCGTTGGACTCCCGACCCAAACGCTGCTATAACTTACCGGCTTTCCCAGACCACGGAACTGGGTGCTGAAGCGTTCGCGGCAGTGCGAGCGGCCAACCCCAACAATTGAGCCAGCCGCCAACCTCGGAGGGCGCCCGACTGCCCGCCGAACGGCCTCAGGAGACTGTGATGACGACGTACTCGGATGCTCGCCGGCGCCGTGCGGGGCGCACCCCCCTGCGCGCGCTCTTCCTCGGGGTGATCGCGCTCGTTGCGGTCCTCGCCGGCCCGGGAGCCCTGGCCGCCGACGCGACAGCCCCCGCCCACCATGGCGGCGGCGAGGCAAACCTGAAGCTCCCCGACCTCGCCACCGTCTCGTTCCTCGGCGGCATCGACGGCCACACGCTCCTGCTGGGGGGGCTCGTGGTCTGCGCCCTTGGCCTCATCTTCGGCCTGGTGTTCTACAAGCAGATCGAGCGGCTCCCGGTGCACGCCAGCATGCTCGAGATCTCCGAGCTGATCTACGAGACCTGCAAGACCTACCTCATCCAGCAGGGGAAGTTCCTGATGGTCCTGTGGGGGTTCATCGGCTCCATCGTGCTGGTCTACTTCGGCTGGCTCGCGGTCGCCGGCACGGACGAGGTGAGCGGGCAGGTGATCCGCGGCTTCCCGGCCTACAAGGTCGCGATCATCCTGCTGTTCAGCCTGATCGGCATGGCGGGCTCCTGCAGCGTCGCCTGGTTCGGGATCCGCATCAATACCTTCGCGAACTCCCGCACCGCCTTCGCGGCGCTGGCGGGAAAGCCCTACCCCTGCTACTCGATCCCGCTGCGCGCCGGGATGAGCATCGGCATGGCGCTCATCAGCGTCGAGCTGCTGATCATGCTGGTCATCCTGCTCTTCGTCCCTGGCGACCTGGCGGGTCCGTGCTTCATCGGCTTCGCCATCGGCGAGTCGCTCGGCGCCGCCGCGCTGCGGATCGCCGGCGGGATCTTCACCAAGATCGCCGACATCGGCTCGGATCTCATGAAGATCGTCTTCAAAATCAAGGAGGACGACGCCCGCAACCCCGGCGTGATCGCCGATTGCACCGGCGACAACGCCGGCGACTCGGTCGGGCCCTCCGCCGACGGCTTCGAGACCTACGGCGTCACCGGGGTCGCGCTCATCACGTTCATCCTGCTGGCAGTCGCGAGCCCGACCGTGCAGGTGCAGCTCCTGGTCTGGATCTTCGCGATGCGCGTCGTGATGGTGATCGCGAGCGGCGCTTCGTACTTCATCAACGAGGCCCTGGCGCGCGGACAGTACTCCCAGGCCGCCAAGATGGACTTCGAGGCGCCGCTGACGCGCCTCGTCTGGCTGACGTCGATCATCTCCGTCGCGCTCACCTACGTCTCGAGCTACCTGCTGATTCCGGAGCTGGGCGACGGCTCGCTCTGGTGGAAGCTCTCGACCGTCATCACCTGCGGCACGCTCGCCGGCGCCGTCATCCCCGAGTTGGTGAAGGTGTTCACCTCGACGAACTCCCGCCACGTCCGGGAGGTCGTCACCGCGTCGCGCGAGGGAGGCGCGTCGCTCAACATCCTCTCCGGGCTCGTCGCCGGGAACTTCAGCGCCTACTGGCTGGGGATGAGCATCCTGGCCCTGATGGGGATCGCCTACGGGGTGAGCACGCTCGGCATCGGCTCGCTGATGATCGCGCCGGCGGTCTTCGCCTTCGGGCTGGTCGCCTTCGGCTTCCTCGGCATGGGTCCGGTCACCATCGCGGTCGACTCGTACGGCCCGGTCACCGACAACGCGCAGTCGGTCTACGAGCTGTCGTTGATCGAGACGATCCCCGGGATCAAGGAGTCGATCAAGAAGGAGTTCGGGTTCACCCCGGACTTCGAGAAGGCGAAGCACAACCTCGAGGAGAACGACGGCGCCGGCAACACCTTCAAGGCAACCGCGAAGCCGGTGCTGATCGGCACCGCGGTCGTGGGCGCCACGACGATGATCTTCTCGATCATCGTGGGGCTGACCGAGGGGTTGAACGACGCCTACCTGCGTTATCTCACAATCCTGCACGCCCCGTTCCTGCTGGGGCTGATCGCGGGGGGCGCGATGATCTACTGGTTCACCGGCGCCTCGATCCAGGCGGTCTCGACCGGCGCCTATCGCGCGGTGGAGTTCATCAAGCAGAACATCAAGCTCGACGGGGCCACGAAGGCCTCGGTCGCCGACTCGAAGAAGGTCGTCGAGATCTGCACCCAGTACGCCCAGAAGGGGATGTTCAACATCTTCCTGTGCATCTTCTTCGCGACGCTCGGATTCGCCTTCTTCGAGCCCTACTTCTTCATCGGCTACCTGATCTCGATCGCGCTGTTCGGCCTCTATCAGGCGATCTTCATGGCGAACGCCGGTGGCGCGTGGGACAACGCCAAGAAGATCGTCGAAGTGGACCTTCGCCAGAAGGGCACCGACCTGCACGCCGCCACTGTCGTCGGCGACACCGTCGGCGATCCGTTCAAGGACACGTCGTCCGTGGCGAT